>Ga0307509_10000528_pt1 | contig 65419 bp, 63 predicted proteins | sample 10_EM_MG_FD_202245 | JGI IMG/M metagenome (GOLD analysis project Ga0307509, IMG submission 202245) | Populus trichocarpa ectomycorrhiza microbial communities from riparian zone in the Pacific Northwest, United States - 10_EM | ecosystem: Host-associated > Plants > Roots > Unclassified | place...
ACTATTTTTTTATCAAATTCTGAGTTGAAATTTCTAGTTTCTTGGCGTGCACGGACACAATTTGTATGGGGTGGCGACTCGAAATTTGCGAATTTTCGATTAAAAAAATAGTTGCCAAATGACTCTAATGAGCTTTGTCATGAATGTTGTCCTGAATACTTATTGCTTCCTCACTTCATGTCACACTTATCACACTTGGTTGCTACCGCTGAATGCTGATTGCTTAGGATAATGATATTAGAACATTCTGGACTAGTCTAGCTCATGCAAGCTTGATCGCCTAGCTTCAGTAATAATAGGTTTTAGTTAGGGATATGAAATACATTTTTCGCTATCATACCCACTGAGTTTTGTTTTCGTTGAGGCCCGCCCCCCCATATCTTATTCCCATGGAAAAATCAGGCTGGAAGATATCCATCATTGATAAGAAGGGTCTCTACTATATGGCGCAAGCTGCCAACATCTAATTTAAGCGCAGTATGGGGGTCAAGACCTGGAGGGCATTGCCCTCCAAATAAGTCCTCCAGACTGAGAGTCGGATCAGGGGACCCAAAAAATGGAACAGGAAACAAATCCTATGTTATCATAATATGTTAGTAGGTGATAGGTCAATGCCCCTAGACCGGGAAGGAGAAAATGTACCCGATAGGTTCCGGTGGTCACAGTACCGGGAGGGTTGGTATACGAGATTTCTAGAGTTGCACTAACTTTGTTCTGCACATTTGTTCTATGGAACTTGAGTAAGATCACAACCCTTATACGCCCTCCAGACCCTTCATGCCAGAGATAGCGCTCGTCTACTAGCCTGGGCCCTGTGCTTTCCCACCCAGACTCCAGGACGACAGACGGAAAATCTCTGCGCAGCCCATCGGGGCCAACAGGAATAAAAGCTAGGTCTGGTTCCTTCACACTGCCAGCATAATTTCCCGTGAAATTAGTGATTCCTATAGCAGTGACTTGTTAGTGCTACCATCTATATTATAATATCATTGTATACTTACGTGAGGATGGCAGCACGATCATCGCTTCATCGGCTTCATCACTGATAAGTCCTTTGACCCCCCATCTTCCATATTGACGAAATAGCCATGCGCCTGCAGCCTCATGGAGAAAGCTAGGGATTACCACCGTTAGATGGCACTCTGGTTTAAAGATGCGGGCGGAGAGGTAGTTGAAGAGGTCGACGCTAACTCGAATTAGCAGGAGGAATAGTTTGTGTAGTACTTGTAGGGCCTTACCGAAAACGATATCTCTCCAAGCCATTTTTGGGATCAAAGAGGCTTTCAACTACCAAAGCCGATTTTTTAGGATCAATGTGGGAAAACTCGAGTGACTCGGGTTTTCCAGACTGAATTGCCTTGAGGATTGCACGAAATACGTCGCTTGACTCCATTGCTTGAGCAGAACAAGAAGTGGTGTCAGGTAAGAAGAAGGCTAGTATTAGAGAGGGGGGGAGGCCCGTTGAAGGACGAGGTGTAAGCTTATAATGCTTGAGTAGTTGAAAGAAGTTGCAGCCCGCTTTATTTCCCGTGAACGGAGGGCCCGCGCATGAGAACATAGGCGGCAGCCAGAGTTTGCGCAATGGATGTAGCCAGTACTAGACACAACGCAATATAAATACAGCTCCGTTTGCACACCTTTAGAATGGGTGGGAAAGTTCGCTCTCTACTTAAATGGTAAAGACAGAAGTAGATATAAAATATAAATCCTCCGGGTCCTTCCATCTATCACCGCTCATATCGAGCTTCCTCCATCCATATCCCCCTTCCCTTATGTACTCCTGCGATAACAAAAAAAAAGACACGACTTATAAAGACTCCCACTAATTATAGGCTCCGCGCAGTCCTTTAGCTCTCCCATATTGCTTCCGGCAGATACAACAATCGCAGCACATTTCCGAAGACTTTATCAAAAAGAGACAACTTAAGGAAAGAACAACCTGAGAATGGCGAGCAGCATCTGGTGACCTCCAGCCGCTGACTTGGTAGCTACTGTAAGTAGTAACAAAATTAGCATGATTCTATCCACCTGTGAAGGAAATATCCCCCTAGAGCCTGTAGTAGTATTAGAGAACATCTACCAGAGTAGATTCTTCATATATGTGTAGAGCCACCAAGACGACATGCTGCTGCAGGTATTCAGAGGCTGCAAGACTCCGGTGCGGAAGCCCCATTAGCGTTTCCCAATGGCCAACACCCCAACAGCAGGCCTAATGAGATCTGTGGCAAACACCTTACTGCAGTGCGGCAAGAATCTACGTGGCGATAACAGAGCTCCTTCCTAGCGAGTGTGAGGACGTATCAAGGAGGAGCAGGAGGGGGTCTTTCAATTCCCATCATAGGAATACCCTCCCGCAAGTTGAAGGGAGAGGAACCAAAGAACCCGCAACCGGGCACGGGTCCATCTACCAGTGAGTTGGACAGATGAAGGAGTTTTTTTTCTCCTTTTTTTCTTCTCTTTTCTTGATATGATGTATTAGAGTTGGTGTGGTGCTATTATAAGATAGACTATGGGATGAACCGAACACTAGGTACTAAGGATCCGACCTGAGAACGAAATAGGTGGTTTGTCATGATCTAATCTACATAAAGGCGAGGCCCGAAATCCGAAATCCCATTGATCTAACCAACAGTAGCCGAGTTGACCCCCTCGACAAGGCTCTCGATACCCCCACCCCCAGACGACCGGCCGTGGCCCCAAGTAAGTGGCCTTGGCCTCATGAATTCAGCACAGATCTCATCTGTAACAGCCCTCTTTCTCTCTTGAAAGCCTGCAATAAAGTCCTGCAGCTCCTTGATACATCTCGCCTTAAGCTCTCCCGTAAGGAGAGTGCCACTAATGTATGATTGGCGTATGTTTTCCAGTTCCTCGTCGTCCTCAAGGAAGAAAGTCAAGTACTGAAACGAGACATCGACATCTGGGTTACCTCCATGCTTTTTTTGTTCCTCAGCAGTGGCCCGGCCCCCGGAGAAGGCATACCTGTTGATCTTCTTTTTGCTATAATCATAGATTAGCACTCGATTGCGTGGCTCACCCAATGAGTCAAAACAAACATTGCATTTGGAGTGTCATTCATGAAGATCGCGCTGGCATCAATGCTGGCACTCATCTTGCTTCCAGGGCCCCCGAGGGCTGGAAAGAATTTTGCATGAATTAAGGCTGGCTTTTGGTATTTCAATCTTGCGGCGACGTCTCTAGTAATGCGGAAGTAGGGATCCTGATCGATAGCGCAAGGGATCAAGGACGGGATTTGTCTCACTTTGGTCGGATCGTCACCAAATATATGAGGGAAGGTAGTTGAGAACGCCGTGCTGGCTTGTATAGCGGTGAAGTGCAGTTTGCCGATATTGTCACTTTTCTCGTGTAAGAATACACCATTCATAAGAAAGAAACGAATGACATACCTATCGTTGAAACCAAACGCTGCTTTGCTCTGGTTTGTAGTAATACAACGAGCTACTTTTAAAATATTCTCATAGAAAGCCCCTCCCATATAATCAAGATCAGAGAATATGAATGTCTTGTTCACATCGAAGCCCATGGCGATGATATCCTTTGCATTTTTCCGGGCGAAGCCTTTGACATCCTCAATGGTGAGGTTTTGCTTGAAAAGATATTTCTCATCGTCCGTCAACATGATGCATAGGGGAACATCAAAAGTTTCCTGCAACCACCTACTTCAAATCAGCAAGCGTCGAGAAGGACAGAACGGTTTTTAGTTACTTGGTAAACATAAAGGGAATCATATGCCCGAGGTGCATACTCTCACTACTAGGACCTCTCCCAGTATAAATGTAGAACTGTTTCCCTTGTTCATAAAGGTCGAGGATTCTCCCGAAATCTCTGTGGGAAAAGAACATTCCTCTTCGCAGAAACTGATGGGGCCTACGTCCTGTAAGTGTCTCAAAGCGAGTGAGAAGCTCAGGTGAAATCTGTATGGTACCGAAGTCCCGGATGAGCTTCTCGTAATCGATAGCGACAACTTGCCCGTCAACCACAGCTCCTTCGACGGTGAACGGATTGATATTTTGCTCTTGATTCGTGGGAACTGGCGCCCCTCCAGTCGGAAGAGCTTCGACCTGAAGCGCGGGGGGTTGCTCGTCCTTTTCGGCCATGTGAAGGGTGTTTTAGGGGAGCAGGCGGTACGGTTGTTTTTTTTTTCTGGTGGAAAAGGAAGATTTAGTGAACGAAGAGAAAGGAATGTGTTTGGTGGGGGCGGGGTGAGGGGGGTGACTACAAGCAGAGAGTGAGATGCTCGTTAAAGTTTCGGGTGTGGTGGCCCCATCCTCGATCATCACCGTCAGTGACTGTCGTACGAGCGAACCTGGGCTGTTTTACCGAGTTAATTCCATCCCTCTTAAATCTCAGCATAATACCGGTATTATGTAAGGAACGTGTCCTCCTCGCTCACGAATGGGAATCCTAACCTTTAGCCCCTCACCCCAGATCATAACCAGAAGGAAGAGACCATCTAACAGACACAGCACCGAATAACCTCTCACGCCGCTCCTCAACAAGTGGACCCCTCGCGGGCCTCGACCAACCCCAGAATAATGCAACAATCTGGCTTTCGTTCTGCTCCGGTCTCACAGGCTCTCCTCTACTTCATCGTCGCCTCATCTCTCCTAGCCTCGATACTCGACATCAAACACTATTTCCATATACAAATAATTCCTCATCTGTGGGTTTACCGACAAGTTTGGCGAATTGTCATCTGGCAGGTCAGTACCAGTACACACAACCCTCAATATCGTGCAATTGGAATCATAACACCCATAACTTTCCTCCAGACATGTTACGCAAATGCAGGAGAGCTGCTCTTTGGCGCTTTGGTGATTTATCACCTTAGGACCATAGAACGCCTATTCGGAACCCGAAAATACGCCTCTTTCCTCGCTTACTGTTTTGTCGCCACGAATGTCGCGGCACCACTCTTGCTAGCGACTATATTCCGCCCTCTCACTTTCGGCCGAATGAACTACCTACCACCCGGTCCAACTCCAATTCTCTTTGCTGCGTTGGCCCAATATCACGCTGCGATTCCCGGCGTTTACAAATTTCGCCTGCTCACATCTACCAACTCTAACGGAGAGGAGGGGCCAGGTATTACACTATCCGATAAATTCTATGTCTACCTACTATCGACTCAACTCGCCCTGTGTCAGCCTCCGGGATCCTTACTGTCGGTAGCTGTTGGATGGATCGTGGGATATGCTTGGAGGATGGACCTACTTCCCAAGTCGAAATGGAGAATCCCCAAATGGTTATTCAAAGATAGCCAAGGCGCGGAATTCGAGAACCTTAGGAGAAGACTGAGGGAAGGAGAGGGCGTTGCTGATGCCAATCAAGGTGCTGGTCAGAGGCCCCTTGTGCGGCAGATTTTGGATCAATTCAGGGGTGCTTTCTAGATGCTTTATAAGGGACCCTCCAGAATTGTGCAGTGGCTGCTCTATTGTATTATATGTTATATTGAGTTCGGTGCAGGATCGGATCCATTTAGAGTCGTTCATAGGGATTTCATGCGGGGGTTTTTATTTTATTTTATTTTATTTTATTTCATCTCTCGTGTACGTAAACTCATCGGATGCGAATACTACTCACAGTCTAACTACACCCGGGCACATAAGTGTCAATGGTTATAGACCCTCTCTTTCCCACCAAAGAAACAGGAACGTTTCGGGCAGTAGACGCTGCCCCGAAAGATCGCGAGGTTACCAAAAACGTCAGGATTGCGAGTGACGCCACGATGACCGATTTTCAGCCAATCAAAAGTCACCCATTTTGTTATGTCAGCATCCGTATTCCCTCGGTTCAATGGGAGAACCACTGGATTCTTCCTAGGGATCAATCACGAGCACTTTTACCCACAACCTCACTTCACCTCAATCACCACCCTTACCCCACCACTCACAAAATATTTGAGCCTCACCAGTTGCTCTCTCTCTCCCTTCTCAGCTAAACATTACTCTATCTGACCATATCATTAATACCTCCATCAACCCTCACCATGAATGCCACACTCCTCTCTCACTCGCTGCTCCGCGCAACTCCAACATCTCTCAGGTCCACCACCGGCCTCCGCGCATTAGCATCAGTCGCAACTTCCCAGACCGCCCCTGCCAAGCCTAGTTCCCCAAAGCCAAACATGAAGCAATTCCAGATTTACAGATGGAACCCGGACACTCCCGAGAAGAAGCCTTACATGCAGACCTACGAACTGGACATGAGCCAGACCGGACCCATGGTGTTGGATGCTCTAATTAGACTCAAGAACGAGGTTGACCCTACGCTCACTTTTAGGCGCTCTTGTCGTGAGGGAATTTGCGGGAGTTGTGCCATGAATATCCAGGGGAGCAATACTTTAGCTTGTTTATGTATGTTTCTTGAGTTGTCGACTTCACCCCTTCACCACGGAATGAGATGAAGGAAGGTTGCTAACGTGTCTGCGGCGAGTAGGTCGTATTGATGTCTCCAACTCTTCTCCCGTCAAGATTTACCCGCTCCCGCATACCTACGTCGTGAAGGATTTGGTTCCGGATCTTACCCAATTCTACAAGCAGTACAAGTCTATCAAGCCATATCTTCAACGCAAGACGCCTTCTCCCGACGGAAGGGAGTATCGCCAGTCCATAGAGGAGAGAAAAAAGCTTGATGGATTGTACGAATGTATTCTTTGCGCTTGTTGCTCGACCTCTTGTCCATCTTACTGGTTTGTTTTTATTCTCATCCGTGCGCGGAAGTTTCATGGGATAATAGTGGCTCACAAGCGTTTTTCCAGGTGGAATTCGTCTGATTACCTCGGCCCGGCTGTCCTTCTCCAGTCGTATAGGTGGTTGGCAGACTCTAGGGACGAGGCTAAGGGCGCTAGAAAGAGCGCTCTTGAAAACGAGATGAGTCTTTATAGATGTCATACCATCATGAACTGTGCAAAGACCTGCCCCAAGGGATTGAATCCTGGCCTGGCCATTGCAAATGTAAGCTTTCACAAAGCCATTTCCCCCCCTATGGAATCAATCGTCGCTAATTCCCAGCATAGATAAAGAAGGAGATGGCATTTGGTTCATAGTAGTAGATCTTGAAAACGAAAAAAAAACTCACAATTTCCCTCAAAGCACAACGGCTTTGTCAATTGTTCTCAATAAACAAGCTTTCGGCGGAGAGTAGTTGCATCTAGTTCGAGCTCTATCCGGTGGAAAAAACAGTGGCGGGGTGGTTTAGACCCTTTTTCTTCCTTTTCCTTCTTCACCTCATCTTGCTTTCGGTGGGCTCTATGCTAATCGCTTGGAAAATAAATCCGAAGAGAAAAGAGAAAAAATTGAAAGAAAAACAATTGAAAAATACCAATACCAGTGGTGTAATTTTTTTGTTTTATGTAGAAACGGAAGGAAAAAAACCCCCGGTATTCCGTAGCGACCAAGCCAACCCCTGCCTCAGCTACCCCTAATCTAAAAGTCTGGGAAACGAAAACGAGTAATCAAGATATTTACTTTCTGGCAGAAAAAACTTCTATCCGGGGCGGGTAAAATATTAGTCTTGCTCTCTCAACCCATAGCGCGAAAAATCTTGAAATTCAAGAAGACAGTGAAAATATGTGTGGAGGGGCGATATCATACTCTCGACATCCAGAACACTCTGTTGCAATATCTTGTCCAGGGTCTTCCGATCCCCCAGATCCTTCTTAACCTTTGCAATCAAGCTTTCGGCCAACTCCTTCTGCTCCCTCTGCTTAAGCTGCGCCTCATACCTGACCCAACTATCCAGAACGCTCTTAGCCTCAGCAGCAAAGGCAGTCCTCTGCTCGAGCTCAAAAGCCGTAGCCTCGAGCCTCGCGGTCTCCTTTGAAACCTCGAAGAGCGCTTGCGTAACCCCCACGACACCACTCATCTGCTGCACGCTCTTGATACGGTCCCGGACGGCACTGGTGTGGTCCTCCCTCGCACTATTGAGGATATCGCGAACCTTGTTGACCTGCGTGGTTGCCCAAGCAGTGTAGGCCGGCCCGCCCATACGGGCGATGCCGTAGAATGCCGAGAGGAGGCCAACGGCCACCAATGTTTCCTCATTCAGGACGTAGAGTTCGCTGGAGATGGCGGCCACCGAGAGACCGGCGATGGAAGAGAGAATCGCGGTTTTGGAGATGAGGTTGGATCCGGGGAGGGCCGCGAGGATGGATTCGGCCTTTGTCTTGGGGTCCTCCACCGGCACTGGGGCTCCGGTTGATTGATGGCGGCGGGTCGTGGCGACGCTGATCGCCGGGACAACCCTTGGTAGGAGGGCGGCGGTTGGGCGGAGGCGGGTCGCTGCTGTGGACGTTTCGACCCCGCTATTAGTTTCATTGGAGCATTGCAGAGTGAGTTTCGATGGTGGTTATTGGAGTGCAGCAATGGACTTACCCACGAAGCCCTTGGTCAGTCGCATGGACATCTTGATTGAGCGGAGTTGGTGGAGATGAGGGGGGGGTTGTTGACTTAATTTGATAGAGTGGGTTGTGAAGGGTTGTTGGCGATGGTGTTTTCTGCTCGGCGTCGGGAGTTCTCGCTTCAAACCGGAGTCCCGGGGTTTAGGGTTTGGGGCTGATGCCAGGATTCACATGTACCCTCTCTTGCCTGTCTCACCTAGCCCCAGTATGACAGTAAAAAATACAAAGCCGAGTATGCTAAAGATAGCAAGTTTACTCCAAGCTATCAGTCCTATTAGTAACTTATAATACATTATTGTACATAGAGTCGGCCTACCAAAATCTAACAAACAAGTAGTGACTTCTGTAACAGGAAGAGCGAAAGTGGTAGGAAAAACAGGAGAAAAACTCGGGCAACATGGAGAGACAGCAGAAATTACATCTTTGTCAATCATCCCAGCTACAATCTCAGGTATCTCTGCAAGTATAATATCACTTCCCCGCCGGCCGTAACCATCCAAAGAGTCGGGCCATTCTAAACATCCTCAAAGTCAGCCTCCTCGTCGGAGTCCTCTTCTTCTTTATCCTCAGTCTGAGTAAGTTTTGGTTTTTTAGCAGCGGGACCCATGGAGTCATCGTCCGAGTCATCCTCCCTGGCCTTGACTGAATTCGTAGCAGTAGGAGGAGTGACAGCGTTGCTATTAACAACGTCTTCAAAGGTTCCTTCGTCGTCGTCGTCCTCATCGTCGTCGTCCTCTTCTTCTTCCCCCTCCTCTTGGTGCCCACCATTCTCAATTCCCTCACCCTCCTCCTCACGCCCCTCCCCATCTTCTTCCTCTTCATCATCATCTTCTTCCTCCTCTTGCTCCTCCTGAGCTTCCTTGGCTTTCTGGGCCGCCAATGCAGCATAGTATTCAGCGATAGCTAGCGCACCGCCAGTTTAGTAAACATGTTAGAGGGGGCAGCGTATCACCTTACCATCTGCTTGAATGCCATTTGCTCCGTCGCCAGCAGCAGCAGCTTTCTTGTCTTCCTCCTCCTTAGACTTTTGCGCAATTCCAATACCATCGAGAGCACGAGCTTCCCTTTCTGCAGCTTCTTTAGCACCAGCGGTGGTCGTGGCACCGGGGTCAACGGTGGACTTTGTGTGCCAGACCGGGAGTGCGTTCTTCTCGGCCTGAGCCTGCTTCATCGCCTGCTCTGAGGCAAGCTCAGCAGCAGTCTTCTCCGAGGTGGAAGTGAAAGAAACTTCGATAGAAGCAGGGGCACCGGAGTTTCGGGTGCTTGTAGTGCCTTTCCCGGGGACGGGGATCGAGTAGAGGTGGTTCTTGTCTCGAGGCACAGGAACAGAATTTGCAATGGCGGTCTCGAAATCATTGCTGCGAACGTTAACCATCGACACAGCTCGTGAAAACCAAAATAAGCACTTACACCGGCACAACGATTTCATCAATCATCTTTAGCATATCGATAATCTTCTTCATCTGCTCCATTAGTCTCCCCAACCGCTCCTGACTTGTTTTGACTTCGGCGCTATCGTCGTCATCCACAAGTGTAGTATTGCACCGATCACACACAAATAGCCCCATCTCATCGCGGGCTACCGACATCGCGTCCAGGATTGAGAACCTCTTCTGGCAGTACGGGCATACATATCCTTTTGTATCAGCGTCCTTATTCATCTTCTTCTCCACATCCTTAACAACGCCGTGCATACGATACTTGACAGCGTCTATTGTGCTTCTAAACTCAACGTAGTAGTAAGTCCGGTTTGTCGGGCGCTGTTGCCCTTCCTTCTGCTCTGGCCGATTGTGCCTACACCGACCAAGTTAGCTAAAAACCTGCGCCGCACGCCCCCCACAAAGACTTCGGAGACCCACACAGTGAGCATGCGATCCTCCTTTAACCTCCCACATAATTTCTGTAAGTCCTTGGATTGAAATCCCAACAGTTTCCCCAACTCGTCATCGCGAACACTAAACCGTCAGCAGCGAAAACACAGAGATCAAAAAAAGCCGCCCTCTCAGAGGCAAGATTATTGAAGAACCAAGGGACATACGCGTTATGGATCATGAGCGCATCGATGACAAGGATATGCTTTGTATCATAAAAGGCACGAGCCACACATTTTACGAGTGACTTTGCGATTTCCATCCTGCGTGTCGTAGCAGTGGTGGTTGCTGGTGCCGTTGCTAAGACTGTGAACTCTGTGACAAAGGACCAGCTTTCATTCCCAGATGGCCAAGGAAGCTCACGTCACGACTTGGCGCGGCTCCATGAGCAGGGATCCGCAACCCTAACCCCGGGCCCGCCCCGGGCCCTCGCATTTTCTGTATGGTTCCGGCGGCCCCATGCGCAACACTCCGGCGGGTGCAACGGGGCACGCCTTGGCACGAGATCCAATGTTTAAAAAAGCTGGAACTGGAGTTCAATTTCCATTCGTAATGATATCATCGTTTTTCTTCCCTAAACCACTCAATTACTTTCTCTCCCCCTCTCTCTCTCCCCCCCCCCTAATTTAGCCTTCAACCCTTAAACGAAAGAAAAAAATGAAAATAGAAATAAGATAACTCAACTATACTAATAGTAATGAGCCCGGTTTGAACATAGAACCCGGCGGGAAATTTCACGATACGCCAAGGCTTCGCCCGTTGCACCCGCCGAGGCTCTGTGCATGGGCGGCCGGAAGCCTACCGTACCCGAACACAAGGGGGGGTGGGGTGCGTGGTAGCCCCGAGTGAGGGTCAGTGATTAATGTGGTAAACGGGCTACCGGTAACTTAGCGCATCTCTGTATCGAGGAAGGACACGTACATTATGGGGTTCTGGAGATTCCGTATTTGCTCCTGCGGTGTATACATACGCTACCCTCCCTCTTCCCATCGGACGAAATTATAAACGTGCCGCGGAGATGGATCATGGATGGATGGGTGGGTGGAGGGTGCAGAGCTTAAGAGTTGGTATCTAAAGTGCCGTGGCGAGCGGAGGTGTTCTTTCAACAGGGGAGATAGCGCCGGTAGACATATATCGTACTTCCAATGGTGATGGTATAAACAAGGCAATTCAGCTCCGGCGAGTTGGGCCTTGTGATGCTGTCCCGGAGGTTGCTCCCAAAGCGACTGGCCTAACACATACACCGACTCTAACACGGATAGAAATAGTGGCTTTAGGGGGTGGGATGAGCGGACTGCATCCCAAACCCTAATTGATACACAAAGAACCAAGCACATGTCGAACTTTCAATGTATCATAGAAACAACAGCCATCCGTCCAATAACAATAATACCACAACGCCAACTGAGAACGGTGCCATGAAAATAGCTATGATGCCACTGTGTACCAGCGCACCTTCAGCATCGTGAGGAGAGGGACCCATCTTTTCGCTGAAAAAATGAAAAAGGAAAAGCTTTCCCGATAATACGTGGGGAAAGAAAATGTGAAAACGAAAAATGACCGGTTCAAGTTAACATAAGCCAATTACCAATACACCCTCCTCCCAATCACCAAATCCCCTGATCACGGCGCTCATGGAAACATTCACACACTCCTCGTGTTCTGCAGAAAAGATATAAGAGAACAAGGGTGTCAGAAAGCAGGTAAGGAATATGAGCCAGATATACGAAAACTAAAGCTAAGAAATAGAGAGAGAAAAAAGAAGACTGCACGAAAGAACTCCGAGATCGTGTTTTGGAAACTGTACTAAAAAAGCTTTTGCGGTAAACTACATGGGAAGAAGAAATTTAATGCCAAGCAAAGAAAAGGACAAAAAAGGGGAGAGGTTGAAAAAAAGACTGATGCCCGTAATGCCCTCCCCGTCATCGCAAATCCCCTTATATCCACCCCTCGAGACTTAAGCGCAGACCGAGAAAGAATTCAAGTATATAAATTAGCAAAATGAGCATCCACAGCCAGATCCACCGATGATTTTTCGTAGTAATAATTTTGGTGGCCCTTTTTTCTGGATCACGCCAGCGGTTACTCATTGGGGCGAGGTCTCTTTGCTGGATGTGGGTTGTCCCATTGGCCTTGGTTACCTCCTTGTGGACCACCGGGGAAGAATGCCGGGTTGAAGTGAGGAGCCGGAAAACCCCCAGGGCCTGCTTGATTGGGGTAGGCCGTAAGCGAACGCGCAGACGGTTGGAATCCTTGACCATACATACCCATGCCCATGGGGTTGAAGCCTCCCATTCCGATAGGATTAAAGCCACCATCCATATTGCCGGCGCCCATGTTTCCGCCCATATTGCCGCCCATACCACCCATATTGCCGCCCATTCCCATTCCACCGCCCATGTTACCGCCCATACCACCACCCATACCACCACCCATCATACCATTGTGCCCCATGCCGCCTCTACCTCTCATGCCCGCTGGTCCACCCCTCATAGGATTCATACCACCTCTACCGGCAGGAAAATTACCCCCCTGGAAGCTCCCTCCACCAAATTGTTGCATTGGCATACCTTGCCCACCGAAATTGTTCATCGGGGCTTGGAAACCAGGCTGGGGGGATTGCGGGCCTCCGACAGGGCCTCCGAAGCCACCACGATTGCCAACAAACCCACCTCCCATGCCGCCGCGATTTGGACCCCCGAATCCACCACGATTACCTCTAAAACTTCCGGGGTTCATACCTCCTGTCATGCCGATTGCGGGGGGCTGAACAGCCGGTGGCCCGGAATGACCACCACGCTCCCCAGTGCCGGCGCCATTACCACCTCTCCCGCCTTGAAATCCGTCACGGGGCCTATCGCGCTGAGGAGCATCTTTGGGAAGGGTGCGGAATGGATTGACGCTAGGATTGGTATAAGAGACCGTATGCCGTTTGCCCATGTAGGCTGGCTGACTTCCTCCGACCTCAATTTTACTTTTAACAGCTGTTGCGGCCTGAGGAGAAGTAAACTCAACAAAAGCAACCCTGTATCGACAAGAATATTTAGCCATGTTTCCAGGTAGTTGGATAGCGAGGAAAAAAGGCTTACCCTTTGGATTTACCATTGACCTTATGTTCACTGAAGGTAATATCTTTCAGTTCCTCTTCGCAAGCGCATTCGTTTACCCACCCACGAATGTCATCATCAGTAGTCCACCAATGCAAATCGGCGACATAGAGAGCTGTGGTAGCGGCAGGATCAAAAGGTCGATCATCAAGCTTCCTCTTCTGTTTCGGTTGGACTGCTGCCTCTTCTTTTACGGTCGCAGAGTTGCCAGAATTATCACCATCGCCTGCAGCAGAACCCATATTGGTGTCTTCACCTGCAGCAGTATTTTGCTTATTATCGCCATTAGTGTCCCCCTGGTTTTGGTCAAGAAACAAATCCTCATCCTCTTTCTTGAAAGTGGTCGCTGGTTCGTCAGGGTTAAGATCCCCGTAAATATCGATATCGAAATCGTCGGCCATTTCTGTCTTCGAGATCTTCACGAGATTGATGCAACTGCTTTTTTTTTCTTAAGGTGACTTGCTTTGCTTCTCACTAACAATTCTCTTCACCTGTAAGGCAACAAGATACAAGGTCTGTACAAGCCATACCGTGGATCAGCTTCCAAGAAAAGGGTGTAAAAAACGTAGCAAACAGGAAAAAGAGACGCGTCTGGAGCCAGCAATTAAGTCCGAGAAAAGCAGGGCAAGGAGGGGATGAGACGAGAGCGAAATAAAGGAAAGAAATGAAGGAAAAAGAGTAGGAGAAATTCCAAAGAGCAAGGAAATAGAGCAATCAACACCTCGACCAGTTCTCTTAGCCAGCGTATGTGCTCACGGGCAAGACTCGATACAGAACAAAAAGGGTGGTGATACGTACACTGTGGGAAGTGTAAATACTGAGCTTCTCTTTTCCCTCTTGTAGCACAGGACAACTTTGCTCGTTTGTTTCTTCTTACACCAAGAAATAAAAGTTCCCCACTCGAGACCCTTAAAGTTTCCAGCAAAAAAAGGATATTTTCTTCCTCACAGACGAGGGAGGTACAGAACAGGTCAGGTGCGTTGATTCACCAGCAGACAAAGGAAACAGAGTCTCTTTCAGTTTGAACAGAACAGAGAATAAACTGCCAGGAGAAATTAGAATAAGTCCGAGTGAAACCCCGTCGAGCCTTATTTGGGATGGGACGGACCGGGAGGATAGGAGTGGAAAGAGATCTATCGAGAGTGATTAGAGGTCGGGTGAAAGGCGAGGGATATGAAGCGGGCGATGAAAGGAGGAAGGGAGAAACAAAGGAGGGAAGAAAGGAGTGGAAGCGAGAGGAAGAGGTAGGGAAGGAAGCAAGATAGGAAGAGGGTGAAGACGAGGCTACCTGAGTTTATGCGAGAGAGCGGGAGGAACGAGGACGACGACTACGACGACGACGGCACACGGAGAGAGAGAAGCAACGCTAAGTTACCGTTGAGTTGGGTGGGAAGGGGAGAGAGGAAACGGGAAGGGAGGCGACGACGATTTGGTTCTGGCTTGCTGACTTGTCGGGTGGGATTGGTGGGAAACCCTTTGGTTGTGACAGACACACGCTAGAATGATTGCCGTTCTTGTGCTAAGATTTCTTGCGGTCCGCGCCCTCATGAGAACCTTTTTTAGGTCTGGTTACATAAGCAAACATACAGTGTGGCCAGGCGCGCCTCGGGCTCCCGGAATCCAGGTGCTTCTGGACCAATCCTATCAGTACAAGGAATATTTTGCTGAGTTTGTGGGACTCGTCGGGATATGTACTGTAGATAGACTGTATAATATTATTATAGAAAATCGAAAATAAGAAAATAATATATGTAACCAGAAATCCCCGCACTTCGTAGGTGTTGTCAGTCGCTGTAAATCTCTCAGCATCAAAAAAAAAGCCACGGCCGCTGCTGCCCGAAACCTGGGATACATGACCTTGCAGCTCACCTCGTAAATAACAACCCTAGAGAAAAAAAGAACGAAATCAGGGAAGAAACAACCAACCATTCTAAACCACACAAACCTATGCTCGCAGTACCCTCGTGCCCTCTCTTGAGCTCTTGGGTATCATAAAACAGTGGATTAGTGGATGTGTAGGCATGGTGCTATGTCGAACGGCAAGCCAAGAACAGCACCTGTGCAGACGCCGGAAATAAAAACTGATATCATAACCCAAATTAGGTGGATTTCAAGGTTCTGATGGTGAAACTTGGGTTGAGAGCAGGATAATCACAGTGGAGGAGGAGGGAAATGACCACTTGGAAAAATGTATGATTCAGCAGGGCCTCAGACAATGATCCTCTTAACCGTTATATCGAGTGATAAATGATGGATAATAGGTGGATCCTTGGCGGGAAACGGAGTGGTAGGCAATATACAACTTGCTAAAGAAGGACAGATGATTGAGTGACAACCTGTGGTGCACCCCCCGACTCAAATCGCATCCGACTTCCCTCTACTGCCTGGTCATGAAGTACTGCTGAGCTGTCTTGTCAGTTATCCATCACCATTATGCCCCGCCCAACAACGTATTTAGCCGGGAATAACCAAGCGGGTAGCTACCTAACGTGCTGGCCAACTGGTCGCCGTTCAGACGAGGGAAATGGTAGATGGAGGTGGTAGAAATGGAGTTACATGCTTCCTTTTGAAAGTCTTGTGTCCATTGGTCGATGCCTTGATTCTGGTTCCTCTAAAAACCGCAAAGTACCTGTATGATATCGTACTCGAGCACGAGTAGTATGATACAAGACATGAAGGTCACATTGAGCAAAGATCTACCGACACTATCAACTTTACTCAGTTTGGCTCCATGAGAATGCGTTTCATGACAACCCCACCAGTCATTAAGTGTGGTGCCTGGCGCTTGGGATCAACCTTTGTGGGTAATAAATTTGATCACGTGATACACACATAACGGAGCTTGGCTAAAAAAAAAAAGCATGCAAAATGACCACACATGGGTAATTAGGAATTTTACTATTTCCACGAATATTACTCTTATTAGGAATCGGAAAATGCAAACTGAGAGAGAGAGATGCATTCCGAGCGCTTTTATCAGGCCATATCTTCCTAATGATGTAGTTGTGGTTGGAAGCCCTTCGATTTCAACTGCAGTAGACTACTAGGCATAATGCCGAGCACCTTTGCCCAGTATCCTGTGCTGCGAATATCTGGGGGATTTTTGTTTCACACCCGACTGAGGTATTCAGATGCGCGTTCAATCGGCACTCTAGGTTTTCGCCAGCACCCAGATCTTAGCCATCTTGAGGTGGTTCAAAGTTTGCGAAATCTGGAGTTTGTGGATACCCACCTGATTTTGGGTCTTGGGTCTCGTGAGGCGAAGGTTTTCAGCGATTTGCACTGGGTGATTGCACATGATCGAGTATGCACTGGCGAGAGGCTGTAAGCAAACGTTTTTCTATCCAGAAGATTACACAAGCTGAGGGGAAAGCGTTCCGATTTTTCCATAGCCTGCAGCCGCTTGGTGTGGAATAGGGGGGCCTGGCCTCCCAACGGATACCGGTATGTCATGCGAGATATCGCTCTTGTGCCGGTGGGACAGTACTGTACCCACAAGCTTTAAGCCTTTTCTTGAGTTGAGGTATGGTCTACTGTGCAGACAATGCTGGTGGTGTGTAGGGATTTGTGGTTAGTCCGCCCTATCATGGATGTCTCAATACTTACAATTATCACAGGTCATCTCGTGGTACGGTATCCGCTGGTACGAACTTGGTCGTTCCCCATCAGCAGGGTTTATGCCATTGATAGATTTCTATAGCCACTCAAGCAGTATTCCGGCACTCGGGTAGGCTATCGCATACAGCATCTAAGTCGAGCTATGAGTATTTGCTCATTAATAGTCTTCGCTGTCTGGGGGTCTCCCTCTTATAAACTGGAGTAGAGGACTGGCTTAGCGCCAGCTACTGGTATTAGCAGTCTAGTGTCATACCGGTACCACACTATACAGTGTTTTATTGAAAGGGGTTCGCTCTTAGCCTAGGGTCGTGCTTGTACAGTACTGTACAGTTTATCAAGCATGCTGGGTCACAAGAAACTGACACTAACTTGGTAGGTACTCGAGTGCCTCGAAATCTCTCTCTCTGGGGCCACAGGCGTCATCTTATTACCGGTATTGGTACCGGTACGGGAACCCTACTCTCGCCTCATTCATGTTCAGCCTATCCAGCACCGTAGCACAAAGTACTGCGAAGCTTCGGAAGGATACAGAAAGTGGGGATAAACCGTGCCAGCACCATTATCGTACTCATGCGCTAACAGTTGTGTAATATATAACGTTATGAGAATGCTTACCAAACTATCGGTATGTAGGTTCGCGGCTTAATTATGTCGTATTCATTAAGGGCTGGGAGGGGCTCACTCTTAATCTCCATTTACCGGTAGTCTTGAAAGTTAGACCTACGGCCTTCTTTGTGTCCTTGTGGGAACTGTGGGTCAGGCCATCAGCGCCGTACGAGCACAATCGCACCCCGCTACCTTGGTCAGCCAAAATCTGGTGAATCTGTCCGGCACAGCGGATGATCCGGGACCAAAGGTCAGGTTTTGGTGCAAAGGGTGTGAGAACTCGAGGGGGTTCGTGAGGGACAGAGGGGTATCCGGTCCGGATTATCAAGAGATCCGGGATGGCGGAATGTGAACGCAGTTCCTCGCATCTCGCGGGAAATATTTTACTGCGAGTAACCTAATTGCGGAGCATTTTGGCACCGGTATTGCGAGCCTTGTGGGAAGGAGTGAGCTATGGGGCTAAAAAGGCCCTTGCCGCTGTCGCAGGTATAGTACGGTGCCATAACTCTTCATATCACCTGATCCTTGCAAGAAATTGTTTCTGTTTGGGTGCCGTATGAAACTTCTTCTTGGCCATCACGGGTATTTTGTAAACCTCCTGGCGATTACGAAGGGTTTTTTTCCCTCTTTTTGGGCTTTGACTGCGCAATAGCGTTCACCGGCGTACTGAAGGTTTCGCTCTAAGGAACCAGTTATTGAGGATTCTTGAGTTCAGTGGCCTGCTAGGTGCTGATTAAACCAGGGATTCTGAAGGAGGTGCACAGACTTTTGCCGGGTGAGTTTTTCCGCAATCTTTGGGAGATCTCCGGTGAAGTGTTGGTGGCTGAGCTGCGGGTGGAGAGGTTCTGTTCCATCGTGCGCATTATCTCTAGACATCTCTGCTGAGAGAAACATCGGGGTGTGCTCCTTTCATGTTCTTGGCTATGTGCTAAAAGATTTTATCTTAGAAAACTCCAGGGACCAAATTTTCCCACTTTTTTTTTACACCCCCCTTGCCCAGCGATTATCTTGCAGACAAAATGATTTTATTACTCCCCCCACCCAGAGGTTGTACCACTTCTCACTTGTTGATGATTGATGACAAGGCACAGTTGTTGGCAAGGGGCGGCCTTTGTCACGAGCATTTTTAGTACTTAATTTGCGCCCAAGTATAAGCCCAAGTAAGGAATTACCAGTATCTTGTATCTGGTAATAAGTATTAATATGATACCTGTGCCTGTATGTGAAATGTGGCCATTGTTACGCAGCCACCGAAGGGGTGAAAAAATCCTTGTCTCTTCTTTGGCTATTTTGTACCAGGGACAAGCAGGACCACGAGAATAAAATCGCTGGCCCAACCGGCGCGGGAAGGCTTAAGGTTTACTTTGATGGGGCTAATTGTTTCTCAGTCGTTTATCCTTCTATTGCTATATTATCTCTATGCAAAGTTAGCTAAGCTTTTAGTTCACACGATAAAAAGCTTTCTAGAACTACCATTCATTCTGGTGGAACTCTTTGCCAGCCCTTTGTCAACATAATGGTCAGGATAGAGCAGAATCTCTCCAGTAATTTCGCTCTGCGCTACCGATGGATACGGCGTCAGTACGAGTGTTATTGTAATAGTACTCGCACTTAGACCTCCAGGGTGGACTGGTGTGGTGGATGCTATAATATTGTGCCTTATAGTTATGTCTGATCCACTACTGGAAGCCAAACGTGCGAGCACTCTGTCGTGTGTTAACTTCCAGAGCGGCGAACTCTGGGGACGAGACCGCCTTTGAAGCCTTTAAGCATGGGGGGGGGGGTTGCTGGACTTATGACTCCTGCTCGTTGACCAGAACATTTTGCCAGCGTGGGGGAGTTGCCGATATTTTGTCACGAATTTGGTTTCCGAGTGCTCCAGGTTCGGCTCGGTTGTCGCCAGGTCCCTCCTCAATTGGGTAAAAATGCAGGGGAGAGTTTCAATTTTCCATCATTCCGTAACACAACACAGGGGTTATTGTCCTGCGCCCCCGGCATCATCCATTCCATCATACCAGAAACTTGTGAAAGGTCACGAAGGGCGTGAAGTCAGAGATGGCTTTCGCCAAAAGGCATCCCCAGAGAGAAGGTCGCCCAGTGGGGAAACATGTACCGAAATCTACAGCTTCCGTAACGGATTGAGCTTCGCATTCACAGGTTTCGTTCTCCATCTTCGGCTTCTCCTCTAGGAAGTCTGCTGCGCCGAATTGCTGACTGCTGAAGCGTTTCGGGGGGCCGTCAGCTCGATCAACTGCTGTAACCAGCCTCTCGTGTGCCGGGAAGCGTCTTCAGTCTCGACTCTCAAGCATCCACTGCCATTCCCTTTCGCTGTGCGGCACAATTACTCTTCCGAAAAAGCTGGGGAACCCGTGCTTCTTTTCACTCCCTCAATATATGGTGCAGGCCTGCTGTAAAAAGCAATCATTTGATATTAGCCCCCTAGCCCAGAGTGCTGTATCGTACCAGTACTGTGCCAGCACACTCTCCACGCTCTAGCCTCTACTGGGTCTAAGGATTCCTTTTGATTACCACGGATGAGCTTATGCTTTTGGTGCTCATAGAGAGATCGAGTCTCTTCGGTCAGTGAAAATCCCTCTCGTCTCCTCTCCTCCCCTCTCCTCTCGCATTTCCACCGGGTCTCCCTTTGAGGAAACGTTCGCTCATTACAGTCACTCGTTTTTGGTGGAGGATTTGGGGTTCATTAGGCAGCACCAGACACATTCGACATTCACGGCCAACGAGACTACTCTCAAGACTTTCGTGTTAACTAGGGCTCGGCTGGGACCTTGGGCTTCAGTGACAACTCGGTCCGTGAGAAGTAATGCTTTTGTTTGGAGAAACGGCCATTTCTACTTCTTACCACGACTGGAAACCTTTGCATCCACAACTTTGACGAGAGAGACTCTCGACGCTCAGGAAAAGCTAGCATCTGAATTGCTCTCGGTCTTCAATCGCATTTTTCGCCCTTATACTTTTTGTTTGATCCCAACGCCGGATTTCTGTTTTTTTTTCTGCTTTTTACCCACGTTTGCTTTTTACTCAAGTCATTCGTTAGGATCCATCAACCGAGTCAATATTGCTGGGTACTATACCCAACTCTACACTGCTTTCTGATTTTGCCCCAGTGACAGGCACTGTAAAGCTCGGCATCGGTTTATTTGGAACAATTCTAAAGACACGTCTGCTCTCAGTAGTCCGCACCTTTACCACATCAACCCGACCGCTGAGCGGTTAAATACACTGCTTCGGTCACAATTACCGGGCAAAGAGGCCATCATTATATGTGATAAGCTACATTGGGAAACGACCCGTAGCCCCACCCACTGCATTAAAGGATAGACACAAGGCCTTAGCTGCTATCAGAGAATAATTATAAGTTTTTTTCGGCTGGGTCGTTGAGGAGGTCCGGATCTCTGTAAATGAGTCAGCACAGGAGGCCTGCCATGGGAGGGGCGAGTGGGAATGTGGGTTATCGTTATAGAAGACGGGAGGAGGATGGGGAAAGTGATTACCAGGATTCCCCGATAGGCACGGCGTACGGTGCCGGCGAAGCATTAACGGTGAATCTGGATAACCGATTGCCGTCGCGAATAGCACAACCCCCGCCCCGGAGACCTCAGCTTCCCCAGTCATCAATGTCTTCTCGACAAAACGGTGGTGGTGGCGAAAGACCACAGCAGGTGCCGCAAGTACTGAGAGTGCCGAGTAAAGATGGTAATAGTATCAAAGGAAACCGCAATCCTCCACCACGACCTGCTAGACCAAACTATGTTCCTTCGATGCTTGACCCATCCGACGTTCAGGAACGAGAGTTGAGTCCCGGCTTTTCGTATCGTCACTACCAACAACCAATCAGACCGCAGCCCAGAGCATCACATTTCTCGGAAGATGTAGGGAGCACTGCAGCACCCACCAATCACCCTTCCATGTCCAGCTCACGGTCTATATATATCGGCTTTGACCCAGCAAATTCGCAAGCCACCACCACCCCAAGCGCGGCCAGCTCCCTTGGAGTAATCCCGAACTTTCCCACGGTTCCTCCACCTATTCCTATTGTTCCAAGCCAACAGCGAAGATCTAGCAGCGGCCCCCCGCCAACCGCCCGTCGCGGCACTTCATCTCACTACTCGCAACAGACACTCATGGTTTCTCCAATCCCAGAAGAACACTCTTCGGATCGACACGACTCATACGCCTCAAGCGCTGCCATACCCTCTAATTGGGGTACTGGACCGGTGGAGTTTTATCCACGTGGGGAGGAAGATTTTTTTGGTGACGGGGAGGCCGAAGGATTTAGACTCCCCACTGGAGGAGATGCCGAGGATGACGAACGAGGTTTGGTCAGACAAGCGAGTTTAGGACGAAAGTCAAAACCGACCATCACAGAAATCAAGGGAATAGGTGGAACCAAGACCCCAGACCACGAGCTTAGAGGCAAGTCATCGGGTGGATCGGTGAAAACTGCAAGCTCGGGGGCTGGGGCATCTGAAAGTGTTGGAATCGGGCTCAGCTCGCTAGCCGGGAAAAACTCTTCCACCTTAAAGTTGCCGAGTCCAGATTCTCCGACATCATTTCCGGGCCTTGCCCTTGGTCAGTCTCCTGTTTCGTCTAGATCGGCTAGTTCATCCCCGCTTGCTCAGCCCCCAGTCGCATTCACCACTGAGGATTATAATGAGAGTTCCGGGTTTCCGTTCCCGAACTCCAAAGGCGCCTCTTCGGATTCACCAGACCTAGAAGGTTTATATGCGCCGAAGAACTTTCCTGCGGGAACCGCGAGACCCGGACGACGGCTCCCTCCAAGACTTAATATGGATGCTGTCCGCGATGCGGAAGCAAGGGGGAGTTTAACAAGCTTACCGGATCTGATCAGAAGGGCTACAAAACTTGCAGCTGTGCTCGAAACGGGGAGGCCAGATTCACGGTGGGGTATGCGGAGGAGTTACGTGGATAAATCGTCCAGTATGTTATAGAGCCTATTTTTTGTTTGGTTTAACTTTTTTGTTTGGGACTAACTGATCAATCTAGGCCGTAGCAATGGAAGGGATACTGATTCAATATCTGATATTTTGGCTTCGTTCCCACCACCGGTTCTCGCTTCTAGTAGACAAGGCAGGCGAGCTACTACAATGTCGCAGTGGCCTTTGCCAGGTGACTTTAGCAGCGGGAGCGATCCTTCGGTTGGACCTTCGCATAGGCAAGGTCGAAGAGTTTGCGGGTTACCTCTCTGGGCTTTCGTATTGCTCGTAATTCTCGCTGTCCTTGTCATAGCAACAGCTGTCGTTGTTCCTCTCCAACTGGTTAAGCTTTCGAAGGGGGATAAAGACGGTAGTGGCGATTCTAGTGGATCTGTTCTTGCAGAATGCAGGAGCAAGAATCCCTGCCAAAACGGGGGCGAAAACATTGCGACAAGAAATTTCTGCGGGTGCGTCTGCACTTCAGGATTTAGCGGCGCCAATTGCACGCAGAAAGAGGATTCTAGTTGCACTACTGTTGATCTCCAGGACCTACAGGGTGGCCGAGTTAAGGGCATCCAGAATGTCACAATGGGAACCGCGTTACCCCGGCTTTTCAATTTAGCTGAGCCATCGTATAACATTAAATTGGATCGGGCAATGATCCTCGCGGTCTTCAGCAATGAAGGTATCTCTTGCACAGCGCAGAATGCCTTGGTTCAATTCAATGGCGAATCCACGCCTTCAACAAATGGGAAAAGGTCCACTATTGATAAATCACCGGCCCTTCTGCGGATGAGACAGGAATTGACCCTCGACACATCATCCCCCACGCCAACTACCGGTGGCGCCGCTTCAAGCGCGACTAGCTCCTCAGGCGACAGTTCAGAAACAAGGACTGCTGTGGTTGATTCGGATGCGGTAGACTTTGGTAGAGTCACCGTCCTATATCTGACCGGCGCCGGAAATCTCTCAGTTGCCGAGAATGCGCAGTCTCGGCTGCAAGCAGCGTTTTCGAGCGGGGTTGACTTTGGGGACCTGGCAGTGGGGAGCAATATTATGGTGAACTTCAACAATCGTAGCATCAGGATGGCTGACGGTGCTATGGTTGGAGGCGTTACAGCAAATTCAACTGGTAATGGCGGTAATGGGAGCGTCGGTAATAGAACTTCGAATGCAGGCTCGAGAAAACGCTCTGTTCTCGAGGGCTACCTCAAAACATTGTTTGATTGATGCTTTTGGATTATAAATCGAGGCTCCTGGATACTTCACTCACTTTTTCTTTCACAGCCGGCTTATTTTGGTTTATTTTATTTTATTTTTTCACAAACCTCTGTGATATACTTTCTCACTTTCTTTTATTACATTTTTGTATCAACCCCAATCCGAATGATCATAAGAAAGACGAAGCTGTAGATAGATTATCGGAAGAGGGATTGACAAGCCTTTTCCATTGTATAATGTTTGATGTGTTAGTCGGAATTTCTCCCATTTCTGCATTTTATATTTTTATTTCCTTTCCTCCCATTTCGAAGACGTCAGCAAGCTTTTTTCTTTCTTTTCTTTCTTGCTTCTTGGTTTGACTTTCTCTTCAATATTCGGTCGGTGGATTGCCTTTCCTTCTTTGTAAATGTGATGGGAGGTTTGATGCAGCATATAGGGTACTGGTGTCAGGGATGGGATGGTTCGGACTCGGAAGGGATTCTGCACCGCTTTGGAAGCGAATTAAAGCGTTATCCACTGCCACCTATCCTGCTTGGTATCATAACTGATCATCAGGCCTTTCCAATAAACCGGGATCTCCTGTTTGTAGCTTGCGCGTGCAAAAGCAGACCCAGGTGCTGTCGGTAGCCGTGGTTCTGTGACCTTACAACCTATGAGTCTATGGAAGTAAGGTGCGTGCTCTCGAGACATTTCATTCCAGGCAAGCTTCCGAATACGATTCTACTAACAGTCACCACTGCACTGTTCCATGGGCTATTATGACATGATACGGTATTCGATAGGCCGCTAGTTGCCAACAGATATGATGGTGGAGATACTGTTGTAACTCTAGGGATACTGCAGTGAGTTCTTTTTTCAGATACGTGCCCTAGATGGTGCTGATATCATACTTTGGTCTGGTTTTCCCCCGCCTCACAGCACCCGGGTGCGCGCATCGTTACACCAATGTTAGGGGAGCTGGGCTCCTGATATGCACTGGACTGTAACTTAGTACTATAGGTTGTCCAGGGACGTTTGTTTGCTATATTTTTTGCTTTTTCTTAGAGCCCGGATATCACCGCTACCGTCCAGTACTGTAAACAAGAATGATTTGTGATATTTGGTGATATTTGGTGAAACTGTTTGTTTGCTATCCACGATAACAGGTGAAAAGGTAAAGATATCTCGGGGGGGGGGGGGGGTCTTTGAATGAGGGTGGGTATCAGATTTTCTGATCATGCGCTGGGAAAGTCAGGGCGGAGTGGACTCGGCCTCAACTGCTGGAAACCGGTTTTAAAATATACCGGCACCTCAATTGTCCTAGTAGATGGGGAAGTTTCTTCTGTTTTCTATTTCTTCCTGTGGCTGATAAAAATGCATCCATCCATCCATTTGATTAAGCCTAGACTAGGGGTTCTGTAAGCTCAGACATTCAGTGAATACCATGTTTCGGGAGCATGAATGTGCCGGGGCATACGATACGGCTTCGCTGCCGAACGCCGTAGAGAGGAGACGCGGAGGAAAACACTGTGCATGCTTCTGGGATACACGAATCTGAGGTGCTTTTTTCAAAGGGCGTAAATGAAAGATGATATGGCCTAGGAAAATGTATATAAGGCATAAGAGGAGGAGGTGCTAGAGACAGAAAGAATCAACACCTGGTCTTCCGCGTCATCAGGAATCATCGCCTTCCGCCTATATCCCCAAACTTCCAAACTGTCATACTCCTGAGCCTTTCCTTCCTCCATTCATCTACTTGAGAAGCATTCCTTTCAAGAACATCTAGCGGTTCACACAAACATCCTCAATCCCCCAGCTGCTCCCGTCCTATTTTTTGTTCCAGACAAACCACACTCCACCCTCAAGAAGCTCCCTTATCTGGCACTGTACCAGAGATTCGTCGGTTCGCTTCACAAGCATACCTATCTCGAACCCAAGCTACATTGTTTGCTATGTCTTACTACTCAACTGAAAGGTCCTCCCTCCCCCAAGCTTTCCATATGAATTATAGTTTGGCTGACAGAAATTTACAGTTTCCCGGCAGTCTATACTCCCGTGATACGCCCCACCCACATCTCAACCTCCTACGCCGATTCGACCTGCTCCTCAAACTCGGATGTGAGCCCCTTCTTCTACGAGGGCATATGGTTGGAGGGACCTGACGAGCCACAGGACGCCTCCACCGAACAGACCCCTCTCCTCTCTGCTCCCGCTACCTTTGACCCTGAGCTCGACGGCTTTTCCGTGAACACAACTGAACCTGTTCCCCTAAAGCCTGGGGATCTCGAATCCGGGGCCCTGATCCAAGCCGGAGAAGTCGTTGGTATCGGGACTAGGCTATCGTCCTTCGTACGCAGGTTGTGGGGCTGGATCAAGAGCGTTTTCCAGAACTGTGGGGGGCTGGTTGCTGACCCCAAAGCCGTCGATGAGAACGAGAGCGAGGGAGAGGAGTAACACTGAGTCGATGGCTCTTGTGTTGAGACGATAGGCACAGGGTATAGGTGATCATGCGTAGCTCCGGGCGAAGGGGTTCAGTTGGCGAGTGATACATTATGTTTCTCGCATCAAACGAGTTTCTTAGTATTTTTAACCTTTGCTACTCTTTCTTCAGGTTTGCTAAATTTTTGCTTTTCTGACTAAATTGAAATATTTTTCAGGGGTGTGGGCGGGCAATCCCTAAAGGGATGTTGCTCTGTGTTGCTTTCGTCCCTTTGGTTGAATCCAGCTAGTTAGTTTGTGTTGCTTACCTTTTGAGTCTTCGGTTGCGTATTATCGTATTTGTGGATTTTCATAAGTATTGGGATACTTTAGTGCGCCTATCTGCGGGTACACATTGAGTCTCAGTTGCAGTTTTATAGGAATCACTCTCTTTTATCTATGAATATTATGGATATCATGTGTTTTATACAGTCGCACCTCGTTATAGTGGAACTCTTTAGATTATGGGAACCGCGCTGTTGCGGGCGAGCCTTGTGGGAATTTACACCCCCGTTCCCATATCATACAAACAGACGTCGCCGTAGGGAATATATTCCAAAGCCTCGCCCTCACGGACGAAAAGTCTTGGGGAACCCTGGACTCTTGGCGTTCCTTGTATCATAGCGTGGTGCCTTTGTATTATAATGTCTCTTTTAAATTAGGAATTGGGGATTAGGAATTGAAAGAAAGAATATGGAAGGCCGATGCAATGTCTGCCAAACAAGAAAAGGGGGATAGGATGCCCGGGCCTAGGGAACTTGGGAGGTGGGGGGCTTTCCATCAAAGCTATCAAACTTTCGAAATCCCCCATGGTTCTATCATCAGTGGGCTCCGTTTGTGCAATCCATAATTAAATTATTCATTTAGAGCCCCACGGTGTTACTATACATAATAGCCAAGGAGGTTTGCTGTGCACACGATGGGGTATGATAAGATATATTTTACGGTAGCTAAAAGCTTAAAGTTTGTGCTGTACGGATGGGAAACGAAAATACTAGCAAATCGTTGGAAGATTTATGCTGCAGTCGTTATCTCAACGGCCCTTATCGAGTGTTTTATTTTTGGTTGTAACGATTTTATGAGATCCGATACGATAGCAGGCAGTCATTCCAACCACTCCATTCCTTCGAGTGATTCTCGCCACCCTTTCCCTTCCAATCTCGTGGCTTCCCGCACCTCCTCCACTTCACCCGATCCCAGCTTTTCCCTGAACAGGTGTGGAAACTCCTCTCTTCCCCCCCCCCTTTGTGCAACGCCTTCCCACTTTATGTCCTTTTCGACCTTGTTGTAAAGAACTTTTAGCAGCCAAAGTTCTTCAGACTCCGGCATGAATCTCTCAATGACTCCCACGGCTTGGGTTGCTGTGCAGAGATGGATGAAACCGCTAGAAATGTCCAGAGGCGATAGCTCGACGGCTTCCGGAAGCGGAGAGGGGGGAGCCGCAGTTAATATCTTGTACAGGTATTTGGTGCCGGCGCGGCTGCGGTGTGACTCTATCTCTGAGGAGAGTATAGCTAATTTCGCTATAGTTGTCGTGAGCTGTGGGATGATTGTCTGCACGGACAACGTGAATTCTGATTGAGCTTGACGAAGAGCGGGCGGGACCAGAATTCCAAACCAGCGGATGGGGTCTCGGGGGTCTATCGTTGGTGTCTGCTCCTCTGGCTTTTCGAGGACATCCGGCTCCGGGGCTTCTCGATCGGTACCCTTTGTCTCTCTCCTCTGCTCCTCTTCTTTCTTTTCCTCCTCCTCGAAGAATTTACATTCGAACGCTCCGTCGTCCACCTCCACACCTCTTATGGCTGTCATGCGCTCATCGTAGAAGTCTGCCCCGTACCTCCGACCCCCGCTCGTGGAGTTATAGTTCGCTTGTGCCAGGGTAAGAAACCCTGTGGAAAAGTGGGTTGCGAGGGAGGCGCGGAGAGATTGGTAGGTGTCGACCGTGTCGAGATAGGTGAGGTAGAGTTGGTCGAGGTGGTCTGACATTTTATTTCTTTTAGGAAGTTGGGGATGAAACGAGAGAAGTCAGCTTGGCCGGTAACTTGGCTTGCATACGGTCTCGTTGAGATTGTGTTGGGGCTAGTATTATGGAATATCTTCGTTGTGTTTCCCTTGCTGTTTGTGCTGAATTAAGCACGAGGAGGCTCTTATGTTGCTCTATGCACCTCCCTCACTACAAGTACCCCTTCATACATCTCCATGCAAGCCCGGTCCATTTCATAAACGTCATGGCATGACAAGTACTCGAGTACTCGTACGAGTACATATTCTCATGAAAGTCGGATGGCGCTAAAGCGGACTAAGGTGAAAACTAAGGCAGCCGAACCAACAGGAAAGAGTGCCAAGTCGCCACAGTTTAAACATAGGGAGCGACGATTGGGCAGGTTCAAGAAGATCACCACTAACTTTAGCCCTATTCCGATTTTCATGAGATTCTGCGGGTACTCGAGTGCAATGGCCCCTGATGAGCTGATTGGATCAGATGTTCAACGAGGCGGCAAGGTCATCCTGACCCCGCTTTTATTCAGCCTCAGGAATTCAATCAATTTGACCTTACCGTGCTCAAGAACCCATCCTCCGAATCCCCTGCACCAGATATAGCCTTCCTAACAGCAACAAGGAAGGGAAATGTCACAATCCCATGTCTGGGAGAGTAGCCACTCTTTCAATAGCAACATTAACTCTTTTAACTATATTGTGAATGGCGTTGGCAGTGCCGACTCGAAGGCTGAGATTCTCGAATGGTTATCTACACGGGAGCCACGAGTACAGCACGCTACGATTAGAGCCCGCCGAGCCGAGGGTGTGGGGAGCTGGCTCTTCCGAACGGAGGAATACCAGAATTGGTTCAATGGTATTCACGGTAGCGAGCCTAATAATTCGGTCTTGTTTTGCTACGGAGATCCGTGCGTCGGCAAGACCTACATCGGGTAAGAGAGCATATCCTCCGTGAATCAAGGGTGTTGCTAAGAAGCTGTGATGCTAGCTCCCTGGTAATAGATACGTTAGGTGATTGGGCAAGGGGGCAAGATATTATAGTTACGTGCTTCTATTTCGACTACGCCGCGCAGAATGAGCAATCCCCACCAGAGATCCTGGGTTCCCTCCTAAAACAGGCCATCCGTGGACTTGAAAGTGTTCCACCAAATGTCGCCCAGGCTTTTCAAGACCGAAAAAACGTCATCGGGGGCCGGAGGCTAGAACTCGATGAAATTACACAGATGTTACAGGATATCTCGTCCACACAGTGCACCTTCATATGCATCGATGCTCTGGACGAATGCATGGCTAGGCATCGGACAGAGCTGCTTGATTCCCTGGTGCGAATTCTGTGCGTGTCCCCAAGGACCCGGGTATTTTTGGCTGGAAGATCACATATCCGGGATGAAGTGGAGAAACGTCTTGCAGGGAGGGTAGCGGTTATATCGATAGCACCCGCCGAGGATGATATTATTGGGTTCCTGCGGGAGAAATTGGGAGAGGACACAATACCGGACGCGATGGACCAGAGCTTGGAGGAGGATATTATAAAGACCATTCCCGAGATGGTTTCAGGAATGTGAGTAGGTGCAAGGGCGCTGGCAAAAATACCCAAAGCTATGACCTGACGGATCTGTGCCTAGACTCCTACTAGCATCTCTAAACATCGAGGCGGTCCTACAGGAAACGACTCTCTCTCGAAGGCGGAGGAAGCTCGCTGCGGTGGCAAATGGCTTGGCCTTAGGGGATGCATACGGTGCAACTATAGGACGGATAGAGGCACAGGGAGGGGATAAATCAAGACTCGGGATGGCGGCTCTTATGTGGATTTTGCATTCGGAGCGGCCGTTAACTACGGATGAGATATGTTACGCCCTAGCGGACGAGATAGGATCAGCGAACTGTGATGCCGGCGGTCTGCCTTCGATCCGGACGGTGTTAGAGTGTTGCCAGGGACTTGCTGCCATCGATAAAGGGTCCTCGACTATTAGGCTGACCAATCCCGCGCTCAAAGAGTATCTTCATCCCAACTTTAGCGGAGCTCACTCGAAAATAGCGGAAACTTGTTTAACATATCTAAATTCCCAAGTCATCAAGGACCTTTCGGCCAGCCCCTCTCGTGACCCCGGAGGCACACCCCTCTTGGAATATTCTTCTTTGTATTGGGGAACCCACATGCGAAAGGGGATTTCCGATCACTCAAGATCCCTTGCACTCGACCTCCTTGATCAATACGATAACCACATATCCGCCGAATTACTTTGGAAGTCGACCAGCGAGCGGAGCTTTGATCCCGCCAAGCCATTTTCTTCATTACACTGTATTTCGTATTTCGGCATTGTCGAAGTTGCAATTGATATGATAAGGACAAGGAAATGGGATGTGAACCAAAGAGATAGTTCAGGTCTAACGCCGCTAATGTGGGCTGCGAGGTGTGGGCATGAGGAAGTAGTGCAATTGCTCCTGCAACAGGAGAACACTCAGCCCGATATACCCGACATGGAATATGGTCGGACAGCACTCTCATGGGCTGCCGGGAATGGGTATGAGGGGGTGGTCAAATTACTTCTTGGTGGGCAATTTGCCGATTCCGGGAGCATTGGCCGTTGGTGGAGAAACACATGGCGAGCAATGACTCTAATAATTGTAGGGAAATACATCAACCCTAGCAGCCTGGACAATCGAGGCCAAACGCCGCTCTTGTGGGCCGCCCGGAATGGGCATGGTAGAACGGTGGAGCTACTGTTGAAACTGGAGGACGTTAGCCCCGATGGGCCAGACAATCGCGGCCAGTCACCTCTCTCATGGGCCGCCCGGAATGGGCACGGTGGGGTAGTGAAGCTGTTGTTGGGACAGAAAGACGTCAGCCCCAATAGGCCAGACAATTACGGCCAAACACCGCTCTCATGGGCCGCCTTGAGTGGGCATGATGGAGTAGTGAAGCTGCTGTTGGAACTGGAAGATGTTAGCCGTGATAGGCCAGACTATTTTGGCAAAACACCTCTCTCGCGGGCCGCCCGGAATGGGCATGATGGAGTAGTGAGGCTACTGTTGGAACTGGAAGATGTTAGCCCTGATAGGCCAGACAATTTTGGCAGGACACCCCTCTCGCTGGCTGCCAGAAATGGACATGATGGAGTAGTTGAACTACTCAAGGCCCGGCAAGCTGCAACCCTCCAGCATCGTATAAGACCCGGGGATGTAGCCTTTCTCGGCATCTTCGGGCCTCGTCATATGCCTTTTTTATAATATTAGGAGCCGCTTTACGACTACTTCTGTCCTCTCCCTTGATTCTAGATCTCCTCACAGGGCGGTGAGATCACCTTGTGGGTATCGCTGCTTATTAGTACCGGAAATATCAGTTGAACAGGTGAAGTTTGTGCTGAAATAAATTATTTTTTCCCCATACTATAAAAACCGGAATAATTGAGAGCGACGCTAGGACGTCCAGAGCTTCCCCGCTGGATTAGAGGGAGAAAACGCAAAGAGATGATTCTGTTTCGGCCCTCACCTGAAGGCAAGGAAAAGGAAAAAAATACAACGGACTTTACTACGAGTAGGAGAGACAACTCTATCGTCCTAGTGGGATTCTCAATTCGTTCGATTTTTACCGTATTTCCCCATTTCTATTTCTAGTGTTCCGGATACTAAAGTCAGTTTTCTCGCATAAGTCCTGCTTCCTGCTGATCATGCATTCCCCATTTTTTTGTTCGATGATAGAAGGGATTTAGATTGGGATTCAATATATACTCACCCGTCTTTGCCAAGAATGCCTCCGTGAGCCGAATATTTGGTGAGAACTCCAGCAAAATATCGGCTGACGGGGGTATTCTTGGCAAAGACGAGTGAGTGGAATAATTTTGGTAGTTTCTTTTGTAAAACCTTTTAATCTTGTCACTTGTAAAGTCGAGTGACAAAAAACTCAGGCTATTGGCTATTTTGCACCAAAAACAGCATCTTCAGAAGCTCGTAGCTCAACACTACCTATGTAAGAGATTTCAAGAAGTTGCAAGAAGCAAGTCTGTGGATTAATAGCTCATGATTTTTTGTGCAATGGTGTGGTAAGCTCAGAAAGTGACTTGAGGCTTTGGATGAGGGTAGCATACAAAAGATACATGACAACCACCCTTGTTGCAGGTTCTCAACTCCGTATTGATTTGGCCTGAAGTGGGACCCCTGGATTTATTGGGGGTAGTTGAATGGCTGGTAACCAGCGCTCAGTTTTGGTGTAAAATGGCCGTCGACTCGAGTTTTTAGTCACCCGACTTTTATGCGGTGTATCATACTTATCATACTGTAGTGAGCCTAGGTTTTGAAAACCCTTTGATCTTCTGGTTGCAGTTAAATGAAATAGGCCCTGCTGGGGTACTATGATATGGTGGGACTCCTTGAATCGACCTATCATACCCCAGATCCCAGGATTGCCCAACTTTGAATGATGAAGGCTCCAGAACAACATCTATGATATCGGAAATATAAAGCTATTAAATGATAGATTAGAAGCTAGAGAACAAGGTAATAGAAGCAGATTTAAGAGATATGAGGTTTTGATTGAGTTATGGGGGTTTGAAAAAAGGCAGTTATTGGGGCAATGTCACTCCCTATTGTTTACTGTTAATAGACCAGTTATTATACCAAGACCATAGTAAACCTCCTATTAAGTCTATGATAACATTAATTAATCTAAATTAACCTACAATTAGTAAGGTAAACCAATGTCGCAGTGGTCCGGTTTAAGGAGTCCCCCACCATATCATACTTGATGTTTTTAATATCCGGACACCTTGGCGCCAAGACGCATACAAACCCCCCATGGTGTCCGGATACTTTTTAAATCGGCTATTAGTTTGGCATAGGGGTATGGTTGCCCGGACCACGAAATCAGATAACATATTACCATTTCATACGAAACAACCGGTTACTGATACTACGGAGGTATAGCGTATAAGTTTTGTAGGTTACACAGGGGGTGTGGGTGGCAGTCCTGGTTTGTGGAACCTACAAAACTTACACGCTGTACCTCCGTAGGGGTAGGGGCGAAGTATTGGGACAAGCAGGGGCAGCAGAGGCCTGAGCATCTACCCTGGAAGGAGTATCAAAGAACCAAAAAAGTAAGATAACCGCCAATTCGAGTAATTCCACTACCCCCTGCTTGTCCCAATATTTCCCCCCTCACCCGAGTACACTAGTAGAGAGCAACCGGTTTTCCGAATACCCACTCTGGTCTATCCGTTGGGCAGTGTGACACCAGCTTAAATACTGCTCACGTTAATATCGTTCCATAACAAGCTTAGCGCATCTAGGGTGCTGAGTCATTTAAGCATTAAAGAAGCTGAAAAATCAGATTTCCCCCCAAACACAACCAACAGCTACCCAATTTTGGCCTTAGCGTGGTGGGCGCGAATTTTACTTGTTTCACACCGCCCAAGAGATAACTTATGTTTGTTTCGTATACCCACGGCGAGTCGAAACGCGCGGTGACAGGGCGGAAGTTTTCTGGGTTCCACCTCCTGTGTAACCTACAAAACTTAGGCGCTGTACCTGATCGGGTAGACAGGGGTTAGAAAATGTATGTATCCCACTGCCCGACCGGGAGTACCCCCTAAGATGCATGCCAAGCCCAAAAAATCGCAAGGCGCCGAACCCCTAGCTACACACTATCACGCTGATTGCTCAAGCATGGACGTGGGTGATCGGACGGGCGGGCGGGGAATAGGTGTGCATGCTTGTGCTCAAAGGAGATAGCATTATAGCGGCATGTTATTTCCGTGGCGGAGAAGGTGGGTTCTTTGCTTTCCTAAGATGGATTCCACGCTGCTATAAGAGAGTCATAACTGCACTTTAGGATCCGTCGAGACCTCCATAATCCTGTCCGATCACCCAAGTCCGTACCCGAGTATAGTACCATTATTTCTAGACAAACTGATTGGACAAGGCGTTCCCCAACAAAAAGCAGCAATACAGCCAGGACCCCACTTTGTCCATCCTCATGAACCCTCAGGCGTCAAGAACCCATCCTCCAATCCTCTGCACGGAATCTACAACCTTCCAAACAGCGACAAAAGCCTGGGAAATGTCGCAATCTCGTATCGGGGAAAGTAGCAACTTCTCTCCCAATAGCTTTAATAATACCAGCTCGTTGCTCAACACTACGTGTAAAGTGAACTTGGGCAGTCCTGGTGAGACGGCTGAGATTCTCGCATGGTTGTCTCCGCTGGAACCCCGGATGCGGCACCGTGATATTCGAGACAACCGAGTCAAAGATGTGGGAGGCTGGCTCCTACGAACAGAGGAATACCGGAGTTGGTTCGATGGCATTCGCGGTGACAAACCCAATAATTCTACCTTGTTTTGCTACGGAGATCCAGGGGCAGGCAAGACTTACATCAGGTAACAAACTATGTCTTCTATGGAACGGGGTTGTTGCTAAGAGGCTGTGATGCTAGCTCCTTGGTAATAGACACGTTATGCGATTTGGCCAGAGAACAAAATGCTGTGGTTGCGTTCTTCTACTTCGACTTTACGGCGCAGAAGGAGCAATCCCCAACGAGCGTCCTGAGTTCCCTCCTAAAGCAGGTTGTATGTGGACTCAAAGAGATTCCGGCCAAGCTAGTGCGGGCTTTCCGAGATCAGGGGAAGATCATTGGAGGCCGGAATCTGGGACTAGGCGAAATTGTCGAGATGTTACAGGATATCTCGTCTTCACAATGCACATCCTTATGCATTGATGCTCTCGATGAATGCATGCCAGAGTATCGGGGAAAGCTGCTTGATTCGCTGAGCCAAATTCTACGCAAGTCCCCAAAGACTCGGGTATTTCTGGCCGGAAGATTACTTATCCGGGATGAAGTGGCGAAGCACCTTGGTGGGAGGGTGGTGACTGTGTCCATAACACCCACCAGGGGTGATATCGTCCGATTCCTGCGAGCGAAACTGAATGAGGACACAAGACCGGAGGTGATGGACCAGAGCTTGGAGGAGGATATTATAAAGACCATTCCCGAGATGGTTTCAGGAATGTAAGTAGGGAACAAGGCCGCTGGTAAAAATATCTAAAGTTATGAGCTCACGGATCTGTCTAGATTCCTGTTGGCATCTCTAAACATCGAAGCGATCCTACAGGAAACAACACTCCATCGGAGGCGAAAGATGCTCGGTGCATTGACAAATGGCTTCGGGTCAGGAGATGCATACGATGCAACCATATGGCGGATAAGGGCGCAGGAAGGGGATAGAGCAAGGCTCGGGATGGCGGCTCTGATGTGGATTTCACATTCGGTGCGGCCCTTAGGTGTCGACGAGATATGCCACGCTCTAGCGGTCGAGATAGGATCAACCGACATTGATACCAACAATGTGCCTTCGATTCGGACAGTGTTGAGCTGTTGCCAAGGACTTGCAACCATCCATGGAGAGTCCTCAACTATTAGGCTGATCCATCTCACGCTCAAAGAGTATCTTTCTCGCCATGCCGACTTGTTTGCCAGACCTCACTCGAAAATTGCGGAGGCTTGTTTGACCTATCTCAATTTCCAGACCATTAAGCATCTTCCGGCCAGCTCCTCTCATGACCCCCAAGGCACACCCTTCCTCGCTTATTCTTCTTTATATTGGGGAGTCCACATGCGAATGGAGCTCTCGGATTGTTCAAGATACCTCGCGCTCGGCCTTCTTGATCAATTCGATAATCACGTATCTGCCGAATTACTTTGGAAATCGACCGGCAAGAAGTGCATTAATCCCGTCAAGCCATTTTCTGCGCTACACTGTATTTCGTACTTCGGCATTGTCGAAGTGGCAATTGATTTGATAGGGACGAAAAGATGGGATGTGAACCAAAGAGATAGTGCGGGTCTAACGCCACTTATCTGGGCTGTGAGGTATGGGCATGAAGAAGTAGTAGAATTCCTCTTGCAACAGAAACAAACTCAGCCCGATATACCGGACACGGAATATGGTCGAACGGCACTCTCATGGGCTGCTGAGAGTGGGCACGAAGGGGTGGTCAGGCTATTTCTTGGTCCGCTATTTCTCAATCCGGGGAGCATAGGCCGTAGGTGGGGGAACACATGGCGAGTAATGAGTCTACTATTTGGAAAGAAATACATCAACCCTGATAGGCCAGACCATTTTGGAAAAACACCCCTCTCGCTGGCTGCCCGGAATGGGCATGATGGAATAGTGAAGCTACTATTGGGACGCGAAGATGTTAGCCCCGATAGGCCAGACCATAATGGCCAGTCACCTCTCTCATGGGCCGCCCGGAATGGGCACGGTGGCGTAGTGAAGCTACTGTTAGACCGGGGAGACATTAGCCCCGGTAGGCCAGACAATTTCGGCCGAACACCCCTCTCGCTTGCTGCCCGGAATGGGCATGATGGGGTAGTTGAGCTACTCAAGGCCCGGCAAGCTGCAACTCCCCAGCATCGTATAAGGCCCGGGGATGTGGCCTTTCTCGGCATCTTCGGGCCTCGCCATGTCCCTTCTTTATAATATTAGTAGCTGCTTTACGACTATTTTTGCCTTGATTCTAATCGCCTCCTAGGGCGATGAGACTGTCTTGTGGGCATCGCCGTTTGTTAGTACCGGAGATGTCAGGTGAATAGACGAAGTCTATGCCACCGGGCCTGAGATATATTTATGAGATACATCCCCTTTTTTGATTTCCCTTTTCTGGCATTTCCGGGGTTATTTAGGAGTTTTTTCCGATAAGCCCTATCTACTATCCTTCCCTTCCTTAATAATACAACGATCTTGGGTTGGGGTGCAGCAGAGTGCATTGGCGGAATTTCTTTTATGGGATCTTAGTCTTGTCTCTTTTATGTAAATTTACTATACAATGGAAAGACAGCCGTAGCAATCTGGAAGATCTAATCCGATATATCGCATCCCTTCCATACCGCCACCCCTACCCGCTAACAATGGAGCGTGCCTAGAGGGCCGAGTAGAATAGGCAGAAGAAAGGAGAAACTGAAAGAGCGAAACAGAGCCAAAAAATTCCTGACTTAGTGAAAGACGCGGAAACAAGCTCTCTGCGAGATCTCCACATTACTTGGAGATGGGGTGTTATTGGGCTACAAGCGCAGGACTAGCTACGAATAGAGCAAGTTGCTTCCAACTCCATTGAGATCGAGAAGAGTGAGCTAGTCAGTACTATAAATTTGACTGTTATTGAAGTAGACCTGCACAGTATGAACTGAATATCCTCCGACCTGGGATATGATATCTCTACCCATGTATAGTTCTTAGACATAAATCATCGTCGGTGGGGTGAATTACCCGACAAAACACCCAAAAATCAGCGAAACTCAGTCTTGACGAAACCCACGGCACAACAAGATCCTCAGTACCAATAATTACCAAAATTCGCCTATAGGTGGCCAGGAGCTTGGTGATTCCATCCATGCCAATTCGGCTGCTATTAATTGTGAATTGGCCCTTGTGGGGACAAGCAAAATGCGAGTTGTCGAATTGCCTATGCTAAGCTGTGAAATTTGTATGGGAGCCCACAGAAAAAAGGGGACTTAATTACAAAATTGCAAGGGCCCCACCAATGACCTAGCATGGGTCTGATTCGGTTGAAATTTCAGTTTAGTGAAGTCAAGATGTGCCTCTGGCACCACGGGCCCTTAGATACTTAATTGAGGTGGATATGATACAGCTGTGTTGTTGCAAAAATGGCCGCTTTTGGTGTGGAAAGGGCATGTGACGATAGCATTTGTCACCGATCTGGTAGGAAGGCGGAGTGAGAGAACTCATGATCCCGGTAATCGCATCGATTCAAGCGCATCATCAGCTTTTCTCTTTCAGACTCAGGATATCACTCGAATGAGAAATTGCAGGTTGAAGGTAATAGCTTGTGGCCGAGGCTCACTCACTATGTCTGGCTGAGATTTAAGTTGGGCTGTGGGACGAATTTTGCTCGACCACTATAGACACGCGATACGGGTATACCACATTTGGGCCCCCTTGCACGATATCCTATGGTATACCAAGAGGACAAAAGTCATTGTTGGTGGGCTTAAGTATCGCCGAAGGTGTACTGGGGGTCGATGAAATTTGGGGTGTAGAAAATCTCTATTTGTACCCCTTCCTCTCAGTTAATTAAAACGAAAAACATATCAATAGTTGGCTAGGGACCTGTGATAATTGAATTCGCATTTTTATAAAGTATTTCTTTGTTCTGTGGCTGGTGCTAGTTAGCTGGGGCAAATCATTCAGATTCGGGTACTAAGTGTTGACAATTTGTATGAATGTGTATAGAAAAAGATCATAGCTTTTCAAAATTGCTAATTTTGCGTTATCACAGTTCACCCAATATTACACTGTTCGCTCCAATATTAAAATAAACTGTTTATAATAGACAGAGTGACTAATTCACCAAGAATTGATCAGCTAGCAATGTAGGTGGCAGAGTTCTAGTGCTCTGAGTATCCTCCGCTTTGGTGCAAGAGTGCCACCAACGCTGACTTTTGTCAGGAATGCTGTTCGGTACTGCACAAGTATCCTTATGTGGCTCACCTCTGACACCCCACGAGTGATCACCCGTGACCTCTCATGATCAAAAAAAACAATAAATGAAACCTGTCGAGGTATTATTCTTCTATTATTTTTTTCCCCTTTACACACACCTTTTTCCACGCTTGGCAGCCCTTATTGGCGCACATCATGCAAGTTGCTCTAACTAGCGATATAATGCCATGCGCGACCAAACTTAGAAGAATGCATTCAGCCCCAGGCTTGAAAAACGTTTGTGCAGGTTTCTTCGAATCGAAGAACTTTGGTGTGTGTGTGTGTGGTGTGTGTGTGACGCCTGTTTTCGTATATACAAAACTGACAGATCAACTCCACGACTTGGCACTCGAAAAACCAGGGCTGAATGCGCCTATCCCGCTCTCACTTTTCTACCCAACAGGTTAGAAGGTTCGGGATGGGGCGGGTCCTGAGGTGATGGCTTGCATCGGGGCCGATGAGAGAGTAGATACCGGTGCCCGAATAAGAGGTCGAAGGTGTGCTGGTACTACTCCAAACCCGTTCCTAAAGTGCGTGCGTGCATACCGGTATTGCGATGTTTGGAAAACTCTTCCTTGCTATGATATCTGTCTAAAACTTCACTGGTGCTCTTTAGTCACGGCAGGGTTTGCGGGATCGAGGGCGTGGTTGCCCATATATGTCCTCTCTTCGAATTCGCTGCGGTTTTGGCTAGCGGAGGACTAAAAGAAGGTTCGATGAGGTGGAATTCGGACAACCGCACGGGGTGGGATAACGCTGCTAGCGTTCTAACCCGCCGAGTGACTATCAGTGAAGCCCCGTTGGGGCTGTAATCACTGTGTCGAGGCTGCCTCAATAACCGCAGTGAGTTCAACACTAGGGCCACCATCTTTTGTCTTACTCGAGTATGGGCCAGCGGAAGCAGCTAATTACCAAAGTGGAAGTTTGCTCTCTATACCGTAGGAGCGCCCAGAGTTTTTTGGGTGACTTGGGTAGGTTGGATATCATTGGTCTGATCTTAAGAAGGCTAGCGGACGAAGGAGGGAGGGTAGGTAGTCGTTTTTCTAATGCCGCCTGCGGCCCTGTGCTCATGTGGGGCTAAACTGGCGATCTAAGCGAGAGCGAGGCTTGCCAGCCCGGTTGACAAACTGCTTCTTTTAAGGGAGCGATACGATAGTAGTGGAGCTTAGATGTACTGTACTGCATAGAGATGCAGGAGGAGGCCCAACAAAGAATATGAGGTGTGAGTTTTGGTGCTAAGTTATATTTGCTGAGACACTTTCACCTACTTCATCTGCGCGGATTGCTATTAGGAGTAAATCGCATTGGTATCCATCCCTTCAGCTACCCCCTGACGCTTTAGAGCCAATGCGGACCGCTGAACCTGGTCGAGATCGAGGGGGTCGTTGGTATTGACTTTTAATCCTCCAGCAGCGAATGGGGTATAATATTATGCAGTAAACCTATTACGATTCGTTAATATTAGCCTCGGCGACACCTCAAGTCTAGCTAGGGTTGTATGGGTCAATTAGGGGGGGGGGGGGCGTTAATTTGAGGTAGTTTGCAAGTAACTTAGTCTAATTACTTTGCTATCATAGGATAGAATCTATATCTATACGAACACTCTCATATGTGCCAAGACCTATGTTTCTTGAATAGCAGATCGAATGTCTTCAAGTTACTAAAACCTTTAAGCATTTTTAATTGCGATTATGTCAACATTATGCGGACCTCCAAGTCGTTTTCGTCCGAGATTTTGGAGTACTACCAACGCCCAATTCACAGCCTTCGTACACAATGCTATCTACCACAACAAGGGAAGGGATGGAGGAGCTGGCAGTGGATAGCCCGCTGAGGGGGGTAAAGGGGGTAAAGTTCGAGAATATGTGGCGGGTGGCCTTTTCTTGAAGTACTGTAATTGTACCAGATCTAATAGCGACCGCAAACTGTGGCTAAGGTATTGAGACAGACGCAGTGGCGCTGAAGCATTATGAGATATCATCGAGGGGCATCACCAAGTCCCGCGAACACGATTTAGTTAGTGCCTTTGGCAATGGAAACTCGGCCCCACGATTCCCCCTGTGTTCGCTCCGCACATGAGGGGAACTTGTAGAGGATGTGGAGGTCGCCTGATTTAAAGGACAGCCTTCCCTGCACAGGTTGAGTATTCTCAGTCATTATGTACGTTGCTTCCAGCGGCCTAAATCGTTTCCTCTGGTTGGCTTACTGTGACCAAAATTCAGCCCTGGAGGACTTTCCAATACAACGAATGTGTCTGTAATCCGTACAAGGCAGGATCCGAGGGAGGCGAGATTAATCCCCACGTGCCCCAGACTCAAGAAGCACGAACAAAAGCAATCAAACTAATAGGCATCGACTACGATCTCTGTACGCTTAGAGCTGGTGAACCTATCGTTGCCGCTATCTAGGATTTCATCATAGCCTCGCACCTCCCTAGCAGCGAAGATAGGTTCTACAACAGAGAGGCCTTTAAGGGTCGTGACTTCAAAGTCGTCCTCGGGAAAACCCGAGATAAGTGTCCCAATGGCGGTTGGTAGGTCATTACATCGATCAGAAATTTGTGGACTCATCGACAAAGTAACCACCGGATTGGGAAAAAGAGACTCCGGGCTCTATGTAATAGTGAGAGATAATGGCCTAGGGGAGATTGCCCAAGCAATGAACCGACTTGAAAAACTACGCATAAGATACTTGGCGAATTGAGGCTTCTTAATTGGCGCTAGCAAACACCCTCCCTAGTGCTAATCCGAGAAGAGAGAAGAACAAGCTGGCAGATGAGCAGCGTCCGTGACAAAGTGAGAGATATCTGTATGGGAGGGTTGGGCGAGAATAACTCCCCGTTAATTATGGCGGACTCTGGGCCAAAAGGGAGAGCAAGCATATATAATTGGAGGATTACAAGTACCTAGGGAGATGTTTTTTTGTACAAGACAAGGATTATTTTCGCTGGTAGACCGCCCTTGTTTTTTACGAAAACGGCAATGACTAACAATTCTACACTGAATAGGCTCTAAGATTAATGTCTCACAAATGGTTGCCTGTGTCAGGAACTAAGTCGTCTATCGAAAGCGTGTCCCAGGTGGGTCTCGGGATAAACGTTTACTTCCTCACTTCCCTAAAAAACGTGGGCAATTCTGAATTTATTAGCTCTACACTTGTGCTTATATTCCTTTATTAGCAGAACCCCATCCAAAAGTCCCAACAGTTTCTGCTCGGGCCTGCCCCCCACATAATTTCTCTTTCACCCTACATCTGCTCTATTATAAACTCGGTATCATACTCTGCGACTTATCAGAAAGTGTGATCTGATCACTTAATGGACTATCTAATCCGGTCGAGCCACCTGCATAAGTCAGCTCTGCATTTCGCAAATGTAGTTAAGTTGTCAATAAGTACAAGGAAATACGGTACTCATATTATGACTACTGCTCACTCGGGTAACACATATCATTGAAAGATACTCGTGGCCATTTTTGTGCACAACTATTTCAGGTTCACAGTCAATAATTCAATAACTATTGAGCCAAACCAACCTCCGCTAATATCAATAGTATTTTGATGGAAAGTAACAGGACTAGACTAAAGTTCCCGGATGAGTGATACAGCCTTAAGTCCTTAACTAATAGAGACCTTGTGAAGTGTATAATGTTCAACAGTAGTGCTATCGTCCAGTGCTAGCTCACGCAGCAACGATTCGTGGTGATGGAAGATAGATTTAAAATCGTGTACTCTGTGCGGCACGTTGTCTATGCTTGATGAGCCGCTCGGTACTTCCGCTGCTTCCGTTACCGGTACCTTTTCTGGAATTTAAGATACGCCACTGATAACACCGATTTCCACAAACACCTCGTGACGGTCCAGAAGATGTATTATTGGCTAGAATTCTTGAAGAACCTTCCGATCCCGGTGTAAGTTACTCCACCGTGCTGCGAGATATGGGCGTCCCCTCCCGTTCAGCGGGGATGGCTGGTCGACTTCTGAAAGGTGAATACCGGAGCGATTTTCGAGACCCCCGAGCGCAGCTAACTGCCTGGGGCAAGCTGGACCATTACGGACCATTTCCCCTGTTGTCTGTCAGCTTCATGTATTTTGCGGGGACAGGAAGTCTTATCGACAAAGAAAAGTAGCCACCCTGGCATTTTGAACCGCTGGGATCGTACCCTACCGTGCCATGCTCCAAGAAATCGGGGGCTCATGGCGCATCAATACCCCCGTTTGTGAAAGGATTCCTAAGTTTGCGGGGGGGGAGAAGGATAGAGATAGTAGTTATAAGTTATGCCCCCGTCTCAGACACAAAATCTAAGCCGGCTGACGCCGGGCGTGGATTGATTGGTACTCGAGCACTTTGGCGGTCGTTTCTTCGTTTATTTGCTCGGCAGAGCCCCTGGCCCCATCGCGGCAATGTAGGCCAAGCTAAAACCAAACCAACACAATATCTGGGCTCAGAAGCCATCCCCGTGGAAGCGCGATCTGTTTTGGAAAAAGGACCAATTTGCAAAATGCACTAACGCGACAAAGAGCACCTCACGGTGGAATTGTATGGCACGGTGCGAAACTCTGTAGGCCTGTGTTCTAACGAAAAATTTAATAAGGGCGCAGGGTGTAGGGTTGAGGTGTCGTGAATGCCAAGCCTACCCATCGATTAGTTAGCGGGGTCCTTCGATCCTCGGGCTTTATCGTCATCCTTCACCACTCTCGACTCCAATACTCTTCATCCGCTCCTGTCCTTTTTTTCTCTTTCATATCAAAATCATCACAATGTCTACCAGCTCAACCTCCAGTGAGCTTCCACCGGAAGTTATTGCTTGTCTGAAGAACGCCAGATATGTGAGTTTCCACCCCGTCATTTACTTGCTTACTGCAGGCCTATCTGACTACATATGTTCAACAGCTCCATTTGGCGACCTCCGATGGCCTCTGGCCTCATGTGAGGATAATCGCTCCTGTTTTGTTGCCCTACAGCAATTGATTATTAGAACAGGTTTCCCTCATGAATTACACCTATCTGCCAGTTAGCCCGTATCCGCTCCCCGCCACTTCCATATCGTCATCATCTTCAACACCCGGACCCATCATTATCATGACCACCCAGCCATCGACCAAAAAGACTCTCAACCTAACTTCTAACCCGCGGGTCTCGCTATTGGTGCATGACTGGGTGTCCCACCGTCCATCCCTCTCATCCGCAAACCCCTTTGCTCCCTCCACCTCTCCCCTGCATCAAACACAGTCTGCGTCACCGCTGTCTACATTCCTTACCAACCTCAATTCTGCAGCCTTGAGCAGTATCTCTGCGACTCTGAACGGGTATGCACATTTGATCCCCCAGGGTACCGAGGATGAGGGGTATTACAAACGTGTGCACTTGGAGAACAACCCCCAAAGCGAAAATAAATGCTATTTGGAGGGTGAGGAGGTTCGAGTTGTGGTGGTCCGGATTGGCTGGGCTAGAGTTGCGGATTTCAGAGGCGGTGTAACTGATTGGACGGCCGAAGGAGAAGAGGGCAATGATGGTGGGATGGGGTGGGGGCCCGGGCCAAGCAATGGGTTGGTTAATGAGCTGATTGATGGCCACTGAAGGGACCGGATCGCGCGGACTTGGGATGTGCATAAATGGCCAAATGGCGTTGTTGAATATGGGTTGGTGGGGCTCGGATGTTTCATGTCACTCGCCGTGCATCTGCCTAAGGAGCTTCTCGCGGGCTCTTGGCTGGCATGCTTACTTTTCCTTTGCAAAATGGTTGAGGTGGATCTGTTTTATTCGTGTCCATCAACGAGGTTGAGCAGGATTTTCGCGCGAGTGATGGGCCATGACCTTATCGATACCTGTATTCTACTCCCTGATGGTGCCAGCAAATGTTTAGCAGTTATTACGGGCCCAAAAGCTTTGCATGTGAAGTCAGGATAGCCATGGTTTTTACACATGTACCATTCACCGGAACTTGCCGCAGGAGAAAAAATAAAATAGAGGTTCATGTTTGTTGGGAATTGGCTGGATGAACGAAAAAAATGATAGATAGGGCAAAGTGAGGAATGAAAGTTGTGATGGGTCACTATCCATGTATTATTTGCTTCCTTCTAACAAGTCTACTCTCAAGGCTCTTGCCAGGCGCTCCATACTAGGATGCTGGATGTAAAATTTTAATGGGAGCGGGTAGATTGGCTGCACATAACTGCGGACCGGTCCAGGTTCCCTTGGAAGCTTGTTTTCCCACATCCATTTTTCATTATAATATCGTTATAGCATTATCATTATTGATTTTTTTGTCCACCATTTCCCTTTCGAGACTTACGCATGTGGCCGGCCGTCCCTTTCCATTCCCTCTTGTTCCCTTCGCACCTCCTCCCCACCTTCCTACTTCTAACACTGTCCTTCCAAATCCACTTCCTCCACCCTCCCTCCCTCGCAGCCTCCGTCCCCCCCACTGCTGGCTGCATTACAATGCGATTGAGATAATTCCGCGTAACAGCATTAGCCATCGTTCCCCCCCTCTCCTCCAACTCGTCACAAGTTAGGAGAAGTTTTCGATGATATGGAGCGGGGGCATTGCTCGAGTGTTTCTCAGACAGCAGCAGAGTGTGTGTGCTGATAGATTCATTTTGTGGATTACGGGCTGTAAGGATACGGTACAGCAAAATGGGGCGGTACGGCATCGGTTTTTATGTTTTCTTGGGGGTTTCTTGGTTAGTATTGCTTCTTTCTTTTTCCTTCTCATTTCCCACTCGCACTTGCAGTCTGTCCTTCACTCCCCGCCCCCCTACTGCTGCCGGCGCTACATCGGCGGATGCTCGCATGCGTGCATATCACAACCTCCCACTTGGCTAACTCCACTCGAGATACTCTATCCTACTAAAGTATGGATACGTATCTACTGTTTTATGTTTTTTTTTCCTAATCCCTCCCCTCCCCTTCCGTTTTTTCCCCCCCGAGGGGAAGAGGGGCACGGTTGGTGTATGCGGAGGCTGTGGTACTCGAGTATGCAGAGCGGCGGCATTAACGGGCAAGCAAACAGGAAGGAATGTAAGGATCGATGGATGGATGGGTGGGCGGATGGGCCGATGGATGAAGCTGTTGTAGCTCAGCCCCTAGGTACTACCGTACGGTAGAGCACCCCACAATCCTGGGCAAGGAATTCCCGGCTCCCAATGGAAAGAAGTGAGAGAAAAGAAAAGAAGGGAAAAACAAGGAAGGTCACTGACCGGCACAAGGGTCAGGGATAAAATAATGGTACGGTACATAGCCAAAATGTTAGTAGTAGTGGTACACCTGGGAAACATGGGCCTGATAGGATCTCTATTTCCTCTTGTCTTGGTCAGTTATGAAGAGATATAGTCAATAGATGAGGTGCCTGGCTTTCAGTTCCATACGCTAACCAAAAAAACAATCCTTTCGAGGCTCTTGTTAAGCAATAGGAGGTTTGCGTTTCTAGGCAAGCTGGCTGCGGCATAGCACTGATTTCAACCGAAATCAGCATCAGCACCCCTGGTCCGTACCACCTTTTTATGCCAGACCCTTGTATGGTAAGTTGTCTATTATTTCTTTTTTTCCAGAGGAATTGTTTGCTTTCGATTCCTTGCCTCCCGCTTTGCCGCCGCATGTGGGTTGGCAAATGGGTAAGGTTGGTAGGCCGGGGGGAAGCCTGATGTGATGATGCTGTAGTGGAGGGAAGGTTAGAGATGGCAATTATTGCTATTTGCCCAACTCCAGTCCCTGTAGTCGAGTCTATAAAAACCCCTCGAATGCTCTCGAGGTCTTGCCTTTTTCCCTTCTCCTCCTCGCCCGCCTACCCACGAATCCATCTTATTACGCATTTCACTCCTTAGCCGGGACCGCGAGTCCTCCTTTCCTTTTGACCTCCCTTTCCTCAACCTTTCATCTCTTCTCTTCCTCAACTTTTCCAACCCTTTCAAGCTTCCGCAAGCCATAGGGTCTATCATAGTGCGGGCGAAACCTATGATAGATGTCCTCTTGCGGATTGGGAAGTTAGGCTCAAGTTTGTTCTATGGACTACCCGTTTCGGTTTTTTTTTGGCGATAAATTTAAATTCCTTGCCAATTGAGAAGCCAATTCGGTCCAGGTAGGGCACCGTGTGATTCTTGCATTTCATCAGTTTTGAAGAAAAAATAAATTAATACCAGGGATAACCCTAGCACGCAAGATCCCCACCCGGGGGAACCACCCATCACAAACCCTGCGAAACGTCACCTCGACTACGGGAAGGCTATCGTACCCGTATGCTTTTCCGCTGAGTTTCGATTCGCACGCCAACGTCTTGGGATAAACCCTGGTTTGGAGGAGGAGAAAGAAGGGGGGGAAAAAGAAAGTCTTGTGATTCGTCATCTAGTTTTTTGCTTTTACGTAGCATTAAATGGTTAAGAAGTGATTTGCCAGCCTTCTTCTGCGAAAAAATTTCTTTTCTTTTTCCCAGTAGCCTGTGAGAAAGAAGGGCAAGAAGGAAAAGGAAAAGTTTTTCTGTCTTACAGGTGGGATGAAATGTCCCTCTTCTGTAAACAGCCGGATCGTGCACGTACCGGTCCTCGTAAGTGATTATCAATTTCTGGAATAGTTGGCCGAAGTGAGGTGCTGCTGCTGCCAGCGGGACTCGTCCGGTGCTCTGGTTCAAACATTCGTGGAATGCATGTGGATACGTGCCATGCAAGCTTATGCAAGTTTCAAGTGGGGTGTGCCTCTCCCGCGTCAGGTGCTAGGTTCCAGTATGCGGCTTGCCAACCCAACCAATTAAACAGCCCAAGGGGTAACCGAGACTACCATTCACAGGACGCCGGTATTGCGGTGTTTTTTGTTTTTCTACCTTATGCCCGGTCTGTCGGTATTGCTGATACCTCACGGGAATTCTGAATGGCCGAGCGCAGTTATTAATTCGCACGTAGTTAGAGTACGGATGTGAGTTCTCTTCCATTCATCCCTGTTTCCTTCCCACGATCGTTGCTTGCCTCTAGTCAGGTTGGCCTAACACTCAGCTGTTGTCGACTCAGCTCACGTCCTCGAATACTCGTACGATACCCAATCTGAGCAAGTATTATGACAGCATATCACATACTGTAAGGAGTCAGCAAGGAATGCAGTGTTGAAAGGACCAATTCCTAGGGTTTCAAGGTCCATGGATCTTGTAGAGCACATAGTCCTTGGGAAGCGTTACTGAGTAAATCAATCAGTTTATTCCGTCGCACCCTTTCCATCGATGAGACACCAAGCAATCCCTACCAACCTGCTTCACCCCCACCATAATCGTGTATTCCATGGCTTATCACCCATGTGTTCAAGGGTCAAGAGTCCTAAGACTCATCGAAAACTAATCCGAAGCCACATGTGGGTCATCCCAAGCACTCACAGTGGGAGGAAGGTAGAAGAGGATACTCGAAACGAAAAGCTGCCATTTGAACCCCGGAATGTTTGACATGGGGAAGGCCTAGGGCGTGCATATTGCGGTCGCCGTTGCTGACAGGCTTAGTTCTAGCATTCCATCACTAGCGAGGTGAGCTATCAAACACTATACCGGCAGAGAGAGAGACACGATACCGGAGCCATTGATGGAAATAAAGGTGTTGCAAGATCTGGAAGTCTTGCTGGAGCTTCTACCCTGCCCTTAAGCAGTGGTTCGGGGCTGCATAGCGTTTAGAAAGGAGATTGCTGGCCCAAATGATTAGGTCTATAAAATGGAGAAGAGGGAAAATAGGGGACAAAGAAAGTGATAAGCACTTTGGGGAGAAACAATTGCAATGAAAATTATTCTCACGCAGCGTACAAAGCTGGAGAAGGGTGCGATACGCACTCAAGTTGCGGGGTTGGGGTTGCGTTTTTCCCGGTATCATACTTCTGGGCAAGTAATCGTATTCGTAATGGTTTATGTAATTGTGGACACTCCTCCTATGAGCGATTACGGCGCTTGAAAGTACTAAGCATCCTCAACACTTATGGGCTGTAAATTAGGGAGGGTTTTCCTTTGAGTTGATGGAGGCAATCAAGACATCTTTGGGATTTGCCCTTCGCAACATGGCCTCCTTCTTCTATACTTCTCGCTAATTATTCTCGAGCACTAAAACTGCCTCTGCCCTGGTGACCGGGCCCCTCCCTGTACTAATTCCTTGGTCCCTTCAGTATTCAAAGCTGAACCCGTAACTATCTAAAGGCGATGAACCGCTCATTCCCGCTCACAGTAAACCGCCCAAACAATTAAGTTCCGTTTTTTTCCCTAAGGATGAGACTCTTTAATTCTATAGCATATGGTAGAAATGCCTCGTGTCTCACGGTATGATATACTTATACTAGGTTCGATAGGCAGAATACCCCCCCTTTACTTTCCACACGCCCATTCTCCGCTATTAGCCGTTTGATATACCTAGGTATCCAGTTCAACCCAAATCTGAGCCTGCTATAAGCTGCGGAGGTGGTGGTTTACCTGGCCTCTTGTTTTATGCCACCGTGGATGTCTTCAGGGTTTCAAATAATGCAACTTCCGTCACTTCATATCACTCGTTGAAGGGTCACCGACAAGTGTCTAGCGCTGAAGTCTCCGGAAGAAACAACGCCCTTAAGTAATATTTGCAATCAGGTCAGGTAATCACTGGCTCAATTGTGATAGACTATGAGATCAATCCAGCCTCCAATTCTCCACATCCCCCCAACCTTGTCCTTCCAGCGGCAATCATGGGCGACTTCCGCAAACAACCAGAGCGCCTCCTGACACCTCATACACGCTCCGTTCATCCCACAAATCCCCAAGGCAGCGGTCCCATGGCTCTTCAGCTGGGTGCAATGCGACCCGAACCAGTTGCTCTGACAGCAGAGACGGTTATTATTTCCCCTAAAGAGCTCGGACAGGTCTCGTAGTGCAAGGTAAACATGAGTGGTGAGAGGGCTGGCGTCACTAGTTTCACAGATCCGTCCATTCGCGGAGATTGTGACGACTTCCTTGATGGCTGTAGAGGTGTGGCCGAGAACTGGCTCGTTGTTAGAATCGAAGGTAACATTATAGGTGACGGTTACCTGACTGCCAAAGACAGAGGAATGGTTCTGATAGGATTCTTCGAGGAAGGCAAGTGGTTCGGTGGTGAGGCCTTGGAGGTGTTCTGCCGGATGAGGTATATTTGCGCAGACCGCTGCAAGGAAGAAAAACCCGAACACGGTCAGGAGATTGAAGGTATGCATTATTGGTTTGGATGATGATGACGCCCGATATCTGACGTTAAGGTTGATTCTAGGGTAGAAAGTATAGAAGAATCCGAAGCACAGGGCGAGATTGAAGATCGAGTGGCAATAGGGTAGAAAGTTAAGATCGGATGTGGAGGTAAGAATTGGTGAATGTTTTCAACCGCTGGTTTCCAACCGTTTTAAGCGGCTTTCGTACTCAGAATAAGCTAAAACAAACAGGGTTAAGGGGCATAGAATTCGTCAGAAGGCGCCCGTCAGGAATTCCGAACTCTTTTCTCATAGCAATACTCACCCTCTGCCCCTAAAACACCCACAACCTACGACAGGTGGGCCGTTCTATGAGGGAATCCTGCTACTATAAGGAAACAGCAAACCGTTAGTCTGATCTGGGGAGCCTGCCCGTCTCATTCTCTTACCCTATCGATTCTGAGGGGTAGAAGCATCAGCCTAGGTTGTTTTCCTAGATCATCACGCTCCCTATATCATTCCCCGCTCGCAAGTTTAACGTCACCCACCGTCACTCGGTATCTTGAATCATCTTCGAGTCCAAGGGGAAATTTATCTATTTAATGAGGTATCATAGCTATACCAACACCATAGGCGACACTCCCACCACCTCCCCAATACCTATAATCTACGGCCGACCCAGAATCCGTCCCGCAAAACCCAATACCCGCCAACAAGATCCGCTTCGTTCGGCGTCCTTCAAATTTTGTCACAAGCAGCAACACCACATACGCCCCACAAGTGGTACGCCTCCCGAGTGCGGAAGCCCCCCCCCACTCCCATCCCTCTTCAATTCTGCTAACCTTCCTTCATCACTAACTGTCACTCTTGTCCAGCGCACCCTCAAGCTATACCCCCCAAGTTAAATTGTCTCCCGCACCCTACAACCCCAGGCCAAGAGAGAAACCAACCATCCGTCATTCGGGAGGATTTCTCTCATCTGCCTCCGGAGAGTCCTTACCGCTTTTTTCCGAAAACCATTCATACTATAGCCCTCCAGCACTGGATTTCTCTTCCCCCGACGCCTCAGACATGAGGCGGAAGAGGAATTAATAAATAAAAACCCCCGATTGATCGACCAGGTGCGCTTGGATTGTGTATATATTGGGTTTCATATGCGATGGGCGGACGCTAGGACAGGGGATACCATGCACCCCCCCTCCCCACACCCCCAAGTCTGGACACGTGCTTGGCTTTGCGTATCAGCCTTGTCAACGGGATATGTGAGCTCCGGATCAGATGTTACCGGGTTCGTAGTGTTGAGTAAATGTGGGGAATCTGGGCTGCCGCGTCCGTCACACTTTATTTTACTATCTGCCGGGGGGGGGCGAACTGCGCTGGAGAAATAATCTTGAGTGATAATATATGACTAGGGCATTCGAGATGCTCGCTTCTATCTACCCTATTAACTTAACTCGAATAAGAGAGGAGAGCGGTGTGCTAATTATGTACTATAGTTGGAGTTGCCCCCTCTGGCATCTTTTTGTTTTTTACCCCCCCTTGTTTTGCTGTATACGGAGGTACAGCGTGTAAGTTTTGTAGGTTACACAGGGGGTGAGGGTGGCAGTCTTCGTTTGTGGAACCTACAAAACTTACACGCTGTACCTCCGTAGCACACCACTCGCTTATTCAAGCTAATACGGTAGTCAAACTGATCACTTTATATTATGTTCACATCCGGAGATCCGCCCCTAAATAACAAATAGAGAGAAAAAGGAAACTTGGTTATCTCTGGATCTCCTGCTTGCAAATATCCAAAACTGCTAGACTATATGCAGTGCTCAAACAAAAAAAAAACAGATTTTAAGAAGCTAAAAGAAAAGGAGAAAGAGAACACGACTGAAAAGGAAAAACTAAGGATCGTAATTCGCACTAACGGATCCATACTCCTGCCCCTCAAATGTCAAAAAGAACTTCAAGTTTGCTCCATGTGCGATTATCTCAATCTTGAATTCTGCAATGTAGAACATCTCTCCGCCTAAGCCCCTCCTCGCCTGTTGGAACTTGCTCTCAGGGACGGTGCTTATGTCGGCATGGAGGGTGCAGACATTATATACACCTGTTGTTGGGCTGTCAGTACACGTTTCGTGTGACAGGAGTTCCTAGGAGGGGAGGGGAAATTACTGTTCTCAAAATATCTGCGGGGAGCATAATCATCATTGCACGCCACCAGCCTTGCGGTGAAAACCCTTGGGTCTGTCGGGCGGAATGTTCTACAGCATTCTATAGAGACACGTTTGGGGGTTGTAGCAGAGAGGCTCTCGCCCTTTGTCAGGAGCCAGTGCATTTGGCCTGCTTTGTTAGCCTTGTGTTATCAAGGGGGGATGAAGGAAGTGCACCTTTTGCGAATCTCTCGCCAGTAAGATCGTCGACATACATATCCTGTGCAATATGCTTGGTCTCATCATAGTGCTCTGACACTGGCGTTCCATAGTGTCGCCGGCACATTCTCAGTTGGACAAGGCCCGGCCCCTCGCCTTCCAATCCACGGGCAACCGCTCCACGGACAACTGCTGACCAGCTGTAGTAGTGGGTGAGTTTATTGAGCCTACTTTAGGAACTGGGGTGCTTACGGGAATGGTGGTCTCCGAGTCTCAAGGCCTCGAGCAACACAGTATTCTTGGACCTTCTTGAACATATACTCTGATTTTCCAAAACCACCAACCAAAAAGACGTACTGTTTGGTGGATGTTTAGTAACTGTAACTGTGTCAAATATAAGATGAGAGATAATACCTTTACCCGTGAGCCTCTGGATTGCACTGCAGCAACCTGACCATCAATCAATTCTAGAGTTCGGTTAATACACGGATCAAAAATTTCTTGAAAATCCGCACTTCTCCTAGTTAGCTTACTGGCTTACACTTCAGGGCTAATGATCAAACTTACGCTGTGACCAAGATTTCTCCATCTTCAATACCGCGCGAAGCATCTTCGGTAATCCCCACTTCGCTAGGCACTGTGATTAAACCCTCTGGACCATCTCCGGAGAAACTTGTCTTTGCGTCCTCGAATTCCTTCATCAATTTGCTTCCAATCATGAGTTTTTCCTTCGGGATCTTTTTGTAGTTTGCCTCTCCAAGTTTTCCCTTCAACCATTCCTTGAAGTTACGATCCACGAAGGTTGCACCGCACTTGTCGCCGGTCCCCACTGCTGCTTCTTCGACTTTGAAGGATGGAGAGATGCTTGATACGCGGTATGAAATAAGATCCTAACGTGAGTTAGTGCTAGCCTTAGGTTTTTCATCTCGGCCAAGTTCACTTACAACGGTGCCCCCACCGGCATCGCATAGTACGAAATGATCCCCGACTTGAATATCGTCGCCGGAAGCACCGCCCTTCAAAGACTTCAGCGTGTATATAGCGGCGGCCTCAGGCTCGGCAATCATAGAAGTACTATATTTGAATTCTCCCAAACCAGCCTTACCAACCGCCTGAAAGGTTAAATCTTTTGCGCGATCGGACCAGACAGCTGGAACAGTGATGACGATCTCGATCTGTAGAGTGCTGAGCAAACCGCGCGAAAACTGCTGGATTAATGTTTGGACGACATGCTCGTTGACGCCGGTCAGGAAATCTGCCACGACATCTTGAGGTTGTTTCCCTGGATACAGAGGTGGATTATCATCGTCCTCGGCACTGCCGCCGATACTCATATTCTCCAGATTCCCAGAGAGGAGGGCTAGGAGCATTTTCAATTCCTCCCTCTTTTGGCCTTCGTCGAGTTGAAGTTTCGTCCATACTTGACGTTCTGCTCTGGGTGGAATGCGATTACCCCATTCATACGTTCGGCCCTCTGCGAACGAGCCGTAAGCTACCTGACTCGGGACTTTCTCATTTGTGGCGTTTTGGCTCTTGCCGGGCCAGTTGTGGATCAACTGAATTCCCTCGATGTTTCCTCCAGCACGGCTGTCACAGAAGGCAACTCCTACTCAGTATTAGCAAAGCCCCTTCCGGCCAAACCCTCAGATTCTGTGAACTGCAATTCATACCTGTGTAGGTAGTACCGTAGTCCAGTCCAATAATAAGTCGTTGCTTGGTAGATGACATTTGGAATCGGTTGTGTCGTTACTCGTATTGTACACGGAGGGGGGGGGGGGGAAGGGTAGGAGAGAAGTGAAGAGAAAAAAAAGTCCGGTGGTATAATATATTCAAACACTTTATTACCTATAAAGCACACGATGGAGAGCAGGGGACGCCTGAATTGCGGAGAAAGCGGCTGAGAATGAATTCGTGGAAAGTCTTTAGGGTTCCACGCTCCCGAATTGGGCCTTACGTGATTCTTGTTAGCTTGTTAGCGATGCTGCGGAGAGAAAGAAATGGTAGGGACAATCTTTGGTGGGATGCTATGATTCAAATGGGTCTGCACCTTCCCACCTCCCCCTTATCAAAGGTCCGTGCTTGCACCAACTAATTTACTTTTTACTCGTACCAACACAAGTGTGTTGAGGGGAAGTCGGGACTTGCCAGTAAAGGGGCCCAATTCTCAATGACGCTCCGTATGATACTCGGGTGTGTCCATAAAAATCGGAAAGATCAATACTGTACCCTTGTCATGCAAGGTTGGTGAGCAGAAAACAGGAAAACTTGGAAAACTCCCCTGGAGATCAGCAGTCCAAGAACCTGTAGCATGTTGAAATGAAAGGGCATGTATACAGAAGAGAATCCAGCGAAACAAATTTGATAGAATAAATTTATCCTTGTGATACCAATTTCAGAATCTTTCAATCCTGGAGCAAACAATATCCTCCTATTTTTTTTCTTGCTTGCAAACCACATTTTTACCCCTCAGTTTACTTTAAACTAGTTGCCTGTCTCCTGCTGCATACAAGTATTAATTCAGTTCAACATACCTGGTTTAAGATGTCTAGTTTCCGATTTTTATCGACACACCCGAGTATCATACTAGCAATTGAGCGAGTCTCGAGTATTGATCCATTTGTGGGGCAGCAGAGAAGGCTCATGGGTGGCATAAAAGCGCTATGATATTGAATGACTTAATGTACCCCGATTTGTCGTTCAGCTCGCCAATTTGGTGCCGCATTGGTGTTACATGGCGCTTTGGTTTGTTATTTCTGCAGCCATCTCGCTCCCTCGCACCAAATCATCACGCGATGTAAGACAAAACTTGAGTGCCGTGCGACCGGGAGGTGAAACGCACAAAAGATCCAAGGGTTGGGTGCTCCCAATGCATGGCCCTCCTTGCTGGCTTCCCTGATAGGAAGATAGAGTGCTGGTACAGATAAGATTCCTGGTATCAATTGCAAGAGCTAAACTGGAGTATTGGCAGCGCACAAATTATATAACGGACAACTCCTCATGCATCTATCAATCTGAGAAAACAATCCCGATATCAAACTATACGCATAATGTCCTCCACTACTCAAGCAGAAATTGCTCACGAAGTGATTGACGTGGTTACTGCGGAGCCACCGGTAGGAGAGGATGGACTTTCCCAGGAGGTGAGTTGACGGCCTTAAAAGCCTTAACACTTTACTTACGACGACTACCAGAAAGAAAGGGGGATATCCAAACATGACGGTCGTGGCTCCACTTCCAGAGAGGAGACGGAAAAGCCCCTACCGAAGGAACCAAAGAAAGAAAGTTCGAGGCCCCAAGGCAAGGAAAGTGCAAATGCAAGCAATGGATCTGAGGAACCCCGCTCGCGCAAGAAATCGAGCTCAAGGCAAAAGACCCGCGCTGAGAGGAGGTCCGAAAGAGCAGTGAGTGAATTAACACCTATGGGCTCGAAAAACCGCTTATAAAAACCCAAGGATGTTGTGACAGTGTGTCCGTGGACAGGATACGAAATGTCCATTGACGAACTTGATCACCATTTTAACAAGCTCCGAACCCTTCCTTCGCTCCTCGATAAACTGCACGAATTGAGCGAGGAGAACGAAAAACTCAGAGCTTTGCAAGACGACATGCTCTCCGGGATCGATCGTTTCCATCCAACCCCTGATTCTGTTATCGTAGAAAAGGTAGCAGGATTACGGGGCCTGATTCGTATCTACTCTAAGACATTTTCACGGCAATTGAAAAGCATCAAAGAAGGACCCTCGGTACAGGATAGACTCAAGAACCGCACCTTGACAATGCTTATTGACGACTCTTTATGGGAAGAATCAAGAAATATTGTCTTGTTGGCTGAGAGTATTATCTGGAAGAAGATTCTCGATGATATATTCTGGAGTCCTTTCCAGGTATTCGGGGAACGGTTGGAAGCCACTTGGAAAGCGATTTTTGATGAAGGTAAGTTTTTCTATTCATATCTTGTTTCAGAAGCTAAGTTCCACAGACGGCGTGGAATCAGCAGATGCCTATCCTGTTGCTAGCGAGCAATCCGAAAAGTGGAGGAACGCAACTGTCCTTCATTTGACCAGCAAAGTCAGAAGAAGCCCGGAGAGGGCGTCGGCGATAGCGACAACCATCCTGGAACAGTTAGAAGATAGGCTCAGCGACATACTTGGAATGGACTCACTCAAGGCATCCGATCGGGATTCGTTAACAAAGATTGTCACCGACTCTTGCGAGTTCGCGCTCCTACTCGGCCAACAGCGTTGCCGACTAAGATTCTATATACCCGAAGCTGGCTTACATTTTGACGCGACAAATAATAAGGAAAAGCTTGAGACAATTGGCAGTGAAAGCGAAGAAATTCAGTTTGGGAAAGTGGGCTTTGTGTCCGCGCCTGGGCTAAGGAAATGGGGAAACGGGTATGGGCAAAATCTTGATGAGTTAGATGTAATTGTTGGAGCACGCGTGAAGGTCGTTGAGTTGCCTTGATTGTCTCCTCTTTTCTCTTCTCTTCTCACTCTTTTTTTTTTTTTTCATTTTTTTTTTTCATTTTTCAGTACTTGATTGTAGTTACGATGTTCACTTCTCGTGGCTATAATACTTATAGTTATTAGTAAGTCAGTTCTGCAAGAGCAGCGCATTGCTCGCTGTCATTGTTTTTAGGCCTACAGCGCTTGATACGGCGGCACTGGAGACTTTGCGAAAAAACTCTATGCATCATAGGCGTGAGGAAATATCCGGTTGAACCAACTACCTGTAAATAGCTGGAATCTGACTCGGGATGCGGAATCTCTCTTTTTTTTTTAGAAAAAAAGAAATGAATAGAAGTCCTATGTGCCGGTATTAATTTAGATACTGTGCTCAAGCACTCGTACTTGTACTAGTACAAGACCGGGGCTTAAAAAGCGTATGACATCAAGCCCAGGGTGCACGACAAACAAAATGCCTAACAAACTGCCAGCCATAATAACAAACCAGGGACCTATGATACCACGATTCTTTAAAGACCCAATATTAAGCAATTCCACCCTAAGAAAGTAATTGTGACGCTCCAGCAAGCGGACGCGAAGTGGCAAAATCTATAGGACTATCTGTACAAGTAGAGGATGATAGGTATGATAGGAGTTTTGCTAGTGGTTCCCAGCCAGGGCAGGTTTTATTATGTAAGCAAAGATCCCAGTCATTATCAGTTACAGTGGCCGAAGCAGGCAGGTGGGTCATGTTGCAACGGGCCCCGGATTTTGGTGCGTTTCCCCGCTGATCAGCACCATAACTAGAAGGGGGAATGTTTGGCACAACCGCAAATCAAGATGAGCAAGCGGACCAATCATGGCCCATAAATGCATTATATAAGCATGTTCCGGGGTATGAAAAATTGGTCGCTTTGCCTAAACCTTGATTAAGCTTATTTCTTGTTTTCTTGGCACAAACAGAGCCTTGACTGCTCCACCGTATTTGTTCCAGCGCCGGTATCATACGGGTGCTGCACTGGTGCTCTTGTTTGCTACGGCATTTCTCCATTCAACCACCAACAACACCCCCCCCCCCTTCAGACCGACAAATTTGCTAGCAGTCCATGGAGATAACCTAATACCCGGTGCCGTATCTACAGTACACGACGCCTTGGCTGGCGACTGTTTCTACCGACTTTTGAAAGGAAAGGGCGCGAGCAACTGAAAACAACGGCGTTCTCCAGGGTCAGCCGCACAGCCTTGGTAATTGAACGGGGAAAAGCGAGGAGATTGCCGTGCGGCGATGGAGTGCGCACTGATTGCTCCAGTGGGATGAACGCAGGGTGTTGTATTTTTATCAACAGATCCCCTAGTCGATCCGCTTGTGCGAGTGCAACAGCCGCAGTATCTCACTGACAAACATTCCCAGAAACAAATTGGGGAGAAGAAGCGTTGTAGCGGGCCACGGGTTTTACCACCGGTACAGTAACGCGAGAGAAGCCGTGGCGCGGGATACTCGTGAAGCACTGCGGTGGGGTCAATCAACTCCTTTGCCAATCCGGGCGGAGTTCAAGGCGAGATACCCCTCGTGTCGTAGACATTGGTAGGCATTGGCTGACCGAATGAGAAGAAGAAGAAGAAAAAACATTGCCTAGAGTACAGGAAAGGTCAAACTCTGTCCGACCAAAAACATGGCCTGACGGATGTTGTGTGGCGTCTTTGAGGCGTCCTCAAGTTCTACCGGCACGTCCAAGATGGCGAGAATCTGGTTTTTTTTTTCCCACTTCGCCCAGATTGTCGAACAAACACGGCCTCCTACCATGCATAGTTTCTGCAGACGCCGTTCCTCGAGACCTACCATGCTGCTCGAGTACAGTACTCGTAGTACGAGCACTCGAGTACTTGTACCAGCACGGTATCGGTACTACCCAAAAAGCCTTTCCCCAGGCTGGCTGTGAGGAGTACGGTAGTACCTAGAAAAAGTGGTTACACCGCTCAGTTCCCCTGCCAAGGGCCCAATGACCGGCCTTAGCGAGGAATAATGGTGAACCATGACACTCGAACCTGCTTTGCTTTTTGCTGTACGAGTACCATCCCAAAGGCGCTGTACCGCATCGTGGGGCTGGGCCGATACCTTCGAATGCCTACATCCCCCGTGGCGCTTGCACTCCCCTTTTTTTCTCTAATTGTGCGCTTGCGGCTCTCGCCTGGGGGTGGAAGAATCGCAGAATGACTGAGCGGCCCACTTTTTCTTTTCCTCCTATCCTCCAGCAGCACTCGAGAATCACTCTCTTTCAACATGGCGACGACTACTAGTATGTCATGGAGATCACCAACCTTGACAACCTCATTCGCCGGTTCAACCTCGAGATCCTCACTATGGCCGACGCCCAGATATGCTCCAGCTGCATATCCATCTTATTCGAGCTACACTCCCGCTGCCATAACCCCCTCGTTCGTTTCTTTGGCAGCGTGGACTCCTCCAGCTGCTTGTCAAGGACAAGCTCCAACACTCACTTGGGATGTGGGACGGTTTTCCCAGCCAAGTATCCTCGTCTTGAATCAGTTTTACCTTACCACTATCGTAGAAAACGGTGAGCCTGCAACAACCACCGTTGGATATGAATGCTTCCCCCCGGGTTATCGGTGGGATTCAGATGGTGATTTTTACTTTACTCCTGGCGTTTGTCCAATTGGCTATTATGAGGCAACTTCAACTCTCACCTCTTCCTACACCAAGACAGAGACTGAAGGATACTGCTGCCCTTCGTAAGTTGAAACGACAATTTTCAATTGATTTGTAGTGCTAATTGGCGGTGAATCTAGTTCTTACTCGGCATATTCGTCCGGCATCGGCTGCTATAGCAATCTTGTCAGTCACTCGGCTCCAATAGTGGGTTACAAATTCCAGTCCGCAAGTGCTCTGGTCAACCAAACTACCGTCACTTTTTACGATGCTGTCACTACAGTCCAGCCCTTTGCGGCAGCCACAGTCATGGCTTTGTTCCCATCAATGACGGCCCCGCCACAAGTAATCAGACCTGCAATCCTGATCCGCTACGGCTGGACAGAGCCAAACAATACTTCCTCTAGCTTCGACGTTAGTACCTTCAAAGTAGGCGCCTTAAAGCTCACCACGCTCCTCTCCATTATTGCAGCAGTGATATTCTGCTTGATTCTACTTTGCGCAGTTGGCTGTTACCGGAGCAGGCGTAAGAAGCGCCGGGTCCTGGTCTTTGTCCCTGACCATAGTCCACGGCCAGTTGTCAACAACAATCCATCATGGATCCCGACTCCCACCTATGAAAGTACTCCGCAGAATGCATATGCTGCCCCGCCGCCGAGATATCCTCCGCCTGTCACTGCGTTCAGCCCGAGGAGGCCAGAGCTGCCTGCCTATGTCCCGCCGCCAGCACAGCCAGCCCGCGAGTTGGCAAGCACCCCTGTCAATCCGTTTGCTAGAACTCCTGGGCCAGCTATACCACGACCTCCACCGGTTGTGCCAAAGCCCCCGTCCGCTCCAGCAACACCAGCACCAGCATATAATTTCGGCAGCACTGGCCCCGGTCATGTTTCCTCAGACTCCGAAGATGACGGTGATGACGGTGATGACAACGCTGGTGGAACCGGAGAGGAAGACGCCTTGGCACGGGAAGCTTTCGCTGCAATTATTGCAGATGCCCTTGCAATAGCCGAACCTCCGAAACCAAAGGGCCCGTCCAAAGCGCCCCCCAAATTCGCTGTCCCTGCTCTCCCTCCATCTCAAGTCCCCTCCCCACCCCCCGCACCCCGCCCACCACCAGCCCAACCAAGCAACAACCCATTCGCGAACGACATCCCGATGCAAAACCTTCCATCATCCGCTCGCCCCCCCGCCCCACAAAGTGACTTCCTCAGCGCCCTCCTCTCCCCCGCCGGCCCATCAAGACCCAGGTTCGTAGTGCCCATACCTTCAGATGCGCAAAACCCTGCGCCATCCGTAGCACCTGCCGCCGCTGGAAATCCGGCGCGTGGAGAATCCCCCGCGAACAAATTAGACCTCGAACCCATGACACTCTCCTCCTCTCGGAACGCCCGCGACATAACCAGCGCAGAAGTCCGCGAATGTCGGGAATTGGTGCAACGACTAAAAGACGGTCAGAGCTCTGCTCAGAATGGGGTGTACAAGGCTGTCCGCAGGATGGCCTCATGCAGGGACGCGTGGAATGCAGAGGATTGGGCTAGGGTTCTGGAGATTATCAGGAGGTTGAGAGTTCAATATGGGATTGAAGTTTCGACATAACTTTAGCTTTTCGACTCGATGAGCGATTGAACACGCTACATTCTTTAATTGTTTTGGTTTATTATATTCTCCTTTCCTTTTCTTTTTCCAGAGGAGTTCCTTCCATGCATTTTTGGTTGTGGCGCGGCAGCTGTGCGGAGCAGGCTTCTTATTGTACCTATTGCATCAACATTATCCTTTGTAATTGTCTAGTCTAATAGAAGTGTTGCGGGGCGAGATGAAGTGTCCGGCACTAACGCGAGCGGGACTGGAAGCCCTCTTGGGGACGCTCTCAGATGTGCGCAGGAAATTATCGCATCGCGGCATGCAGGCTCTTCTTGCCAAGCAGCTATGGGGGGGGACCCTGCCGCAGAGTCTATATCATACATATATCGCGACCATCGTAATGCTCGACATAGGGTGGGAATGGGCAGGGGACCCCCTCCCAAGATCCCAATCAACTTCCCGAGCCCTTATTGACAATGTGCAAGAGGGAGGGAGAAAAAAAGGGAGAAAAAAAGGGAAAAAAAAGGGGGGGTAAACGCTCACGACCAGTTGTATGGGGGAGGGAAAAAAGTGCATTCTGGAAACCCAACAGAGAAGAGGTTAAGAGTGACAACCTATGACGGAGGAGAGAGAGAACTAGGATTACTCAGGAAAAAGTAAAATAAGAAAAATCCTCCGACGCAGGATAGTCTTCAAGTATGATATCAAAAATTCGGGACCGGGGTAGCGCCCAGCACATACAGTATCATACAAAACATGGCAAAATGTATTCAGTCACTCTCACTCACTCGTCCACTGAATGACCAGCTCAAGATATTCCTCCTCCTCCTCCTCCCCCCTCGCTGGAGTCTAACTAACAGGAAGAGTGTGCACATGATAATCCAACGTCATGGGAGAATTCCTCGCTACTGGGTTCTCTGGCTAGGTTTTCGGGCCGGATCTGCGGTCGATTACTTGGAGTTCTGTGCACTACCGGTATCATGGTTACTCGTACGGCACGGTATATTATCATAGTATCACTCCGGATCAGAGGGTGATATATAGAATTCCATAATATCTGTAGGGGGTAATACATAGGTTTGATGGACGATATTTGAAGAAGGATGTGGGAAGGGGGCGGGGAAGGGGGGAAGAGAGGGAAGAGAGGGGGCAGGGGCGGGGGCGGGGGTGGGGGTGAGAATACGGTACATGTAGAGCAGAAGGGTGAAAAATGAAAATTGAAGAAATCAAAAAAGATATATAATAAGAATAAGGGAAAAAGGTAGGAATATTTTGTGCGAATGGGCGGAGGGAGATATTTTGATAGGGTGAATTGGAAATGGAAAATAAAAATAAAAATGAAAATAATGATAATGATAATCCAGGATCCCCCCAAACCGGCCGCTTCACTCACTCACCCATTCGCTCATTTGCTCACTCACGCCTCCCTCGCCTTCTTGCTCGGACGTGTTTTCATGGGGGCATCAAGTTCCCTCTTGGCGCTAGCGCCCGATTTCTCCCCCGCATGTTCAAGGATGGCCTGACTTATCTCGGCGATGTATACCTGTCGCCTGGCCAAGGCTATGGCACTGCTGTCACTACCGCCATTGCTGTAACTGCCGGCCTCGACCTCGCGGCTCCGGGGAGCGAGGACGAGCAAAAGGCTGCTGTAGTAATAAGCGGCCCTGTGCAGTGGTGTGCCACTAAGAAGAGGAGTATTGCTCGTGTCCGACCCCTCATCATTTGCCGCGTCCGGTATGAGCTCGTCGTAGCCAGCCACTGCGGCGACGGCGTGCGGCAGCGTGCGGTCCCAGCCATAGCTGGTGCCCGCCTCGGGGACGCTTCGCACCCGGCGCCCGGAGCCGTTGGGGAGAGTTGTGTCAATGTCCGGGTGTCGGAGGAGCATACGCACCATCCGCGTTTGCTTCTGGATTGCGACTATGTGTAGCGGCGTGCGGTTGCGCTGCCCGGGCGCGTTGACCTTCACTCGGGGGTCTTGGAGGAGCGCTTCCACCACGTCCACGTGGTCGAGGATGAGAGCGATATGAAGCGGTGCCATGCCGCGAGCGTCCTTCGCGTTGACAAGTGTCCTCCGGTCGGATAGGAGGATCTTGGTGATACCCCCCCAGCCGCACTCTGCCGCAACGTGTAGAGGTGTATCGCCGAATTGGTCGGGCATGTTCGGGTCGATGCCCGGATGTGTCATGAGCATTTCCACCGTGCTCTCATTCCCTTCACAGACGGCTGTATAGAGTGCTGTGCGCAGCCACATATCTTGTTCATTTATGTCGAACCCCCCAAACTCCATCATCATACGAACGGCTTCGGTGTAGCCTTGCTTGGCTGCTAGCATGATTGGGGTGCGCTCCTGGTCGCCCCGGCTTAATATCCTGGCCCCATTGCGCCAAAGGTTACACACTACATGCTCGGGTCCTTCCTCTATCGCTTCGTGGAGGACTTGGTCCTCCCCGATGACGGCGATGGCGCCACGGCGAAACAGGCGGAGGACTGACTCATCGTCTCCGCGGTCTGCAGAGGCGTAGAGGGCCCGTTGGGCAACTTCTGGATGCTTTCTACTTACAGCGCTGTCTAGGAGTGTTCTTCCGAGGAGCGCTGAGAAAGTGCGATTGGTTCGAAGTAGGGAGTTGATATCTGCTGGGGAGGCTTGCTTAGCTATGTGGATTATAATTTCCGCCGGTAGTGACTCTATTGGTGCCATTGCAATTATGAGGAGGAGGAGGCGAGGTTGATAGGACAACTGGCCTGACGGTGGCTAGTAATGGAATAGGCTTGAAGGGGCTTGATAGTGGGGTAGGTTTTCGAGGAGGGGGAAGGGGGAGAAGGATGGTCAATTGAGGTAGGCAAAATGGTGATACTCCAACAGCTTTTGAGGGAACGAGCTTTTTGCTGGATTGGAAGGCAAGCTCGGTCAGTGGCGAGATGCCGTACTTTAAAAGCTGCTCCATAACTACTCCTGCTTTATCAAGCTTCATCAGAATCAGCTTACTCTCCTAAGAACCAATCCCCCTTCCCCCTCCCAGGCGATCCTCATTTCTAACAACTTATGGTACCATGCCTAGTGGACTCTGAGGCTTGCTTCTGATACAATTGGACAGTTTCACCTCAGCCATCCCGCTAAGCAGGTTTTCCTTATTCCCGGTAGTGGGCAAAGACCGGTTTGCAATCGAGAAACCATGTGGGCTAGCCATTACTCGTAACACTGGGGACTCTGTGGGGGGACGACTACCCCTTCGTTAATTCTCGAACTCCACAATCCCTAAGTGCGTGATCTACCCTCAAATCTTCGGAGGCCAGGCTCAAAAAGGGTACTGTTTTGGTCACTCGGCGGTGACCTGGCCGGTGGAATTTATGCTCCAGAGGAGTTAATCGATCCTTTCCCCAAATGGAGATGCTATCGCTCCCTTCATCTCCAGCGTGAGGTCCCGAATGCAGGCGAAGTGGTTGCCACCAAAACCCCGAGGGTTGTCCTGGTTTTTGGCGGTAGTCTACTGTATGCAAGAGCGCCTCATCTTGCGAAAGGCACGACATTACGAGTATGATACATTGATCCAAGTTGTATTCGTTGGTAGGCCCAAGCAAGTACAGGGCAGGACAAAGAGCAATGCTCGTACTCGGTGATGCTGGGGCTCCTAAGTACATGAAGTGAGGTGAGGTGGAATGCTTTGATGGGGCGAACATGTTGGAGTGCTGCGATGTGTTTATTGGCCTATGTTGGGGGATGTCGCGGTGCAGTACGTACTGTACATTTTTAGCTTGTTCGGTTCGTCTGTTGAAGTGGGGATAGGATTGTTTGTGTCACGTTGATATGTCCGGCGGGCGGAGCGGAATGGGTAACAGGGGGTTGGTTGTGCTTGTACGTCCTCCTGGAGTTGTGTGATAGTGGCATTGACGCACCTTTCTCGTAATTGAACGACATCTGTGAACACACCTGCTGTTGTATACCTCCGAAATTTAGCCTTTCTGCTTAAATTATGGTGTCATGTAGTGCTGGTCATGTTCGCAAACGACGTTCAGTTACGAGTAGAGTCTGGGATTTCGGGAACTAGGGGAGCATTTTTCTCTCGCATGGTGGCGCCGGTTCTGTCTGAGGTAACCCACATCAAGTGTACTCGGGGGGTCATTGAAAACAGGAAAACGCAACCTCTGTCTCTATAGAGAATTGTATGGGATTATCAGAAGCAGTTTTCCAGTTATTGATGATCCCCCCCGGGTACACCTATGCATAATATCGTAACAAGTGAGAAGCGAGGTGGGTAACGTGCTTGCTATTATCAGTCTCTCTCACCTTCCAACTCTCTCAATAGGGTCTGCTAATGAGCTGGGCCCGACTAAGTTCGTCCAAGGACGCATACCGTATTATCTCGTCAAATTCGGTATCTCCGTACAGGGTTCTAATCTCCACACCATGAGGACACGCCCCTAATAAAGCCTAGTTATCAACAAAAAAGGAATAGGAGGATTGCGCCAACCCCCGCC
>Ga0307509_10000529_pt1 | contig 65415 bp, 70 predicted proteins | sample 10_EM_MG_FD_202245 | JGI IMG/M metagenome (GOLD analysis project Ga0307509, IMG submission 202245) | Populus trichocarpa ectomycorrhiza microbial communities from riparian zone in the Pacific Northwest, United States - 10_EM | ecosystem: Host-associated > Plants > Roots > Unclassified | place...
GAGCTTGCAGGTCAATTTATCACATTGAATAGTCGCGTAGATTAAATGATGGACGGCATAGCTTGTATAGACGAAACTACCACTGGGCCAGTGAGTCCACCACCTAGGTATTGACTCCGGTTGTTGTCATAACAGCTAGCCACTGGTATGACTTCGATAGGAAGAGTTTTTCCACCTGCGGTTGTATTGGAGATGCATTGCAGAAACTCATACCCTATTGACGGAGTTAAGTGTACCCGAGTTGGTCCGACACTTCCGGCAGGATAAATCCTGATGGAGGGTAGACCTCGGACAGACCCTGAGCAGGACAGGGTGCTCGCACAAGGTTGGAAGTAGTGGTGAATGTCAAAGGCTTAAATCTGATATCTACTTAAGTTTAAGCGTTTGGCATTCTACTTCGACAACCAACTTTTCCTTGAGAGAACTAAATTGAGTGAAGCTTCGAGCTTAACTATATTAAGTTTTACCATTGATTCTTCTGAATTATTTTACCTCATCTTTATCTTCTACTTTGAGTGTTTGGTGCAGTCGCAACCTTAGAGTTCACCTCTCTACAGGGTGCCCCCGTTACATCGGAGGTCAAGTGAGATAACAGAAATTGTCAGGGTCAAAGGGTGTTCGCACTTTTAGAAAGAAGCTGGAGTTTGTTAGCAGATACTTAGTTAGTATAAGAACTAGATGTAGCCTGTGACCACCCAGACACAGTATATAAATACTAAGGTGCCTCCCGAGCTATTTTGAACAGAATCAAGCAATGGAGAAGAGATCTTATCAATATAGAACGTTTACGCTAGAAAATCTTTTATCATTCTATCTACCTCTACTTTAGACATTGAGCCTTCCTAGATAATCTTCGTCTACGATAAAGATTCTCAGTCTAAGTTATCTCGCAAGACTTTGAGATAGGCTCCTGCCTAACACATTATCTCTCCACTGTCATATCGTTATCGTATAGTTCCGTCAGTATCCAAAGCATACTAGTGATGTATGTGAGTACGAGTATGCTTGATTTCTCCAACTACCTCATCCAACAACACCATTCACTTCTGCGACTTTCATCGCGGGAGCGTGGGGTATAGAATGTGTTGCTTAACCATTGTTTGTAAAAATGTCCCATTACTTAGTGACCACCTTCGCGACTCTCGTCTTTAGTGCTCAGTAACCTTATGCGACGTCTACCCATTTGGCTCGAATTACTTGCATAAGCTTGCCAAAGGTCTTCCCTCCTATATCCCGAAAGGGATCCGGTTGGATTGACAGCCGCAACCTATACGGGGTTACGAGGCAGGCTCTAATGACCATGTCTTTGGTGAGGGGACGCAACTACAGCGGCGTCTGCCAATGCAGTACCGTCCCAACGCTGGTGCGGGAGGGGGGTGTTTGCTTATCCTTTTGAGCTCATAATACTAATGTAGGTTAACTATAGGTCTTTATATACTAATGGGAGACTGGGCCTTCTGGTATGCCTAACAGATTCCTCAATCCTACCAAAAGCGAGAAAGGGTTTGTCTGACGGCCCTATACCCAAGATGATGAAGGTTCTGACGCGAGTAGCATTACAATTTTTTCTTTTGTCTTTCTTATGTCATGAGTTTTTCAGGAAGTTTTTCTTGTTGTCTTCTGCCTCTGCTGGCTAGGTTGTTGGGCAAGTGTCCTGCCTATTATTGGGGTTGTTATTCTTGTCTTGTGGCTTTTTGGTTGGGGATTTGCGGTTGGTTCCACACCAGAGGGACCTGGGATGACTTGTTTTTCCCTTCGCTGAAAGGGGTTGGCTTTCTTTGCCATGGGGTTTTCTCCGAATGCAGCGGTTTGTGCCTGGGGGAAGTGTTTACTTTGATTTGCATGTACCTAAAAACAATACCACGGATTTAACAAAAAAAAAAAAAACTGGTATCATACCGTATCGTAGCCGAGCACGTGATTGAGCAGTGGATGGTGCTTGGATGATATCGGTGTGGCGGTCCGGGTCGGGATTGTGGGGAGGTGAGTGTTTGCGGGTCGGGTTGTGGGGGGAAGCGGAATCTCGGTGTTGGGCCCGGGGCGGTAGTCATCGGCTGTCACTCGGGGAGTTATTTTTTGTGTGAGAACGTATGGCATGAATGGGTGGACGGAAGGTGGAATAGACATCGGATGAGCTACCTGAGGTGTGTGTGGGGGTCGCTGTGTGGTGGAAGTGGTCAAGTATAATTTTTTTTTGAATATTTGAGCATCTCCCTTGACACTAGCTATATCATAATTACACAAGGTATCATACTTGTCAATTCTCTACTTCTAGAAGAAAACCCTTCTATCCTCTTAATATCTCGGCAAACCCACCTGCTCTAATCTCTCAGCGTCGATATCTGGCGGGGTTTTGGACTCCTCCGATGCCTCCCTCTTGTCGCCTCCGAGTTTGTTGAAAGCCTTTGGATTCTTCTTTTTCGCTCCGCCTTCGGATTTGAATTGGTAGCCGCGTAATCTTTTCTTTATTAGTAAAGCGTTTCGTGGACTATGGGAGAGGGAATGATACCTTGGCCCGTGCCCAGTCTTCTCCGGGAACTCCTCTTCGTAGGCTTGTGCGAAATTCTTGCAATCTTCTTCGAAAGTGCCCCGGGCGATGCTCTCACGGGTGGCGGCGAAGAAGCTACTTACAATCTTAAAGTTGTGGCTGAGGCCCTGTTTGTCAGAATCAATCACCCATATTTAGAGAGGGGAAGCCCGAACGGACATTTGCAAGAGTACCCAAGCCGTCATTTCCTTTGCCGTGAGCAAATGCTGCACATAGGCTCTGTGGTGTTTCCTACACGCGTAGCACTTGCATCCCACTGCTAGGGGATCTAGGCTTGTTGCATATTCCTTGTTCCAGAGGTCAACGCCCAGAGCTTCCTTTTTTCCAGTAGCTTCCCCGGGAAATTGAAACTTCAGTGAAATGCCAGCGTCCGTCATTTGTGTCAGGAACACCAAGTCGAACATATCCACCCCCCAACCAACCTGCTGCAGAATCTTATGGGGGGTTGATGCCTCGTCAAGGCTTAGTCTGGGCAATCCCTCCAAATCCTCAGGCAAATTCACTGCTAAACGGGCATCATACAGCGCGAGTCCCGATAGTGAGGAGATATGCTCTTTCAGATAGTCCAAATAGTAGTTCTGCTGCTCGATGTCTAGCGGCAATACCGGTGCGAATATAGGTGTATTGGAAGTATTCCGGTTGATAAGCTCTCCTAGCCATAACTCGGTCCGAAAAACCATCTTCGGCCCGCGATTCTTTCCGGGCGTCTGATGCGGTAGGTCTGGGGGGGAAATGGCGATATCCGGTCGCAGATTCGATACAGCATTGAAGTAGTCATCCACTTCCAACGCACGAAAGCCTACAGATGTGAGAATGGCGATAGATGCATCCGTATTTGGGGTGGCAGTGGTAACAGGCGGCGACCTTCGAGGCGCAAGCATCAAAAGAGAATTTGAAGGGTGTGAGATGAAATCTCTTAGGGTCGAGGGGTGGTTATACACCGGTACATTGGGATGGCACTTTTCAATGACTACGGCATCGATCTATTAACCCACTACGAAATCCAAAGGAGTGGAAGAAGCAAAGAGACTCACAATCCTCCAAAGCGACGTAAACAACCCTAACGTCCGTGTGATCCTTCAAGTTATCCCCCGAGAGATGCGGAACAGCACCTCTAGAAGTTTGTGCGACGAAACTCGGAGTATTAAAGCTAATCCCGCTGTCAGCGGCGGCGAACCGTCCGATCCGTGCCCCGCCACTATTATCACCACCGGCAGCATCTCCCGGTCTAACAGTCTGCAAGTCAAACACAATTCCGGACTTGGCTGCGGCAGCCATAGTCGAAACTTTCCGGAAAGGATTAGAAGACAGTGGTAATGATGATGGTGAAGAGCAGCGGCAGCGGAGGACAGACGGTGGTCTTCCGAGCCTCATTCACTTTTTTTATTATTTTTTGCGACTGACTGCGCCAGGTCTAACAAAACCTTCGGACCCCACACGGATTACGGAAATGTACGGGATTATCTCTGTTCGGTGGTGGTGGTGGTGGAAGTACCGGTATGGGTACCGTACTGTACCGGACCGTATTTCTATTCCTGGCGGGAGATTTTGTCAGACGGAAGAGTCACCGGATGAGTTTTGATACGTAGGCGGTGTCGCTAACCGAGCAATCAATTTGGCTGATTACATCAGCCTCTTGCCTACTGTAGCGGAGGTAGACTACCATAGCGGGTTGAGGGTCTATCGTACCAGTTGTGGGCCGGCGCTCGCCCGAAGTGATTGACTACAAGTAGAGACCGATTGTGCCCGGCGGAATGCAAATGCCATAATGTAAACCATACATTCTGGTAGGTATAATCGGGCTCTGATCAATCGCTTTGGTACCTGTCCCCTTGACCGCTGAGACGTTGGAAAACCCTGTACTGTACCGCTCCTGACAGTGTCAGGGACATAGGCCAGCAAGCAACCTTTTTGCGAACTTTCGACCATAGGCACAGTAATATCGGCTATGTGATCGTACTTTAGTCTACCTACGCACTGAAAAATATTTATGTAGCACTTTGGCCATCTCTGCCTTAGACACCGATAGCACAAAATTTTGCAATGTATCAGCAGTCAAGGAGTTATTACAGCATTGTCAATTTCCTTGAATGCCTTGAATGGGCTTTTGCAACACTTGGAACCACAGCGCTGGCTGCTTTTTGGAATGATGGGGGTTGTAGTTAAGGCGGACATGTGCAAAAAGTGAGATGATAAAATGGAGGGGCTTAGTCGTGAGGTCTTGGCGTGCTAATTAATTTTAACAATTAATATTCACCGATGCAATAACCAGGCGGGGGGGATAGGTGGATACCTACCGTCACCAAGGGGCTCGGCGGGGAAATAACCTAAATCGGTGCAATAACGGGGAAGTTTATTTCGACGTTGCTGCAGTGGGGCGCGAGAGTGATATTTTGTGAGGGTAACAGGAGATCGGAGGAGGGGGAGTTGAGGCTAGGGGGAATTATACTAATACAGCGGTAGCAGAGTTAAGCCCAGAGGGTCCGTCTATACAGTACAGGCTACCGTTTCCCTGGTATTGCTACAACATTCTTGTGATAGAAGGGCAACTCCGGGAAAAAAGAACATGAAGCGGGAAAGCGAGAGGAGTAAACGGAGGGATTTAAAGGGAAGCTCATAGGAATGTCCCCAAATGAGCCCCTTACCCTGCGGCCCTTCTGCTATCCATACCCATAACTTCCTCGCTGGATTCGCCTCCAGAGCGTTCTTACTCGGCTTCGCCTTCTCAGTCGCGGGAGCAGGGTGCTCTCCGACTCGCTACTCTTGGCCTTTTTATTGGCAACCGTAGATGGACTTGTGCAAGCACCCTTGGCTGGCGAGGCTAAGCTCCCAAACATTTCGGCACCTGTTGAAAATTGACCCCAAAAGGCCCCTTTCCAGCGTCACTTGTGAATTAAGCTTTCTAAACGCGTACCCCCAATCAGCAAAAAGGGCGTATACCAATTGTGAGAGGGAGATACCGGTACCCATGTATCAACAGACTCAGAGCGCGCACCTGCAGTCTACATCTTCCAGTCGCCTCATGGAAGGTCCGAAGTGTCTATTCAACTTATCGCTGAAGTCTACCGGTATTCCACTCATTGGAACGAAGAGGTTGTGCATGTGAGGTTAGGCTTGTGATTCTTACGTTTCCCGGGTTGAAGTTCTGGCTGCAACTGGAGGGCTGGGATGAGGCAGCGGATCAGGAGCCAATGGCCCAGGTGGTTCGTTTAAGGGGCAATGGAAGAGTTGGCATGTGGTTTGTTTCTGCTGTCGAAGGAGGGAGAGAGAAGTGGTGTACGGTACTGCAATGCTTCAGACTGCGATTTGTAACTGTCTGATGATTCGGTGCATGGGGTGGCCATGGCGGCGGCGTTGTTGGTTAGGCCGTGGAGATGGGGTTCTTTGCTAGTCATCAGAGCATAGTTAGCCGAAAGATCTACCATTTAGGGACGCAGAGGGACATAATACGGTAGGAAATCGCTTGCTGCAGCAGCCCCACTAGCCTAACTCGTTTTATCAGGTTTCATGGGGCTAATATTTGCATATGGTACTTTGGGAGGATTTCTTTGATGGCTTCAGAAATCTTTTGCTGCAAGATACACCTTTGCATTATGTGGACCGAGTGAGCCCTCAGCAAGGCGATACCCTCAGCGAGGCTTGGCGCCAAATTTGCATACACATTGGACCAAACTGCTAACAAATCTTTGCCAAGCCTCGCTGAGGGCTCACCTGGTCTGCTGCCAAGTGTCTGTTTCTTTCCCACCGTCGTATTAGAGCTCTGGTCTCGACTGGTGATATTCAGCCCCACATGCTGAGCGGGAACAAAAGAACTGTTTAGAAGGTACTTGCATTACCACCAGTTACAGCGCAAGCAGAGTATCATACCCATAGGAAAGTCAGTGAGCTGTTTATTTTAGGTTAACCCGCAAAATAATCCTTGTCTTGTAGAGTATTATACGAAAACGTTTCCTTGGGCACTTGCACACTCTCCCAGAGAGAGCACCCAATTGGCTGGATTCGAGGACTGTTTTGGCTATTGATATGCCGGTAATAGAAAAAGGGTTTCGAGTGATATCCTTGAGGATCAGGCGTGCTTTAGCGAGCTATGATACCGGTAGTTTTCTGCTATAAAATTTGGCCCTGAGATTTCTGCTCCCTGGATCATAAATTTGGCATACCCTAAACCAAGTTAACTTCCGTGTGACAACGATTAACACACTACTTATACAATATACCTTGAATAACTTTTGCTATTACGGGTTCTCCAAAGAACGCTAGCAGTATGTCTGCCATAGGAAATATACTTTTCTCTTCTTTCTATTATGTATTTGCTTTTAAAATTCATTGAATTCGGGTAAAAGAGAGGTTTATGAGGTTTAGGGTGGATGCAGACTTTATGATCGGGGGAGTATCATACTGTACAGTACTGTATATTGATCTTTGCCAGCCGGGTGAAATACTCTAGGGGTGCGTTTGGCTGCAGTGCGAATCCTCTATAATGGCCGGGTTATAAAGTTTTGAGTGGAAACTTTATTTTTATCTCAAGTGTTGTGTCTGGCAAACAAAAGACATCTGAAATCAAGTTGCCATAATGGGTTCCTGATGAGGGTATAGTGCTTTACAGTCCTGTACTGTACCTAGGAAGAAGGAAGAGCTTTTTTTATTTTTATTTTTATTTTACAAAACCGCATAATGAAAAATCTTCTGAGCAGTTGTAGGGACATTCCAACAATGCCTTTCCCACTTTCAGCGACCGGTTCCAAGGATAAATAAGGAAAGTAGATATCTAAGCCTAGGTGCTAATATTTCCTTTTTTTTGACTTTCATGACATGTTTCATGATCGCAGACAAAGTAGGTTTCTTGGCTTTATCTGTGTGCCAACCAGAAGTGCTACGGTAGCTCTCATTCTTACAGATTATGCTACCCGAGTCCCGGTATGATACTGTAACTTGGAATAACTACAGCCGCAGGATACAACCCATGTTTTTGAGATTTCAGCCCCTTCGAAACTAACAGCAGCCAGACGCACCCTTATATTCACATGAGGGCGTAAAACCCTACCTATCTCTCTGTCCGACAGCTACTCGCAGCTGTTTACAGTTGCACGGTGTCTTGCGCACGTGTCGGAGATTCATAGCTGGCGTACGGTATTCGTGCTGCTCGTAGGTTTCCTATTCAGGGAGGCTAGGATTTCCGGGTTGTAGGGTGGGCAATGGGTCCCGAACATTAACCATATGATAGCACAAAATTTGGAGGGGAGGGCATAAGCAGACATAATATCATCCGACCGATCCGGCCATCATAATACCGGCATCAATTGCTCCGGAAAACGACAAGCATTAATTTCTATGGCCGACCTGAAATCAGGTAGTCTTAGCGGGCAACGGGAAGGGAGACAGTCGCCGCAGTTAACTAGCCTACCCGTGCTAGCTACTGGTACGATACGATAACTAGCTAGCTTACGCTAAAATAGGAAAAAGGGAATGAGAGTGAAATACTAAAACCATCCATTAATTAACTAATTAGGATATCGCGACTATAGATGTCTTAATTCTTGCTTTGTGCAGTGATATAACCGGTCTATATCTGGAGGTTCGAGCCTAAGCATGGCCTCTATGGTGGGAGCCGACCAAACAGATGCATCCCAACCAATGATTCACTTGGGAACTTCCCTCTAGCACTGCGCAGATCTCGCATGTGAAGTGTTAGAGCTTGGGACTTGCTTAGGTTTGCGTCAGGTGGAATACCGCCCTGCGGGATCATCGGTTTGTCTGGTTCAGGTTATTGGAAACTCAGAGCAATCCTGCTATCCTACCTTATCGTAATGGTTAACCACATTCGGACTGCATAGGGCGAGGCAATGTGTCGTGTCCTCGCTGTGGGGATTTTCGGCGGAATCACCTGAAAGACATGCTGCAGCTATATCACAAGGAGAGAGCCTTGTCTGTCAGATATTTCCCTCCTGCAGCCCTTTCCTCTAGGTCTGGGGAAACGAAAATGGCTGGGAAGCTTGGGATCTGCTATCTGTTTCGCTAGACTTCTATGGGGAAAGATGGCACTTCATGTGGGAACCTTCGTGTCTCCCGCACCTACATATATATACCAATGACCCCAGAGGCCTGAAATGACCCATTAGCTCTGGGTCCTTGTCGGGTTTTCTGCCGGGTCGTGGAAATGAGGAAAAGAATAATAGGGCCAGTCTGGTGTTAAGACACAGCTGTCATTATCAGGTTGCTTGCCTCTGACACGGGGGGGTGAAAAAAATAAAAAATAAAAAGAGAAGGGAGGACGCAGAAGGAAGAAGAGGGGAGGGGAGCCCCCATCTGGGTCCCGTCCAAAAACCCTACTTCCTGCCGGTACCTTCTTGGTTTTGCAGGTTCTCACCCCCAAACCCCCTCTTCAAGGCTACTGCAATCACACCAAACATACACACATACAGTATACCTAGCTCCTTTTAAAAATCATGTCAGATACGGGAAACGAAGGTGTGGAATTCATCGATCCCAGGGAACCGACAGCGTTGGTGGATGATTGGACAAACATCAGCGACCCACAGGAGCGAAGGAGGATTCAGAATCGCCTGGCACAGCGAGCATACAGTAAGTCCGGAACAGGCAGTTTCTTTGTAAGAAGAAAAAGAGAAGGGCAACCCTTTGTGTTAACCACAATCGAACGGAAATCGCACAGGACAACGAAGAGCCCGTGAGCATAACCTGAAAATCAAATTCTTTCACCCAGCCAAAAAAGGCCCAGCGAGTAAAGGTTCAGCCTCTGGGGGCGCCTTCCGCAGTCACCCGGCTGATATTGGTGATGCTCTTGGTAAGATACAAACTGAAAACACTCATCCATCTGTCCACCCATCCATCCATCACGGACATAGATATCCGGGTCTAGGGGTGCTCTAAGGAGAATTCGGCCGAATCTTGGTCACTTTCTGCATGAGGAGAACCCCTTTCTCTTCGGAAAGTCCATCTTGGTCTCTCCCACCTGGTGGTTTTGGCTAATAGTAGTTTCCGGAGCATAGGAGCTAATTTGATTGTCGAAAATCCACCACCATCAAGGGACCCTGGGCCTGCCAAAGAAGCCTCAAGGCTAGAGGGAGATAAGGGTAAGGCCATAGAAAGACCTTTACATGCTACTGCGAGCACCCCAGGATTCGTAGTCCCCAACTTCTACCTACTTTGGGCGAACACTGGCTTCATAGATTGGCACATGGAGGAGGCCACCGACCGCATGGTTCCCGTCATCAAAGAGCCAACAATAGTGGCAGATCACAGACTCTCAGCAGACCACTGCCTTATCGATCTCATCTACTACAACATCTACCGCGCTTTCGAGTCCAACTTCAAGACCCTCGGCCTTACGATCCAGGAGATAGCCCAACACGACATGATCTCCCGCTTCAATAGCATCACCCTGGAGGACGGTGTCCTGGAGAGCCTTGGGAGCGTAGAAGCGGCCCCCCTCCAAACCCCCCAGACGATGCACCTCCCACCCGCTCTCCGCCCAACTCTCCTACAGGTCTCGGTCATCCACCACCCTTGGATCGACGTTTTTCCGTTCCCAGGATTGAGGGAGAATCTCCTGCGCGCAGGCCACTCTTACGACCCGGACCAGCTCTGCCTGTCCATTATGGGATCCGGGGAGGGGCTGGGAGACAATGGAGTCCTCGTCTGGGGCGAGCCCTGGGACCCGTCCAACTGGGAGATCACCGAGAATTTGGCCTACGGTTGGGCCTGGATGTTTGAGGGCTGCGCCGACGTTATTCACTCTACGAATACGTGGAGATCGAAACGTGGCCTTTTGCCCTTGGACTTGAAAGTCTTCCACTTAGACAAGTAATTTTTCTTTTCTTATTTCCTTTTTTTCAGTTATCAGTTATAGCATCAGTTCTCCCATTTACCCATCGTATATTATCCCCCTATTTTATATTACAAGTATACCCACGACTACCGAGCACGCAATAGCTTCCTGTCATTTCCTTTCTACATATATTCTGCAAGTTGGCACCCAATGCTTTATCCCTCTTCGAACCGTCCTTCAATACCATACTCTGCCCTACCACCCGCTCTCTTTTAACCTCCCCCATACATCTATATCGCCCTCCCGGTATCATACCGAATGTACTGTCTTGCAATTATACCCAGCCATAAAACCACCGAACGGGGGAAGAAAATGAAAAAGAAGTAATTACCCCTTCCACATATCTCTACTCGATCAGTCAGATCTGTAAGCCAGCACGTCCCTCCTTCCAAGGTGCTCTTCAAACGTGAGTGCATTGAGCAATCACATGTGATCACTCGCGACACAGGTGCTAGTCCCTCGGCCGGGATACAGGAGGGGAGTAGGATCACGACGAAGATTGGGGTTTTCGGGCAAGAGGAATTTGGGGGTGGCGATTTTATGGGGCAGGATTGGGGAGTCTATTACACCAGGATGACCGAGGTGATGGTTTTTTTTTCCCCGATCATTCTGCTCACGCAAAGGCACTGAGTAATTATTGAACATGCCAAGATAGAGGTCCCCACACGCCGGAATACTGTATACAATACAATAGATCTTGACGACACCGAATGTCGACTAGGTAATCTATGCTCGATGTAAAGGTTGAAGAAAAAAGCGTACTACATATTTTGGACGCCTAGCTGCCTTCCAAGCCCATCATCTCAAACCCCATCGTGGGAGAATCAGGTGGATATAGTTTGGAAAGCCTTATTTTCCCCGTGTGATTAAGCTTTTGTCCCGCAGGGACTCAACCCAGGATTCTGCATTCCGTCGATGCCCCGCCAACGTGGGCGAGTGCAGGCATGGCACCCTACAGTCTTAAAAGTGACGGGGAGGAAACGGAAGGTAGTGCAACTTGAAGGAGAATAAGAAAAAATGGGAAAGAAAGGAAAAAATATACCAACAGCTGGAGGGGTAAAAATGTCTATATATATACGTGAACCGGGTATTGAAATTGCTATTCTATAATTTGGGAAAGAAAGAGGCGGGGTTGAGATTCTGGGAGTAGAGAAAGGAAGAAAGAGAGGGGGAAAATCTTCTCTCTTTTTCCAAGACTTGGCTATGCTTTGTGCATGATGGCTACTTAGGACTTCTGGGAGCTATGTTGCTACTAGTAGTAGAGTGGTTACTGTAGCTATTTGACCACTTAAGTAACTCAGCCTGCACAAATATGTAATTTTTTCTCTTTTAGGTTTACTTTTGTAATATTATGGGTTAGAGGCGGGTGGGGCGAGGTTGGTAATCAGGTTATATTTCACCTATAGTACAGCACTCTCGTAATACATTCTGCCCCCAGAGAGAAGAGAGAGGGGGGGGGGCTGGGCTGGTCCTTTCCTGGTCTACTATCATATCGCAATCACATTGTGAATCCGCCACACTATGATGGAAAGATGTATGATACGCGCACTGTATGCTTCTCACTCTAATTTCGATCATGAGTTACTATACTACAACCCTGCTCCATCTCTAGGTTGGGGAAGACTATGTAGATGAAGGGGGTGGGGGGTTTGTTGGTGCCTTCTAAGGAATAACACTTTTGGAGGGGGAGCATAATAGGAAGGAAAATACTCTCGTATCTCCTCCTCCCGTAACGGGAGAGTGTTTTTTGTGTCGTATACGCTTATGCTGTTGGTGGCATTATTACCCCACAGAGATATTCAGTGGATTGGATTGGGAGGAGATGATAATATTCTGATAGGAGGGTGATAGGCTGTCCTCAGACATGCTTTCAGATCTCATGAACGAAGTAGGAAGGCATGTATCACATCTGGAGGTTATGGTATCATAGTGAAAGTTGATGAGGTTATCTTATCTCATAAGGAGGATCTTGCGTGGTATTGTTAGAAACGCTGAGGCAGGATGGACCCCACCCTCCTTAAGACCTCTTTCCCTAGCCTTTGGTAGTGTAGCTTTTACCCCAATTCCCCAGGGATCACTATTTGTCACTCCACACAACCTCCCAGCCCCACTCCTGGACTGTTGACTCCATCTCAATTAAGGGAGAAATGACCCAGCCCAAGTGACACCATCAAAGATATGAGGAATGCAATATTTGTTTCACGGGAAATATCCCTAATAATTGAATAGGGCTTATGTTTTATTAGGAGACATGTGGGAAGAGGGGGAATTGATACTTAACATGGTGGGAGGCGTGTGTTGAGAACCCCTCCAGCCCTGCACTCATGAAGGACTTGTGTCAGTTTATTCTCATAGGTCATACTCCAAAAGGCAAGGTGAAATCCATGAGTACAACAGCTTAGCTGGTGCAACTTTACCAGCTAGCCTCCTGCTGGTCTTTCGCAATATCCAAACGTTAGCTGCACTGCTGCAAGCGAGGAGATGCTGAAGGCCGTGTGGCATACTGAGGGGCCGGCTGTGGGCGTGGGGAAGAAACATGACTTCGAAGAAGAAAGACGATATATGAATCACAGCTTGTTGTCCGCGCGCCGCTATTGCTTTTAGAGGTGGGGTAATAAGAAAAAGTCACTACCTCGAGGAAAATGTATATTTATCGACGCACATAAAAGAAACCCGAGAGATTCATGTACCGCCGGGATTGAGGGTGAAGACCATCAGTTACCCGCCTGCTGATAAGTACAGATAATTTGAGTTCGGGTTGTGGTGATCCCCACTCAACTCCCTAGAGGCCACCCCCTTTCTTCATAACCCATTTTCATTGTGCTATAAATTTAACATATCAGTCAGGCCAATCAGGGGTGAGAATTCACCAGACACTATTGTACAGGTATATTTTGGGGAATGTTACCAACAGCAGCCAGAAAAAGGGGCCGTGTTTCCGGACTACATCTTTCTTCAGGGCTATCACATGTCCCCAGAGAAGGCGGGGTACGAGTGGTGAGGGTGGACAAGGATCTTTAGTATCATATTATACCAGGCCCTGGCTCCTCCTCTGCCGTCACCCATCCACCCCGACTTCTTCTGATTGCATATATATAATTTTTAACTCCCTCCCAAGGCATTAGCTATTTTCAGCTGGGAAAGTCGGTCTTGATCTTGGGAGCCTAGGAGAAAGATATTTGCCAGGAGCACGACGTCGTATTGCTAAACCATCCTCCCATCATTATATGTTACTTTGTCTTTCGAGATTATATTCCTAAGGTTGGAGGAAGTGGCAGAGAATGAACAAAGCAGAATGGCTTGTCGTAAGAGATGATGAGAATTCGTCGCTTAGGAGGGGAGGTGGTGGTGGTGGTGGTGAACAAGAGAAGATAAATCACAAACATCGGCCCCCGGTTGCTAAGGACAGGATCTCTATCTATTCAAAGAAGTAATAGGATGTTAGTAAGAACGAATGCTGAGCAAGACAGGATTTGGAAGGGCTCACTGACCACATAATGAGTATGATACTACAAAAAACCTCTCCCATTTGCGGCATTGAGCCCAGCTTCGAAGCCTAGGACACAGGTCCTAGAAGGCTTACTAACGAGCGTTATCAAGATTAGTGTTTGAATAATAGTACACGCTGTAGTATCGCAAACAACCAATATATAGTAAGGTGTATTAGAGGTGTAAGTACTATCCATCCAAACTTCATTTTGCACCAAAATCCTTGATGCGAGACGATCTCTGGTTCTTTTCTGGGATCCCAAGGCGAGCTCTCGGTGTGATCTGTGGGTTGACGGTTGACCCCGACACTTCTTTGGCTTCCGCTTCCCTAGGGCCACTCCTGATCCTTTGCTTCATCTCCCTATGATCCTTCTTCTTATATTACTATTAGCTTCTATTGGCTCTGTCTACATCATCTGGACGTATTGTGTTGTATCGCACACCGAACCCACAGTAGAATCCGATTTTAGGGCGAGTGATAATATGTGATGGTTTCTAGGAGTCGAGCTAGCAGGGAAGAATGAGAAATCTTGGTATTTGTGTGCTTCATGGAAATGAGGTTGCGTTAGAAAACTGAAGTTCCCTTTCGTCTGTTCTGCCGGGAATCCCTGAGACATTAGGTCTCGTCGGACAACCTCCGCTACTCAAGGGCAGTGCTTAATCCACACTAGCTGTCCACATGTCTGAACATCCAGGTGTACTATGTCACAAACACAAATTTATGTGACAAGTCCACTCAATCCCACAAAGCTCCAGACACCGTACCGAGTTTTGATTTTGGAGGAAATTAGAAGGTTAAAGGCTGTTTGGCAGCCGTTATTTTAGCTGTTAGTCATCTCAAAAGGTGTCTTGTTAAACAAATTTAGGAAATATCGCTGAACGCGTTTTGCCAACAGCGCTCTGCCAGACAGTGCATAATTTGATTTGGAGATCATATAGTTCATAACCCAGAATTAATAAAAAAATTCTCGAAAACATGTTTTAGGCCTAAAATATGTTTTGAAATGACAATCGGCTCAAATACCGGGGTGCCAAAAAGTCCCTTAGCTACCGGTATGATAATAATAATAATTATTATTATATCCACTAAACCTTTGCTAAGCCTGCCTAACCCCGACCTAGTTCCCGGGCTTTGCCTGGCATGTGAAGTTGACTTCCCATCCACGACGTCATAATGCTATTGCAAAGGCCTAGTGCCAGAGAAGACTTCTTAAAGCATAGCTTATAATGGGAATTTCACTTGACATTATAATATTATTATATTCTAGAGATATATTCAAGTATAACCCCTAAAAATAGATTAAGGAGAAAGATATGGATTTTTTTCCAGCTTCCCTAACAAGTGCTATACATACAGCCTCTCAAGTACCGGTACCCTTGATTAGGCCAATGATTGGCTCGAACTTAGGGTGATAAAAACAAGTTCTGGTATCGACTAGTCATAGTAATCTTACCATATTGCGAGTTTGGAAAGTTGGATCTGAATATTCGATAGCGCAATTAGATGCTGAGGCGCCACGTTAGTGTTCTGTACACCGTACTACCCTGGATCTTATTCCAACATCACCTACTCGCCCTGGCTGTACTCGTATGTCGTCTGTCGATCCTATGTCTTTTGCTAGGCATTATCAAGTTCCTACCCCGCCGGGGGGGGAATTAGGTTCACAAGGTAAAAACAGTGAGAGCGTAGCTTTCTAGAGTGAAAATAGCTAAAACGTATAGCTTTCAGGACCTGTAGGTGCTTTCCCAAGACGAAGGAAGCAAAAGAAAAATTTCCTTTTCTGCTACCCCGCCGATCGCCAACCTTAGGGTTTAGCCTAAGGTCTAGAGTCGGATTCTCCCACCTCGCAGCAGGATTGACAAGTCCCACAGCCCTATTGAAAGGCTAGGTTCTCCAATCTCCCAGTTCCCATAGGGCAGGATTTGAGGAATTCTCAGTTTTCCTGCCCCACATGACGGATAGTTCAATAATAACTAATTTCCAGCGTGAATCGAACTCCTAGGCTCCTGCTAATTACGATAGGGGTTAATTGGTTCTTGACATGTTAACCACTACGCCAGCTAGGTATTTCATGAAACATCAACTTGGGAACTAATACTTATCACGCTGGAGGTTACACTTCCGGGTCTTGATACGGAGAGTGGTATATCTCTTCCTAAAATATTGGTAGATTTCAATGGAGGCCTTTCCTACCCCCTGGATGTATTTGACGAGATATTCTCTTAATTTTACATAGATGTGGTGCTTTGTGAACTTGTTACCTCAATACTGTAGGATATGAAACCACACAGCTCGAACGATCCTAGTATACAAGCACCATAAGCCAAACTGTATAAAGGGGCCCGGATCCCTCGCCATCTAGGCCACCTGAGCACTTTTCAAAAAAGGACCAAAATTTTGCATATCCAATGACAAAACTCCATACTTCCCCCTCCATCTACGAGGCATTCCTCCCCCACAAAGGAACAGACTTGCCAAAGGAAATCCCAAGCCCGCTGTAGACAGTTCTCTATGCGGGTTAGCAAGTTAGCGCAGGTATTAAGCTTTTGGGTCGTTTTTTTAGAATGTTCCATTCTCTCATTGGTCCCGAGATCACCGAGCCCCCTTCCTCCTTGCCTCTTGTTGTGCCACAAACGGGGTAGATGGAAGCTTCACATATACAGACACAAATCGGATATGGGAATACACGCTGTACACATGAGGGAGTGCGCCGCAAGAACCAAGTAAGGAGGGCTTATGGCGAGTTATTCACAGAGCTTGGTCCATTCTTCCTCCTCCCTCACTCTTTCTCTTTCCTCTTCTACCACCTACCCTCCGCCATTCACCGATTTTTAGTAAGGCGAGATATAATTTTCTCCATATTAATACCGAAGACATCATAGCTCCCTGTTCTCGTTATCCTTCTTTAATCATCGCCATTAGCACATCGTACATTCACATCTAAATATACTCTCCCACTCATCCTCCCTCGCAAGCTTTATAACCCTCCACTACTCGGAAAGCACTGCAAAAGCTCCTCCTCTCATATTTAAAGCTGAACAGAAGGGGCACCTTAAGAGTGGAAAACTAGGCCCAGAACCTGCTCAGAAAGATGGCCTGGCACGACACCCTACCCACCGCACCCGTAAAAGCGGTAGAGTACTGTGCACAATATCATATGGGCCCTAAAACCGAAAGTAGACATACCGATAACATGTTACTGTGCCATTAATTTCTCGATGCATATCTTCAGCCCAACCCCTAACCCCCAGTAATGTTCGAATAGTAGCGTATAACCATATCGTAAACCACTGATACTGTGCCGTAAATTACCTCTGCAAGATACAACACCGGTAAACTGTATACTGCACAATAGAGCATGCTGCCCAGCAATAGCGCCATTTGCTATAAGAGCCTGTGCTGCCCAAAGTGCCGGTTACTTAAGTTTCCTTACAACAAGTGGATTTTGCGTAGCCAACCTGGTGAGATTAGGGGATGGTTCGTTGAGAACCAAGGTGTTTTTTTATATTGGCCCCGCTAACGACGTCTAGTAATCCTACGGTAAGTTACCGTAATATGTCATATTGCATCGTGCAAATATCTTGCGCTATGCAAGCTTATGGTTCAAGCTCTAACATGCCGTAGATGTGTATGACTGAAAAAGAGAAAAGGAAGCCTAGCCGTCTACTACTCGAGTATACAGGAGAAGGGTAGGACTTTAGGTGCTCAATCTGGAAAAGGGAGAAAGGCAAGATATACCAAAAATAAAGGAAAATCAAAATCGGCGACATATCAAAAGATCAAGGACAGAAGACTAAAGGGGAACAAGAGCCGGCAAATTATGAGAAAGCTGGCATACCATAGTTGAATAGGCTATGGTTATAAAGTTGAGAGAAGAACCGAGGAGAGATGAGAAAAGTCGGGGGGGTCTAACAGCAAGAGGAGTGGTCAAGAAGAGACACCAGTGGTTAAAAGAACCAGTCGGCCAAAGAGATTAGTCTGCGCCGGGGTCAGCAGAGCATCTAACAATTCCTGCGAGTGACGGGCTATGACATTGTCCTCCCCCGTAGCTTCTAGCTGGAGCCCATGAGCCGACCTACCCCCGGAGCTGAGAAGGCACGAGGTCCTATGAGCATTGGCATGGACCAAGCTAAGCCCAAGTTTTCCGAAAAAAATTTACTCCAAATTTGTTAGGGGGTGAGGTGTGAAGAGAGGAGAAGAGATGGATATCTCACACATGACCTTGAGTACCGATCCTAGTAGATTCAAATTATCAGGGGAAAGGAAATTAAATCAATTGCATCTTCTCCAGGCCCAGGAAGCTGCTCGCACTCTTTCACAAGCCCAACTAAGAGCGTTATTGCATGGCAAATTCCCAGCCAGTATGTATAGCATGCTAAGTAGTTTACCTGAGTGACCTACAATCACTTGCAGGGTAGGGAACTCGAGCTTTGCTATAATGTAGCAGACGTACTACTCCTACCCGATTTTTCTCTTTTAGCACTCCACCCCTCCTACACTTATCCAGATTCCACACAGTTCAAACCATGGACATTGAAAAACAATACTGCTACTAGACTGAGCTACAACTTACCGAATACTTTTCTCAGTGCAATTCTTTACAGCTCTTCAAACAACTCTTCAACAAACCAGCCATCACCTAAGGTACATAACAGAAACCCAACTCATACCCCAGGCAGCGATATCAAAACATTTCGCCGTGTTTAGGCTAGTAATTGGGGCAATATACTAATTCTTCTGCTCCAAGCAATCCTTTGATTCCTCGATGTAACAATATTACAAAGTCTTAGTTTATTTTTCATTACATATCTGCTAGCAGGGCCCCCATTTGGTTAAATGATGTGCGAGGCTCCCCCTATTGCCTCGCCTGCCACTAAGGGTAGGTGAAGCTGATAGTGAAGAAGAGGAGGGTCCCCCTCTAAAAGACATTCTGTAGGTTCGGCGTAGAAGAATTGTTTCACAGCTAAAACTCGAGGATAAAAGTGGGGATTTGTTTAGGTTCAAACCAATCGAGAAATTATCGGCCCGTTAAACCCCCAGGCACCAAACCGGCAGAAGTATGATAATTAGAATACATTGCGAACTGCTCCTAACACCTCTGAACTATAGCCTACTATACCAGCCAGCACCCAAAACCCCTAACCCACCCCACCCCGCCAAGACCGCCCCAATCCCCACTGACAACCACAATCATTCTCACAACCTCAAATCACCCCCCAACCAACCAAGCCAGACCAAAACCGGAACCGAAAACCTTCATTAACCAAATCCACCACATCAATGCCTCAGATCCTAGCCTGGGCCCTCTTCGGTACCTTCCCCTCCCCCCGCCTTCAACCCTCTCCATCCCATTAACACCAAATAAACAGGCGCCGCGGTCCGCTGGTGGCAGCTTGGCATCGAAATGCGCCCCCCCCTTGCCCATAACACGGCGTGGGGATACCCGGCCTTCGCCGCAGCCAGTGGATCGTTCGGATACTGGCTGACTCAGGTTGACAAGCGGCAGACGGAGATTCTGGCGCGGAGGCGTGAGAGCTTGTTAGAGAAGCGGAGGAGGGCTCGCGAACGGGAGGAGGCTGCTTGAAGCGGGGGGGTATTCCGGCGGTGGTTGTTTAAGTTGGGGTGTATACGCTCTAGGTGGTGGAATTGTATATTTGTTTGGATGGGATGGAACCGCATAGGATAGAAATAGGCGAGGGGGGGGCTAAGGGGAGGGGGGCATCATGGACTGGAAACTACAATTGCTCTTCGTCTTTCACTCCTCGGACTCGGTTTTCCTATGGCGAATTCGATTCTTTAACAAAACAAAACATAACATATCCTGAATGCATTGTATGCCATGGCATCCCGCATAGCAAACAACAAACAATAAACAGCAGTCTCTGTTGCTACTCTAATGCTACACAATAAATAATACTTTACGTAAAGCTGACACTCCAATCCTTGGTAATCCTAGCCTTTGGATCCCTAACCACAGCTGTATCGGCTTTGCCGCCCTTACCTTCGGTGTAAATGACCTTTGCTTTCCAAGTCTTGCTACCCTGCTTGACTTCCACTTCCTTTTTCTTAGCCCATTCCTTGCCGACACCGACAACCACGATCCTCTCCACCCTCACGGACTTCATATTCTTGTTGTAGGCTGCTGCCTTCGCCGGCTCCGGGTGAAGGTTTGTTGAGTGGAGAGTATTGTCTTTGAACGTGAAGGCTCTGTGAATATATGCACCGGACTGATGAGCATATGTCTCACCATCGTCAACGTAGAGATCACCACCAGCAGCACCCTATAATTGTTAGCGAGGCCCGCTTAAAAAATTCTCTGAAATTAGGAACTTACCTCGCTGCTCAATGAAATGACCAATGTGTATGGGTCATATCTCATCAAACCCGAACTTCTCCTTAGCCTATCCTTTCTGGGAATGATGTGGCCACCCCTCATGAAAAGTGGGATCTTCTCAAGAGCTGCGGGAACCTCATATTTCCCCTTTCGGTGATACGTGGTGAAGTCAAAGTAATCATAGTAGACCTCGTCGTCGGGGAAGTAAACAGTAGTCTCAGTAGCGGACTCTTTAACTACTGGCTTGGCCAACAACCCAGTATCGCCCAGGAAGAATTGGTCGTCAATAGCAAATCCAGCTTCATCGTCAGGAAACGTGACAAAGTGGGGTCGGAGGATCGGCATGCCTTCCCAGCTTGCTCGGTGGAAAGCGGTATACCAGGCGGGGAGGAGAGAGTACCTAAGGCGGATAGCATCTCTGATGATTGAGACGTATGGTTCACCTGCAAGGTACGGCTCTCTTCGCTTAGCATCAATGTGGGCATGACCACGGAAGAACGGGTAGAAAGCACCGGCTTGGTACCATCTAGTCAAAAGTTCCTTAGATGGGTTGCCAAAGAAACCTCCGACATCGGCTCCAGCAAAAGGAAATCCGGCGATGCCGTTGGCCAACAACATCGGGAACGCCTGTTGCAAATGAGGCCAATCGGCCTGATTATCACCAGTCCACATAGCAGCGCTCCGCTGACTTCCGGCGAAGAAGCTTCTAGTGAGAACAAAGGGCCTTCTCTCTTTCCCATTGCCTAATCTAATCCTCAACCCCTCATATGTCGCATTATGGAAAGACATTCCGTTGATGTTGTGGACGTCCCTATGTTCCCAATTCCCATGGTGGATGTTGTCTTTAGGCATGGTAGTTTCTGGCCCGTTGAAAACAGAAGGTTCGTTCATGTCATTCCAGATCCAGAGATTAGGGGTAGATCCAACAAATTTGTCAAATTTGAAGAGTGACTTCCACCAGCTAACGGCAGCAGGATTAAGGCAGTCCACCCAGTGAGACGATCCAGGCCAACACCACCCTTCATACACCTTGTCACCACCCTTATCCTTGACGCCAAACCCCTTTTCAACCATTTCTTTGTTCACGGCATAACTTTCGTCATTCTTGATATGCGGGTCAACGATAACCACGAGCTATTCACTGTTAGACAGAAGCCCCCCACAAGTACGCTAAAAGTAGAAGTGAAAATACTTTTCTATCTCTCTTAGCCAATGTTTTCTGCATAGACTCCGGCTTATTGAATGTCAATGGATCCCAAGTGAAATATCTCTTGCCATCTGTATGCTCGATATCTAGCCAGGCAACGTCATAAGGAATATCAAATTTATCGAACTTCCTATCAACATCCTTGACATCATCTTGAGAGACGTAGTTCCAGCGGCATTGGTGATAAGCAATGGAGAACATTGCGGGCAGGGCGGTGAAGCCAGTGAGTTCACCGTACTGCCTATAAACCGAGGCCGCATCTGGGCCGGGAAGCACAAAGACATCCAGGAGACCACTTTCAGAAATCCAGTGAGTCTGTGTAGACGCTTTCTCGGTTGTCAAAGCATGGGGGTTTTGTCTGGTTTTAATGACATCAACCCATGTTTCGGCAGCAGAAAGCCAAAAAACTCCAACAGTGGAACCCTTTTTTTGCGCTTGCATGAAAGGGATAGAGCCATAAAGAGTCATTGGGGAGTCGGTCTCGTATTCGAAGACATCAGAGTTATAGAGGCGGTACGGTTCATTGTAGTTGCCTTCTCCTCCCCGGGTTTCCTTGAGCGAAAGGCTAGTAGCATGTTCAGGAATACCATACACGTGATCGTAGCCCGGGAAAGTAATGTCTAAAGCAACGGATTCGGGGCCTTGGAATTGTTAGGAAAAAAACAAAGCAATCAAAGATGACAAAGCGTAGGTATTACCTCTGGGCTTAGAATCAGTGTTCCCACCAAATGTCTCCTCCCAATAAGTCTCCTCATCCTCGGTCGGCTCTTCCCCTTCGGCCTTCTCAATCTTAGGTCTCCAATGCTCAACATTAATGAGATTCCTGTCATTAAAGACAACATAAACCTCCCCTCTCTTCAAAAACTGAACACTAAATGGCTTATGCGTAATCCGCGCTTCATAGCCATCTGGGCCGTAGGCAATAATTGTGACCCCCCCTTTCGTCTCCATTGCCGCAGTCTTCTGGCACTTGTGATCGCCAGCCAATGCCCATTTCTCAGCTTCATTATAACGTTCCTTCCTAGCTTTACTCTCATGCCTAAGGGTGATCTCCCCCGTTCTTCGTCGGGCCTCGTCGATAGTCACCCTGGCAACACCGTTCTCAAAAAGCGAGACCTGCAGAGGAAGTTCAATTGCGCCAGCCTCTGTCTTCCATATTTTACCTGTTAGGACACCGTTTTTCAGCTGGAGAGTTTTTTCGTCGAGTTCATACGGTGCCGTCCATGAAGCACCGGTGGCGTGAGCTCGGTCTGCTAAGGCACGATTACGCTTGCAAAAGCCGGATTGCGAACAAGTTTTGAAGTTCTCGTGTTTGACCATCTGAGCTGGCTGAAGCAGTGAGAGGAAGGATAGAAGCAGGACAGGCGCTGACCGCGCCGACACCTGTCGGTACCGCATGTTGTGGTGATCCTGAGACAAGAGAACCCCAATTCAAGAAGAAAAAAATCAAAGAAAAAATAGTAGGCAATTGAACCTTCTGAAATCGAGTAAAGCTACAGCGGAAACTGCAGTAGCTGGTTTGGAAGAGAATTAGATGCACCCCTTCTTCCGTTCTCCTTGTGTAAAGCTAGAAACAGCTTCACGAAAGGTGTCCAAAGACTCTCGCTTCACTCCCTAACCCTGCCAAGGCCTGCCGATGTCAATTACCCGGACTGTCTCAACTTGTATAGTACGAGTACGGTACTCGAGTACGGTATGCCGGAGCGATAATGGTGACAGGGGGCAGGCGGCTACTGCCGAAGTTGACTGCAGCAGTACCGGTATAATACAAGTACCGTACGGTATGTATCTTTCATATGGTGAGGGAACCCTGTAGCCAGAACAGGCGGACATTCGATCAATACCGGTATCAATTAACAGTCGCTTCCCAGGTTAACAGCAATGAAAATACCCCAGACATCCCCCCCCTAACCGGCCAGACTTTGAACCCCAATATCTCTATGAAGGCTCAAGATATTTATATTTTCTCTCTATTAGTATGTAGCATATCACCCACTATCACCTAATAGAGCAATAATTCTCATTAGACCTGTGGTTGAAAATCCTTTAGCGGTCGAAGATGGACAATATTTTCTTGGCAAAACACTCGGGGTATCACACTCGGGGGTGGATGAAAGTGATGGTAGGGACAGGTGTCAGAAAATGTATGCTGATACATACATTTTCTAACCCCTGTCCCTACCATCACTTTCGTCCACACCCTAGTACAAGTACGAGTATGATACTAGTACTTGTACGGTACAGACAGAGTTCCACCATCCGACGGGAGTATGGGGTATCACGTGCCTCGAACAACAACAGGGTCCATATCAAATCCTGAAAAAACCCAAACCCTCACAAACTATCTTTGTGCCAACTATCCACGACCATCAATATTTAGAAATATGTCTTTAAACCCAGATACGCTTTCATGAATTTATATATACGACTGCACCGTTTACTCTCACAGCGGCTCCCATCACCTCGACTTTCCAACAATTATTTCTTCCGTAGCCAGGACTTTGAGCGTCATAGTATGACGAATCTTGCTTCCCCCAAGATGGAATCTGAAGAGGTACGATACTGAGTGAAGAGCATCTTTGTTTGCACGTTCCCCTTGCCCCAGCTGGTACGCTTCCCATAAACTACTCTCTTCTTACCCTCACCCTCAAGCCCTTCCTACCCCAGCTACCCGTATAACTCCCAGCTCTAAGCTGCTCACGCTCTCCCTCCCCACCCTCCCATGGTTTCCGTTCCCCCTCCACACACAAGCTTTGCCGTGATATACTTTTACAGCACAAGCCAACATGCAAATACGTCTACAGTTTCTCGATGAGGAAGAAGATATCCCCCTCGACAGGGACAGTCCTCTGCACAATCTTGTCCCTCTGAGAACCCTTCAGGAGATTAGAGCTTCCGTTGAAACAAGTATTTACCCTAGCCTCCCCGCACCAATCGTGTTTGTATACTGCTCGTCTAGCAGCTGCTGATTCCTCCCCAGTCGATGTTTTCACAGTTCCGATCCCTTCAAGGTCTGCCAATGCGGTTCTATCCTCCCTCAGAGCTATAGTCCCAACCTCTCTTCAACATCTTCGCCGTTTGGTCAAACCGTGCTATATCCCAGATTCATTAGTAGATTTCCTTGCTGTACCTCCTACAGCACCGGAAGAAAACATTTTGTATCTCCTTGTTTGTCCAGTCACCGACGTTTCTGAAGAGAACCTGAGCAACTTTCTCCGGGACCTTCCTGCATTCTCAACTACCAGCGCAATTCCTCGAATTATGACTGTGGCCGTTCCCTCTTCTCAGCCGATATCAGCCGCTCAGGCAACTGAATGGTCAGCCAAGTATTGGCCCGCTGTTTATAAGCGCGGAAACCCCTACGGGCCACATCCATCCATTGTCTCGCAAACTCTCAGAGGGCTCGTTGATCCGCAGAAACACATACTGCTTGCCAAGCAAGTCGCAACAATGGCTGCGGCCTCTGGAGAAGGTCTGGCTTTCGGTGCCGTTATTGTTGACCCTCAGACAAGACAGGTTTTAGCAGTCGCTGGTGATGCCAGGCTCCGCTGCAATGGGAAAGGATGGGGAAACCCCCTCGATCATGCAGCAATGAGAGCTATCGATATGGTGGCCCAGAGGAGGCTAGGCAGAACTCAGAATGTTAGGCCAGACAACAAAGTTGAGGTCTGGGATGGGATATATCTCGAAGATGAGGAAGCCTCCTGCAAGATTGGTATGAATGTTGATGGAAATTCCGACATTAAAAATGAGGATAGGAATGGAGATGCCAACGGAGGGAGCGGAAAAGAGGCTGACGATAGGAGGGACGACGGCTATTTGTGTCATAATCTCCAGGTGTACCTCTCCCACGAACCATGCGTAATGTGCAGTATGGCGCTCCTTCACAGCCGTGTTGGGACTGTAGTATTCGGAACGAGAATGACTAGGACCGGGGCACTCAATGCAGAAGAGGGAGGCAGGCAAATGGGTCTTTTCTGGAGGACCGAGCTCAACTGGAAGTTTGTATGCTGGCAGTGGAATATGGGCCCAGGGGGAGAAATGGAATCCCATGAAAATGTGGATGCGTAAACTCTTACCCAAACCCGGGGGAGTGCATTAGCTCCAGTAATTAATCTTTGCTATCAGCTTTCCTGTTATAGAAACCTTGCTGTCGTTTGTGCTGATGATATACCATTGTGGTAACTTATTTTTCTCTTGTTTGCTCTTGCGGCCATTAGCTTCTTACGCTCCTGATTTAGCGTGATACAGTACAACCAATAGAGTTTAATTATCTGCGATTCAATCAGTATTTTAACTCCTATACCGTGATGAGACGCAGACTTGCGTGATTGAATTCGCAACTGGTCAACAACAATCAGCCCAAGGGAAAGGGGAGGCTGTGGAAATGGCGACAGTCTGTAGTAGGTACAGTACTACTCAATTACCGCAATCAGTACCAGAGAAAAATCTCGCACCAGGCCGCTGAAGGTGCTTAGACCAATCTGAAGACCGTAAGGTGGTTTGATTTTGAATATTAATGCTTTCTAGCACATGTACTGTACCGTATACTCGCAATGTCGAAGCGTTTTTAGAAAAGACTGCTATTGCATACCGCCAAAATTTGCCACTTTTTCTCCAATTTGGGTGGTATGCAATATCAGTCTTTTCTAAAAACGCTTCGACATTGCGAGTACACATCAAGTTCAGAGCTCGGGAATGGTGGGGCTTTGCAATAGGTTGGTAAAGCTGCTGTGGATTTTGTTTCCAGAGTCGAGTGAGAATGAGTGAAGGTGTTAGAAAGGGTATCCCAGCACCAAGGAATGTGTTGCGGTTGGATGCTTGAACCGGAATCTGTAAGGCGCATAACATCTTTTGAAAATAAACGTTTAGAAGCGGGTTTTCTCCCTCGATACCTGTGGCGGTAACTTGACTGCAAGCAGGGAAAGAGGAATTGTTTGAGCTTATCATGTTGGTGCCCTCATTCTATTATCAATATTTCCCCGTTAATTGACGGGAAGCCAGACACTGTACTAGTACAAGCAAGTGTGAAGGGCAGACCACCGTACTCGAGCACAGTACAGTACTCGTACTGGTACATCTTTTGTGCTCGGGGCAGCAAACGAGGACCGGGGAGCCTTGATCCTGGCAAACGGGATAGGGTAATAATAATAACGCGATGGCCGTGATCATATGCATTGCCAGCGTGTCAGCCCTCCATCTCGGGGCAGACCACCCTCATCACGGTTACAATACCGGTAGCCATACTAAGCGCCCCATCCATACAGGACAGCCCGGTACTGTACCGTTCAACCCCTCCACTTCCATTCTCCCCAACCATCGCTTTTTCCTATTCCCCTCCCCCACCTCTGTCGTGGGGCATCGTCCTGTTGGCCCCTCACCTTCCTGCCGATTTGGAAGAGCAACCAGTTATCCGGAGCCCCCGAATGCAAGAGAGCTTCACACTTTTACCCCTTTTGACTGTCTTGACCCCCTCGGCTTATTGATCTGCCCGCCTCGCTTTGTGAGTGTGATTTTTTGAGAGATTGACTTCAATTCTTTGTGTCTGCTGGTACGCTTGTCTTTTCCAGTCTCAAACGTCTCCAAGAAACTCCTGAGTAAGTGATAGAGACGGAGCCTACTTGGCTGTTTGTTTGTTTGTTTGTTTGTTTGCTTGCTTGCGCGTCTCTGCCCCTACGAAAGCTAGAACTGACAAGCAGGCAGCTCTTCATTCTCCGCTTGGCTGGCCATACTATCCCCCCCCCCCCTCTCCCTACCTGAATCAATCAATCAATCAATCGTTTCCCCCCATTCATCAAACTGTCCCCGCCCATCCCTCCCTTCCATCCATCTATCTGTCCCCTCACATCCATCTGTCCACTGCTTCCTCATCCCCACCCTCCTCAATCTCTAATCAGGCTCCTGCGGCTTCTCCTGCTGTTGCTCCTGCTTCTGCTTCTCCCCCTTCCGCCCTATCTCGTCCACTAATTCTGATTCGATATGCCTGACTCCTCCCCCGACAGCTTCGACGCACCTACAATCACAACGGAAGCCCAGTCCTCTCTCCTGCGTATTTCCCGCCGGCATTCGCTCCCTGCATCCACAACTTTTTCAAATATCTTCTCGCTCTGGGGCAACGATAATGATCCTGCTGCTCCACCCGGCCGCGATCACTACAACCACCAGAACAACGTCAATCAGCAGCAGCAGCAGCAGCCTAGTTTAAACGGGGCTCCACGCATAGTGAATGGAAATGGAAGTGGGGTGGGAGGAAATAGACACAGGTATGGACATCGTCATACCAGAAGTGCGGTGGTCGACCAGCCCGTCATTGTCAAAAGCTATAACCCTGGGCCAGCTTCTTCTAGCATCGCGTCCCCGATCCACGAGGTCCGTTCAATTTTTGCTTTGTCTGCTTGAGTTATCGAAGGAGTGGAATGTTGATTCCTTGCGCAGGAGGATGATCTGGAGAAGCTCGTGCTTCCGTCCATAGACTCCTTTTCCTTTGACGGCATTCTTAAATCAATCGAGCCCGAAGGTTGGCGACTACACTTCCGATTGCACTTTTTTTTAGTCAAGTTATTATCCCTAACATTTTCTCTCTTTCACCCAAACATATAGTCACGAACACGCTGAATGCCGTTTCCCGTCTCTGCTCTGAGTATCAATCGTCCTTACAAACCGAGGTTGACGGGCTTGTCGAAGCCCAATCGCATATCGACGCGCGAATGAAGGAGGCCGATAAGCTAACTGCGCAGGCATTAAAGACCACTAAAGTTCGTACCGAGCGATTAGATTCGGAATCATCTGGTTTGAAAGGAGGTGATTATTTGATCTCAGCAGGATTCTCACACAAGGTTCTAATAATTCTTTGGACGTTCAGGGAGTGCTGTGGACGCATTGGCAGAGGCCGCAGAGGCTACCCATACTACATTGACATCCATCGTGACAACTCTACTAGCTATCGACGAAATGCTTCCGGCACAAGAGCGCTTGTCGCCCTTAACTTCGGCCCACAAGAAACACTACCCGAAGTTGCACGGACTTCTCGCGGAAAAGGCTCATGAGCTCAATGTTCTTTTTAGGTCTGGTAAATCAGCTGAGACGACCATCATGCCCAGACATTCCCGTTCTGAGGTTGGCGAAGCTTCATCATCAAGAGAACACGAAAATTCGGTATGGATGCGTAGGCGAATGTCCTCAATGTCAACTTCGGAGATTATGTCCAACACCATTGCACCAGCACTAGCCCGCTCGGATACCTTTTCGCACCCCCGAGGCGTAGCTTCACCACATCTACAACTTCGCACTATTCTTCCTTCACCATCTTCACCCGCCCCCGACCCAGGATCTGCGTCTGCAGGCTCTTATTACCCAATACCCCCGAAAACTGCAACTTCCATCTCGCTCACAAGTCCCACCGGTAACAGCATTGCGCCCGTTTCACCTCAGGCTAACAGGAGACATTCGGGGTTATGGGGACGGCGCGCTAGCTCCTCAGCATTGGCTTTCTTCCCAGAAGGGGCGGCGACAAGGACCAACACCCCAACCGCCGAAAGCAGAGGATGGAGACATTCCGGAAGTTGGGGTGGACTTTTTGGCGGCGGAGGGAAGCGGAGTTCTTTGTTGTCAATGGATAACGGCGACGAGCCCGATGGTGCGCAAGAAAGGCTTAGGAGAGTGCTCGAAGCTGGGACCGATAGCCGAAGGGGAAAAGGCAAAGCTGTCGTGCTATAAAATACTGACCAATCTTCATCCCACTTTCCCTCGCCAAAAAACCCAGCAAGTAGGTGCTTGCGCCGTCTATTGTCGTCTAGATATACGAACGCTACGAATTTACGAGGAGGCTTGTTTGACTTTTGCTCTTGTGCGTCTACGTTGTCCTTTCATTGCTTGTATTCCATTGCACCACTTATCGGTCGTATTATATTCCTAATACTTGTCTCCCATTTTCCTTAGCCCGTCGTTATTGGAACTAGGGGAGGGTTATAATCATCGGAGCCGGAGTTGGGGCTGGGTCTGAGATTTACTGTTTTCCTTACTTTTGTTATTGCTACTGGACACTCCTTGTTTTCCTTTGTTTGTCCAAGACTGCGGGTGGGTTCGAGATTGCAGTTGGTAGGTATATATTAATTTGCCGGAGGGGCTGGGTATAATTATTTATCGGCGAGATTGTGCGATTGTAGGGTTAATTACCTAAGGTTTGTGATGTGTTTCCTGAGTGTGCTTAATAAGTTTGTGGCATGTGTGAATCATGCGGCGTCACTTGTGTATGTGCCATCCAGGATCGCTGGCGGGGTGAACTTGGGGAGATCCCAAAGTCCTTCTCGCGCTCAGCATAATATAAAATATTTCATGCCACAGGTCTAGCACTACACCCCAAGTTTAGAAACGCACCGTCTAGGTTACAGCACCACTCAGACATTTCATATGCATAACCCGCGACCAGAGCATGACACCGGTACTGTACCTCTTATGTGCAAGGAATTAATAAAAAATTACGAGCAGGATTGTCATAATTTCCAACACCGACTCCAACCAAGCATGAAGTGAATAAAAGAAGTAAAGTAAACCCATAGTAATGAGAAGTCCGCCTCGGGCCAGCTCCATCAAGAAACAACTGCATTAAGCTTACGCCACTTACGAAATGAATTTATTCAATATCGTATCATACAATACATGCCAAACGGCGTCCCTCGAATGAGCCGGATACCTCTCATGTTTCAACTCTTTTCCCCTTCCTAGATGAGGGGTGTAGTGTGGTGAATATTCTATGGCATAGGATGGAAAGTGGTGTGTGGGGTAGTTTTTTCAGACTGGTGCTCGAGCACTGTACAGTACTGTACTAGTACAAGTGCAAGTAGCTAAGCCCTAACAAGAGAAATATGCATTGTGAGGATATACGATCTCATACGCACCCCCAAACAAACGGGACAACTAAGTTAATCATCAAACTAGACTACCACAACTAACACCCCCCCCCAAGCATCCACTTCCCCAGGACTCAGGATACGAAAAAGTGTGAACGAACCCGGATACATCCAAGCACCTGCTGAGCCCCTAGCTCTCCGCCGTCACAGAGGCGACCCTTCTTCTCCGTGAAAGTTGATTGGCTGGCGGCCTTGATTAGTGTGGGGTTGGGCTGGGCTGTGTTCGCGGGCGGGCGGTCGGTCCGCCCTTGGGATACGGTATTCTTGTTTCCTCTTTCCTTGGAAGCTGGCCTAGCGGAATAGGGTGTCTGCGCGCTTCCGAGTGATTGAGTGTGATTGCTCTGTTCTTGGGGGTGTTTTTTTCTTTTCTTTTTCTCCTCAGGAAGTGTGCTATATACCGGCGAGGATTGATTGAATGGGGTACTAGATTATGAACCGGCAATCTCTGCGTATACATTGCTATACTTGAGAGATATGTTTTCTTCCCCACTACCGTTTGTGGCCGTAGGTGTTAAACGACCCTTCCCCCCCCCCCCGGGTGGAGAGTAAAACTTGGCAGTGGGCTTGTGCTCTCAGAGAGCTTAAGTGGGTGTATTATATATGTCTAACCTGTCCAGTATTAGAGAAGAAGAAGAGCAGGAAGCAGGCCGCTGCATATAATTAGATTAGCAGGCAGGAGGAAGAGTTTCCTGAAGGGGTCGGGGGTCGGGAGGAAAAAACAAGTTTGGTACGATACCCGAGGTTTATAAAGTAATGATGCTGGAGCGGGGAAGGGGGGGGGGTAAACAATTAGCTTGAGAATTAAAGTGGTAATTGTGAATCTAAGGGTAATTTATCCACAATGGGTTTTTGGAATGAATAGACGGAGTGGTGAGGAATTTCCCAATATCTAAGCCCCATCCTCGATAGTTTTGGGGGAGGCGTTTTTTTGGGTACCCTTTTTGATTTGATTTCTCCTCGTGTGTCATTTGGGTGAGTTGATGGGATATCTGTGGGTATGATGATATATGAAGATATTTGCATCTGCTTCATACCTATTCTCAAAGTATTTAGTAGCCGCATGGGTATATACGATAGCGAAAGGAAGGAGGGGAGGAAGACCGCCACGGCAGCCGTCGGGCGTCCATGGGACACTGCGGGTTTGGGAGGGGGGGAAGTTGCACTGCTTATTATACAAAAACCAGGTCAGTGGCTGCTTACTAAGGTTGATTGTGTGTGTAGGCAGGTAGGGTTGTAACTTGGTTTGTTCAGGCCTTGTCAGGAGGGGCTCGAATGTTTTGGAGGAAGGAAGGAAGGATCAAGAGGGAGGATATGAGGGAGAAGGGGATGAAAAGGGCTCTCATACACCCACGAACTCAAGCATTGATACATCGGTCCATAGGATCGGGCAATGAGATATCATGCAACCTTCAACTTGTTGCACTAAGAACTCTAGACCCATCACGAATTATGACTCGGGATTAATAGTTCAAGGCGGATGTTTCTTCCTACCCTCGTGTCGGGTTTATCCGTAGACGGGTTCACACGGTAGCGATATCCTACTTTGTGCTCTTTCCCTCCTGAACTTGGCTTATTTTATTATGATGTTCTATTGGCAATCGTAGGTTTCAGAGATAATGTTTGTCAACTATGTGGTATCATGCTATTGTGCTTGTACTATTCATACTTCACATATCTCCCACTTCTACCTGCCGCCCCCCCAAATCTAGATTTGAGCTGATATCACTATCTTTATTCGGTCTCGATTCTACAAACACCTTAACTCTAAAATAACTTTTACATTTAGTATCACCACCCCCGTCCTACAGGTACGAGTAACTTCCACTACTGTTACTTCCAAGCCTGGATGTCGTCCATCTCCAGCCTAAACTCGCCGAAGCATTTGGAGAAGGAAAGCGAGCCAAACAATCTCCCTAATTCACCGTACCCAACATAATTCAACCCAAGTATAATAAATTCTCGAAAACGCCAACCAGCCAATCTATAGTATGGTGCGGTACATTTCCCGGGCAGCAGCAAAAAAGCGGAAAATAAAATAAAAGATGCAGGCAACTGCATGCACCGCAACCCACAGCGGAGCCGTCCCGTCTACAACATACCTTTATCTAATACAAACTCATAATCTCGTCATCCTCATCCCACTCACCATAATCCTCTTCGTTAATTACGGTTTTCGGTCTCTCCCTATTCTCGCTCCCATCCTCATTCACCCCTTCCCCCGGCTCCTTCGACGGAAACTTAAACGTTGGTGGCCGAGCACACAATAGCATCTTCTTCTTCGGGCCAGAGGTGGAAGATAATTTGATCACTCCGGCACCCTGGCGAATGGGCCCTGCCACATTGTTGTCGCCGTCGCTGTCGTCTATGTCGTGGATCTCGTCTTGTTCCTGTTCAGCTAATCTCCTGGCGGATTGGAATTGGGTTTTGCGTTTGGTCGGGGGTTGATTTGCGTCGCTGTTGGTCGAGGGCCGTTTCGGTGGGCGGCTTGTTGGATTGCGGGTAGGTGACGGCGATCTGGAGTTTGGAATTGAGGTTTCCTTTTGTAGGGGTGGTGATGGTGGTGGTGGTGGGAGTGATCTATTACGCGGGGAGGGGGATCGGGATATGTGGGGCAGGGGTTCAGCGGCAGAGCTTGGGACCTGAATGGATTCTGGGGATCTCTGTGGCGGCGGTGGTAGTGCGGTTGGTTGCCGGGGTGGGCGGGGACGAGAGGGTGCGCTGAATTGTCTTATTTTGCTTACTGTTGCTGGCGCTCTAAAGGCGGGTTCGTCAAATGGTGCTTGGGCGGGTGCAGGCGGTGGTGCAGGGGCTGGGCTGGGGACCCTGGATGGGACGGGAGGTGGATGACCTCTTGGCTGAGGAGCCGGAGGGATGTATCTTTGCTGCGCTGGGGGCTTAATTTGCTGAGGTATCGGATGGTATTGATTAGCTCGAGATACTGGATGTCCTTGAGGCATAGGTGGCGATATGAGGGCAACGTTCCCTGACCCATTAGCCTGAGTAGGTATCTGGCGGCCAGCAGTTGCAGAGCACCCTCTCTCCAATAACTCGTTCCTTTGCTGGTGTTGAGGACGTTGGGGAGGAGGGCGGCAGGCAGGCGATTGTGCGTTCGCGTGTACTACTTTTTCTGTAGCTAGAGGAGGAGTGCGGCCTACAGGACGTGAATCAGGATTTTGGCGGCGTGGGGCCGGTTGCGGAGGAGCTGGCGGAGGAGCTCGCTGTGGAACGGGTGATTCAGCATGCCGGAAATTGATTGGTCGTTCATTAGCTTGGGGTGGGTAAGCGGGATGTTGTCGAGTCGGATGTGGATTGTGACTTGTGGAACTTCGGACTGGTGTATTTATATTCGTATTTCCATTGCCTTGTCCGTTCCCCATGTAAGCCGGCATTGACGCACGAGACTGCAGGCCAGGCGTATCCATCCCCATATGCCCACTTATTTGTCTACTTCTCCCCGGCCCTGCTACAGGTGAATGATCTTGTCGACCTGGAGTATTTAAATTCGTTACCCCGTCCCTTTTTCCTTGCCCGTTCATCCTCGGGACTGTGACCGGAGCCTGGGCTGGTCGACTAGGTGTGGTCATATGCCCATTCCCGAGCCCATTTCTATTCCCTCCCTGTACCGGTGTAGGTGTGTATGGCCCTCGAGTTGTAGGCCGTTGCTGTCTGGCACTCTGCGCACCCGCTATTCCGCCTCTCGGAGCCCCCGCTGGCTCTCTCCGTCGGTTTGGTAGAGGTGTCTGAGCTGCAGATGCCACCTTAGCAGCAGCCTAATAATATCAGTGAGCCCTTAGAACCCAGATACGAAGAAGGTGTATACTTGTTTCCGCTGCAGGGCCGGTGAAAATATTGGTGTCAGATCTTGATTTACCGAACCATTAAAGTCTTCAATGGAAACAAGGTGATGTTCGAACTCGAGCTCGTCCCCTTCGCCAAGGAATTCCCGATCGCGGAGGTACATATCAGCCTATAAATTGTTTAGGTCAGTTCCGGAAGTTAGATGATGCGGGGGAAGTATGGTGGAACGAACCACGAGATGTCTGCCATCATCATAGACTAGCATGCGTCTATTAAACGAGTGGTAGCGGAGGAATCCTGTCCATGTTAGCTTAAGTACGTCCGAGAAGTGAGCGCAGCTAACCGTCGTGCCATTTCTTGATTTTTTGGGTTTTATTCTATTAAGCCTTAGGTTAGTGATCAATTACTTTGCGGCTTAAATTAGCAGACAAGGGAGGCTCTGAGACTCGGGGAACAACATACGGTGGTCCACATAACACGGTACTCATCAACCGGAGCGGTCTTCGTCTGGTCGGCCATGGCAGATCTTGCGAAGGTAGCGGTTTTGATGAATACCGGAAGTGTGAAGTAGGGAGTTGTATCCCAAGGCAGTGATTGGATCTGGTGATGGTGGTGAAGCGGAGCTTGGGTTGGGACTGTGGGGCGAGGGACCGTTCTAAAATTCAACGCGTACATCACGTGATTCCTTAGGAACCAGTCACCAAGGATCTTGCCTGCCGTGCCGTGCCGTAGGGCTCAGTATTCATACTATCACCCGGACTTCCAAACTCTAATACGTCTACATAATAAGCCGGAATTTAGCCAATTTCTGGGAGAAGCTGGCTGCGAGGCCCCGCACATGGCTGTGTCGGAACATAGATGATGTGCGAGTGCTACCGCACGGAGAGATGGAACTAGCCCTGAAGCCGGTGTACAGTTGTGCAGCGAAGAACGTTTGCCACTTAAGGCTCAACACCCCGTTACTGGCTAAGGTCGAAGTCGGCCCTGGGAATGAGTACGTCGCGCAGGAGTTGATCACTGGGAATCGATATTGCTCCTACTGCGTCCTGCTGGACGGGAGGATCTTTGTATTTAGCGTGCACCCTGTCTTTGACACCACCGACGGGGCCTCATGTGTTTACTTCCAATCAATTGGGCACGCTAGCATTCGCGCTTACGTTGACCCAATAGCAGACGCACTCCCGGGCGTGAACGGACAGATTGCTTTCGACTTTATAAAAACAGATAATCAACTTGTCGCTATCGAGTGCAACCCCCGCGCTACGTCCGGCATATACCTTTGGTCCGGGACTCCCGATCTTGCTACTCGTTTACACGGTCTTCGCCTGCGGTGGCCAAGCCGGGCACCAGGAGACAGCTTATTCCTGGGGTGTTCATGTGGTCGAGAGAGTGTGGGGGGGTCCAGGGAATACCTGAGGCATATGAAGAGGTTGATGGGGACTAAAGATGTCACGTTCAGCGGGAAGGATTTGCTGCCGAGCCTCATGCAGCCATTCTTGCTTACGAGCTATTACGAGATCTATCGGGAGAGGAAGATGAATATTTCCACAATGCTTCAGTGGGATTTGGTGTGGGAGCCTGATAGGGAGCAGTTGGAGAGCGTGAGGAGGCTGTTGGCGAGGGAGGGAAGGGGGGCGACCGGATGGAGGGGGGCGAAGAGGGATGTGGAAAGAGAGGAGAGGAGCAGCTTGGGGAAGGATTCGGGTTTTGGGGTGGGAAGAAATGTCTAGAGCGATGGGCAGGGTGGTGCAAAGTTTGCCAAGAAGTTATAGAGCAGCTATTCAAGGTTAGCCAGCAAAATCTAGCCTTCAGATTCTCTTAACCTTACTCTACCACAATACCTTATTTCCTCTTCCCCTTTCCCTATCATTTCCCTGTACTATTCCCCTTTCCCACTATGTTTCTATTTTCTACACTATTTCCTTCCCTTCCCTATTCTCCTCCTTTTCTTATTCTCTTTATGCAAGTTTTCCAATCTCTTTCACTTCTCTCTTTCTTCCAATAACCCCTTAATTATCCCCATTTATTACACTACCCTCACCCTTCTTTTGATCTCCCTATCACTCATAGTAGTAATATTATTTGCTGTCTTTAAGTAGTTGAAATTCTTTTACTTGTAATGTTGAAAGTTTGCCATCATCACCTATCACTCGGTGCAACTAGAACTGTATTTTAAGATACCTTGTTATGCTGTCCTCTTTCTAGACATTCTGATTGCCCGATCTAGTTGATCCCGGATTCAGCACGGGTAGTTTCCGATTTTTAATTTACCACCTGGGCATAAGTATTAAAGTCATCTGCCTTTGCGGCGGGTCATCGCACCACCACACCCTCGTCCATGCAACCCCCGCATCAGATCTATTTAACAGACCCTCCCACCTCACCAGACCCCCATCTCCACTTTTCCTCCCAATCTTACCACCGGCACTACAATCGACCCTAGAAGAAAATATCTCGCAACATTAACCAAAAATCAAAAAAATCAAAAAAAAAAATCAAAGAGCTCATAAAAGAAAGAGAAAAAAAGAAAAGAAAAAAAGATGAACACCAATCCCCCAACCTACTTCCGTGAGGACGACCCACGCTACTACCCCTTCTGCCTTAGCCACGCCTGCACCTTCACTTCCTCCTCCCCCACGGGTCCAGGCAATTGCTACTTCACCAGTTTAACACAATACCTACAATACCGCAAAGCGCAGATCTTCTACGATCGCCGCGCTGCAGAGGACATCCTCGCGACGCGGGACGTCTCCGTGATCATGGGCATTTCGCGGCGCATAAATGGGTTGCAGGTGGAGGTGTGGCACGGGATGCGCAGCACGGTGGTGCGCGAGGGGCTTATGCTGAAGTTCGGGCAGAATGAGGAGTTGCGGAGGTTACTGCTGGATACGGGGGATAGGGAGTTGGTGTATGCGGCTGCGTCGAGGGAATGGGGGGTTGGGTTTGCGGTGAGTATTGGCTTTCCTCTTGAAGGTGGCGGCGGCGGCGGGCCGAGCTGATGGGGGGGGGGGTAGCCGGCGGATGCGGGGAAGAGTAGGGATGCTTGGGGGCTGAACATTTTGGGACAGGCTTTGATGGGTAGGTTGTCCTATGATTGACCTCTTGGGGAATTTGATTGAGATACAGTAGGGCTTACGGGGTTGTATATAGACGTCAGGAGGAGATTGAGAGAGTACGCGGACGCTACGGGGACTTATCCGAAAGCGCGCCCGGCACCGATCGACATCAAGATGAATAGCTTGGTCGAGTTACAAGGGGGCAGTTGATGGTTAAGAGAGTGAGAAGAAATGAGCTAGGTAGCTTCAGGCAGTGTAATTATAATCTGGAGAAAATGGCTATCATAGGAAGAGGAGGGACCTTCTCATGACTTTTCACTCTCCGGCACATAGTTAGACACTTCACCCTGCGGTCAGGCGGGGATTGTCACGCTAATCTAATGAATTACCATACCACGATTGTGAACTTCTATTTATAATAGGTGTATTCCCGCTCAAGTTGAGTCAGTGAACACTTATACCTGCCTACCAAACAGAGTGCATATTGTCTACTTCCGCGATATCATATCACACTACCTTCTTCCTCCACCCCATAATAGCCCTCCCAACCCCACCTAAAACAGCCCTAGCAAACCAAGGCGTAGCCCAAAGACTCACCGCTATCCTAAAAGGCAGCAAAGCCTTCACAACAGCCCAAGCTGTAGCAATCCTACCCCCTCACAATTAGCCTCCTGCCCCCCCTCCCTCATTCCCCTCCATCACCCGGCTAAGAGAACACTTACTCAAACAATAATCTAGCCCCATCCTCCCCTTTAAACCTCTCCCACCCCTTCCTTCGCACCTACCCCCACACTTTATTAGCCAATGAATCACCGAGAAAGTGAAAACATACATATCTACCAAACTTCTCCATCCCCGCTACCACCCACTCCCCCGGCAGCCCTGGCGGTGTCCAGCGCGTTTTGTGGAAGAACAAGAATAGCCCGCCGAGAGGCACGATTGCTGTGAGCTCGTGCAGAATTAGGAACGAGGTTATGTGGGAGAGGGGGCGGTCGCGGAAGTGGGTGGCATATTTTTGGAGGGCCTTGGGGAGGGTAGGAGGTTTTTCCGGTGGGGGAAGGGGTGGGCTTTTTGGGCTTGTGGAATAGAGGCGGGGGAGGGGGCGGAATTTGGGGAGTGGGAAGTGGCGGATAAGGTTGAGGAGGGGCGAGAGGCGGGGCGTAGTAGACAGCATCAGGTAGATTGTAGGTTTATTTGGAGGACGGGAGCTTTGGTGCTCGGAGTCGGAGGAATTAACTAATCTTCAAGCTTTCTGGCACCCTGAAACTGAAGGTGCAGCCCTAACCCTGGTTGGACATGCTCCATCACTCGGACACTGTCACACTAAAACTAGGGTAATGAATATGCAGCTTGTGTTTAAGGATTTCGATTTTGACTGTATCCAGACGGGAAGGACAATATTGGTTTTGGGACACCTTGTCTTCGCGAGAGGTGTTATATCCCCCGAGTCCAAAGCGCCGGTTCCTGGGCCCTCTTGTAGGTGGTGCCCTATTAACTTAAATAAGAGAAATGTGTGCTATCATATGTATCATAGTCAAGAATTTCCTACCTTGGAAAAGGGGCGAAAAACAAAAATCCTAGACCTTACTTGGGGGGCAACTCTAGCGACATTGCACACCGTTCCCTTATTCAAGTTAATGCGGTGGGTAGTTACTCACGCTTTAGCCTTGCGATAGGAGGGGGCGAGTCAGTTTTCCGAAGCTGAGCGTTTTGATGGAGGTCCGGTGCCCTACGCCGAGGTGTCGCGGGCGAAGACGGAGGTGGTAGATCCGCAGGTGCTGCTAGGGAGGCAGTTTGCGGCCGCCTGGTTGTTGCCGTGTGAGAGGGCAGGTTGTGGCTTCGATGGCTGGCGGGTCTTGCGCGGTGGGCAAGGAGGAGGTGGGGGTTGAGAGCTCCCATCCAGACCCTATTCTACATTATGCGAGTCCCCCAAAGCCCGACTTTAGAGTAACCCTCGGAACCTTAAAAATTCCCTCCTTTAAAGTCATTTACCCCCCCCCCCCACTCCACCCACACACCGCCGAGCATCCTGGTAATCCACTCGCATTACCTCCCATCCGCCCAGGACAGTACATCACTCGAGGGGCTAACCACTCACCCGCGATGCGCGGCAACACCTATCCAATAGAAGCCTCTTAAGAACAGATTCAGGTTTCCGAATGAGTCTGCTATCTTTGCGTCCGCACATATCGCACCTAGCTAAAAATTTACCAGTTCACAAACCGAAAAACACACCCCATGCATACAAAAGCATATGCCACCTCTCCACCTCACCAGCCACAATTGTACCTGGCCCGCCGGGGGGGAGCCCCATCCACCTATTATGATACCCGCGTCCCAATATAAACAGGCAAACTCCCTCCGAAGTGCTTTGGAGTGAGAGGGGGGTTTCTCTTTTAGCTGTCTTCTCCCTTCCCGGGTGGTGATAGTGTATGATGCTGGGGTTGCTTGGGGGTTTTTATTATCATACGTGGGTGGATTTCACGAGTGGTGGTCTAGAGCGATATGTGGCATGGGAAACTAGACGCGGGAGGAAAGAATGTATTCTACTTGGGCATTGTGTATCACAGTTGAATAGTAGCGTTTCGCTGAGCCCACGAATGAGAGAAATCGGAACAACAAATACTACCTGATTTTACGGACTCGATGCATTCCATATAACCCAGGCAATCAACTTTCGAGTCAAACTGCAACTGCATGCTACTATACCAAGTAGCTTACACTACCAAGATGACTAACCAACCATAGCTTCGATCCACCATCGCCTCAGAGCTCATAAGCTCACAACCGGGAGTTTCACGTAGCAGAGGAGAGAGAATTTCATTCCACGTTTTCCCACTAGACTAGCGCCCATCTAATTCCAAGCACGAGACAAAGAAAAGAACCCCCCAAATAATTTACATTACAAGCGTTCTATACAGAAGGGTCTCCGAAATTACTTTTGCGGAGCGGTGAGTACGGACTCTGCGCCAGGGGTGAGCGCCTATAGACCATTAGCTACCTTCATGTATCCATACGGCAGACACCCCAATATCAAGAGATACTCACATCTGTAGTCATCTGGTTCATCTGTTTACTCCCCGCCGTCAGCCCAATCCTCTAACAAAAGCGAGCAGAAAGGAAGGGGGTGGGAACGGACCTTCATCTCCTTCTCTATCTCGGCGGCCTGCTGCTCATCCGTGATCGCCACAGCAAATGGTACCCCGAGCACCAGTGCACTAGTGGAAAGGATCCAGAGCGTCTTCCCACCGAACATAAATCCCTTGCTGAGGAAGCTATAAGTCCTGGAGAAGCCATTGGAAATGTAGGTCCTCTGCTTCAGTGGTATCATGTCCTTGAGCGCAACAATCCGCTCGTATAAGGACTCCTCGAGGTCGGCATCGTCGTCCTCGTCCTCCTCCGAGATCTCGCTGTCGGTGTCGGTGTAGTCCTCGTCGTCGTCGGGGGCAGGCTGGGCGCTGACAAAGTGCTCGTCCTCTACTTCACGGAGTTCGACCATTTCCACAGGCTGTTGTTGTTATCGGATAGAAATTGGGTTATTTTTGTGGAGGTTGAGGTTAAGGCGGGCAGTGGTTGGTGGGGAAGAGCGATGAAGATGACGTTAGTCTATCATACTCAAGTAGGCGAAGGGAAATTTTTGGCATTCTTGTGAAAACGCCAAGGCTTGTCGTCAGGTGACTCGTGAATGATCGTTGGTGACGGATAACCCTGATCCATCATAGCTTTTTTGTGGGCATCTATACTGGTGCTCCAAACGAGACTTTTACTGTTCTTTCTACAGCCATACGAAAGTTTAATTGTGAACTAGTGTGTTAGCTCTAACCGTAGTATCATAATTCCAAAAGCGCCTAATTCACAAGAAAAGACAAATAATTATAAAAATACAAGAGCTCTGTTCCAGACAAAAATGCAGGCCAATGAGATTAGACACCCATATGATGAGGACGTCTTAAATATTTTGCATGGTCCCATTGCACTTCGTTGTCACCATCATAGCCCTCATCTTCATCACCGTAGGCACCGTCATCCCCGGGAGCTATCTGGATTTTGCTCTTTGGTGGCATATGGATACCCGCTGTAGAGCTTATACTTTTGGGGTCTGCAGAGGTATCCGTTTGGATAGGGGCTGCCGGGTTTTTGGCACTTGTCCAGATATTTATCCAATCGATGATTTCGTTTAACCACTTGTAGTTATTTTCACTCTTTTGGACACTGCATAGTTGTCAGCACGCTGATAATCAGATAAGAGTAAGATATCCCAAAACATACACATGTCCCTCGTCCAAGAACGTTACAAACCTACTAGGAATTCCCTTAACTTGAAGAACATTGAAAGCAGCAAGGCCTTCAGATATAGGAATACGATAGTCCAGGTCATTGTGAATAATTAATTGTGGAGTCGCCCATTTATCAGTAAAGCGCGCCGGATTATACTTATCGTAGTTCTCCCCGGCGCTCCACAGAGTTCCGTTAAACTACTTCCTGTCAGTATTGCCTACGATATAGTAGGGGTGTAGATAGCAGGTCCTCACCTCATGGTGGGTAAACCACAGCTCTTCGGAACCGTACATTCCTGGAGTTGAAAATATTCCGTCGTGACAGACCAAGGCTCTGAATTTCCGACCAAAGTCGTGACCTTGGATCCAGTTTGTCATGTAACCACCATAACTGGCACCGCCAGCGAACGCACGGTTCGCATCGATAAAGGGAAATTTTTTTATAGCGTAGTCATAGCCTTTCATAAGATCGATGTAAGGAGTTCCACCTATAATTTCAAATCAGCACTATACTTCATTAGTCATGGGCCGTCTCACCCCAATTATTCTTGACTGCGTCTGTGAAATCTTGCCCAAACCCAACGCTCCCGGTTGGATTAATGGCAACAACCACATATCCGTGCTCAGCAAAAATCTTCGGATTCCATTTAATATTCCAGTAATCCTTCCAGGAACTTTGCGGGCCCCCATGAATGATAAATGCAAGAGGATACTTCTTTTCGGGCTTAAAGTTACTCGGCTTAACCAACCAGCTATGCACCTATAATCCCATTAGCATGGTTTAACTCTAAATGTAGTACATAGAGAAAAATGGACACACCTGTTTATTGTTATCCCCCTCGAACCAAAATTCTTCGACATCATCATGCTCGAGCTCCCCAATTGGCTTCGGGATTGATTCGGGGCCAAGGACGAGCTCCGTCTCATTCTTTGCCATGTCGAGGATAGTATAAAATGGCGGATCGGTCATGCTCGAAGAAGTCAACAGCAGCTTCTGATCAGGTAATGTGTGCGCCACCGAGACTGAGCCATGTTCGCGCCCAGTCCAAGGAGCTGGTTCTCCGACCTCCTCGACTCTCCAGAGCCTAGTTCGTCCATGTACTTCTGCGAGAGCTATGACCCGAGAGCTACCCACAGCAACAAGCGCGCCAGGAGAAAAGCTCCAGTCCTTTTGTATAGAGACCGGACGGATACCACCGCCTTCCACATTTGCTGGCACGGTATATTTCATAATCCTCCGTCTATCTGCCTCGTAACCATTCTCAAACTGTTGCAGGTAATATATAGTGGGGTTTGATCCTTCCTCCACCCCCTTCATAAATACTGGTGAAGAAGATGCTCCAAGGCGACGGGATCCTTCCGCTGGAGCATTTATAGGATATGGCGGCTTTTTGGGATCGTCGAGGTCTACCAGGTATACAAAGGTAGTAGTCCACATAGCCTGATTGATAGTAAGGTCTTTAGCCACGAACACGGCCCATTTCCCATCATCGGAGATTTCGAAATCACTAGTGCCTCCCTGAGGCCCAACGGGTGATTCAAGGCCCAGAGGCACCGAGCCTTGAGGACAGCTATAAGCAGCCGAAATACTGCGAAGGCTTGCTTTAATGTACCGGTATCTGTCTCCTCCGATCCTCCTCTCAAGGGTTCCCACAAATATAGCGTTCTTCTCCTCGCTCATATATCTATCCCAATGCCGAACAAATACCGAATCATATGTTCTGCCTGAATGCCAGACCTTTTTCTTTTTCACGCCCATTATAGCGCCGGTATTGGCGTTTGCAGTACCAACCACAGCAAACCTAATGCGGCCTCTTGTATTCATGCCCACCTTTAGCCCTTTTACCCTCCCCTTGAAAGTAAGGACCTTATATCTAGACGTTCCCCATTAATACATACAATACAAAGTGATGCTCTATAAGGGTATACCAACTTTGATTCCGGCTCCTTAATATCGGCTATCCAGAGCTCACTTCCAGTCGTCTTGGTGGCGGAAGTAAGGTACAGGACGTTCATATTATCCAGCCAAACAACATCGCTAATCTTGCCACCTTTGAATATAGTTTTTAGTCTCCCGCCGCTTAAGTCCAGCGTCCGCCATTCCGAGGACGATTTATGTGATCGCAAATTATATTTAGTGGTCAAAAAGAGAGCGTGAGTCTAAATCACCAGTTAGTCAGCACACAGTGATCAGCATTGGTTTCACATAAAACACTCACTCCATCCTTATTAGGTACCGCAGCGCCCCTCCTCGGGGTCTCAATGAATGGTCTACCAAAAGAAAAGACCCAGTTAGTCACCCTTTCATTATCAATAGCGAAGAAAAAGCACCCACGCTATCTTCGTAAGACCGAGCACAGAAGTGGTCAATACCGCAAAAGTAACGAACGACAATAAAGATGGAAGCCTCATCACATCAATCAACCTCTTGGGTGAATTCTCGCTGAAATAGGGGTGGAAAGTTTTTTTTAAAAGAAAGAGAAAGTGGGCGACCCCCATTATATTAAATTCTACATAATAAGGGGTCTTTATTTTACATTATCCTTTCTTGCGGTAAGAGAAAGTAATTAGGATCAGTACCGGTGTGCATTGTGGATAATACAAGTCTACCGGCAAACGGTACGGTAACCATGGTGGACAGTACCCGGCCCGGACACCTAACCCTTGTGCTAACCTTTTTGAGTGGTTATTTTCCGTTTCCAAAGGTGACCTCGCCGTAAAAATTCCGGCCACCGCGTGCTACCGTATGATATCTCTTGGGCTTACCGTACCGGTACCTTTCCCAGCAAGGTCCGGCAACTTTCTTTTTTTCCTCTTCCGGAAGAAGGAAATGGGGTGTTTTTTGCTGTGCCAGTACTCGAGTACCGGTATCATATTCTTAGCCCACTTTCCCGGACGAGGGAATTTCTAACCACATCACACAAGGTCCCCTTGGTCAGGTTTCTACGGTAGGGAGTCGGGTCGATGCAGATCACGGATAATCACTTTCTCGAAAATTCGCAACAACCTACGACCAGCCCGACCGGCACCTAATCCCCAAATGCCAAACCGCACCCTGGCGAGATCCCATTAACCACTACGAGCCCCACAGCCACATAATCGTACAAGTGTAACTCTCATTTGCAGAACCACTACCTTCCCCCTCCCTCCACACAAACTATGATATTATACCTATTATTATGGGAATACGGAGGAGGCTGCCATCCTCTCAACCCTCAGCAGAGGCCGGCCAGCAGGAACAACCCCTTACACCTCCAGGAACTTCCACAAGAATTCCGAATCCATATACCCATGATGAATGATATTAACCAAGTAATATGTCTCAGCGACTTCCATCATCAGCTTCGACGACGCAGATCTAGGAGGGTACACCCTCGCCCACTCCCTCCAGATACTGAAGGCTTCTTCCTATTTGCGCAAGTTTATCAGTTTTCGTGGAAGATTTAGATAACTTGTGGGGGTTTCAACAACCTTCCAAGCCTTGAAGGAAACTTCTTCGATTATGGTTGGTGTTATAATTCTGTATGAATGATAGGAGCGATTTGGTGGTTAGCCGAGCATGCTATGGGAGTAACTCTAAAGGGCGGGGGAACTCTTTGTACTCCTTTCCTGGGAAGACGCCCCACGTAACTGCGTGCATAGCGCTACCTCCTAGGGGCACGCTCGCAGCATAGTCTCCCTTAACAGGGCCGTCAGTATTGAGGAATAAATCACTCGGCCCTAGGTGAGGATTTGCTTACATTTTTGTTTGCAGCATAGTAGGACACATCTTCAACCCCCTCTAACTTTGTTCCTAATATTTCCCAATCCTCAGCCGAGCAGAAAAACTCGACAAAGGCCTTTTGAAACACAAAACCTCCCTTCGGCCCCCATCCAAAGGTTTCATCAGTGCTATTGGCACCATTGACCGCTGGCTGGGACGCTACACTCCAGAATCCCTTCTGATTCAACTTAGCCAAATGGTCCGCAATGACCTTACTCTCCACACTCAGACCTTGTTCACTCCACGGGATAGCATCTAGTTCACCCCTGATATGTCGAACAAAGATGTCGGATACATCCTGCTTAGTAACCGGGCATGACCAAAGCTTGATGGCCTGGGCCTGCGACAAGTGAAGCGACGGCCCGTAGCCATCAATTTCACCAAAAGCTGGGGACCTCGCATCACCAAAACGGCCGTTCGGGTAGTCATCCCAAGTTGCCTCTCTCCCCAAGGCACCCTCACCTTCAGAGATTGCCAACGCTACCTCCGGGGGGCGAGACTGCTCGGGTGGCCCTAGAAAGCCAGCCTCGAGTGCATTTGCTAGCCTTGGCGATTGTAGGGAACTGGAATTGTCAACAATCACGCGATTATGAGGATCGGAAGTTACGGAAGAAGTTCTCCTATCTCTTCTCAGAGCCACTCCATTCACAGCCGGGCCTTCAATCTCCTCGAGAACGGATTCATCGAGTGGCGGGATAAGGTTGGTTCGCTCAATAATAAAGGAGACGGCCTTCTCAAGGTTCAATGTATAGAAGTGGAACCCCCTTGGCCCGCCCAGGTTCGCAGCCTTAATCTTCTCGATGACTTCCGAGACAATATCAATCCCCACCCGCTTGACCGCTTCATCGTCTCCTTTGACATCGTCCAACGTCTGTAGAATACCTGCTGGTAAGGAAGCCCCGCTGAGCTTGGTAATCCGTTTCAGCATCGAATAATTCTGTATGGGCATCAATCCCGGAATCACCGGGAGCTCGGAAAGCACGCCCGAAGGTTCCTCTCTTAGCAGCTTCTCAAACCAGAGATATTTGTCCAGATCGTAGAACAGCTGAGTCATTATGAAGTCCGCACCAGCCTTAACCTTCTCAACCAAGAACGGTAGATCGAACAGCGGGTCCTGTTTCTCGGGGCTAGCTCCCTCAACATGGCCCTCGGGGTAAGCGGCCACCCCTACACAGAAATAATCACCGTATCTCTCCCGTATGTGTCTGACCAAATCAACGGCGTACTCAAACTCCTTCCCGGCACCATTGGAAGCTCCGTCACACGGAGTGTTATGATAATCATCGCTCCTTGGTGGATCGCCCCGCAAAGCAAGAATGTTGCGAATCCCAATCTCCTTTGCCGTTTCCAAAGTCTCGTCCAGAACCGCTTGTGACATGTTTGTGCATGTCAGATGTAGCACCGTTGTGAGGCCGAGCTGTCGTTGACATATCTCCGCAAGCTCAAGGGATTTAGTGGCAGTTGAGCCTCCGGCTCCCCAGGTAACGTTTACGAAGAGGGGCCGAAGAGCACGAGCCATACGCTCCAGGCGGGCTTGTAAGTTCTGAAATCCCTGTGAGAGTTCACGTCAGCTCCTTGCTTTCTCGTGAGTCACGCCAGTCGAGGTTACCATTGCAGTCTTTGGAGGAAAAAACTCAAGGCTATGGTACGGCTCGCCCGGTGGGAGAGCAGCAATCTTGTTTACAACTTTGTCCATTCTTGTGTTTGTTGTTGTTGTTCTGTCTCGTCAATTGCTCCGAAAGGTGAAGTGAAGGGTAGGTGTGAGGAGAGGAAGGACGGACGAGGCGTAGGGTAACAGGATTTATTTTACGTTAGCTTCCCTAGAGAAAAAGATTCCGAGGAGCTCTAAGAAGATAGTAGAGGAAGAGGTTTGAGGGACCCGGCCGTTGGTAAAGTGCGGTAAGTTATCTCACCACCGGCTAGTGACGTCCAACCATCTCAGGCCTTCAAAGAGCGCAGATCATTGAGAACACCTAACCCCGGCGAATAAGAACTCTTCTGTTGAAAAATATCTCCCACGTTTACTGAAGTCCCGATGCCATTAAAGAAGGACACGCAGATTGGGCCCAAAAAGAGATTCGCGAGAATCATGGTAAGATACAGGTAGAGTGAGGAAGCACGACATCAACAACAAATCCGGTCCAGCAACGGAACAGTTAACATAATAGAAGACCAATAAAGCAAGCGGTGGGCAGCCAATACAGTACGGGTACAGTAAGGGTGCCGGTACTCCACCAAAGCTGACTTTTACTGGCATGAGATCTCAGTCCTAGAAAGGCTCCGTCTACAAGTTTCTTTTCGTAAATCCCACGCCCACAATAAGCTGTACGGCCTAGACATAAACGAAAGAAAAATGAAAGCAAAGAGCACAGAAGACTCTGCTATTGAGGACAAAAATTCCCTAGCCTACCGAAGCAGACTAGGAGCAGTCAATATAGTTGTAGTTTTCAACTAGCAAAAATCGAAGCTCAGACGAATCTTCACTGCTATCGATCTTGCCCTTGCACCGGGATGGAGGAGAAAGAGAGGTGTGGGGAGAGCCGGCCTTTTATACCCAACTGCCCCGTCGGCCAAATTTTCGTCAGCCAATCACAGCCCACTGGGAATGACAATTAGGGTTACTGCCCTTGGAAGGCTTGGCAGCTAGGCCCACACGTTACCCGGTGAGTTTGAAGGGAACAGCTGGGATGTAATTCTGAGTCAGTTGTAGGGTGCCAATGATCTGTGAGCTCCTTGCCACACGAGTCATGAACCTGTTGCTCATTGCGAATTACCCAGCCTCGGCCCAAGATTATCTTAAACTCCTAAATCATACATACCTCTTTGACACTTGACGAAAACTATCGCCTATGCACACCTCTGAGCATCACTTTTCCTCACGGCTTGGTGTGATATATATCTCCAGGACCGCCTCCTGCTCACAAACATTCATGCGGTGTGAAATATGTGGAGGGAGAGATGTGTTGAATAATCAAGCCATATTCTATCGAGAATCCCCTACTTTTGAAAAGGAGTGGAAAACACAGCAAACGGGGGGAAAGAAAGAGAAGGAAAAAAAGGAGTTGCTCAGTTATCTCCGGATTCCACACATTTTCAGCGAGAATAATACGGAGACTTTTAGTATCATACCAAAGTTCAACGATGGGTGGGAAAGGCCATAAATCCTGACCGCGGCCAACACCGGTGATTCTTAGGGAAGGGCCCGGCAGGATATTACCTTTTCCACCCCATTTGTCGGCCACGCTGTCAGTTCGAGCGCCTGAAAATGTTCGAAGAGGTGGCGTTATACCTAAAACTAAACCAAGCAATGATTGTTAGGGACAGAGCTATAACACCCAATCCACTACGGCGAAATGAGATAATCCAACCCTCCCTCATTCCCCAAGAATTCCCCAAGTCACGATATCGTCTCATCTCTGATGGTGTTGGCCCCGCTTGGCACATGCACTTCATCCAGGTATCAACAAAACCTGCCCCTACGTGTAATGTACTGTGAGCCTTAGCATTATCATAGACTCCCTTGCTCTGCAATCAATTCAACTGAGAGAGGGGGGGGATAGAATGTCTAAATATAAGCAAGGCACAGTACTAGGACAAAAGGATTCGTCTGATGCCCATTTTACACCAAAAGTAGCCGACTTTGCCACCCTCCCACCAACCACAATTTCTATGAGAAACCACAAAATTTTGGCTGAGTATTAGAAAATCCATAGATAATATATTGAACATTACAAAAACTCTTAAATATACAAAGGGATGGAGAAATGGTTGTTTAAGTATCTAGAATTGGTTGCCATGTATCATACCTTTTTCTATGGAGCCCCATACAAAAATCTAGGTCCCTTTCACACATGTGGATGCAATCATAAACAATGGAAGCAGTTTTGATTCATTGCACTTCTACTTCTAGAGGGTTAAATAGATTGTGATTCTCTAGCTGGATGAAAGATTTGAAGTGTTTCCATGCAAAGAGTGTTGGGAATTGTCAGTTTGAAAATGTTAAATTTGGCCCAAAAACCAGTATCGGACAAATCCTTTTGTCCCCGTACTGTACGATAGATACACATCAGACTGAGCAACCAAACCACGGGACGTGAACCCCCTGTCATAGATCACTAATACGTATAGTTTATTAAGAGAATGACAATGCCCGAGCAACTCTGGCTTCAATCACAATCGCGGATTTAATCAAGCAAACAACCCTTTCAAATATGTGCCGTAGTAAAAAGGTCATTGAACCATCCCACCACAAGAGACTACTAAATGATACACCGAAAACCCCTTAGGGAGAAATGAACCAAGGAGCTAAGTTACTGCCTTGGCGGCCCGACCCCTGGGTTACTAACTGCCCCAGCCTTTCTTCTGATCGCATCGATTTGTTCCTGAACATTTACGTTCTGCAACTGCTGCATTCTAGCAGCCTCCTTCGTTTCCGCGGATCCATCCCAACCACCAGTTGCCACCCTCTTTCTGCGCTCCAACTCTTCCGCAGACACAGGTCTTCCAGAGTTTGAATCGAACAGATCGTCTCGTTGGGATGCAAGACGTTTCAAGTTCATGACAGTGTCGTTGGTAGATAAATTGGTGGTTGCTTGCTTAGAATCTGCACGAGCGCGTTGCTCTTTCCAGCGGGGATCAAGGAGCTCGACTATGGAATCATGTGTTGGTTACATATATTATCATAAAGGCACCGGGGAACTTACTTCTCATGTGCTCCTCCATCTCATCCAACGCGATGCTCTGTTTACAGTTCGGACAAATGCCCATCGAGCCTTGCTGTCTCTTTGCCAAAGCCCGAGGCACATAATCACTCCTAATCTTCATTTGGCCCTGACCAGGCCCGACCTTCGCTGCCTCCTGGGCTTGCCGCTTCCTAGCCTGTTCCTTTTGCCTCTCTTCTTCCTCGTCGTCTGAGCCCTCCATCTCCATATCCATTGCGCCGTTATCCTCCTGCTGTCGCATATGCATTTGCCACGGACTTCCCACCGGCTCCGGGTCAGAAGTAGGCATAGCCTCCTCGATACGAAGCGTAGTCGGATGAAGCGACATCATTGCTTTCTGTTCAAGCGAAGCATGTTCCAGGTCTGAGAGAGAGGTTGGAGGAGGAAGCTCCGTTTGGTCATCGACATCAGTGAAAACGACTGTTTCGACAACAACGAAATCATGCCAATCAACCTGGGCATAAGCCAACTTCTCCTGGTCCTCTTCCTCCTCCTTCTTCTCTCTCTCTTTCTCCTTCCATCGGGTCCACTCGGCTCTTCCTCTAGCGCGGTCTAATAGGTCAAACCTATTCCTTACATTCTTCTCCAATTCCTCAACGCTAACCCCTCCACCTGGCGATAGTAAATCGGTATATTGATCCACTAATCTCGAGAAGTACTGGTAAAAGGAATGGTTAGGGCGCAGGAAATCGAACTGGAAGTTTCGAGCTTCTCGTTGTGAAAGCGTAGTAAGAAAGGAACGACCGTTTTTTGCGACAAACATAGCGGTGAGCCGTAAAATGTCAAGATCTTGCGCAGAGATATTTGGCATTCTCGCTGAAAATCGGAACTCCGGGGGTTCCTTGGGCCCTGTAGGCTTCTCAGTCTCCGCCGGTACATTATCAGCTGGTCCAGTTCTCCCGGCAGCTAGCGCAGTTCCGCGGCCGGCTCGGATCTCTTCAAGTCGCCATATATAGAACTGGTAATAGGGATCTGCCGAGTTCAAAAACGAGAACTTAGGATTGTGTTTCTCCTTTTCGCGAATTCGCTCTGTGATTTGTTAGCAAAAAAGCACAAGGAGATATTCTCGCGGCGCGTTTACAATTCCCGGGTATGTTCCTCAACCTTACCAGGAATCAGCCTGAGGAAATCAGAGAAGGAAGGGAAGGGAAGAATCAAAACTCACGTTCAAACACTTGTCCATTACGCGCTACATAGCCTGCAGTTTTTTCGACGATGGCTGCGCGCAAATTAGCTACCAGAGCGAAAAGGGGGAAACAGGATCGGATAAAAACATACCCCGGAGATCTTTGGGAGGAAGAACTACTCCCTCCGGAGGCTTATTCACCTGGTCGAGAGGTACAAACGCATCCTGTGCGGGGGTTGGGGTTCCGGGGGACATTCTCAATGATGGTGTTGGCGACAAATGATGTTCTGGTGGCAAGCGTCGAGGAAGTGTATTGTGGTGGTGCACGTCCGCAGAAAAATATGTTACCCTGCCTTGTCTCACCATGGCAGTGCAGCTAGTACCGTACCTCAACGAAGGTCACCTAATGGCCAGCCAGCAGCAACCACAATCCACCAGAACATAGCCCCGGCCAAAAATTTGATCTCTACACGAAGCACCCCACCAACATCCAAAAACATGAGCGTATGGCCTTCCAAAGCCCCTAATAATCTATATATTTACTAATGGACGTATAGTCTTTCATCCCAATAAACCCCCGGCCGATGCTTCAATCGCTGTGCGTCGCTTGAGCACTTCCAGCCCCTCTATCTGCCTGTACTGATTGAGCAAATAGGGTAAACCAGAGCGTCACCGTTCGTCTAAAGTGGGGTCAGACCGAATATAAGGGGACGCTAGTTAGCGCTGATTCGTACATGAATATCCAACTTTCCGGTACAGAAGAGTTTGTAGACGGAAAGAGCACGGGTAGCTTGGGGCAAGTTCTCATTAGGTATGCATTTCTTAGGCCTAGTTTCCGCCTTTCTCTACACAAATACTAAATCACGATGCCTCGGATCAAGGTGCAACAACGTCCTGTGGATATCTGGCAATGGAGGTTCAGGGAGCACAGATGTCAAGATGGACGGTTAGGAAAAGAGGTAGTGGGGGGGTCGCATAACAAAAATAATATAAGCGTTCGAAACCTGTTGGGGCGAGAACGATTATCGCGCCGTCCATAGCGAATCTTGGCTGGTGGGGGATCTATCTATCCCTCAGGGGTCCGATACCGTGATGATCATTGATACTCTTATCCAAATCTTTAATAAGCATGCCGAACAATTGAGAAACTCTTATGACCACAACTATCTATAAAGGCCGTTTTTCAGCTACCCCAGTATCGTCTTCCGATGTTCCTGCACGTTCCCAAGACCCCAAGCTTAGATTTCCCTTCTTTGCTCCCTTTCCCATAACTTATTGATTGGCTTATTTCTGAGGTCGGCCATGGACCTATTCCTATGATACAAAAACAGAAGTGTCGTGTGGCGAGAGTCATGGGTTTCATGGTGGGAGAATGGAAATGACATGGTATGATACCAACATTCTATGATGACATTTGCCTACTATCGCCACTCGTAATAGTAGCTACTGATATCTAAGCCACCCTTCTTCCAACCACAAATGCCTCCTCTCCCTTCCATTCTATCAACATCTTGTTATCCAAAGAGTTTATTTCCGCTTCGAATAAATGTTTTTACAATGCATCGGTCAAAAGCTTATTGAGCTTAGACATCTTGGCGGAGACACTGAGGTCGATAGTCCTCTCACCAATCTCAACGACTAAGCCTCCGAGTATTTCAGGATTAACCTTTAGGGAGATTGGAATCAGCAATTATGGAACAACTCGTACCAACAAAACACACACCTTATTGACGACTTTAAGTGTTTTACCGGCTCCGACGTACTGTGACTTAGAGATAGCACCCTCAAGGCGACCGATAGTCTTTGGATCAAGTTGCTGCGCAAGCGGCGTGTTAACCCAAACTATTCCACCATATAGAATAAAAGTGCTTGTTTCTTCCGTTGCTTCCACCATAGCAACGCAACCTCCCAACAGCAGCTAAGGGGTATTACCGAAGCAGAAGTGATGATAGCCTCAACCACTCCCTTGTGCGCGCCCATAAGTGTAGTGTATTTGTCGATAACTCCACGTAACAGACCAAGTCTGTTGTTCTCAGCTAGCACCACAAGAAGATTCTTGACCGTTTTGTCCGAAGCGATAGGCTTAGTGATCTCAGTAATGATCTGAGATTTATCGCCGGCATTCAGGGTAGGAGAGCTGATAATAGTCTCTAGTTTGGGGTCCTTCTGGAGAAGTGCCTTGAGTGTTTGGAGGGACCTCTCGGTAGAATCGAGGGAGTGGGTTTTGGCAGACGCAGTGTACTGGATCCAAAAGTTAGCTGAGGTCAATCATGAGCACCTCCCAGATTGTGGAAAGGGTAGTAAAATTGTTATAGACGCGAGTATTTTGTGGTTTGTGGCTTCAAAAGTATGAAAATGTTCATAACATGGAGGGGTAGCGGGGGGCAAACTAAGGCAGAGGCATATGTTCCGTCAACACCGAACAATTGAACAGGAGGTCTTGTGGAGGCGGTGGCATACGCCCTTCCAACACGGGGCACGATTGTCCTAGCGATAGAGGCAGAACGAATGGTAAACATGGTGGTGATGAGCAGTGAGTGTGTGAGACAAGGGGAAGTTGGTGATGGAAGGGGTTCGGAGTTGCCAAAAGGAATCGGGGTCGAGATCACTCGCCCTTCCGCCCATCATGGCATGAAACAAAGTTGCTCCACAGCCACAATTCCGTCGCCACAACCAACCCTGGATCCATAGTATAACCATCTGCGCAGCCGGGTAATATTATTGACTAACTGGACAACTTTGTAACAATCCCATTGAGCCGCTGATTTGAAAGGGGGAGTTTATCTGGGACGATAGCTGCAACTTGACAACTGACAGAACTGACAAGATACACACCTTTATCACTACCCCTCCTGCTCCTACGGCTTCACAATCTTCTTCCGCCATGAGGTATTCAAAAAAAGATGAGGATGCTGACCAGGCCATCTTCAAAGTTGACCGCACCTCTGTCTTCCAAGAGGGTATGTTTTGCGATTGTTATGCACGGGTGCTATTAAGCTAATACCGCTGGCATCTAAGCTCGACTCTTCAACACATCTCCAATTTCTCCTCGGCGTTGTCGCATTCTCTTAACAAAGATTACATATCTCCTACACACTGGAGAGCGCTTCCCCACATCTGAAGCTACCTCCCTCTTTTTTGGCATCACGAAGCTCTTCCAACACCGTGATGCAGCTCTCCGACAGATGGTTTATCTGGTTATCAAGGAACTTGCAGATACAGCAGAAGACGTTATCATGGTTACATCTTCGGTCATGAAGGATGTTGCCGGTTCAGGGGGAAGGGGCGCAGGAGAGCAGGAGGTTTATAGGGCCAACGCTATCCGGGCATTGTGTAGAATTATCGATGTAAGTCCTTACTATTTTTTACTTCCCCCCCCCACTCTCCAGGGTGTTGGCATGCGAGAAGATGCGCGATTAGTTCGATTAACATGAAAGTTAACTTAACCCACAGGGCACAACTGTTCAAGCAATTGAACGACTCCTAAAAACCGCCATTGTGGATAAGACGCCTTCCGTATCATCCGCAGCACTTGTATCATCCTACCATTTGCTCCCAACTGCACGCGATGTCGTCCGAAGATGGGCGAACGAAACTCAAGAAGCTGTTCTTTCAGGTTCCAAATCTTCTGCCTTTTCGTTAGGATTCGGATCATCCTCTTCAACGCCCCAAGGATCCGGAATGACCCAATACCATGCGATCGGTCTTTTGTACCAAATGCGTGCTCACGACCGAATGGCTTTAGTCAAAATGGTACAGCAATTTTCTTCTGGCAATGTTAAGAACCCTGCTGCGGTTGTTATGTTGGTGAGGCTGGCTGCCAAACTTGCTGATGAAGATCCTGGGCTGCGGAAACCAATGTATACACTGCTGGATGGATGGTTAAGGCATAAGGCTGAAATGGTCAATTTCGAGGCAGCGAAGGCTATTTGTGAGCTAAGGGATGTAACAGACGCCGAGGTCGCACCGGCTATACATGGTGAAATAACAAATCATTTTTCCTCCTATCATTGAGTCCAACACTAATGGTTCCAAATTAGCATTGCAACTTTATTTGACCTCACCTCGTGCGGTTGCTAAATTTACTGCCATCCGGATTTTGCATAATTTTGCGTCCATTAGGCCTGCGGCAGTCAACGTTTGCAACATTGATATCGAAACCTTAATCTCTAATACTAATCGTTCCATTGCAACCTTTGCTATCACAACTCTGCTCAAGACAGGGAACGAAGGCTCCGTGGACAGGCTGATGGGGAAGACTAGTGCCATCATGGCTGACATCACGGATGAGTTCAAAATCACAATTGTTGAAGCTATCCGTACTCTATGCTTGAAGTTCCCGAGCAAACAGGCTGGCATGTTGAGCTTCCTCAGTGGTATCTTACGGGATGAGGGCGGCTACGAATTCAAGAGAGCTGTAGTAGAAAGCATGTTTGACTTGATCAAGTTCGTTCCTGAGAGTAAGGAAGAAGGTCAGTGGCGCATATTCCTTTCCCCCTAACGTTCTCAATCCTCACAAGATCGATAGCTCTTGCCCATCTTTGCGAATTCATTGAAGATTGCGAATTCACCAAGCTTGCTGTTCGCATCCTTCACCTCCTTGGCATTGAGGGACCAAAAACATCTCAGCCTACCAAGTACATCCGCTACATCTATAACCGGGTTGTTCTTGAAAACGCTGTTGTTCGCGCAGCAGCTGTCACAGCCCTGGCCAAGTTTGGTGTTGCAAGCAAGGATGGGAAAATCGACCCTGAAGTCAAGAAGAGTGTTGTTGTGCTTTTGACAAGATGTCTTGATGATCCTGATGATGAGGTCAGAGATAGGGCTGCTTTGAATCTGAGACTTATTCAAGAGGAGGAGGGAGGCGAGGTTGCCGAGAGATTCATCAAGAACGAGTCAACCTTTTCCCTCCCAATTTTCGAGCATCAGTTGGTTATGTATGTCACAGGTGACCAATCAACATTTGATACACCGTTCGACATCTCCAGTATTCCGATTGTTACTCGTGCGGAGGCGGACGCAGAGGATCGGTCCCTCAAACTCCGCTCCACTACTATGCCAACCCTCAGGGCACCAACCACCCCGGGCGTGCCCAGGCCTTCGGCTGCTCCGTCGACAGCAGAGGCAGCCGCATCTACCGCGGCGGCTGCTCAAAAGTATGCTCAGCAATTGGCTACTGTTCCTGAATTGAAGCCTTACGGACCGCTCCTGAAGTCTAGCCGCGACGTGGAGTTGACAGAGGCAGAGACCGAATATGTGGTTACTGCAATCAAGCACATCTTTAAAGATCACCTTGTACTCCAATTCAACGTCAAGAATACTCTCACTGATACTATCCTGGAGGACGTGTCAATGGTTGCTACCCCTGCAGATCCTGAGGACGAGGAGCAAGCGCTTGGCTTGGAGGAAGACTTCATCATTCCTGTTCCCAAGTTGGCAACTGAAGAAGTCGGAACAATCTACGTCTCTTTCAAACGAACTGGCGAGGAGTCCAATTACGCTATCACAACCTTCGCCAATGTCCTCAAGTTTACGCTAAAAGAAATCGATCCCAGCACTGGCGAACCAGAAGATCAAGGCTTCGAGGATGAATACCAAGTGGAGGATTTGGAGCTTACTGGTGGCGATTATGTTGTTCCATCGTTTGCGGGAAGCTTTGGGAACGTTTGGGAACAAGTTGGCGCTGCGGGCCCTGAGGTTACAGAAACCTTCTCTCTCGGAACCAGTGTCAAGGGTATTCAAGGTATACTTTTCATCCAACAATCATCTCCCTCTCAGAAGTACTAACAAACGTCAACAGAGGCCTGCGAAGCACTTTCCCAATCGCTTTCACTCCAGCCACTTGAGGGCTCAGATGTAGTTGCGAATACGGCTACACATAACCTTAAACTTTTCGGCAAGACCATCTCCGGTGGAAGAGTAGTCGCCCAAATCAAGATGGCGTACAGCAGCAAAACCGGCGTTGCGTTAAAGATCACCGCGAGAGCAGAGGAGGAAGGTGTGGCGGAGATGATTGTAGGCAGCGTTGCTTGAGGGAGGCGAAGAAGAGTGGAAATGCGGTATATGAGGATACAGAAATTTGATGGTTCTTTACATGCTGTGGTAGTATCGTGTTACGTTTCAACGTGGATATCGTACTTTTTTTTTTTTTTTGAGCTTCCACCAGGTTCATAAAATGGGTTCTCTGGTTTTGCGATGCGGGGCTTACTGTGTATTTGTGTCCCTTTGTAAAATATAGGTTTTGATTTTATAGAAACCGGTTCACAAATGTATGAGTTCACCTCATATCACTCGTCCTTTGCATGGGCATAGTAGGAAAACTACACACCGTCTAGCACTACCGGAAGCTTTGCTTCATTTATCACGCTCATTATGCCCTCGAAGGATACGGCATACTAGGAGCCACAAGCTTCCATGGCGAGGCGGAACCAAGGTATGATACAGTGCAGTACATTACTGGCATCAGGGCATTTTCGAGGAACAAGATCATGACATTTAAGACTAGCTTTTCAAAAGAAAAAGAAAAGAACAAAAAGTGGGAAAACGAAAACAAGAACTTTCGGAGTGACAATGTTGTGGAATTATTTTCTCGCTTCTTTTAACGAGAAACAATTGAGAAAGGACGATACTCCATTTTAAAAACAAAGGATCCCCTAGTCTCCGTAAGAGGAGAAGAGAAAGCCACACTCTCATGATACTATTGCCCTCCCTGCCCACTTTAGCCATTTTTGTCGTGCGATTGTGCAAATGGCCGTCTACCGATGATAAAACATATATATAAAATAGAAAAAAGGAAAAAAGGAAACAATTGGCCGACGGATTCAACCATCCTCGACAGTCGGCTTAGGGGGCATGACGGAGGAGGTAGGCGCCGAAGATTGGGCAGAAGCCGGAGCGGTTGACTTCTCGTTAGTGATTTCGGTGGCCCTGCCTTCAACCGCTGCCCTTTTCCCGTCTCTCTTGGACCTCTTGACCTGTGTAATTGTTAGCCACAGGATCGAGAACTAAGTAACCCGCCAATAGGTTCACCTTGTGCCATGCCCAAAGAGGCCTGAAGCTGTCAAAGAAACCAACATCCTCGAACAAGTTCGGGTACAGCCAAATACCAGGCGATAGCACAACAGTAGTAACTAAGAACAAAATGAGTCTGAAGATACTCATCAAGATGAACAGTCCGATAAGCCCTAGCATGCCCATGGACAGATACCAAACCCCCAATCTGAGCATCGGTGGCCAAAGTGGGAACATGACGACAAGCAGCAGAACGACGATAACGCCGATGGCCATGATAGTCTGCTTCCAGGTGCGCGGCTCGTAGAACCAGGTGTAGTACAGCTCGTCGCGCATTTCCTGTTGTTGCTCGATCTTGACGGTCCAGAGCCCCTTAATCCGCTTCGCGGGCTTCCCGTGCGAGTGCCCATGGCCGTGACCATCGTCGGCTGCCGGATCGATCTTGCTGACGCGCAGGGCTAGGAGGTTGCGTGGGAGGAGGGAGAATACATGAATGGCTGAGTTGTGGTCCGTCACTGGGGGCAGGAGGGCGTTCTTCTTTTGAGCCTTTGTGTAGGCTTCTGACTTCAGGGCTCGGAGGGCGCGCTTGACTATTGCACGTCGTTATCATCGTTTGTTATTTTTCCTCAACACGATATACCAAATTGCAAATAACGCAGCTTTGACTATCACGAGATTGTACCCCCCACGAGGCTCCCCTTACCCAATAGCCGCTCATCACCTTGAGAAGGCATCCCTGAGAGGAAAAAATCTTGTGGAGTGCAATCTCATGCATTATCCCGGAAAGAGGAAGGGTCGTAGAAGGGAGGCGGGGAGGTGGTATTACCTTTAAACAAATCCTTCCTCTGCCCCTGTAAGATACAAGTCCTGCATTTGAGATCTTGCGAACGAAGAAACCCGGCCACCGCCAGCGCTTCTGGGGAAGCTGTTGGCGGAGACTGGGCTACTGGAGCTGACATTCCTTCTTTCCTCTTTTCCTTTTATGCCTTTGCGAAAATGTGTACTTGCGTGTCGATGTAGTAGAGGAAAATGAAGGTCGGTTGCTGCAGGGCGGTTTGTTGCGATGAGGAAAAAGAAGAAAGGGTAAGAGGCGTTGAGGTTCGGAGGTGCACGCTTTAGTTATGGACGCAGGAACTGAGGACACCTCTCGTTATAATTTAGTTGTGGCGGCGGCTAGTGAGTTTGAGGCTGTCGACGCCACAATTCCGGGGGATTCTGTAGTTACTGAGGAGGGATGAGAGCCAGTAGGGTTCCCCGGGCAGATTCCTTATGGGTGAGCATGATGAGATGAGGTGAGATGAGGCATTGGCCCTATTTCGTTATCGTTGCTACACTACCGGTACTTGTACGACGGTACGATAGTAATTTAAGTATCTCCCTTACGACCAGTTTGTTTGGTTGATAAATTTATGGTCCAGTTGAATGTTCAAGATATCATAACACTGTATTATACCGGTATTGTGTATAGCTATACTGGTGATGCAAACAGCGGGAAGTCCTGAAAACCAATGCTTGTGTAACTGTTTCTCCGCACAAAGACAGTATATTATAGAACACCCCAAAGACATTTTTGGTATAATACCTTCTCTCCGCAGCACCGAGAATCGTACTCCTATTATACCTGTATAGAGGTTTGCATCTCACGAGTCGGCTTGTTTTGCTTCACGGTTTCTCACTCGAATCCAACTTTGGGCCAAAGGTTAAGGTCAAACTTCCTCTTGGCGAACGACTCCAACCCCACCATCCGTTCATCCACAAAACCCTCCCCCTGGAGCCCCACCACTACACCACCCACAGTATCGCTGAAACAACTCGGATTTGATGAGCGGCCGCAAAGATAAGAAACCCTTCGGGGGGAAGAAGCAAGCGGAGGAACAGCGGGAGAATATTCTGCAAGCTGTCGTATGTTGAGTCTTCTTGGTTCTTGTCTGATTGGTAGGGGTTTCTGATTAACTCAGTGAATCGGTTAGGTGCTCGCAGACTCCTTTCAAAAACGATTTAGGCCGTTTACGCTTGAGACTCCTCGGGTAAGAAGACCTCCTGCCTTGATATTTCAGCTGCGGGTGGTGGGCCAAAATTTGATTTTTGTCTGGGTTTATAGTGCCTTCTTCCTTTAGCAAATATCCCTCTGATCGAATATACCCTCGAGTTTCTTGCTCTTTCTGGGGTCCAAGACGTTTTTATATTCGCCTCTAGCCATGCCGAGAAAGTTGAGGAGTACATCCGGTTTGTTTGCTCTTCTTATTTTGTCCGCTGTCTATCTGTCTGGCTGATTATCATTAGCTCCTCGAGATGGGCAAAAAAATCGTCGCCGTTCAAGAATTGTCGAATTATTCTTTCACCGGCCAGTCTTTCTGTTGGCGATGCCATGCGTGAGCTCGACTCCAAGCGACTGATTACTACGGACTTTTTGGTGGTGCATGGGGATTTCATAAGTAATTTACCGCTTGGGGATATCCTAGAAATTCATCGAAAGCGCAGAACCGCGGATAAAAATGCTATCATGACCATGATTCTGAAGGAGGGCAGCAGTGGGCTCCGGGCAAAGTAAACTCCCAACTTCAATTTTTGGAGGAGAGGAAGGATGTTGATTTGAAGGCAGGGCAGAGAGCGAGGAAGGGGTGTTTTTGATTGACCCTGCTACAAGTCGGTGTGTCCACTATGACGAAATTGCCCCATACGGAAGAGGGGGCACACTGGTGCCCCGTGAACTGTTCAAAGACCACTCCGAGCTCCAGATGAGGAATGATCTGATTGATTGCTATCTGGATATCTGCTCCCCCGACGTACCTGCTCTATTTACAGAGAACTTCGATTATCAACATATCCGCCGGCATTTCCTCCACGGCATCCTAACCGACTACGATCTCTATGGCAAGACCATTCATACTCACATAGTCAAGGGCTACTACTTAGCCCGTGTAAGGGGTCTTAAGGCATATGACGGGGTTAGCAAGGATCTGATGGAGCAATTGGTGTACCCTGTGGTCCCGGATACCAATTTCCTAAGCGATCAAAACTATGACTCCGCGGTGGGAGGCCGTTATGTAGACGAAGGCGCATTCCTGGAGCAGTCGGCTACTATCGAGCCGTTGACAATTATTGGGGCAGGTGCCAGCGTTGGTGAAGGAAGTATTGTGGGAACTAGCACTATCGGGAGAAATTGTGCGATTGGGTCAGGCGTGGTTATTGATGGGTCTTACATCTGGGATGACGTAACCATTGGAGATGGATGTAGGATATACAGCTCGGTCATCGCCAATGGAGCGAAGCTGGGGAACGGCTGCATTGTTGAGAAGGGAGCGTTGATATCCTATAACGTAAATGTCCCGGACGGTACCACCGTTAGGGCTGGAAGCAGGATCACCGCCTACGCGAGAAAATCTGATACAGATTCTGATTCTGATGGTAGAGAGAATGAGCACAATTTGTCAAGTGGGCATGAATACGAGGACTCGGAGTCTGAAGAGGAAGATGAAGTTATAAGGTCGAATATGGATAGCCTGGGTAGGCCATGCTCTTTGCAATATTTTCGGGGATTTTTTGAGCTGACCTCAAATTGCAGGCTTTCGGGGGGAAGATCTTGTCAATGATTCAGAATCCTCAATATCCACCATCTCTGACAACAGTGAGGATTCTGATGATGATCTTACTTCTAAAAACAGGCGGCTTAGAGAGCGCTCAGGTTCGGTGACAACAGCGACGTCAGAGGATAATGCCGAAGCGGATGCATGGCATAATGAAGCGACTGTATCTCTTCTCACAGCAATGGAAGGAGACCACCCCGTTGAAGTGGCCTCATTGGAACTCAATGGCCTTAGGATGACAGCCAATGCATCTTGGCACCAGGTCCGCAAAGCCGCAGTCTCCGCTCTTCATAGCCGTATAGAACGAGTTGTGGCCGCCCAATCGAAGGGGCTGCGGCAGGCTACTAATGAAGTTTTTACCCGTTGGGAGCCTCTGGTGAAGCGCATGATCTTTGATCAGGCAGACCAATCGGATTTCCTATTACAGGTACAAAAGGACTGCGTTGAAAGGAAGAATGGGAGTAGCCTTCTCCTGACTGTTGCTCAAAGTGTTTTTGAACTAGATATAGTAGAGGAGGAAGCTATTAATATCTGGTGGGCAAACGGGAAGAGCTCCACCGATGTAGGTGGAATGAGCGAGGTTAGACGGGCTACTGAGGTGTTCGTCAAGTGGCTTGCCGAGGCAGAGGAAGAATCCTCGGAAGAGGAGGAGGAGGAGGGCGACGAAGAAGAGGATGATGAGTAAGGAGACCTGCTGTGTATCTTGGGTTATTTCTATATAAAATGGTAGACACTGTGGTTTGTAGGTGCTCTCACAGTTTCGGATTGGGAGTTTATTAGGGGTTTTCCTTATTGTGCAGTAAATTTCTTTTTGCTTTAATTAAACAAGGGAATTCGATTGGTTCGATATGTACTTTAGAGTTACTTGCTTAATTAGATTGCATCATAATAATGTTATACAGTAAATTTACAAGTACAGTAGCATATAATGGATCCTTTTAGTCTATGATGAAGCAGCCATTATCACGAGCCAACAGCCCGGGTTCAAATTACTCTTACAAATTCCCCTGGCGTAAAGACTTATGGCAGCTAACACATTCCAGGTAATTTTTTCAAATATTTAACCCCTATCTCCATATAAATTTAATCTGCTATCATATAATATAATGAATAGCTATAATAGTAACCAATGATGGGTCACTAATTGCTTCTATTCCACAAATACCAACCTCCTGTCTGCTGAAGCATGCATAATGCCAGTCAGCCTATACCTCGAACAGATACGTGACATGGCTGCCATCCAATGGTCAACTGCGCTACCTAACAATAAGATTGCAACAGCCCTCTTTCCACTGGGCTTCCCATTACATGACAGCTTCAGCCTCCCCTCCAATCGGAGGGCTGCCTTTTACAAGGCTGGAGGCATGAAACCAAAAACATGGAACTCAACCTCATATACATCGGTCCAAAGGATCCTCCCCATAGACGATGTTGCTAGAAGAGCTAGGTTGCTTTTGCCAAAGTGGCCTGTCTCTAGAAAATTGAATATATGGTCACCGCCTGACTCCAGCGAGTGCGAGTACGAAGACAACACTCTGAAGGTTCGCGAACATGTCTGCCAAAAATGGAAACTTCTCAACTATCCAGAATACTATGGGTATAGGCCAGCATTCAGAATATGTTGGTGTTTCATGACAGTCAATAAATTTGCCGCCTCTCGCTTGCATCAGATGAGGGCTGGCAAGAGCTACTTAAAGGCTCAGAAGGACTGGAGAAATCTAGAGGCAAGCGTGCTGTATGCTAGATGTGAGAATGAACACGAAACCTTCATACATGTTGTAGCCGGTTGCCCAGCCCTTGCTAGCGCCAGGGTTAGACAACCTTGTTAGGCATACCGGAAGGCTCAGCCTTCCATTAGTGAATGAAGACCTATAGTTACCCTACTTTAGGAGTCTCAGTTCAAAAGGACAGGCCAACACCCTATTAGGCATACCGGAAGGCTTAGCCTTCCTTTAGTGGAAAAAGACCTATAGTTACCCTACCTGAGGATTCTAAGTTCAAAAAAAACAAGCCAACACCCCCTCCCACACCCGCGTTGGGACGGTGATACATCGGCAGAAGATGCCGTAGTTGCGTCCCCTCACCAAAGACATGATCATTGGAGCCCTCCCCATAACCCCGTATACGTCGTGGCCGTCTGTCTGACCGGATTCCGTTCGCAGGATATATGAGGGAAGGCCTTTAACGAGATTATGCAAGTGGTCTGAGCCAAATCGGTCCACGTCGCATAAGGGTACTGAGCACTAAAGACGGAGGTCGCAACGGTGGTCAATAGGTAACAGGACACTTTTACAGACAATGGTTAAGCAACACATTCTATACTCCACTCTCTCGCGATGAAAGTGGTAGAACTGAATGGTGTTGTTGGATGAGGTAGTTTGAGAAATCAAGCATACCCACACTCACATACGTCATTAGTATTCTTCGGATACTGACGGAATCATACGATGACGATATGACTATAAAGAGATAATCGCGATTGGTGTGATTATCAGGCAAAGTCTATCTCAGGCCTTGTAGCTGTCAAGTGCAGGATTCATCTGCAATGCTAAGAGGTTCGATAACAAAGCTGGCCTCTTTGTTGGTTTGATCATGAAGACTATTCTGCGTTTGCAATAGTAAGCAAGGCTCCATGCTGACGAAGATGGATCGTGACCAATGGACTGATATGTGAGAGCACCGTCAGGAAAACTCATGGTATTGCGATTCGGAAGTCGAGTGAGATAACAGAATTGTCAGGGTCAAATGGTGTTCGCACTTTTAGAAAAAGCTGGAGTTTGTTAGTAGGTACTTAGTTAGTATGAGAACTAGATATAGCCTGCGACCACCAAGACGCGGCATATAAATATCGAGGTACCCCCGAGCTACTTGAACATCAGCAAGCAACGGAGAAGAGATCTTATTAATATAAGAAGTTTTACACTAGAAAAATCTTTTATCATTCTATCTACCTATATCCAAATCATTGAGCCTTCCTAGACAATCTCCGTCCACCATAAAGATTATCAGCCTGAGTTATCTTACAAGTCTTTGAGATAGGCTCCCACCTAACACACCCCCCTCCCGCACCAGCGTTGGGATGGCGCTATATCGGCAGATGCCGCTGTAGTTGCATCCTCTCACTAAAGACATGGTTTTTGGAGCCCGCCTTGTAACCCTGTGTTAGGCGGGAGCTTATCTCAAAGTCTTGCGAGATAACTCAGGCCGATAATCTTAATCGTAGACGGAGATTGTCTAGGAAGGCTCAATGATTCAAAGTAGAGGTAGGTAAAGTGATAAAGATTTTTATAGCGTAAAAACTTATATTGATAAGATCTCTTCTCCGTTGCTTGATAATCTTCAAATAGCTCGGGAGGCATCTTAAGTTCAGAGCTCCATACATCCTTCTGTCATGTATAAAATAACTATGATCCGGATGAGAGTTGAACCCAGGACCTTAAGTATTCAGTCCTAAAGTAAACCAATTAGGCTACTATCATACTAACTAAGTACCTGCTAACAAACTCCAGCTTTGTTCTAAAAGTGCGAACACCATTTGACCCTGACAATTCTGTTATCTTACTTCGACTTCCGAATCGCAACACCATGAAACTTCCTGACGGTGCTCCCACACATCAGTTGTAACGACCCTACGATAGGTAGCTACAATCACTATCACCTTAGCCCAAATGGTATACCAAGTGGTATCCAGAGGTGGTATGGTCTCGTATATATTATACACATGGCTGGTAATCCTAGGATA
>Ga0307509_10000530_pt1 | contig 65326 bp, 60 predicted proteins | sample 10_EM_MG_FD_202245 | JGI IMG/M metagenome (GOLD analysis project Ga0307509, IMG submission 202245) | Populus trichocarpa ectomycorrhiza microbial communities from riparian zone in the Pacific Northwest, United States - 10_EM | ecosystem: Host-associated > Plants > Roots > Unclassified | place...
ATTGTTATAGGGGTTGTTAAGTTTCTTTTGTTATTAGGGTTTTCAGGTCATACCTCAGGGTCGATACCATGGATTTTCCCGTTAGTTAGCTACAAATAAACCGAGGATTTAACAAAAAAAAAAAAAACGGTCCTCCCAAAATTTCACGCCAGTAGAATATATCAAAGGTCTAAGGGCTACTTATATATGGAGATGGATTGGCTAAAGTAAGGCCATGGTGCCCACTCGTAGTGTGGCCGCTGTCAAACTCTACCCCAGACCTTTCTTTCTATTATACACATCATCTCAGACGGCTCTACTCTCACCTTAGCAAAGTAGGGGGAGTATGGACCTAGAGCTTGTTAACACGGGAGAAAGTCAGCCCCATGGAAGAGCAAGAACAGCAAGAACAGGCCCAAGATATTCCTCCGCTTATTGCTATAAGGCATTCGATAAGTCCTCCTGCAAGGTTGATGAGTATTCCTTATAAGAAGGGTTAACCCAGGACCTCGAATTATGTTCTTACTACTCTGGTTACGATTGATGATTTTTCTCCTTTTGCCGCTTATTAGTTACCATTTCTGGGAGTAGCATTTGAATGTCCTTCTGTTTTTGTTTTCTTGACCAGACCGTACTTTAGAGCTCCCAATGGATTCTCTTGTATTTCCGCGGATAAATCTGGGAATTTAACAAACCTCCCAGGGATGGACCAACTCCCAAGCTAACTTAGCTGACTGTATACCGCGCTACTGTACTGATAGTCGCAGCCTGCTATCCCGAACGGCCAAGATCCAAAGGATCTTGTCCGGCACCCACGGATGATCAGGGAGACGGGTCAGATTTTGGCATAAAGCAATTTAGAACTCCCGGAGGTTCATACGGGATAGCGAGCCATCCAGATTATTATTGAGAACCCGGGATAACAGGGTGTGACTATGTATCGTACTGCACTGCACTGTACGGTACTGTGCTGTGCTCGTAATTGAACGACGTTTTGTGAACACGACCGATATACTGCATGACTCCAAGATCTGAACAAAAGAAGCTGGCTTCTGGCGCTATGCAATAGCGGCCGTGTCCACAAACGTCGCTCAATTATCACACGGGCAACTATTAGCACACCTCAGATCCATCCATCCATCCAGCGGCATCTGACAACAATCGAGATGCAGAGAATTATTATACAAGTCTTGGGAAGCACCATAACATAACATCTAGGGTAAGTTTTGAGAAATCCCCTTGGTTCGGGAAGCCTAGCCGGGGTGAGAGTAATTCTGTAACAGCTCTAAAAGAGAGGCTCGCAAGATAGGGTAGGTAGGATAGATAGGTAGGATACGGTATTACTGTGTTACAACCAAGGATCGTGCGCTCTTATAATAATAATATAGTAACAGATGCGTGGCTTACTCGGGAGGATATATTTTTGAAAGACTTCCGGTATGGGGTGATGCTGAGTTTCTATCGTGGCATTCCTGCATAAATTTCCGTCTTGTGTCTTAGATGTTTCGTGGCTTTTTTCTTCTTCTTTTCTTTTTCTTCCTGAACCCCTCACGTATCATATCGGTATTCTTGCTTCAACTGTACTCGAGTATAAGTGGAGTGTGGAATGTATGGTGTGGTATATGTGAAGTCAAGATCTACGAGATGTATTAGATTTCTATGCTAGTTGCTCCCTTTCCATGTGTAGAGGGATAGTCCAAAAAAACTGCGTATGTCTCAGTGCGACGCTACTCAAGTCTACTCGATTACTTGCACAGTACAATACTGTCCAGTACCGCACTCTACCGTGTGATAATCCATGCACTTTCGCAGGTGGTTAAATTTATGAGCCCGTTGGTGTAAACTGCCGAAAATATCAAGGGGTTTTTATGGTTCCCGCCGCCGGGGAGGGAGGTTCTTCCCTTGATTTTTTTTTGGATCTTTTTCCTCTTGAATTGAAGTCTTTGTCGTTTCTTTCCTTTTTCCTCTTTTTTCTTTTTTCTATTCTTTTTCCTTTCCTCCTCCCCTTTCCCCCCCCACTGCCCTTCCTCCCTTCCCTTCCCTCCCTACCATACCTCACAATGCCGGCAGGGTGTCCCATGATAGCTCAGGCCCGGTACCCAGTATGGTAGACTGGGCATGCGCAGTCTACTCGAGTACCCCACGAAAGTCAAAAAGCGCCAGGCATGATAAGATAGCGAGGGAGGGACCGCCTCAAAAAAAAACAAAAAAAGTTTTTTTTTTTATTTTTTTATTCCGCCAACAAGAGAGCCACATCACTGGGAGGGTTTTACCCCCTCAGAGCATTGATAGAAGTAAGGGACGGGACGTATGATATATAAGTGGAGTTCTCCTTTTGCTCTTTGCGTACGAGTAGGGTGCGGTACCGGAGCCCGGATGGCTATGGTTATTAGTGATGCCGATGAGACATTGGTTACTATAGTACAATATTTTGGGTGTTGGAGATGTCGATGTTGGGCTGGACAACATGGAATTGTTGGGCCTTGGATGCCGTCGGTGGAATAAGGGAAGGTCGTACCCTCGAAGGGAAAGCAGAAGAATATTGGAGGAGGTGGGGATGGGAGGGATGAGCGAGTAGATGGCAAATGAAATGGTGCTGGTAAAGTGACTGGGAGAGGTAAAGAGAGGAGGTTGATTCTTTTTTTTTTTTCTTTCTCCCTCTTGCTTTCCCCTTCCATTGGAAAGGAAGGAGGCTGCAGAGGAGCGAAAGGTAGGATAGACTTGGTCGGTAATCGTACTGTTATACATCACATTTACTACACCCATAGATACAGATATGTGAAGCAGACTATTGAATGGCAGGCATCAGTGCCGTAGCCTTAATCCTCCAGAAAGATCCTCAAGATGGTCTCAAAAAGTCATGTTTTGACCGTTGAATTCTTTCCAAGACCTCGCTCGCCTTGGAACACAAAAAAATAAATAAATTAAATTAAATTGGTTCATCGTCTAAAAACAGTACATCACAACCAACCCTAAAACTCCGCCAAGTCATCCCTAGGGCTCCTGTGGGATTTTTCCCTGTGAAGGAAAAAAGATACTCTTCAATCCCTTAGCCTTCTTAATAGCCAGCCCTCTTTTCTTTTGTGCCCTTTCCACCATTATTATTTTTTTCCTTTTTTCCTTCCCTGTGTTGCTCCCTTCAATTTTTGGATGCCCCTCTGCTTTCCCTCCTCTGCCCCTCAACACCCCCGCGCTCACGTTTTCCCAGCAACCTCCTCCCGTCCTAGGCTCTTCAACTTTCCCCCGTCTCCAGTCTCCTCTTCAACGTGAACCCATTTCCCCCTAATTATCGTTATTTCAAAAGGCCAATTTGTATAGACACAGCGGGAATCACCCGAGGCAGAAACGATGGATGTTTCAGCTCTTCGTGAGTGCACTCTGTCAGCGCTTGACGCGAACGCCGACATTCGACGACAGGCTGAGATGCAACTGAAACAGGTACGAGAATTCACCATCATATTCCAAAGACCAGCTCCTGGTCGGGTCGTTTTACTTGTCTATGCGTTCTGCTGGCTAATGTTGTTTGATTATTATTTTTTAATCATGGTAGGCGGAATCATCCCCTGGGTTTATCGGGGCACTGTTGGATATTGTAGCGTCGGACCCTGAGCTACAAGTTCGCCTTTCCGGTACCGTTGCACCCCATAGAGTCACGAATTTTCTTTGGTCAAAAGCAAATATGATGTTTTTGAACCCCCCCTCCCGGGGGGGAAGTGAAATGCTGTTCCCGATATTCTAACGTGCCTGGTGCTCTCACAACAGCTGTGCTCTACCTCAAGAATAAAGTCGTGCGGTCGTGGGAGTTTAATGAAGACTTTCCAAAGAATCCACAGATTCCTGAGAGGGAAAAGGCAGGATTTCGTGACCGTCTTGTCCCCACGCTTGCATCATCGGCGCCTCAAGTACGGCAGCAGCTTATGCCTTTGATTGGGAAGGTCCTTCACTACGATTTTCCCGAGAAATGGCCCAGCTACATGGACATTACCCTTCGGCTCCTAGGTTCGAATGATATCGGGTCTATCTTTGCCGGGGTACAGTGTCTACTCTCCCTTTGTCGTGTTTACCGGTTTAAGCAGGCCAACGATAAACGGGAAGAGCTGGACCGTGTCACACAAGCCACGTTCCCCACGCTCTTGGCTCTCGGGAATAGGTTGGTAGAGGAGACTAGCACGGATGCGGGTGATATGCTTAAGATGATTATCAAGACCTACAAGCACGTTGTTTACGTGAGTTATGGCTCCTGTGGGTGACGGGGCTAAGATATCTGACTTGACGTAATTAGTTCGAACTGGCAGCTCATTTACGAGAGGAATCATCCATTGTCGCCTGGGCGACACTCTTCCTTAAGGTGGTTGGCAAGCAGGCACCGCCGGAATCCATGGCAGACGATCTCGAAGATAGAGAGGCTCACCCATGGTGGAAGGCGAAGAAGTGGGCATACTCGAATCTCAATCGATTATTTGTTAGGCATGTTTCTGAGATATTCTAAAGGTGTGGGTGGGAGAATTAACCTCTTTCGACACAGATATGGCAACCCCACCAGTTTGGCGGCGGCAAACTCCGAAAATTACGAGAAATTTTCCAAGCACTTTATCCATCACTTCGCCCCAGAGATTTTGAAGGTCTATCTGCAGCAGGTTGAATTGTGGGTTTCTAAGCAGGCCTGGCTGAGCAAAATATGCCTGTCAAGTACGATCGCTTTCTTAGATGAATGGTATGCTATGAGCTGTCCATGTTTTATCCCACTGCTTGGCACGGGAGTGAGACTGATTGCGGACTTGTGCAGTATCAAACCATCCGCCACATGGAAGCACCTAAATCCCCATATCGGAAACTTAATTTCACATGTGTTGTTCCCTCTATTGTGCCAATCGGATGAAGATCTCGAACTGTTTGAATCCGATCCAGCGGAGTACTTGACTCGCAAAATCAACTTTTACGAGGAAATATCAGCGCCAGATGTCGCTTCCACCAATTTCTTGATCACTCTTAGTAAGAGTCGACGGAAGCAGACCTTCACCGTCATCAACTTTATTAACGACGTTGTTAATAGGTAAGATTTATGGAATCGGAGAGCTGAATAATGCGCTAATATTGGGGTTAGGTATGAGGCAGCTCCAGACAATGAGAAGAACTATCGGGAGAAGGAAGGCGCTTTGAGAATGATAGGAACGCTTTCTGCAATCATCCTTGGCAAAGGTAGCCCAATCGCAGATCAGGTCGAATATTTCTTTGTTCGCCATGTTTTTCCAGAGTTCCGAAGTCCCCACGGGTTCCTCCGGGCACGTGCCTGCGATGTCTTGGAGAAATTTTCGGATCTTGATTTCAAGGATGAGAATGTAGGCTTCGGTGTTTTCTAAGATTGCGACTTACTGCTAATAATTTTTTAGAATGTCGTCCTTGTCTATCAGAACATCTTACAATGCCTTGACGACTCCGAGCTCCCTGTCAGGGTAGAGGCTGCCTTGGCCTTACAACCCCTGATCAGACATGATTTCATTAGAAAGTCCATGCAACAGAATATTGCGGATATTATGCAGCAATTGCTAAAGTTGGCCAATGAGGTTGACGTAGATGCCTTGTCTAATGTTATGGAAGAATTTGTTGAGGTATTTGCATCGGAGTTGACACCGTTTGCTGTGCAACTCACCGAGCAATTGGTATGTTCCAGATATGTTTGCCCACTTGGCGCAATGCCTAACAATAGTTTAGAGAGACACCTATCTCCGGATAGTCCAGGATGTTATTGATAAGGGTGCAAATTCTCTTGATGATGATGCCGACAACTATCTAGACGACAAGAGCATTACGGCCTTGGGCGTTTTGCAGACCATCGGGACCCTCATTTTGACATTAGAGAGTAGCCCAAGTGTTCTCCTACTCCTTGAGCAAATACTCGTCCCCGTTATTACTATCACCTTGGAACATAAATTATTTGGTGAGTATCTACAAGGCAGTTTGGTGATATAACTCACTCACTAATTTGGGTAGATTTATATAATGAGGTGTTCGAGATCATCGACAGCTGTACCTTCGCCGCGAAGGCAATCTCGAATACTATGTGGGCAGTTTTTGAACTAATTCATAAATCATTCAAGGACCGTGGGGAAATTTACATCGAAGGTAAGAAATACCTTGTTGTGGACCTGCTCTTGGACCTAACACCCGCAGAAATGCTTCCTGCCCTCGACAATTATGTCTCGTACGGCGCGGATACGCTGAAGGAAAACCCAGCCTTGTTAGACGCTGTCTTTGACATTATTCGAACTGTACTTCCCTATCTTCTTAGCATTGGGTGCATGGGCCTAACGATATATTTCAGATCTTCACCAATGAGCGCCTGTCGGCTATGGATCGCATATGCGGATGCAAGCTCGCCGAGGCTGTGCTCCTTAATCTTCGGGGTCATGCCGATCAATATCTTCCTCGGTTTGTTGAAATTGCGATGACATGTCTGAACGCTCAAGGCGACATCAAGTCATATAGGATTCATTTGATGGAGATGGTTATCAATTGCATATACTATAACCCCTCGGTAACGTTGCAAATACTTGAGCAGCACGGCTGGACGAACAAATTCTTTAGCTTATGGTTCTCGAACATTGAGAACTTTAATCGGGTTCACGACAAGAAGTTGTCTATTGTGGCGATCGTTGCATTAATCCAGCTGCCTGCTGAACAGGTTCCTCAAAGTATTCAGCCTGGGTGGCCCAAGCTTATGCAGGGGATCGTTCAACTGTTTCAGACCCTACCCGTCGCAATGAAGAGTAAGCCCCTATCCGTAATTCTAGGAGATTATCCAAGCTAACCCAGGATAGACCGTGAGGAAATTCAGAAGGAGGGATTGACCATCGACGATACATATGACACAGAGAGCGACACAGAATGGGAAGGCGAGGCTACCTGGAGTGCCGATGCTGATGAAGGCGACGAGGCGGATATCCCCGACGAGAGTAGTGCATATATGGACTTCCTGAACAGCGGAGCACAGGCTCGTGGCGGCCTAGCCCTTGGTCCCGGATGGGCCGCCGAAGATGATGACGACCTCGAAGAGGAAACGTTATTGGAGACACCTCTTGACCACGTCGAGCCTTATATGCTTTTCCGTAGCGCTTTGATGGGTTGGTTACCCTATACCCCGGGTTATGAGCGGTTACTAATTACCCAATCAGATCTTCAAAACACGCAACCTCACATCTACGAAGGTCTTACTAAAACCCTTAGCGAAGATGATAGGAACATCATCAAGGGTGTGATCATGGAGGCGGAAGCTAAGTCCCGCGCTAGTGAGGCGACGGCAGCAGCTCTGGGGGTAAAAAATGGCAACAATTAGTATTTCGCCAGCATCTGACGCTATTATGCAACGGATGTGTGTTAAATTTAATGCCTTTGTTCATTAGTCTGCGGTGTCGGTAAAAAAAAAGCCAAGTTCGGGTTCGGGTTCTTCTGTCTTTTTTTTTCTTTCTCTTACTACATTCAAGGACTCTTTTTTTCCCACTTTCACCATTTGCTTTCCGTCAAGGGTTTGCCTCGTTTATCTCCTTTCCCCTGCTTCATTATACTCTGCTTTCCATCTTTTTTCTTCTTTTTCCATCTTTTTTCTTCTTCTTTTCTTCTTCCAACACACCAGAATTAGATAAGTTAAATGTCTTGACGGTCGACTTTATGAAGTAGATGAATTGAGAGGGGGAGCCGCTGCAGCGCTGTGTTTCTGATAATGTTAAGCCGTAAGGATAAGCTAGTGGTGATATCTACGTATGATACAGTACCTTGTTTCCCAGCGTTACGTGCGTGATGTTGTATTTGTCATTTTGTATCACTCGCCTCGTCATCAGATCTCCCTCGTCGCTCGATCGGTCCCAAATGTTGGAAATTCTGTGCGCGCGATGGGGGGGACTGAAGAGAAAGTAAAGACTGGTTGACCGTGAGAACAGTATGGTTCGATGTGTCTTGTACAGTACTGTACATTGCTACTTAGGCGCCGGGCCATGGTATTTATGCACATGAGAGGTGTCTATAGAGGTGTCTATATACATGGCCAATGGTCTGAGTCTCTCACTGTTTCCCCGCCGGACATTACTTTCGACACATTGAAGCCATTTTTCCCGTTCCAAACCTACCACGGGAACCTGTGATGCCCAAGTGGTTGTTGTGGTCTATGTAAATTATCTGTCCATCTGTCCCATCTGGCCCATCTGGCCCATCTGCCCCATCAATCAATTCTCACTCCCCAGCAGCCAAGGCCGTCTCTCCCAAAACTCATCACCGATTATGTCCACGTGCTCTATTACTATCTTGGCCTTTCTCGCGCGTTTCTCTTCCTTCTTCCTCTGTGTTTTTGACTTGAATTTTGGGACGGCTGTGGATCCCTGCTTCTCCTCTTGCTGCTGCTGCTCTGGCGGTTGGGTAGGGGCGCTGGGTCCCGCTGTTGCCGGTGCCGTTGCCGTTGCGTCCTCACCCTCGCCCTCCAGGGCTCGATAGTCTCTATATACCACGCTTCCCTTCCTGAACATGGCCGGCTCATTATTGTAATTAATCCCGAACCGTGAGAATAATATTTCATTCTTGTCGGCCGAGAATGTTTCCTAACCAATCCAGTCCGTTCCCGCCTGATAGTTAGTGGCAACCCTCCCTCCCTCCCTTCCCTCCCTCCATCCCTGCAAACGAGGAAAAATATAAAAATAAAAAATATAAAAAATATAAGAGAGACATACCTGCAACTCATCCGCCGCCTCCTTCCTTCCCAACCCACCCTTGAGCACGAGCGCCCAAAAAGTAGTATTATACAAATTATTGATATGGGTATCAACCTGCCTCCAAGAGAAATAATCCCGAACATTCTCCACAAGCGGGTAACAAGTGGCCCGACAATCGAAGCTGGGCGGAGCCAGCAAGGGCTGTTCCTCTCCCTCTTCCCCCTCCCCCTCCCCCTCGCCAGCGAAATACCGAGGCCAGAGGAAAACGTACCACCCCGTGAAGGTGGACACCACGGTGCTCACGAGCTTTTCCTCGCGCCGATCGAAGAGCGCGCACTCGCGCGGGAGCAGGAAGGAGAACTCGTCCGACTCGCCGAAGGCTACGGTTATATCGGGGATGGTGCGCATGGTGGCGCTGGCGCTGGCGTTCATGAGGTGGAGGGCGCGCGGGTCGTTGGGCTTTTGGAAGTTGTGGCTCGCGGAAAATTTGGTGAAGGAGCGGCCGTCCAGGCGGAGGATTATGTAGGTGTTGAGCAGGAGGGGGTGGGGGGTTTCGAAGTTGCGGACGTAATCGTATCTGAGTTGGGGGGGGGTTAAGTTGGTTAGTCGGTTGGGTAATGTGTGTGGGTGGGAGTTTGGGGGGGGGTACTTTGAGTTTGCCATTCTGGCTGGTGGAGAAGGGTGAGGAGGGGGGTTGTGGTGGTAATTGTTGTTGGGATGGTAGTTTTTGGTGGTGGTGGTGATGGTGGGGGATGGGGTAGGTCTGGTGGTGTGAGTCATGTGATGGATTAGCGAGATGGGAAGGATATGATTAGATTTTGATATGGCGCGATGACACCGAATTGCCAATGGTATGATGCCCATCATTCTTTAGGATGGAATGCGGTTCACGGATGGCGTGCCCAGAGGGGGGAGAAGGGGGGCAAGTATGGAAGAGCGTTGGTATGATATCCCATACAGAATTCTCAAAAAAAAATTGTGACGAATTTGAATAGGGCACTGGTTCTCCCCTCCAGGCACGCTAGTTACAGCTATGATATATCTAACCATCCCCTTGTATTACCCGGCTTATAGCCCTAGTTCGCTCTAGAAAGCACCGGTATATCATACATGAATCCAATAGTTCGTATGCACTCTATCAGAATACCCAGCCATAAACCAAATGTGGCACAATCCAAAATCACAGTATCTAGCCTATCTCATTCCACCACTCTGATCAACCTGTTAGTTTTCCAAAACTTTCCAAAACTTTCCAACCTCACTTCCCAACTTCCCATTCATAATACAAACGATATCCAGCCGGCATAGAACTGTAATTGCCATACTTCTACTTCCCCACCCCCGCCTTAACCCCCCAAACCAAGATCTGCCCCCCCTGGACTTGAATGTCCCACCCCTCCCGAATCAACATCTTGCTAACCGCCGGCAAAAGTCTCGGTTTTCCGTCTTTTGAATGTCTCCCAGACCCCGTAACAACACAAAACGCCTTTCCCTCTCCCCTCCGTCTCCGTCCCCTATTGATTCCCTCCCTAACCCACCACTGGGTCGTGCGTTCCCGCGAAATCTTTATCGCTTGCTTCACAGTAACGCCGTGTAAATCTAATGTATCCTCACTGGAATTCTGGTTTACTAATGCCTCAGCAGCGATATCGCTGTACTCTCGCGCTTTGTTGTTGTATTCGTGTCCTTGCTCGCTGTAGACTGCTGCCGCGCCGGACATTAAGCGATCAGATTTAGACTTTTTGTGTGCGGCACTGGCTTTGGCGAAGGCTTCGTTGCGCGCGCTTGCGTAGGCTGACGCATAGATTAAGGGTGAGGTGGGGGATCTCGGAATGTTGGTGGCACGTGTGGACATGGGCAGGCGGCGGGGACTGGTGCCGATCACTGTCCAGTCGGTATTGACTGTTGATGTCGCTTGGCGGGAGGTCTTTGACCGAGAGGAGGAGGAGGAGGAGGAGGAGGAGGATGTGGATGTGGATGTGGATGCGGAGGAAGGGGTTGGAGAGGATGCTCCGAGGAAATGTCGTTTGGGAGGAGCGTTGCGGGAGAGAATCTCGGCGAGTTGAAATAGGGCAGTTTTATTCTCTCCGCAGAGCGGCAGGAGTTTGTCCAGGTGGTCTGTTTCCACAGTTGCCCCGAATCTCGCTACCAAAGCATGGAGTTCATCAAGATGTGTTGGGTCCTGTGAACCACCCTCACCATGCTCTTCCAGTAGAGCGACAATCGTACGACCTAGCGACCCGCTATGACAATGGTAGGCGGACAACACCTTCCCCCGTTCTAGACCTAAGCAACCCGCTAGATAATCCACTTCCCGAGACATTGCTGCCCAGCGGGACTCTGCACCATTGTCGCTCGACGAGTTCTCATCCGGTACTGAACTTGCGCTCCCTCCCCCCTTCCCTTTCCCGTTCCTACCCTGTCCCCTCCGTTTTCCTTTCTTTCCACCCCAATTCAATCCCAACTCCCCATCAAACGCATCAACGCCCTTTGTCTTCCTCCCCTCCTCGTCACCATCCAGGAACACGCGATTCAGGAGCTCATCTATTGCGCGATCCACGTCGCCCTGTGCGCTGCTAAGTACTCGCTTGAGCGTGTACATGCCCAATTCCGGAAACATCTTCTGTAAAGAGTCAATCCTGTCCGGCGGGTCCTCATCATCGTTCTCTTCCGTTTGCCAGGTCAGGTCAGTTTCTGACGACCACTCGCAGAGCTCGGGACAGGAGTCGAGGTCTGGAAGCGCGCCATCCTCAAGGATAGTCTGTGACTTTAGTATATCGAGTGTTTGGCGGGCGCTGCTTAAGTCGTCAGTGTCGTTAAGTATTGCTGCGATTAGGGCGGAGTCGAGGGTAGGGAATTCGGCCTGTCGTCACAGTTAGCATTTATGAGGGGAGGGGAGGGGCTTTGGGGGTTAGGGTGGAAGGAAGAAGCAAGTATCATACCTGGAGAGCCCCGAGAGATTCTATCCCCACATTGTTCATTTCGTTGGTCATCTTTGCTGGCTACGAAAAGCGGGGTTCTGGAAAATGGCATGGGGGACTGTGCGAGGTAGATTTTGGTTGATGATCGTGACCGTAGCTCGAGTAACTCTTGATTTACCCTCACAACGAGACTCGGACAAAAAGAAAATAAAAAAAGAGGGGGAGACTTGTTTCCAATCGCAATTAACAGAAAGCTATCAGTGTGTTTGTGCGGTGCTGTTGGTTGCTTAGTTATCTGAAGTAAAGGGGAGGGGAAAGGGGGGGGGGGTACTCAAGTATAAGTACCGTAGTTGGACAACTTTTCAAGGGCAGTTAATTAGTCAGAGCACTGGTAGAATATCGTACCCGTTGTGGAGGAGAAAAAAAGGGAGGAGAAAAAAAGGAGGAAGAGGTTGGGGACAGAAGTTGAGGTTCTTATGGGAACCCACTCGCTCTGAGTTACACCGAGGTCACGTGCTTGACCCATGATGCGATCGGATCAGCTGGAGTGGTGGATGCCCTGGGACAGCTGTATTCGAGGAGAAGGGGATGAGGGGTGGTCACTTTGACTGTGATTGATGATCTGGCCGACATTGAAGTGGAATGATGGGTTTACGGCCTAACTTGTTCGGGGACGGGAAGGTCTAGGGCATTCGGGGGTGATCCGTGAACCTGCTTCATGGTGAATTATTCGTAAAACCTATGGGTTGCTGCTGCTGAGTGAAAAAAAGAAGGAAAAAAGGAGTCCAACAAAAACCGCATTTTTATCCAGCATTTATCCAGCATTTATCCAGCCTCCAGCGTCCGGTATTTAGGATTTAAAGATACTGTAACGGGAGCAGCACAGTACTGTGCAGAAGTGTAAAAACCTAGGCATTATTGGTACTCTACAGTCGCACCTCATTGAAATGAAACTCTTTATACGGGAACCTCGATAGTGAACGAAAAATCCTGAACCCTTGGCATTCTTTGATACGAGGTGCGACTGATGGATATTACGTGGTACATATAGGTACCCTAAGCTGCCGGCAGCGTAGGCCCCTGAAGTCTTCCAAGGAGTTGGAAATGATTCGCTCCTTTGATGGTTGGGCCGAAATCACTCGGAATACCTGTATGATACTCGTACCAGCCCTGGCAATCTGAAGGATCCTGTTTTTCTCCTCCCTCTTTCCCCCTCCCACCAGGCCCGCTCAGGATGACTCATTGCTGCCGGGGGCAAGGGGTCACTATCAGATAGTGATCGGATGTCTCATTTTTGTAAGTTTATCCAATACCGGTACAGTACTCGCCCAAGTCGTGCGCCTAAGGACAGAAATCGATCAGTAACGCACTGTGCTCGAGCACATACCAGCAGACCGGCTATGTAAAAGGATACTTAATATACCGGTATTTGCTTTCTGATTGGCCGCTAGATGACTAAGGCCGCTACAGTTAGCGACTTTAGCTTTGCCGCGTGGGTGCTCAGGTGTGACAATAAAAATCGGAAAGCCAATTCTGCTGATCCCACACAAACCTCTGCACGAGTATGGACACACCCGAGTATCGTGTATTCCAGGAATTGGAATCCACCAGCCAAGATTTCCGGAATTTCGAAAGGGCCAAGGGTTACTTGGTGACGCATCTGAATGGTGGGTGCATGAGTAAAAGCCTAGAACTTGATCATGCCACTGGACTTCTCATGGTGCAATCGCAGTACTCATTCCCCAAATTCTATTAAAAAAAATTAATGATGTTTTGTATCATATTTAAGAAGCAAGGAAGTGTCAAATGCTAGAAGGTTGTCTTTTTTTTGAGAAAGTCTTGGTAACTGCACTAGCCCATACCTGTACGGTGAATGTGGACTACCGGGAGTGTGGTTAGGAAGAACCCACAAACGGTAGTGTACATGGACGGGAAGGTATCTGCACGCAAGATTTGCTGGTATAGTACAATGGGTACAGTATATTGGGTGGTTAGGACAGGCACCTGGTATTACCCACCTGGGCAGGTGGGGAATCTTAAACTACCAGCACTGGTATTATCTTCTGGGGCGGTTTGGGGAGATGTGACCTTCCGCTTTTCTTTGGTGGGTTTTTGGTTGGGCCTGTTGGATGGGGTCTGCTGGTTTGAAAGACTCATTTCTTGGTATGAATTATTTTTCCACTGTCATCTAGTGAACTGTCTTCAGTGCGGGAGAGCGCTGAACGGATGTAGCAGGTAAACCACGAGGTACCGCACCTAGCACAACATGGCTCGTTGGATTATCGCGGAGGGTACTGTGTAAAACCCCCTCTTGACCGGATGGCCGGCAACAACTGCGCGGTACAAACGGATGGCTACCAGTAACAGGGAATGCCGGGCAAAGGCGTTTGGTGGGCCTACTTCACCCAGGGCGGTGCCGTCCGTGGGCTCCCGGGGGCAGCTTGCTCCATGCACTGTCACTCGGATATCGGATTGGGGTGGTGGTATGAATATGCGCCACGTGCCGGCTACTTGCACTAGGTGTCAAGGCAGCACGTTTTCACTGATATGTAATTGATGATTATTAGCGATGGGAGAGGCTTAACAACTACTCAGTGCTGCATTTTACAGGTAGTCATAAAAGCCCTTCCCAGATTTCTTCCCCAACCACCCTGCATCAACCATCTTCTGTAACAGCACCGCAGGACGATACTTTGAATCAGCCGTATCCTCGTGCAAGACTTTCATGATGGCCAAGCAAGTGTCTAGCCCGATAAAGTCGGCCAACTGCAGTGGTCCCATGGGAACGTTCGTCCCATTCTTCATGATATTGTCGATGTCCTCTCTCCCGCCTACCCCCGTCTCGAGGCATATCACAGCCTCATTGATATACGGCATCAGTATGCGATTTGCCAAGAATCCTGGAGAATCTTTACTTGTGCTTGGGATCTTCCCCATGGCCTTCACAAAGCTGAGGGCACGGGTGAGGGTTTCGGGGGAGGTCTGTAAGCCGGTGATGATTTCAACACCTTTTTGAACAGGCACCGGGTTCATGAAGTGCGTGCTCAGGACCCGGTGCTCGGCCCCCTTCGCTGCTGCCGCTATTTTGGTTATGCTGATGCTTGAAGTGTTTGTTGCGAGGATTGCGTTTGAGGGTGTGATCTCAGCTAGCTCCGAGAATATTTTGGTTTTTAGTGAGGGGATCTCCTATTTTATGTTAATCCAAGTTATATATGTGGCCTGTGGAGGTGCTCGCACAGGCACAGCTTCAATAACAAAATCCGAATCCGAGAGAGCTGAGAGCTGCGTGAACGTAGAAACGCGATCCTTAATTTTTTGTGCATCATCGCTGCCCAAACGGCCCTTGTCGACACTCTTCTGCAGCAACGTTTCTACCGGCAGTTAGCTTTAGTAAACGAAACATTATCAGCAATAAAACTGACTAACCCATGAACGTCATAGACTTATTAATGGATTCCTGCGAGTTATCCACTAATGTTACCGGAACTTGGGCATTTTGAGCAGCTACAAGCGCAATTCCGAGTCCCTGGAGCCCCCAAAGTTAACAACCTTTCATCCTCCCCCCTAAACATATCACTTTGAAACCCCCAACCTACCATCTGCCCAGCACCAATAACCCCTAGTCTATTTACATTGTGCTCACCCACTGCAGCTGAAACGGAGAACTGTCGACAGAGTGGTTCACGGAGAGATCTCGAAATTGTAGAACGGAGCATAGTTGACCTTTTTCCACCGAGGGGTGAAGATATTCAGGGAAGGGAATGATGAGATGCGGAGAGGAAGGAAATAAAGGAATCGGTTCCAAGGGTCGTGACGTCGGAAGATATTGTGGGAGGATCCGGGGATCACATGGAGGTGACAAGAAACACACCACTCGGGGGTGCAGAGCCTCATGAGATTGGTATAACCGATGGTAACCGAATGCAGCCGCGGGTCAACCCAACATCATGAATTTCTCTTTTCTGTCAGCAGCGGAGTCTTTTGCGTTACAAAAAGCTAGGCTGGTATGATAGTGTGAACTGTTCTCCTCAGGTGGCTCCTTTTTTTCTCTTTTAAGTTACTAGCACTGGTGATACTTCTTCAGAGCTCCTTCCTCCTTTCAACTGGTTACGAGACATCATGGCCTAGGCAATTGTTCTACCTTTGCGGGCATCATACTTTTCCGACCTTAGGTTCTATGGTGCCCCTATTTTAGGCTCATGGCTTCATAAAGCCAATTACTCAAGGGCAGTGAGTGCCCACTCAAACCCAAAGCATGTAGTCCAAATTATGGGACATGATTGTCCATCAACCGCGATGCCAGAGCCCTTATTGCCGTCATTATTCCTTCCATGTCGTTACAAGTAAACCGTTTATTACATGGCATTCCGAAGAAGGATGACAGGAAAGAATGTGGTCTTGATATCATACTGTGCATTGCCCGTAAGGTATTTACGGGTACAGTACATGAGACATCATTCGGCCGGGCCCTGTGCAGAGCAGTTGTCCCACTACAAGTACTGGTACCTCGGACTTATCACATCTGGGTCCGGACTTGGCAAATCTTAGCAGTCTCTGCGGTGCTATTACGACCTGTTTATCTTGGGTATTGAAGTAGGTATCTTTGCCTCTGAGCTTCCTTTTAAGCTATATAATACGGGAATGGTCCCTGTCTCTGTTGCTAATTTTGGGACTTTCGTCGCTGTTAAACTTAATAGGAGCTTTAGAACTGTGCTCAGCACCTCCAGAGGGCTGTGATTCATGGGGCATTAATATTGGATATTCACAGCCACGTGATCTATGAGGTTAGGAGCATTGTTCGCCATTTCTGCAGCCAATCCACACACACTCCTTACATGCAAGCCCCTCACTTGGTATCTTGTGCTTTGAGCATTTGTAGGTTCAGTTTGTCTTTCCATTCAAACATACTCCCCACTAACCTTCCCTCATTTAGCTTCTCTAGCTGTCGAACGTACCTGGGCGGCCGTATACGTGCGGGTCTTCCACCACCGACCCCAATTCACCTACGGCAGCGGGGTCGGAGCCATCATAACAGCAACTACCGCCCTCGATTTTTCCATTTCCCATCCCAGCTGAGTTCTATTCGCTTCAATTTATTGTTCCCAATTAGATCCGCGATGTCTCTCTCAGTGCTCCCGACCGAGCTGATCCTCCTAATATCCAGCTACCTTTACCCCACCGACCTCAATTCCTTCCTACGCACCTGTAGCTCCTTTCATCGAACTCTAACAAACCTCCTCTACCACCTCGCCTGCAAGCCCAAATACGAAAAGGCAGCACTTTACTCCTCTGCCGCCACCGGAAATCGTACTCTCGTCTCCTTAATTTTCAAACAAAACCCCGACTTGACAATATTTGACGAAGATATCGACTATCCAATTCCGAGTGCTACGCCTGCCGAGAAGAAAATCGACCTAGCGCTAGACCTAGGTGTGGGCCTCATCCTACGCTACCCAAATAAGCACAGAGATCTGTACGGCGATGGAGTCTCCTACGCCGTAGCCACCAACCGTCCAGCACTGCTAAAGCAACTCCTCTCCTATCACGCCTATCCATCTTGCGTAACGTCAAGCGGACAAACGCCGCTCCACCTAGCAGTCATGAATCGAAACCCCACTGCAGCAAAACTTCTCCTCCAGTACTTTGCGAACCCCGACGAAAAAGAATTCGAAAACCCCAACTTGGTGTCCTCAGCATTCGGGCGAGGATCCACAGCCCTCCATAGAGCTGTTAGTAACAACGACCTGGAAATGGTAAAGATACTCCTGGAAGGTGGAGCAAGCACTGAGGTCAGCAACATGTTTGGGAAAACGCCGTGGTTCTCGGCGGTACAAATTGGCGTGGAGGTTGTGGAGGCGCTGCGAGATGCGGGTGCCGATATCAACGCCAGGGACCACAGGGGTCGCACATTTTGGGACTATCCAATGTCGCACAGGGTTATGCAGATGTTGGATGACCTCCCCACATCTGAGGGTGAGGAGAGGGCTCGTAGGTCGGGGGTTCGTATGGATAAGTTGTGGACGTATCGTTCTATGGGTTCCTGAGTTTGGGTGATTTTGTTCAGGGAGGGAGGAGGGGGGGGATTTGGGTTCCTACCTCGCTCGTATGTGATTACTATTCTTATTGTTGGTGACGGTAGCAATATTAATAGTCTTGGCACACTCTCATGCCTCCATTGCCCAATACCGAATCTCTTGTTATGAGGCACTGAATTGTTCTATGAATGTGCAATATATGAACCCCCCCCCTATACTGATCATCTTGTTGCTTCGGGCTCCGGAAAGTAGAATAGCGTGCTGGTAGTGAGATCTTATTGAAATCCATGTACTCGAGTATGAATATTTTTTATTGTTATCTTCCCTCCTCACTACCGCTAGAGCTTCTTCGGCCCTCCTCGCTCCCCGCTCCCCTCCCTATCCCTGGGGGAACAATTGTTACCGAACCGCTGTCGTCAAGTTCCTATTTAGTAAAAAATGTGACCGTTCTGCTGGGCGAGGTCCGTTTCTGCTGTGAAAATGGCCTTCTCTCCATTCTGAAACGCAAGGGGAAAAGGCGTCATTTGTACGATATCATCATCATAATATTGGGGAAAGGAACGGAGTCGTCGTTTCCAAACAGGGCCTTAAGGGCCCAGTATACCCTACATCATACAGCTAGTGAAAAAAACAAACCTATCCTAGGACCAAATATCATCGAGGTATGGTATGATATCACAATCTTCCTCTTCCTCCTCCTCCCAAGGGGCTGTACGCATAATCTATTATAGCTATCGTAGTGAGAATGGGCCCTTCTCGAATACCGGTACCCGTACTGGATTAAGGCCTCCTATCAGAACATACACTAACTAGCCCTGGGCTCCGACTGCCTTCTTTTCCCCGCTATCATATGATATTTTCGAATTTTTCCTTTGGGTGCTGCAGGCATGAACCCGGGCTCGGGGTAGGGGCGTGTGTGGTGGTCGAGTGCGGCATTGTCGAGAGTGTATTGTAAATATGCGCATTAGGACGTAAAAGGCTAGCCGGGAAAAATAATCGTATCATAAAACGAAAGAAGGGCTTCACTCCAGTGGGAAACCCACTGCCTCCGTATTATCATTTTAAAGAATAATATTGAATATTAAGTTAGTTTCGGTGACCTTTTGCTGCTCAAACTCTCCGAGTGATTCAATATGATTCATCGTTCGTCGGCTGGGACGGGTCTGCGGAGAGACTGAATATGTTATGGGAAGGGCACCCTGCTTATTTTGAACTCTTTTCCTTTTTGATCGCAACCGTTCTCAGTCAGTCGCTGGGAAATATATCTGCACCAGATCTGCACCACTCGGAAGAACAATGTATGCCACGCGTCTGTTTGGATCTGCGCCCTGTGGTATATTTTTATTTACAGTCAGGCTGCTGAGCTGGATTTAAAAGCCTGCTCTACTTTCGGTCCCAACCCCTCCTCTATAATTTTCGCTACTTCCCACATCGTTTCTTCATCCCCGTACTGTGCCATAACCTGCATTCCCACAGAGTCCCCCCCTCTATGCATAACAGGTAGGCAGATCGCCGGAATGCCAGCTAGGTTCGCGGGAACTGTTAATACATCATTAACGTATGAGTCTAATGGCGATTTTTGCATCTTGACATCTTCTAGAAATGGTGCCTTCGAAAGAGAACATGGGGCGATTAGTACATCCACGCCTCCATCCCCGCGGCCTTCCTCCAGATTGTCTGTGATAAGGTAATTTGGTTGAGCAAATGCATTACTGAAGTCACGTTGTATGATTCGCCGGGCTGACTGTGCCTTAAGGAAGTAATTGTCAATGGCTTCGGAGGAAAGTGAATACGCTCCGGCAATTATTCGTCTACGGACTTCTGCACCAAAGTTTGCGCGGGTGGGTGAAAAGAGAAGACCGTCTTGTGAACGGTCGGCGGGGTCACGATAGCCGTAGCGGACTCCATCGTATTTGGCGAGATTAGAAGAGGCTTCGGCAGGGGCCAGGACATAGTATGTGGATAGGGCATGTTTAGTATGGGGCAGAGATACAGGGGCGATTTTATGAGACTGCGAACTCAGGTGTGCTAATGTGTTTTCCCACGCATCACGAACAGAGTCGTCCAATTCCACAAGATTGAACTCCTGTGAGGTATTAGGCCTTGGTCGAAGACTGGATAGGGAAAAGTATACCTCGGGATATCCGACAGCTAGTCTCCGGCCTTTTCTTCGACCTCGTGATAACAGGTCTTGGACCCGTTCTCTTGTTTGCGGCGTTAGGCTGGTTGGGTCATTATCATCATGGCTGTTAATTGCATCTATAAGCATTAGCCTTGTGAGATGGAAAGTAGGAGAACCCTAAGATACCATATAGTTTTTGAACACTTGATATACTTCGCCCAAGTATTCCAACTGTGTCCAATGAATTTGCATAGGCGACTACCCCCCACCTAGACAACATTCCATACGAAGGTTTAAATCCAACAACTCCACAGTAAGCGGCTGGGAGGCGAACTGAGCCACCGGTGTCAGTACCTAGAGCTCTACCAACACCAAAATCAGCGTTAGCCTGAACCGAATTCAAGACTTGACCTACGCATAGCACATTCCTCTAGCAACAGCGACGGCGCTACCCCCGGAGCTTCCACCGGCAGATCTGGCTGGTTGGCCATCTTCGACGGACTGCATCACAGGTCCAAAGTGGGAATACATGGAATGTGACCTATACTAAATGATTAGAGCTGGGTTTGATATGAAGCGCCGGGGGCTTACCCCATACCGAATTCGTCCATGTTTGTTTTCCCCATTATCACGGCACCGGCCTCTTTGGCCTTACGTACTACCGTGGCGTCAAATGGCGAAGTATATTCTGTTCTCTACTTTAGCTAGTTTTTCGGATAGAGAGTGTACCAGCTATTAACCTACGCTCAAGCAATTTTGAAGCACATGTCGTCGGGAAGTCTGTCGTGCAAATATTGTCCTTAACCGCAATTAATTGCCCATCAATAGGAGATTTACCCTCTCCTAAATTTAAATATTAATAAAGTAGGATCTTTAGGGGGATCTAGGAAACATTACCTGCAGAGACACGCTTTTGAGACTCTTGCACCTGGGCGAGGAGCCCTGGTTTAGATTGTACCGAGATGAGGGAATTGAGGGTAGAATATTTCTCAGCAGCAAGTAGGCTCCTCCTGGCTATTTCCAAGAGAGCCATTGGCGTGAGAGGGGCGGTTAAGAGAGGTTTGGTAGATGACGATGATAGTTGGAAGAGTCGCCAGAAGCTCTCTCGCGTGGGTTAAGTTAGGTTACCCGGCTATTGGTGGGGGCAAAAAATTGAGCCGCTACTTTTCAGCGGAAGTTTGCCCATCAAGGGAGCTCGAGGAACCGAGATTTGCCTATCGCAATTCCGCCTCACGAGAAACAACAAACAAAATGTCCAAAAAAGCGGCAACGACCTTTGTTAATTCCGTAAATTTGTCAAAATCCCGCTTCTCCTTCTTTGCATCACTAATATTATGAATTTCAGGTCTGGAGCTCCTTCCATATTAGAAGCGGTCTCGAACCAACGTATTCACGATTTTCTCCATTATGAACCTAATTGACTTTGGCTAATACATTTTTAGATTACTGTCTACTGTTTGTTAACTCCTGTTCTTCTCCTCTGTGGGTGTTGTACTAAGATAATAGCACAATCACAGCTAAAACTTAAAAACGTCGAGCCTGGAATGGTCAATTTTGAACTTTTGATCGAGAAGATGCATACAGTTAGGCTACCCACTTTGGCCTATTATTTTCAATTAAAGCTAACTGTTGGGGGTAGAATAGATTGGGCACACTCCACGGCGGCACAATTGCTTCAATGGGTAATCAAATAGGCGTAAATATATTATTTATACTAATATCTGGGCAGTTGACTTGGGTGGTTCTTTGGCGGTGGCATCGAAGGGATTATTCTCTACGGGGGTATCCACGGACCTCAATGGTTCGTTCTTACCCATTAGTATACCTCGAGGCATTATTAACACTCTACAGTAACGTACCTAAGTTCTGGAGGCAAAGTAGGGCATGTTATTCGAGGCGAGGCTACCTGTGATAAGTGTAAGCTCTGGGGTAACTCTGGTGGCGCTAGAGGCATAATAGCTAACGAGCTAAGTTGGAAAAACGCTTGCATATACCACGGTGTTATTCCGCAACGGGGACGACCAGTTGGTAGCTAGGGGAAGCCATACTAAGTTTGTATATTCCGTTTCTCTTCTCTAGCTGTTTACTAATCGTGGGTCTGTCTAGATACGTAAAAATTGCACTTACTGACCCGGCGAACATCCTTCATGAGTTATCACCTGAATTGAATAATGATACATGGAGGAAGACGACAGGGTTTTAACGTATTATTTGATGTGATTCTAGCTTGAGCTACACATACCTTTTAGAATACGTTTAAGTGCTTTTCTTTGCAGGTTAAAAAAATCATTTACATTAGTCCTTATCCCCGGTCACCTCACCCCCAAACCCAGCCGGTCTTCTCCCATTCCTCACAGGGACCACTGCAAGAGCCTTATATATTGCGCCCATACCCCCCGCATGTTCTCCAACGAGTCTATCATGGCCTGACCTTAGGGCCTTCTCTTTATCTTCATTTCCATCATCCCAGCCATTGTTCGGTTTCTTCTTAAGTTCATGTATCAGGTATTCAGTTCGTTCTTTGATCCCTAACATTCCTAGAAATGCGCCCTGCTTCACTGGTCCATGAACTTCCACCCTTTTAGAAGACTTGATGGCTTGTTCTGCCAGAGCGGTAAAGTCCACATCCGCCGAAACGTCCACCTCACCAGGCCGGGAAAACGGTGAGCAAATCTGGTGCTTCAGGATTCCACGAAGTGAATTAGCGGGTACAGTGTCGGAAGTCCCATAATCCATGATTAGCGCAGCGCCGGCACCTGCTTCCCCAATCTTTTGTGAAATCTTCCCCATGAGTCCTAATGACTCGGGTGAAATTTCTATTGCCGCATTCTTCAATTTCTCAAGGTTCTTGTACCTCTGGGACAGTGGCGGAAGTAATATGGAGTGGGGGGTAGGAGCATTAGCCAAGGTCAATGCAAATTCAGGAGTATGAGATCTGGTCTCTAATTTCGATACCCCGTCCTTGGCTACGAATTGGCCCTTTCTAGGGGAAGCGCCTACTAGTATCTCCCGCCAACCGTTGTCCGTATTTGCGAAAGCGTGGATTGGAAGAGCATCGAAGAACTCGTGCGCAATGATGTAGGGAGTACGATCCTTATCCTGAGGAATGAAACTGAAGTCTTCATACCAGATAATATTTGTCTTTGGTGACACCTTACTTTGACAGGCAAATCCATTTTCAACCTCTCTCATTTTGGTTTTCGGTCCACAGAGGAGAGCCTTTTGAGCTTCGCGGAGCGAAGGGGAAGCTTCCACGAGGTATATCGCCTCAACCGAATCAGCCATAGTTTTAAAACATAGCACAGTCTGATCCTACAATCAGTCCTACATCACTCACGACCCTAATATAGGGGCCTAGGGACCGAAGACATACTCTCCATAGATCGCTCATCAGCGTACCCCTCCCGGGTCCTAGCTCAATAATCTGGATCTTCTCCCCCGGGCGCCTTTGTCTCATCCATTCGGAAACAACCCATATCCCAATCAGCTCCCCAAATACCTGAGAGATCTCAGGACTTGTGATAAAGTCCCCCTTGTGGCCGAATTGGTCTCCGGCCCCGACCTGGCGCTTTGCGGTGTAATACCCACCAAGGTCAGAGACTAGGCATTGGCGCATGTAGGCCGCGAGGGTGATTGGGCCTGTCGTCTATGCATCGATCAGCATTATGCGAGGAGGCTTCTGGGGCATGGTGATGGTAGGCAGACCTCTATCGCTTCGATGAGGTAGCGTGCTAATGGCGTTGAATAGGATAGCTTGCCGGGGGCTCCCGGTGTTGGAGCTGCAGTGTAAATTCCATGGCAACTGGTTGCGGCATTGTACGGGTGCAGGTAGGGCTTCTGGAGGTGGAGGTGGGTCGAAAGAAGTCTCAATTGAGATTTTATTCGACACTTCATTGTTGGTCTTGCAGATGATTGGAGGTTTTGGCTGGTGTGCTCGGAATTCATTTCGCCAAGACCAGGAAAACTTCGGTTTATCTAATCAGATCTAAATTTAATTGGATCTTGGTTCCGAACCTTCTCAAATCAAATCATCAATTATCACCAACCTCCCAGGATGGTGCCTCATGACGGATATTTGTAAGAATAGGGCCGGTAAAGAAATTAGAAGCTGATATGCGCTACGGCACGGCACAAGTCAGAGAATTACAACACTTCTAATTATTATAATATAGGTACTGTTCGGAATTAGTCAATATATCCTCAGGAATCCCTTATTATACCCAAGTATCTCGAGAACCACGATTTATTTGACGTGCCTTGTATTCGAAAACAGATCGAGCAGGCAGACTCCACAACTTCTAGGAGAGCTCCCCTGGAGCCTGAAAGTCGGGCCCTTGGTTACCTTTGTGGGTATCACCCATACTTCTAAGCCCGGTATAATACATTAAGCACTAAGTTACGCTCCTGGTATCATCATCTCTCGTTTAACAAGAATCTCTCATGTTTCGGAGGTTAAAAAACCCCAGTCACTCCGGGATCCTGCATCACACGGAGTGGCTATAAAATAGAACTTCGATGAAAACGGTAAGCATCTACTCACGGAGCCTACACAAAAAGCTGTTACCAGTAACGCGGGTGGTATTGTCGAAGTACCCAAACACAGGGACCGGAGATTTGTGGGGCAAATTATCTACGCTCATCTGAGCGCCCATACCAAATTCGGGGCCAATGCTCCAGTGCCTCATACCGGATACCGGTACTAGTACTAGTAGATGAGGTTGATAGTCTAATCAAGATTACATTATCGCCGTCCCCGCCGGTGGTTAATCTTATGCCTCCGAAACCGGGGAGAATAACCAATTCTTTACCAGGCTTGCGCTGACAGATATGGTTTCCTCTGTGGGGTTGTGAATCGAACTGCATTACCACCCTCCTGCGAGCGGGATTTCTCGGTCTGCAATTTTTCTCGGATGGAAGAACAAGCTGATGTTTTTGATAACTGCTGGTTCTTTAGCCCTCAGAGCTGCGCAGCTCTTAGTGAGACGGATGAATTCAAAGAGGCGGTACCCACATGATACTTAGGCTCGTCTCTTGTTTCTCCATCGCCCTTTCGGCGAAACTGGGGCGGGGTATAGACGGATGGCTTACTAGCTGGATTGCTCCGTCTTGGCGTGAGCCAAACACTGCCATGTTCGGATGGTGGTGGTGGTGGGGGCTGATAAGAATACGGTAAAAACTGGGAAAGTAACCAGTCCCACGTTGAGAGTATGGGGTTTCCTTTCCAAGTGAGATTTTGTAGCTGTGAAGTGCAGTTCAGAAGCGAAAGTGCTGTCTGCTGTTACTGTGCCGCATTGGGCTAGTGTAACATACCCCAGGGTATTGGTGTCGGTGGCCGTATCACTTGCGAAGAGATTAACCGGGGCGGTGGGTGATTACTGTTCCTGCTCCGTGCTTACTGTTTTCATAGGAATAGTTGGGCTCCTGCTGATACAGCCACTGTGTTTGGAGCGAGCAGGGTCAGTAATCAGTAACCTATCTGGGTCGGTCTAGAATTGGTTACCGAGCCTACAGTAAGCTGTGGGCCCAATCTCATGATGGTTTGTTATTTGTAACTGCTTACACAGTGGGTGCAGAGACGGTGGCCATTCTGCCGTGAAAGGCTAGTCAGGGTCACTAACACGCGTAGAATTAGCATATTGGATATCCAAGAGATTGAAAACCTGCCATCTCCGGGATACATTGAGTTCCGTAACTGGGATGAGCCCAGACTACTCGTAGGTTTACCCAAGTGGTATCATAATAATAAACAATTTGGCCAAATTCTACAACTTCAGCTAATCTTGCTGACAAGGGTTGGATATTGGAACTTTACACGAAAATTATGCCAAGGAATCGGGAGCGTCAGAATTCCAAATACCGGTAGCCTTCCTACCTGAAACCGCCCCCTCGCAAGAGATCTAAAGTGACTGGCTAAGCACCGGTACCGTCAATACGGACTATAACACAGAGGGGAGAGCCGAGAGCTGAATACTACTGTGTACTGAATTCGATCTAGTTACGCTCTTCCCGTTACCGGTTCAACCGGTAAAATGCGCCGAGAAGGTAAATCTACCCTGGTTGGCTTGGGTTGCTAAAAGCGCGACCAGAAAGCGGCGTACTGTTCCAAACCGCACTGCTGGATGAGGATAGGTAGGCAGGATACTGGGCAGGGTGGGAAACTTGAATTATCTAGTAGGCGCCTCAATAAGTTTTTCCCAAGAGGTTGGCCCCCGGGATTTGGGAAGTCGGTTTGGTGGTGGGATGGCATGAGGGGCGGGAAGCCTATTCGGCTTGCTTATGGTCTTCTGGTGGGATGCGAGTGAGTGGTTGTGATAGCAAGAGTGGTCGAGAGGGGTGACAGTGGGTGCACAGAAAAAATGAAGGGGAGGCAATCGATTTCTGCCAGGCATAAAGGTTGTCTAGAAATTGGTAAGTTGGTTTCCCCCTTAAGATATCGCTCTCCTCCTGTCTTGGGGGGATTTTGCCATTCCACTGGTTAACACTTGCCCTGGAATTGGGCTTACCGGGCTCCCTTTCAACTCTGCATGAAGCAAGACAAAGGATATTCTGTAGGCCCCGGTTGAGCGGAGACGGATCCTAAAGTTAGACCGCTATAGTCTGAATTCGGCACGCATCGTGTTACACACCTAAGATAAGCTGCCCGGAACCTTCCTTAGATTGCCTTTGGAGGGGTTATGGATTTCAATATTGGGGATTGGGAAGCTGGCGGATTCCGCGGGTATTTCCTATCACATTACTAGGGATATTCAAGACGAACCGCATGGGTAACTGGCGAATTTGCACGTCGGACTCGGAGCTTTTTTCATGATCAGTTATATTTTATTTCTCCCCTTTATGGAGTTGAGTACAATATCGTAACTGCTCACAAGGCTATTCTATTGCTACGCTTAGCGATACCATAAGAATAGGAAAATATGCCCCTTCCTCATACAAATTTGTATTGGGCAGATTAAAGGACTTTTCCTTACTGTTACTGACGCACAATAGCAGTGTACTGGGATTGAAGCTCTTATTTCTAACTCTAGATCATGTGAGTTTGGTTGGCGAAATTTGGATCAAAGGGGCCTATTTTTTGGATTAGGAATGCTGGGGAGTTGTGCATATTGGTAGCGGTCAACAAGCGGGGATGGAATGCTGCCGTGGGGTAGACAAAGCTAGGAGGGGAAGGCTGTTTGGACTTTCTAATATTCGATCACCGGGTTACTTACATTTGATTCATGCAGGATTTGTGCTCGAGGAGCCGGCTTTCATATTGATGTTCAGTGATGGGAAAAAAGACTCGCACACTGGCACTCTGACTTCACCAAGGGCCCTAATCGGAACTGTATGGCATCTCATGAAGAGGTTCTGATATTTAAATTATTTCCGGCCTGACTTTAATGCCCCGTCGGGATTCTCGGGTCACGGTTAGGCGCTTAGTAATACCTTGCCTGGGAATTATATATGCTAAAGAAATGAATTGTGCTATTCGAATTACTTTGGGAACAAATCAATCGGAAGATATTCTGTGCTGGGCTCTTAGGGACTAACTTTACGACTCCAGTAATTAATACAAATGCTGTGTCTGTCAGACTCCAGAACTTTAGTAAGAGGGTATCATACCTAAAGAAAGATTGAAATAGTGAAGTATTATGATACTGCATCCGAGAACGAAAAATTGAAGTTTCAGGGAGCCACTCATAATTGCTGATGTGTTTTGGTATCATACTAGGCCTACTCCCCATCTGATTGGCACTAGTTGTCCGAATTCGCGGCCTGAGTAGGGGCGCTTGTGCGGGAAGGCCGGGGGCTCGAAAATAAACGCGGCGGTTGGGAGGCACACAAAAACAAGAGGGCGAGTCTCGACGCTGTGCCAATGCTGAGGGATGTCATTCTTTTAACCGCCATACTATGTATCGTCTGTGTCGGTTCCATATAGCCTAGTACAGTACAAGAAAAATTCTTGGATTTAAGTCCTGCTAAGCCAAAACATACCGTACATCTCCAGTAGTTTGTCTTCTGGGGCATTAGGTTTTTCGGTATAGTGATTTCAACTTGCTTTAACACCTCTTAGGATATCGTTACAGAGAAGTGGCTTTACTGTGTTGTCTAATGGTCAAACCGCCTACCATTTCCATCTGCACGCATCACACAAATAGGGAGTCTGGGATTTTCTGCCAAAGCATGCATACGAATACGGTGCCAAGCAGGGCAATGCAAAAATGATTGGCAAATCGAGCCGGTGGGAGATCAGGTAAGGTGTAATCAGATATTCAGTACATTGCCGTTCTTAAATTATCCTATTGCCTATCAGCGTTCAATAGACTGCCATATCCAACAACACTGCTGAATTCATAGAGGTGATAATGCAGTGAGAGCTGCGCTAGGTTTCCATCATTTGAGTTTCCTCTCCTGATCTTCCGTTTTTAGTTTAGGTGTTGTGATATTGTCGTACTATTACGGCTTGTTAGAGGGGAGATGTTCCACCACACCTTAGTTGTCTACCTAGACACCAGAGCTTGACCGGAATCTTGTATATAGCATCCGAGGAGACGATCCTGCGGGTGAGCGGAAGGGGATCTCCTAGTACAGAAGCTAGACCAGCCGCACTAAAAAGAAAGTACGGTAACTAGGCTAACGACTGGTGAAGGAGGAGGTGTTCTAACCCCGGTCAAACCAGAAAAACTTGGTCGAGGGTTCAGACAACATAATAAAAGCCCAGAGCCCTCAGGAGAACAGGAGACCCTGTGAGGGGGCGCTTTCGGGGTAACTAGTGATCAACTTCTACATAATATAATAGGCCATCATATCAACTCCCTAATAAGCACCGCCTAGACATCCTTATTTCTTTGATACATTTTCATATCCTCTACTCTCATTGCCTGAAGTTGGATGGACCGTGCAAAGCGCCACAAGCCGACCATAGAGGAATTCCGCCAGATGTGTGGGTTCCCTCCAGAACAATGGATGATGACTTGGGAATTCCTCGCTGGCCGCCTGCACGAACCAAGGAACGCTGTTGGCCTTGGAGGCCCTCAGAAAGGTGGACTCCACTGGGACAGTTGGTTAGATACCTTCCTCGACGGGGGCATAGGAAAGGCCCTCTGGGGCGAGGGAGCAAATAGAAAGTGGGCCTACCCAGAAGATCGAAAAGAGTGTGTGCTCCTCTGCCAAAACTTTTCCAAAATACCTTCAATCTCATGGTATTTGACTCACGGGGTGTAGGATTCGGAAATTCCTAAGAGAGATCATGTCGGCTCTTGCGGTCCGTGAGCGAAGATTCCTATCGAAGAGAGAGGGCTCAGGGAACTCTCCCGGTGTATCTAAAGACCAATATCTCAGTCGCGAGTCCTCTGTTGACAGCTCATTCTTCGGAAGCTACTCAACAATCAACCAGGGCTCTGAAATCCACCCCCTGCCTGGCTCAAGGAGCTCTCCACTAATCGGCTCTCGGAATTCTCCATTGCTATCACCTGTAGACGAACTTGCTCACCTAAACCAAGCTATGAAGCGATCAAGTTCGGAATTCACACCGGATTACAAGCGACCACGCATTAGCAATACTGGGGAGAAACTCTCCTCAATGATGAGATTCCAAGAAACCCGCCCGCTGCCCCCGCCCTGCCACGGCTCACCCGCGGGCATAAACACCCTTCAACCTTGCTCCCCTCCAATAAGTATTTCAAGCCCTCAGCATGTATACGCCTCCCACCCATCTCCCTCTGGTGCCTCGAGCTCTCCTGACCTGGTATTTAAAACTCGCCTCGTGGGCTCAACAAAGACCAAATTTCTCCATGCGTCGGATGTTCCTACATTAGGCCGGTTCTTGGAGGCTGTCGCTTCTAAATGGCGGCTGAACCCGGAGCAGTATCAAATTCGCAGTGTGATGCTGAGGGTGGCTGGTGAGGTTTATGATATTGACCCTGAAGACGAACGGGATTGGGATCCTATGATGAAGATTGCTAAGGGTAGTGGCGGAATAGCTGAGGTTGTTGTTGAGATTTCGTGATTTTTCTCATTTACTCTCCTTTTCTTTACTCTGTTTGGAGTTGTAGGTTGCAAGGAGTTTGGATTAGCAGGATTTTTGTTATTTTGCATCTTTGGCAATTGTATCCCCTCTTTTGGCTTTGCAGTCTTGTGGTATTTGGGGAGTTGTGCTCGGGAAGGAAATGTCTTCATGTTCACAAAATCTAAACTCCTTTTGTGTTATATACAGTACTTTCTCCCTGCAACTGTTCATCAGAGATCCTTCTTTGGTAAGGCTTTGGGCCTTGAAAGCTCTGAGGTTCGGGATCAAACGAAGAGATTTATCTACCTCATATATTCTATTCCATGCCAAATATTTTCGAATAAACGATAGTTGGTCTCGATTGTTTTCTGCTCTGTTTCTCTGGATGAAGGCTTTATCGACCTAACTCTAGTAAACACCTATTTGTGGAAAACTGAGAGCTTACATTCTCTATCATACATCTAATTTTCCCACTGTGTACTCGCGCGGCCGAATTAAAGCTGGAATCTTTGTATGGGAATTTCCACCTTGACTTGGCTGTCCGGCTTCAGCCTGACCGCACGAGTATGCTACCGGCACCATGAATGCCCCAATCACAGCTATCCCTGCGAATATGGCAGATGGGGAGCCTTGGGTGCGGTAAATGGACTGCGATCTAGCTAGAATACAAGTCTTCCTATTGTTGTGAAAATAATTGAGCAATAATCGCCGTCGGAGATTCCGAAAGAACCACTTTTAACCCATCCAATCAGGCTCGGGTCCTCAGCCAAAGTTTGGGGAAATGCTTGGGTTCCTGGTAAAACATTACAGTAGTGCGGCTTCCGGAAACTCGTTATTTATGCCCACCTAGATCCCACGCTGTGTGCGTAGTACCGCTGTACTCGCTTTCGTCCAAGAGAAAGAGGAATAAGATTGCCACTATGGGGCAGTGTGCTCGAGTATTATCCTCTTCATTGCGCTGAATGTTTGTTCTCAATAACCCAATGGCAATATTCACCGGAATGGGCCTGGGTATCATCGCCCTACTCTAGAACAGTTAGGTGGGTAAACTCTCGGGATGAGGGGGTAGTTCTCTGATTGGGATGTTGCGTTTATCCGCCGCTGAGCACATGGTCTTCCGGCTGCCGTGCCCGCAACCTCTCGTTAACCTGCCCGCTGCTTACGCTAAGCAAGCAGGGCAAGTAAGCGACCCGGATGGAAAATTGCCCGTGCAACACCGGGGCCTGCACTTCTATCCTGCTTCTTGGAAAACTTAAAGAAGGTTAATTGCTTGTAACACCTATCGACTAAGCTATGCTACATCCAGAGTTCAGCTAAAGCATTGTCGAGCGCCCATCTAAATTTGCATAATCCCGCAGAAGGGAGGGCTCAACTGGGCTACTTACTGTAAATTAGGAGCCATTGCTACACTAAGAAGACAATGTTCTCTCACGCTTGAAATATCACAGATTTTTGCACCCCGCTCTACTGGGCAAGATGAAATATCTCCCTTTTGGGTGCCCAGTCAGCACAGCTCAGAGAGGTGCAAGTGTATGAGGTACACCAACAAATGCATCATATGCCCTTGGAGCGCGGAAATGCTCTGCCTCACTTCCTCCCTCCCTACCCAGTGGTAATTTGTTATCTTGGTTATCGGTTTTGTATGCATGAATGCCTTGTGTGGGAAGTCAATCGCCTTAAAAGTATTATATTCCTCCCCCAGAAGTGCACATCTCTCATAATAAATCAAAACTCAAATCATGGCAACAGAAAGTAATTCTGGTGCAGGCAACTAAAAGGATTAATAATTGGCCTTACTTGCAGGGTTGGGCGCCACTCCTGGGTTTTGGAGTTTTCGGGAATAGCAATAAATCTCTGGTTATGGCGGATATCCAATCGGCAGTCGTCACCCTCAGGGTGGTACGGGGCCATCACGCGGCAATGAGGAGTACTGTACGGTACAGTACCGGTAGCACCGATCACAGCCAATCTGCTGGGTGGTCATTCTAGGAATTATTTACTTCCTATTCCACTACTGGTACTGTACTACCATATATTACTGAAGGGGAACTATAATGCCTCTTATATAACCCCTAATGCCTGAGGATTTCAGGGGAGAATGCAAGAGCCGATTCTGGTAGCCTATTCTTCGATTTCTTCCTATAAACTGAGATATATTTCTAAACCCATTAGTCGTTTTACTTGTAGTAAGTCGGAAAATAAGCTTCTATTGAATAAAACCTCCACCTTTCGCCTCGCGTGACTATTAACGAAACCCTAAAAAACTGACCGCCTAGAGCAGCTTTGGGTTGTGCGGTAGAGTCAAGACGGTCTGGACAAATACTAGTATTGCATGGGCCCCTCCGTTGTCACTTTTGCATACTAAGAGGGTGCTCAGGGGCCTCAGCAGTGCTGACCCCATAGTAGCGAAATTCACCTCACCCTTCCTCTTCACAACATCATTTTGTAGAGTCGATTACTTAGGTTGCCGTACAGTACTAGTGCATCGTTTAAAGTACTATAGGACCTGCCCGGGACAAGGCCGGAAGGAAAACCTCTTAAAAGTTTACCGGTGCCTCTAATGTCCCTTATGGGATTTCCCAACTAATGTCGTAGTTTTCTCTGAGACCTTGAGGCTAAATATAAATTAGATGATTTCCGTGACAGCATATCCAGCATTGCCCATGGAATCATTAAGGATAGGGAGGTGCTCTGCAGGGGCTTGGCAACTACGAAAATACACGCCATATCACCAACTCCCATTCATTATGCAAGCTGCCATTGATGCAACTTGCTCAGAAGATCTCTTAAAAACGCCGGGCTTACCGGGGCGAGTGATCAAGGCAGGTTGGGATCGCGCCGAGTGGTTGGGTTTGCCGGCTTCGGGGTTATGGTTAACAGTAGCCTACAAAGGATTTTACTAGTGCTGCACGGCTGTTATAATACCAAGACCCGGCCACAGTGCCTCTCTCTCCAGGAAAGCTTTGAGGACAGGGATATGAGAGTAGCTTATAAGAGTTTCTGCCTGGAATGAACTAGTCACCACGGGCGGCCCTAATCCAGATACTCACGATGAACTCCCGACTACTTTATGAAGACATAATTTAGTACCGGAAGGTACTTATAGTCAATTCTTGTGCCAAGTTAGAGCCTTTTTTAGTTGGTTAACCGTACGGTGATTAAAAAAGGGCCTCGCTACTTCGCTTAATAATCGTGCCTCGGCACATCGAGGAGTCAGTTTTTCTTTTACTCTATATGGCAACCGGGATAAAATATTGTCCTTGGATTGACTCCCTGCCAAATGTCGTGAGAATCCCTTAAACCGCGGAGGCCATGACCCAGGAGCAAGTACTCCGTCAACCTATGATCAGTCAATTATGGTACAACTCCTTCGGCACTTCGCTTCTCTAAGTGCTCTCACAAGTATACTTCCACCCCCCTGCTCCTCCAAACAAAAAGTCTCCAACCCATCCACTCTTCTGACAAATCCTCATGAGCAGAAATAACTTCCACGATGACCACCCCACTGCCAGCCACCAAGCCCCCCCTAACACTCTACACTTCTATCGCCTCAGTCCGACAATGGCGCCGCCAGCAAGCAAACCAGCGCAACAGTGTAGCCATGATTCCAACGATGGGGGCTCTGCACGCTGGACATATTTCCCTGATCCGCTCAGCAGCCCAGGCCCACGACAGCCTGGTGATCAGCGTATTCGTCAACCCTGCGCAATTTGCCCCGCATGAGGACCTCTCACGGTACCCGCGTACCCTCACCACAGACATCGAGCAACTAGAAGCTCTAAACACGGAGTTATCCTCCCCGGAATCCTCTTCAAAAGGGAGGATCAAAGCTCTTTTCGTGCCCTCGGTGCCGGAAATGTACCCCTCCGGTATACCCCTACAACAAGAATTGCAAAAAGGAGCATTCGTGACCGTCACCCCCCTGTCTAGTCGTCTAGAGGGCATCACGCGCCCGCACTTTTTCCGTGGCGTGGCGACTGTTTGTATGAAGCTTTTCAATATCGTCCAGCCTGACGAGGTGTATTTTGGGCAGAAGGATGTCCAGCAGACGGTCGTGCTGAAGTGGATGGTTAGCGACTTGCATGTTCCTACGAAGATCCGGGTCGAGGATACGGTTAGGGAAGAGGACGGACTGGCCATGAGCTCTAGGAATGTATACCTTGGCGAGAAGAGGCGGGGTTTTGCAGTGTGCCTATACAAGGCTCTTAAAGCTGCGGAGGAAGCATATCTTCGAGAAGTAGCCAAGGGCGCTACGGTCGTCCCGAAAAGGATTCTCACAGAACCTGCTGAGAAGGTGCTCAGAGAGGCTGGAAGTGATGAGGTTAAAACTGAGACTGAGTACTTTAGCGTTGCCTGCCCGAAGGAGTTGGAGGAGTTGGAGCAGGTGGATGTTAATATAGGCGCGGTACTCAGTGGGGCTGTCAGGATGCTCCCAACACAGGAGAGTGAGGGGCCAGTTAGGATTATCGACAATATCATTTTGAAGGGTAAAGCAGAGGCCAGTACATAGGAGGAGCGGGCGCCACAGGATTAGAGGACCGTTGTCCACATTTAAAATAAGTTAAAGAAGTTAATGCATTTTTCAGCGCCAATGAAGTCATGGGGGGTCACTCGGTGAGCTCATAACTGATAACTAGGCAGCAAAGTGTGAATATGAAATTTCAACTCGCGACACCCGACTCGAAGGTTAGACGCAATTCCCCAAGTGAGGCTACGGCGGGCTGTAGGTGTTGCGTGCTGGTGCTCCTCTGTTGCACGCTGTCGGCGCATGGGCGCCTAACGATTTAGCCCTATATCTTTAATCTACAATCCATTCCAGATTTTGTCTTGCTCACAACCAAACCTAATTTACCCCCTTCCTTTCACCTCTTGTACTCCGGTTGTAATTACTCCTTCGGACATCAAGGGATTTTGTCGTTAGCAATCAGTTGTCGATGTTCATAGTTTCTCTTGGAAGAATTCATCTGCCATCATGATCCATTCAAAATTTGATAAAATGATACTGTTATCCTTAGCTTTACGGCGAATAAAATCCGGATTCACCTTCCAGCAAGATTGGTATTTTTTTGCTAAGGTAACTGGTAACATGATGTGAAATACCTAGCTGGTGCAGTGGTTAATATGCCAAGAACCAATTAACTCCTGGGCAATTAGCCGGAGCCCAGGAGCTCAACCCCCCTCACAACGAGCTATTATTGAACAGTCTATCACGTAAAGCAGGAGGCTTAAGAAAGCTTGCCCTATGGGAACTCAGTGACTGAAGACCTTAGCCCTCCTCAATAAGACTATGGGGCAGATCAGACCTTCTACAGGGTGGTAGAATCCGACTCTGGACCATAGGTCGTGATCGGCGGGGTGGCAGAAGAAACAGAGAAGAGTTGATAAGAGAAAAGGTTTGCCTCTTTTAGTTTGTAACTACCACAGTAGGCTCTGAATGCCATACTCAACAGGCCCTCTAACTTAGCACGAAAACTATAGAATAAGTCTGTGAGACCGGTTTTTCAGGATTAAGCGACCCACCCATTGATTGGTCGCCTTGTAAACTTAATACTCCCTCCTTAAGAAGTTGTGTGAATAGTTACTACCAATTTGGTAAGAGATAAAATATCTACAGAACTAGTAGCGGCTAAATCTCCATGATGTGGAGATACAATTATGATAACATCAGAACGACGATGTGAAAATTAAGCCCCGACAACCAAAATATAATTAGGAGCCCAGAGGGGAAACGGTACTCAGGGGGGTAGGGGGATCCGGGAGGGTTTCAGAAAGTTAGCCAAAGAGGTATAGTAAAAGAAGTAAAACCTAGTTAAACTCGAGGGGGGGAAATACCAACTTTCTAATCTATAATTCAATCGAATTACCTACCTAGATTCAAGGCCGGGGTGTTGTATCAGATCCATTTGGGAGGATATCACTCACGGGGGGAGAAATTCAGGCTTAACGAACATTTGCACTTAGTGAGATGATCGTATCCGCACTGTATTCGTATTGATAGCATTACCCTTGCACACCAAATGCCCTGACTTCAACTTTGGGAGGGAGCAAAGGCACTTTATTGTTGGAGAAGTTATTCCTCCCCCACTTTATTAAATTTAGTAGTATGATATCACACCTAACTTATATTTACATCCCAGGTGTTTCTCAGAATTGTAAGTGAGAGCCGAGATTCGTTTAGATTTCAATAGCTACAGAGGGGATAAGTCCACCATGTCTCCCGAGCATGGAGTTTATCATTACAGCGAAAGAGGATCTGACGTGAGGGAAGTATAGAACACTATTTCCTTTCGAGGTCTCAGCTTTTTCTCTCTCTTTCCTCCCTTTTTCTAATTTCTTGTTTTTCCTCAAACCCGCTTGACTATTCTGCCTATTTCTTCTCCCTCCCTCCATACAGAACTTTTAATTAATTGGTATTGGAGGGGTTAGTAGTTATAGATCTCACTATAGGATCTGTTCGATACTGGAATAATTACCCGGAAGCTCGAGATTCTGCCTGACTACCCTCGTTATTCCAAACAGTGTTACATTTTTGGTGCCATTGGAGGCTTAAAGAGAGAGTTGGCGAAGATACAATCTTTCTCCAATCACGCCCTTTGGGACTATTTTCACGTGGAGTCGCTCAATTCGTGAGAAAGGATTGATGCCATTAGCAAGCATCGACCAGAACTTAGACTCTACAGGGACTAGTATTCAGCTATCATAATATATCGCTCATGTCGCCACCACTCCTGTATGATTGTTGGATGTGGCTATTCAACTTAAAGCAGGTTGTGTTAGATGCTTATATAGTTTTATTATCTCTTTGAGAAGCCTTTTTTTCCGCCTAAAAAGTAAGCTGGGCACTTCTACCATTTGCGCATGCCTACCTTGTCCCGGTTTATCATACCTCACAATACTAATCCCCTCTCTCTGCACTAATACCGGCGACTGCTTACTTGAGGGCTAGACATAATACCCGGAACAAGGTGATGATAAGATGGAGATGGAGAATATTTTGATACTTACATCACTCTTTTGCTATACGCTTGTCAGGGTGTGGATATATATGATGGCCTTACACTAGCCTACTAGGATCGTCGGCCCCCTAATCCCTCAGTATTCACCGCCAAAAAAAACGACCAATTTTTAACTGTTATACCCCTGCGAATTTAAGGTGATCCTGGCATTATAAAACACTGCCCAGCATTATAAACTCGTTTCTCGAGGGTTTCTGCTCCTGACCCTCACAACGAGGCTGCCATCACTCTTGCCAGGATCGCCACTGCGCTGTCTCAATCCCTTTACTAAAAAATCTTTTACCAAAGTTTTCAGAGACCCGGCAGCGAGCATTTCGATAGGTATTTACTAATCCCGTTAGCCTAACCTTAGATTACTAGCAAAACGTAAGAGAATAACTGGTAAATAGCGGATCCTCTCGCCCCTAGAATTTCTCTTTGTGATGATACATCGCTTTTCTTGCGGATTGCTTTGATACTGGGATTGGCTGATTGACTCGGATTTCTAGGGAAGGGTCAAAGTAATACAAACCTCGAAGAAGCAAACATCATAAGGGTAAGTAAGAAGAAACTTTGTGAACAATAACATATCTTTCCCCGGGCCTGAAACCTCCAGACGCCTAGCCAACTGCGAAGAAAGTACAATTAAACCTGCGTAAGGTTATGAACTTCGAGAGCTTTAAAGTACTGTACTTTCCATCGCTATAATTTAAGCCCCTCGCAGTCCCCCAGAAGCCCCGGCAGTCCTTCACTGTCCCCAGATGTCACCTCCAGTCTCCTGCAGCCTCTGTGGTCTCCTGCAGTCCCCCGTCGTCCGTGAGCACCCCTTTCTCACCCTGTAGGGCCTGCCGTCCGGTCCAAGGACGGCCGTTCTGTCCTTTGACCGCCCTGGACGGACCACAGATAACCGTCCGGTCCCGTCCGGGCTCTTCGAAGCCCCCCCGGAAGGTTGGGAACACTGCACCTAGCAGCCCAAGGGGACAGTGCCTAGCCCATTAGTCTAGCCCGCCAGAGGTGGCTTTTCCCCACCGCGGTGGCAGCCCAACCATTGCATCGAGTCGACTCACAGTAGTTTACTGAGTAGTCTTTTGCTCAACCCGTGTCGCTCTTCGGGGCTAGCACTTCATTCTAAGCCGCCGACTAATATCTGCTAATTTATCATTTACCCTCCGTTTCCGAGATTTACTCAGGCACAGGGTTATTTTCTCGCAACTAACACCGATTCAGGGACCGAGGCACTTTAGGCTATTGTGCGCTATGAGGCTCTTAAGTAGAACATACCCTTTTTATCGTTATCCAGGCTTTACTACTAATCTAGATAGAGGGTATACCTGCTTAGAATAGTCTAAAATACGGGGAATACCACTTCCGATATAGCCCCCGCCACATACGCACGATGATGCAATAGTGTAGGGGATACCTTCAGGGACACTTTTTCTTCAGTGGTTTAACAGTGGTTTCATTGATAGTCACTCGGTTTGAGGTGTTTGTGTTGACTGGGTAGATTAGGACGGCCTTCGTTCGTAGGGTTTATCAAGTGATAGATTAGGGAGTGTTACTCTCGGGCTAGGAGAGCACGGTTTCTGTCACCAGGTTCTCTCTCTGGGTCCACACTTCGATATCGTGATGTTCGGAGGTCTTCACTGTTCTCCGTTACATAGCTCGAGCAACAAGCTGCTTCTATAGCTATCAGTCGAACTACTTTTCATATTCCTCCCACCTCACAGCCATACAAAAATGCTAACAGTGATCTCCAGTGAAGCGGATGATTCCCAGTTTAACATAACAGGATCAGGGTTCGATCGAGGTGGTTGGGACCCGTTTCGCCATTACGAACACTTGCCTTAGCAACACTGTGATGCCACAATTCCAACTCCCGGTGCCTCTAGTGAATCTCCCTGCCATGGCGTCCTTTCCTCAACCCTTACGATAATGAGATATCCGGACATCCTACACCCAAACGCTTGGAGCCAGTTGGAAAGTACGAATAGTGAGAAAGAAACTTGGCCGAGGGGGCTAGCCTCTCAGTAGGCTACCTGCGCATTTAGACGTTTGGGAGTAGGGAGCGTTCTAGCTAGGGGCAGCATACCCTCAAAACTCATCTTCCAAGTTTCTAGCAAAGAGCCTTGCAATCGAGAATTGGGGTTTATGGTTTGTGTGATCACGGGAAACTGTTTCCTTGTATGAGCGGGGCGTCACACCTCACGTTCAGTTTTCTGGGTGGCAGTTACCTAAACCTCATTTTGTCTTTGCAGCTCGTATTTTACCCAGAGGAACTCGTATAATCCGTATACCACCTGGGTATATAGTGCCGCCCCGGCCTTAACTCGTCCGCGAATAATAGTATAATAATATTTTTATGGGAGGAAGCATGCTCGATATTGAATAATTCTTAGGCAATCGCCGACTCCAAGGAAAGATCGCTGCTGACTAATCGCATGTCTCCACCCAAGCAAATCTTGTTTTTTTCCCCTCTCCTTCCCCAACCAGTAAGATGAACCTCTTCGGCTACCTTCAAAAACCCCTCCTCCATCCCACCAACCCCGCCACATCAACAATTTACGAAACAAAAAATAACTCTTCAAACACACGTCACATAAGAAGGAAAATCCAACGAAATGGGCTGGTTCTGGGCAGAGCAAGAACAAAAGCCCACTCCGAGGGTTAGGCCCGGACCTCCTCCGAATCATCCCATGTCTGGATCTCCACCAGTAATTCCTCTGACCTCCCTCTCCTCCTCCTTTCCGCTTTCAAAATATCAAAACTAACAGAGGTGCTATCAGCCCTCATGCCCAATGCACAAATCCGCCACCTCGGACATCTCTATAAACTTCCGCAGTAGTAGCAGCAACGCCACCTCGGACAACGACATCAGCTCCCTAAACCTAATGTTCAGCAGCCTCCCGCAGTCCCGCGCCCCGGGACAAAAAACCCATCTGCCAACGGAACGCGAGACCTCCAGCATCCCGCGCGGTGACTCTGGATTGTGGGAGTACCCCTCCCCGCAACAGATGTACAATGCGATGCGCCGGAAGGGCTATGACGACACGCCCGAAGACGCAGTGGAGAGTATGGTTGCCGTGCATAACTTTCTGAACGAGGGCGCGTGGGGCGAGATCGTGGGGTGGGAGAGGCGCTTCGGCGGCGGGGTGCTGAGTGCCCTGCTAGATGCGACCGAGGGGGATGAGGCTGCTGAGAGGGTGAATGAGAGGGAGCGAGAGGGGTTCCCAAGGTTGGTTAGGTTTCAGGGAAAGAGCCGGGAGATGACGCCTAAGGCGAGAATGTTCCAGGTTCTTGGGAGGATTTACCCAGAGAAGTTTGGGTAGGTTTTCTTGATTAACTGATTGGTCTGGGTGGTACGGCGGGTTACTGATGTTGCACGTGTATTTTAGGGGGCCTCCACCGTTCGATAGACATGATTGGTACGTACTTCGGCAGGGCGGAAGGGAAGTTCGCTACGTTATTGATTATTACTCTGCGCCACCTGAGCCTACCGGTGAGCCGGTCTTCTACCTAGATGTCAGACCCGCCATCGATAGGCCGAGTGCTATCCTCGAGAGAGTTATGGTGTGGGGAGGAGATCTATGGGAACAAGCTAGCGGAGCAGACGTCAGAAGGGCTGCAGCGGAAAAGGCTAGGAGGGAGTCCTCTTGACGGGTTTGTTCATTTTCAACTAATTAATTAATCGGTTTGGAAGAAGGGGCTTTTTCTCTCTTTTTCTTTTTCTTTTTCTCTTATTCTTTGTTGTTTTCTTATTCTTATTTCAGTGCTTCCCGTGTTAACGGGCTCTTCATATTCGACGTAATCTCTACTCCATTGAGTTTCACCACTTCTCCATTCCGCCTGGGTTGGTTTTGTCCTATTTGCAAAGTTCTATTCCGAACTCCCTTAGCCATTGCATATCGTCATGAATCGTTGTTTGTTCAAGGCTCAAGCGGAGTCCCCCCCCATTTGTTCTTTTTTTGTTGTTGTTTTGAGCGGGGGAACAATAACGTATCAAGTCTCCATTCAATTGATAATGCTGATGCTCCGTGCACCCAACCAACTATCTATGAATAACCACTATACAAACATATACACCAACACACTAGGGTATATGATTCTGTGTGATCCGGGATAGCGGGAGGTATTTATGGCTACAACGGTGGATTCCAATGCGTTTAGCGACGGTGGGCGGAAATATCGCCGACGAGACCACACTGAACCGTACAAAGTCTAATGACACTTCGAATCATCACAGGATCTCACCTATTGAACTAGAAGTGTTAATATTGCCAATTGATATTTGTGGAAATAAGATTTCTGATGGAAGTGAGAATACAACCTTTTCCCAGTGAGATGGCATCCGCGGTGTCCCATATCTCATTGTACTGGATAAAATTTGGTTATCCAGACAGTCAGACTCAGATTTGAGTGTACCATGAAAATACCCCATCTATAAAATTAGCTAATTCCTTATCTCGACTGAAGAGAAATAAAATAAAACCTTACATCATCATATGTCTGGAGAGAGCCGATTTGAAACACTGTCTCCAAAGAACTAATTGTAAATACAATGAAGCAAATTGCAGTAGTGATACCTCTCTACCCCGACATCACAATTGTCTGAGGATTTCTCCTCGACAAGGGGCCAGGGTAGAGAGGCCACCACCACCACCAGGCAACCAGGATGGCCTAGCAACCTAGTGACTTGCTTGTCATTGCTTTATGGATCTTCAGATAAAACTGACCAAGAATTTTGGAGATGTCACTTGTGAGCTCTTAGAGCTCTGGCCAAGATCAATTGAGACTCCGTAAGTAAATTTGGTTGCACAATGATAACTCCCCTTTTTTCTGTTGTTATTAGTACACCAGTTGACATATGCTAAACAGCTGAAGGGAAGGGACAAACCATTGCATGCCACACATTGGTGTTATTGCTAGCCAATGGTTTTGGCTAGAGCCCAGTACATATGTTCAGGGAACAATAGCCTAGACACTCGTTGGGGGCCGTCCCCAACCAGGACTCTAGCTGTATTATCAGCCAGGCCGCCTGGTTGGGTGGCAACCCTAACGAGCCAAGGGCTAGGGACGGAGTGATTGTTCATATTGAATAGTGATTTCCGTGGCGATAATAGTTTGAATGGGTGGAGGTGGTGTGGGTAGAGGAGAGTAAATTTTCCTGAGTGGAAAAATGCGGTGAGGTGAATAATTTGTCGATTCTTGGGCCAGCCGCAGAACCAAAAGGTGTATTGATTAGGATCTTTGGATTCCAGGTACCAGATGCAAGATGGGTTGGGTTGGAAAGGGAAGTCCAGTTTGACTTTCTACTTTTGGCGACGTCTTGAGCAGAGTTGTTGTTATCGATGCTCCTTGTCTCTGTTGCTGCTGGTGGTGGTGGTGGTAGATGGGAGAAGGGATGGAGCACGAGAGCGGTCTTTTATAGAAGAATTCATCCTTTATCCGATGGTACCAATGCAGATAAGGGTCTTGTTTTGTCTACTCGGTCGCCCAAGGGGTTTTCTTCGTGGGGTTTCCCCGAGCTTCTCAGGGTTCCCACTTCGTAGGAGGGGCACTTTGTAGGGTAGCCCGGAGCTTCTTGTATTATTTACCATCTAGCAAAACAGACAATTTTATTTACCTCGGCCCCCGGACTGTCAAACTAACGAGCCAGATTAAACACTGCTCGGAGAACACTGCTCGGAGAACACTGCTCGGAGAACACTGCTCGGAGAACACTGCTCGGAGAACACGCGCTGATCAGTCCTTCGGAGTATTCTGGAAACCGTGCTGCAAATCACCTCGAGGCCTTTAGCTTGCTCTCTATACCCGGATCGCCATCTAGGGCCTATGTGCAGAGTTGGCATTTGCTTCCCCCGGCCTTAAGTTGGACCGAGTGCAAGTGAGCAAAAATCTTGATCGAACCAGAACTATGTTGGAGAAAAGGGACCGTAGTACGGACTATATCCGTGTGTAAACTGTGCGGCAAATGCTTGCCTATGGCTCAAAAGAAGCCAATTGCAGCTGATGATGTAGGCTCCTTCCGTCAGTTCTATGGTGGGGATGGATGGTATTCGGTAGCCATGCTACCAAAACTAGGTGCACAGGAAAGGCCACAAACAACCCATAACTCCAGAGGAAGAAAACTACCAAATATGTGACCCCATTTGCGACCCGAAATAGGCTATCCTAACGTAAACTCCCTCCCCCCCTACAGTTCCGGAGGGTGGGTGTTGTGTGGTGACAACGAAAACAGAGAGGTACCGCCTCCGAATGTCAATAGCATACTGTAGGCGAGTCCCTTATATAGTGTATAATCTGAGGATATTTCACTAGGCGAGCAGCCCGTCCTTCTCCTCTTCGTCCCTTTTGTGGTATCATACCATAGATCCCGATATCAAAAGACCACTTGTCCAACTCTGATATCCCACCCCGGACCTTCAGTGTCTGACACCAAGATAAACCTCCGGTCCCAATAACATTTAAGGACAAACACAGACGCATGATCGTCCTCAACAAACCCTAGCACAACCATCTCACAGGTCGGAAATGATCCCTCTGCAGGTAATTTCCAACCCCGTGACCACTATTTCCCAAATTCGATGATTCCCGTTCCGGCATACCCAAGCATGATGAACCCAATTGGCACAAAATATGAAAGATTCAGAAACAGAAATTCCTACCACACCACCCCACCCATCTCACCCACCTCTTATTCAACAAAGCCTTTTATTTTATTTTTCTTCTTTCGCAAAAATTGAACCTGACAACAAAAAAGCACACCTGTTGTCGTTACAGTGCTTACTGCACACGATCGGGGTCCGATCAGTAATTACCGAATTGATGATTGAACACTTTCCTCGAGATAGGTAAATTGATTTCGAGCGGGGATTGAACCGGTGCGATGCGACCACCATCGGGCGACCGTGACAGTCACCATCGTACGCTTCCATCATCCCGATGAACAGCTCAAATATAGTTACGCTTTTTCTGGCAGAACAAATACAAGCCTCGGGCAGATCGCTGGCAGTTACGAAATACCGGTAGTGGTACGGTATTACGCCTGTACGAGCATCTCATGCGAGATGGTCCAACCGCTTCAGCCCAGATAAGAGGTGGGGGGGGGCGAGGTGAGCGTGGGTTGAAGCTGCATGATGATTTGGTGTTTTTTTTTTATTTAAACAGAAATGGGGAGTGGGGAACTCGGAGGGCAGCGGGGTTAACCGATCCACCCTACCGTACTTGAGTAGAACCGAACTTATGGCCTTGCCCATAAGATTTGGATCTTGTCCCCTTCACTCTCAACACTTTGAACGAGCTGAGCCTTGTGGCTCCCGGTTACGGTACTTGTACCTTCCTTCTTTCGTGCTATCATATTAATTCGCGGATTGGATGGCGCCTTGGCGGGGTTTGATCACCCACAACGTGCGTCCAATCGTAGGTTAACAATAGTTGGGGCTGCCTAACAGGAGTTAACACAACCTTCCCACCGACACATCTTTTTATTCAGCGTTATGCTTTTGTCAGGACCTCTTCTTTTGGGTGGGGATTACCGGTGCCGTTGGACCCCGCACGGAAATGCAGGGGGGGAATCCATTAACAGGCGCAGGGAGGGCGCTCTTTGGGTGGCTAACTTTGAATAACTGCTCCACAACTTCTGGCCAGACATTGCACAAGATTCGTACGATTTTCCATCTTGGCTTTAAGAGGTAGGAAGGTTTTCGGGATTAAGGCATGTAGGCACTCTACACGGACCCGGCACGCTGCTACATACAACCGGACTGACCATTCAATGGAAAACCAACGGGTCGGGTGGGAAACACTTTATTACCTTTTCCTGGCGATGCAGGGAGAGTACATAAACTTTAGCAATTTGATGGGGTTATCCCATATTGCTTTTCCCGGGTGAAGTCCCCGGGAGATAGATATTTGACCGCTGGTGTAATGGATGTGTGTGGGCATGACAGATGGTTGGGTTGGACGGATGGTGCTAGATCATGTTTGGTGGATGGTTGGGACTTGGTGGGGAAGGCAAGGTTGTAAAGGAGATAAGACCATGTTTACGAAACCTAAATATCAAACATCTTGTTCTCAACCATTTCGCCCTCTCCCTTTTTTAATTGGTAGGCTCGGCACACTAGCGGTGATATTTAAGATGGCCTCCCTTCCCCACTCCAAGTCTATCATTCGCAATAACACCCATCAATCCATATATATATAGACAATTCTATGGCCGATACGCCCTCAACCATTTCCACGATCCTCTCCAACGACCTCCTCCTCTCCATCGCGCCTTATTTACACCCCAAGGATATATCCGCTCTATCCCTCACCAACAAACTTATCAACAATTTACTCGCTAGCGCACAGGGGGTATACAGGCATATCGACCTTTCACAAGAGAAGAAAAAGTTTCAAGATGTCCAAAAGTTGGTTAGCCCTACCATCCTATCGGCCACACGAACCTTGGTCTTGGACTTCACCCTCGTGACGATCCCCCAGCTAGAGTCGATCCTCTATTCATCGAACATTACTCTCCTCTCCATCCGGGGATGTAAGGGAATTGATGAACGCGCGCTTATGGCCCATTTGTCGTCCGAGCGCAGCACCAAACTGCGAGGAGTCTACTACTTCACTGACCCCGCTCTAACAACCAGCCGCTTCGTGCAGAAGTCCATAATAAAATCATCCAACGAATGGGCGCTGGTGATTTCTAACTGTAAGGACATCTGTTTTGACACGAGGGTCTGTCGGGGATCGAAGCATCGAACCGACGAGGCTGGCTACATCGAGCCCCGGATCTCCGAGATCAAGCTAGAGGGCAGATGTTCCGGCTGCGGAATTATTCCAACTAGCGAGGGACTACCAAATGTGCTTGTCGCTCCAGCGCCGCTACACTCATCGACCATCAAGGTGGCATGTAAAGGCGCAGATGGAAACCCCACCGCAGATGTGCTTCGCTGCGAAATGTGTGTTCGCGAGCGCTGGTGCGAAGGGTGCGGGCAATGGTGGTGTGAGGATTGCACTACCCATAAGGTTAGTACAAGTAACCCCTCCCCCCACAAACATACGTAATACTATAACCCCGCTTTTTAAGAAAAATAAAACTCACTGATAAAAGAAGCGGGTTACTCGAACATGCTTCGAATGTGGGTTCCAGTGTGGGGAATGTACCGCCGCAGCGAGTCGTATCTGCCAAAGTTGCAAGGGCGGATACTGCATTGCACAGTAATTCCCCCCCTCCTCCGTTATCCAATCCGCAACATCCCATTAATTATGAGAATAGCAACGAAGGAGCCGACGACATCCAGTGTGAATGGTGCAACGCTTCCTCTGCTCGACGGGGTGCTTCAGCCACCGCCTCGAACGCCTTTTTGACCTCTGCCGCCGCGTCTTACTATACCATGATCCAGCAAGCCCGACCAGCGAACACGTTCGTTAAGTCTCATGCGGGAGCGGGTTATAGAGGGGGTGTAGGTGGGAGAAATTTCCAGAACGAAACGATTGCCCGGCGGAGGGCTCTCATGAATAATTAATTATAATAGTGGTGGGCGTTTTTGGATAGATATTCTATCGAGACGGGAGCCCATTTTGTGGGCATGGTGTACATATCTCTCCTCTTTACTACCCTTGTCAATTATTATTTTATTACTGCCTCACTTCCTTCCGCCAACTGCAATGTCAATATAAAACCATTCGTGTATTCATTGATTTTTGGGAGTTTTGTGGGAGATAGATACAGTAGATGCGGCAGATGCGGCAGATAAATCAAGTCAGGGTGTGTTGCCTCAAACTCATTGGTCTCTCCCGACTGGGTTGGGACATACACTGCATGCCGATATCATGTTCACGAGGCCTATTACCGGCACCGAATTCTGAAGCACAGTATCACCGCACGATTGTCGAGTATCACAGCCGGAGCCATCCATCCTCTTATGCCAGGCCGAGGAATTCCGTCTCCAACCTAACCCATCATTATTATTATCAACCACATCCTACACCCTGGGAATAATCCATTAATTCCTCCCCCCCACCCTCTAACAGCTTCCCAATATCCAAGAAATAAGGAAGGAAGAGATTCCAACTACCGTGATACCGTAAAATCTACGGTAGTGAAACCCACTATCCGCCACCCCTGTAATCTCCCACTTCTGAGACAAAAAAAGCTCCTGAAAAGTATTAGCGTTACCCCCGACACAGTGCAAGATCAGCCTTTAGGTTTGTTGGACCTCATTAGCTAGTACCGTATTCGCGATTGTGTTGACTACCGTACAATGTCAAATTTGAGCTATCTTGGGCTGACGGGCTGGTTTCGGCTGGTGAGATGAGAGGGTGAAAACTCCCGGGACGGGCCGCCTGATCATCGATCCTTCAGCCTATGATCGGGGCTAGTTTAGTGGGTTAAGAAGATTTTAAATGCTGTGTCGGTCAATGAGATCCAAGATATCCTACGGTATCTGGTGCATGTACTAGCACTAGTAAATCTTGGACTGGCGCTGTGCGAGGAAAATGCTAATTCTTCTGGTTTTACCTGTTGTGACGGATCAACCAGACCAATTTGAAGCTGTCCGAGGGGGAATGCCTAGGCCTTAGGACATATGCTGCAGACTGGTTTGAGACTGGGGCAAAATATATGAATTACTTGTAGCTCTTGAAGGGGATCAAAGTTGATAGCGAAATCAGAAAACATCTAGTCAAAGTGTTTGTACAGTGAGTTCTAGTGGGTGAGGGACTTGGGAAGGACCTGGGCACGGAGAGTGTTAGAGTCTGTGGGCACAGCCGCTGTATATAGGATTAATATGTTTAATTCAAATTACGCTTTAGAACTCATCGTTAAAGATTGCCCTTGGAGTGGCCATTCACCTACTTGAGGGGGGGGGGGCTGGGAACAAGATCTAGTTTTCTTTTGTAAAGGAGGACTGCATAACAGCTTTCAGACTGTGGCAATGTTTTTATTCGTTTGGTTGGGGGTTGTTGTGCTTTTGGCTTGTCACTTGACTTCAGCTATGAGGTGCATCGGTGGTACTTTCCCGATCTACTGCGGGGATAGGCACAATTCCGGATCTTGTTGGCTTGTCCTATGGGGAGCCATGCCTTGAGACAGATCCCAGATCGGAACAGCTTCCTTATCGATAAAATGTGAATACGGTATTCAAAACCCATCTTGTGAGCTTTTGACTCAGAATAAGGAGATGGCGAATCGCAAGAGTTCTTAAGGTACTGGATTCCAAAGTAAATAAACGGAGAAAAGCAAGCTATCATATTAAGCTACGGTATCTTGTGTAACGGCATAAATATGATACCACAGATCTAAACAGTCTTGGCAGTCCTCGCTTTTGAGCCTCCGACGCAACGCAAACTTATTAGTACTCTCCCGAACCATCACCGCAACCACCACTCGCCTCATTCCTTCTCCTTCTACTGTGGAAACAATGCTCCTCCCATTCCTCCCCCTATCCTTTCTTCCCATCCTCTTCCTGCTCATAAGCTCAACAGCAGCGTCCGTCCCAACAAGCATATTTTGCAAATGCACCTGCGGCCAAAACTCAACCCTGATCCCGATCACCTCCCCGCCCAGCTGCTCGGAATGTAATCGCCAGTTTTGCCTGAAGCAGCACCTGCCGATCTGTCGTGATGTGGGGGATGGTGATATTTTTGCCACTTGTTTTCGTAAGTATGCCCAATCATGCCCGTCCTCTGGGCCAGCATGAAGGGAGGCGGGGGGGACTAATGGGGGCCGGGGCGCTTTTAGAGAGAGATTCGGCAAAGGACCGGGCGGTGGTGCTTATTTTCATTGCGGCTACGGTGGGGTTGCTGGGGTATGCTGGGCTGAGAGGGTGGGTTGGGGGGTTTATTAAGGTTTGTCTGCCCTCCCGTGAGGGTGGTGGGGTTGGAGGACTAATTGGTGGGGTGGGGGGGTGTAGAAATGGAGGGATGGGGATAGAACAACTGGGGAGAGGTACGAGGCTCTGCCAGGTGCTTAGGGCTTATCTACGGTTTCTCTTTGTGGTTTGTGCGGCACGTGGTGGATGGATGGATGGATGGGGTCTGGCAGGCGGGTTGTAGGATATGTTTTGGTTTGGGGGTGCGCGGGCTGTATCTGGATGTTTAAATGTTTGGGTATGATATCATACTGGGAAGTAATGACTGAATGAATAACATTGAACGGAGTTATGCTGTGTTTTGAGTTGCTTGGAGGAATGGTGGTATACAATGGTATGTTATATCGTGGTCTCCAGGTTTGCTGTCCGCCCGTCCGGTATGGAGAATTGTTCGACCTATCACGCACTTGTTTCTTGGGCAGCAGTGCCTTGGGCAGTAGTATGTACCGACTTTGCATATCTCTTGGATTAGTACTGGGTTGTATGGACTTTGTAATAGCTAACTTAAGGGCTTGGATTTTATCCGAAATCCATTAAACCACTAGAGACCACAAATATGGAAGAGCGGTTACGATAGTGGCGTTGATCCCCCTTCACAACACCAGCTTCCCTATTTAAACCCCACAAATCACACTATTCTAGAAACAAATTTGTCATTCCTCTACTTACAGGTTAAATTAATATTAATCCGCTCCTTCCCTACCCGCACCCCTAATCCCGCTACCTTACTAGACGAGCCTCCCATAGTCGCACAAGGTCTAATAGTATACTAACTGTGGTAGTGTTATGTACGGTAGGGCTTCAGGGATCCACTTGGCTAAGTGCCGGGATGAGATTGCCCGGGGGGAGGGGGGGAGTAATTTAAGTGCCGGTACTGACCGTGAGCTATACTGCACCGATAGTGGCCGGGCGTCGTTGTGAGTGCGTTCCCAGATATCTGTAGTGCGCCTAGGGGCCCGGGGATATAGTACGTCGAATATCAACTAATTGCAGAGAGTCCTGTGAGCGAGAAACCGAGTGGATTTCCCTATAGTGTTTTTCATTTCTGAAAAGGATCAAGTGAGTGGGGTGGTGTTTCGCTATACTGGAGTAATCGGTTCTAGGCTGTTGTGTGATCTGGAGGACCAAAATATCGGAGGGAGAGAAGCTATGAACTTTTGGGAAGCATTGGAACTGCGTGGAGGACTTCAATAAAACACATTAGCTATTTATGCAAAAGACGCCGCCAATCTAGGACGGAATCTTGGAAATTGCTTTAGAGGATCTTTCGGAGTAGCTCACCCAAGGGAGCTCACTGATATGTTGATTTGTGATTGCATTTACCTGTGCTAGTTTTTGTAAATATCATACTCCAGCTTTTCCGCCAAGACTTGGTATCTCTATTTATCGTGGAATTCAAGCACCAAAGCAAAACTTTTGTAGCAGGGTGGATAGATGTCCCAGGATCTACTGGCTCCCCGAGAAGCTCGGAGTACTTCGACATGAATTCCCAGAGGCTTCTCTTACTGCTGTGATTGGTGGAATGTGTTCTCGGGCACAGGGAAGATGTGGTTGAAACTATAAAATCAGGCGGAAGCACTTCCGAACTGGAAATGTTCCACAGCGCTAGTCGAGGTCCCGTGTTTTCCATCTGTCTTACGGTGAATGACGGGTGCTTGATCTTGGCGGGGGATTACTTGTGTGCCGTTATCAAAGGCATAACTGAACTGAACTGAACTGAACTGGGCTGGCCTCAAGCCTAGATATGAAGGCCGGTCGGAGAAGCTAATCACCCTGGGAGATGGTCGGATGCGATACTGGTACTCTCTCGTGAAAGTCTTTTGTACTATAAAGGTGGGACTTGGCTTGTGCACTATCCGGGCGGGCTTCTCGAGTCAAGTTCTGGTTGAAGTATCCTCTGACAATACAATAATTGCTTCGTTTGTTTCTCCGGCAGAGGTTTTATATTTCCTAAGCAGAACTGATCGTTATAGGATAATAAAACAAAAAAAAACAAAAAAAAACAGATCCTTGTAGGATCATAAGCCAATAAAGTAGAGTAGTTGATCTATAAGAGAACTCGATAGGCTCTAGTAGAGCACTCTGCATTTAATATCTTGCCATTTATACGGAAGCTCGGTATTATACTGTAGGTCCTGACGAGGATATCACCCAAAAGCAAGGCCTGGCTCCTCACCTCAAGTGCCAGACACCGAAAGCGACCCTGTTGCAGAGGTTTTCGCTTAGTAACCCATATGAAAAGGTTGAGCCTTGGCATAAATCTGTATGTGTTCACTTTTTTCAAGCTGCTTGTCTTACTGCTCTCAACTAATGCTCATTTTGTGAGTTGATGGAATTAAAGGGGGGGCAGTCTAGATAGGTCTGTAGAGAGTTTTCCCTCCAAAATCTCTGTAGTTGTTGGGGCTAGTTCACTATTGGATCTAGTCGTGGTGAGGGTCGACTTCAGAGGCCGGCACCGTATCTCGAACTTTAATTTTTTTCTCCCTTGTGCCTTCGACCTCAGAGAGGCGAGACCGTTATCTGTGTCTTACTGGTATGAGCAATCAGTATTGTGCACGGTCCACACTGGCAAACCACTAAAAGTTGGAGCAAAAAGAATTCTGGAAGCCAATAATCTGCCGGCTGTCTGATAAGTATCATACCACTCACTGTCTATAGAAACACTATTTATTTTCTTTTTCCCGTGCCCTTCTACCACCTTGATCATTGGTCATTCACAGTGAAGGATGAAGCTTAGACCGTAGAGAAGCCCGGGCCCGTCACTACTGCGTTACCGGCCAATTTACCGGTGGGTTGAAAGACGCTAACGGGCCGCACTGCACCCATCTATCCATATATCCGGTCGATGTCCCTTATCTAACTCCTATTCCAGCAGACCCGCCTTCGAAAGCACGCAACAACACCTTATCATCAAGGCCAAACGCTTTCCTACCTCGGATACCCTAGATGATTGACACGGGCTTATCATATACCGGTATACGACAATCTTGTCCCAGTTTGTGCTAATCTCCGTTAGCCTCAGCATGCTAGTATCCGGGCAGGCGGCACTCAGCGGCTATGTTAATACCGGAGACAAGTCCCCTGCTGCTCTAATGGAGGTTAGTGGAAGAGGGGGTCTGGGAACTAGCTGACAACATGGACCGACATGATAGGAGTCGTTGACGCGGAGCTTCGCTTCAGACACGACAGCCCTTTCAAGGAAGCCCTTGGATCTCGAGTTTCTACCTCCCCCTATTCACTGTGGATTCTCGGAGGGATTGTTGGATGCCTGGCGCCCTGAATGAATCGTTATTAAGATCGGGTTGGTTACCGAGACTAACGGTTTCGTTCACATGGGCCCAGTTGACGCAATGCCGAGAGTATCCAGTAGTTGCGCTGTATATTTGGGAAGACCGGAATAATTATTTTTAATCAATCTGCTGACAAGATATTAGGCAAATGAGATTTTCTCCGTATCTGATGCCTATACTTCCGCCGTCGCCGGTATCGTGTTTCCATTCATCCCGTACTTGCTAGGGGATATCTGTCAGAAAGGATATCCCTCTCGCGGCTGATGTGCGACGTTAAGTTCGACTACATCACGGATAGGAGTATTGTTTGGTGCCACTGTGTTCTCTTGTCGATGTGTTTCTCTCCGGGAGAATCAGTCGTCTCCAGTGATCACGAAAGTGTTGGGCAACAAACCTCCCACTGTACGTCCAACAAAAACAAAAACCTGACGCGGAAGGGGGCGCCGAACAGTTTTGTAGGCCTGATAGGTGCCTCCTGGCCTTAATTCGAATGGATTCCTTCTTTCTCGAATGATGAGATGTGAGGGTAAGCGCGGAGATGCTCCTCTGAGTGTAGGGGTATAGAGTGGGAACATTTCCTTCACGGCGGCCATTTTGAGCGCAATCCTTTCCTCTTCGCCATCATATCCCCACTTCTCCTGACCAGCTCGTATAAATGTCGTTCCTGCTGCCGATAGCATAAAATTCCAGTCGCACAGAATGAATTCCGATTGCTGAAACATTTGAAAGGCACAATGAGATCTGAGGCCGCGGCCAACAGGGTTCTCGGGCCGTTGCCGATTTGCCCACTAATCAAAACACGCAAGCACTCGAGCAGTTTGGTCCCGCCAGGCTAAATCATGCTCACTCTGAAAGCCAAAGCAACGGTGATAACCAGTCCACTTGGATCTAAAGTCCTAAGTCAGGGCACAAGTGTCTTTATATACCTCAAGGATATGGCGCTAATGTTTAAAAGGTAGGCGGCTGTGCGGGCACCCGATCAAAGCTTATAATATCAGTCGACACCCTTGCCCTAGATATATTTTATCCCTGTTACGTTACCGGCCATATTCGGATTTTGTCAACCCTTTTCTTTGGTTCTTCCAAATCCCGCCCCCGGCCAATATCTGAGTCCTTGGAGCCAAACTCGTATCACTCCGCCGAAAACGTCAACCGAAAACGCATCTCCGATAGCGACCCCTCGGAGACGCTCCCATATTGGCATTAGGCCTCTTCCGTGGACGAAAAGAATTAATTCCTATAGTGGAGGGTCCCCGCTGGCTCGCTATCGGAGAGAGTTCACGGCAAAGATTCCAGGGGAGCGATACGGATCTGTCCCATGGTCGAGTATTGTGGGGTAATGGCGGAATTTTAGTGTGCTAGGGAGAGCCACTTGATGTCTTGCACGAATTCAGCTTGTTGGCCTTTCAAACCTCCCCAAAATTTCACTCTCACAGTCTGTAATCGCCTCAGTTGAAGTGTGGGGTGGTGAGACCACTAGGGATAATGTAGGACTGTGCTACGGAGCTAGCAGTTTGGCGGCGAGAAATCCAACCCCATCGAATCCATTCCAGCGAGGAAAGGGGGGATGAAGGAATTTATACTAACGAAACCATAAAGCTTATTTGGGGTTCGCTCATCCGGTGAGGTGCGGATGGCCGGTGACTGTTGGCCTTGTTGACAGCTGTGCACCGCCTCAGGAATAATTGGGCGGCAGATCGTACCCGGAGCAGGCAAGAAGTATCCAAAAACAGGGATTCACAAAATAGATGGGGAAAAAAGCCGTGGGTATCTGAGCACCCATACAAATTCACCACCCCTGCTTTCGGGTACTTCTTGCCTGCTACGAGTACCATACCCCAGGAATTGAGTCCACTGGTCAAATTCTGGTACCCGGGAACTCATCATAACGTATCACTCGAGCGGCCCTTTCATTGGCTAGACATCCAGGACCCGCTGCAGGCCCTTGGCCCCCCATGCCTTGACGAGTAACCGGTCGTGCAATCTACGAATATCTGAAGTTAACCAACGTTCTATCTAAAGTAATTAATATTACAAATCCCCCAGCATTAAATCGTCACATGTAAAGTGAGTGGGGGACTTTTCCTCGATTCTGGCTGCAAAATATGCCGTCCACCTCTCTGGACATTTTAGCGTTCTGCATCACAAGGCTGGCAGCATCTGAGATTGGTCGGTATCCTCAGCCTGATGGACTATCGATTGCAGGTGATTAACCTGAGGCTTTTTTTTGCTCTCATCGAAAACTTACCCTCTCGGAGAGTTAATTTAACTTATATCCTGCAGGAACGCTTAATATCCCATGTTATCATATCCTCACAAGGCGTGTTGCATTTCTGATATACCCCCCCTTTCCAACAATCTCAACACAGAAGCACAAGCGCCTTATGCGGGACGGCATAGTGCACTTCAGCTCTTGTACCCGTATAAGTACTCGTGAGAAATGCCTTGACCCCAGACCAACACTTGTCACACGCTGTTCCACAGCCCGCGGGGATCTCCAATAACTCCTCTCTCGAAGGAGACGAAGCGAATATCCATTGACCTAAATATAGCTCTTCCCTCACCCTATCTAACCCAACTACCGGCCCGCGCTCAAAGCTCCGAACCGTCGGGCTTAGCTGGGAGCCGAGAAACCCAGATAACGCAGGTTACCGAGCCTCCGTTCACTCACCTCAACGTGAACCCAGTTGCCATACAATCACAGTGCTATCCCTACGCTAACCGAAATGCAAGAGGGAAGAAACAGATGAAAAAAGGGTCATTTTCCTGGCAAATGATATGATACATCACTTCCGACCCTCCCCTGACCCGTTACTTTCCGCCAAAATTCTGTTTCGTTTCACTTTTCTCACGTCCAGCCAAGACAGACTTTTTTTGCCCATATTACCGGGGTGAAACCTCTTTTTTCTTTTTCGTCTTACTTGCCATTTTCAGGGGGCGCACGGGGGTTTCGGGTAGTTGCTTATCACGGTAGGTCACTCGATATTTGTCGCAATCTACGGGCTGCTACCGATGGTGGAGGAGGATAGGTGGGCGGGGTGCAGCGTGGGTGGAGGGGAGAATGGGGGTTGGGCGTGTACGCAGCCTGCATTCTGGCTAACTTATTAGAGGTTGATTTTACTCTGGCAGTAGGTTAGGCTGTAGCTCTTGTGGACGGGTGCTTTTTTTTTAGTGGAGAATTAACAGTAGTGGGCGGGAGCGGTTGGGGGCGACATGGGTTGGTCGAGGTGGTAGGGTCGATGGAGTTTACCCCGATTCTATGCTTGAGAGTAATCAGCATGATTGGATTGGCAGAGGATCGGGGTCACGTGAGTGCTTCATGGATGGTCACCCGGTGGATGAACCTTGTAGTGAAAGCTAAAATTTAGCACCATAAGAACCCGAATAATCGATCCTCGTCCTAGGGCGCTGGAGGGGGGGGGGGCTGGCAGTTCAAGAGTCTTTGGGAGATTAGTGGTATTGCTACTCGTAGCCTTCTAGGTACCTTCCCGACCGAGCATTAGTAGTAAAATTTAGTCGAAATATATCTTGCTTCCTCCAATTGTACCTCCGATATATCTCCTACCTGGAATTTGCCCCGCTTGGGGCCATCGGCGACAGATTAATTGCTGATAAGGCATTTTCTCGTGATATTTTCTAGGGAGTGGGCCTGCCCCCCCGCCCCCTCACTCTCCTATTTGCCGATTGGCTGATTCCCTGCGATGGAACTAACCCCTAGTCGCTCTAGTCATTATAGCTCACGAGTCTACTGGACAGGAAAGCTCCATGTTTAAGTCTAAGCTTAGTCCTCCGAGCGAGCAAGTTAGATGCCATAGTGGCTTATAATTCTTTTTTATCCACCTACGATAGCAGGTGTGTAAATTGTCAAGTAAATTGTCGTTTCCACAATCACCAAAGCTCTTCCTTCATACGGTTTATAGAATAGGGAACGTGGCCGTATCGCCGGTAGTATCTGACGTTCTAGCCCTGGGCTAAGAGAGGTTGGGGCTGGGCACGGGGGGTATATTGTCCTGGCGGAATATTCGGAGCATACAGCGCATTCCAAAATTATTGGAGCGCCGGAATTTCCGGAAGGAGGAGGGGGGAGGAGGGGCTTGCCTGTCGGTTTATATCCGGTTCCTATTATGCTCTTGGAATTTGCTTGTTTACTTGTTTTTTTTATCTTTTTTCTCCTCGGGGTATTGTTTTTACATCTAGGGCTCTTGGGGGGAGGAAGGAGGGTTTTTTTCTTTGTTTTTTTTTACAAAAAAGGACTCCAACTTAAATTGTTGGGGTTTCTCATGTAGGACCGAGCTATGTATATGGCTCGTCGCCAAAAGCTTCCTTCTAATATGCCGTGTTTGGGTGGTCGGGGGACTTTTTGCTAGATGGGTGGGGTACCTAGCTTTGCTAGATAATATTGGCTGGGATTTGGCTTGGGTTGTGGGCTGAGATATCTATAGCACGACTGGTTGGTATGCTGCGCGAGTAATAGTCAAACATTGGACAATAATTACGATGGCCTCAAAACCGGTAATAGGGGGGGGGGAATGTAATGCGAGAATTAGATATATCTGATAAACCAGGAGGGTATATTCATTTACTGCTTGTAGCTGTAGGAATCTTGATTTGACCAAAATTGTATACAATTCATTGTAACTTGTAACCCCTCAAGAAAAGATTCCATATACTTCCCCTCCACAACGAGTCAACCCCTACCCCTCCGCACTTACGCCACTCACTATGCTACAACACAACCCCCCTCTTCCGTAGCTCGTCCTCCAAAAGCTTCACGATATACTTATGTCTATCAAACCCCGCACTCCCGGCACTCCCCTTCCTAGCCACATCCAACGGAGTCCGCCCCTCATTGTCAGAACTCGACGCATCTGCTCCCAGCCGCAACAGCAGCTCGACGCCATGCTTCCTGCCTCCGCTGGCTGCGACGTGCAACGGCGTCCAACCTAGGTTATCCGCGGCGGATAAGTCTGCGCCGTATTTTTTCAGGAGCACGAGCATCTCCTCCGTCGGCCCATCCGGCTCAAACACACTCGTATGCCCGCTCGTGTCGACCAGGTGGTGAACCGGCGTCCGGCCTAGATTATTGCGCGTGCAAACGTCGGCGCCTTTCTCAATCAACAGGCGTGCGGGCTCAATATTATTCCACCAGGCTGCGACTTGGAGTGGTGCTCGCCCGTGTGAGTCTCGGCGAGTGATGTCCGATCCTTTGTCAATGAGAGTGCTGGAGATCTCGATGTTGTCTCTTTTGACGGCCATGTGGAGGGGTGTTTGGCCCTTGTTGTTTTGGAGTGAGAGGTCTGCACCTTTTCCAACGAGGGTGTGAAATATGCCGGTGATTTCTCGCTTGACGGCTATGTGGAGTGGTGTGTGACCCATGTTGTCTTGGATTGCGATGTCAGCGCCTTTCTCTAGGAGCAGGTGGGCGATTTCTTGGTATCTTCTGCCGACGGCCCAGTGAAGTGGTGTTTGGCCTATCCTGTCTTGAGCTGAGACATCGGATCCATTGTTGATCAAGGTGCGGACGACCTTGACATTCTCCATATCCACTGCAAGGTGCAGTGCTGTTCGGCCTTCGGCGTCTGGCACGGAGGTCTCTGCTCCTTCCTTAATCAAGGTGCTGGCGACCGCTGGGAGATCTCTCTTGACTGCAATATGTAAAAGTGTCTGCCCCATGCTGTCCTGAACGAGGGTGCCTGCGCCGCCCCTTTCGATCAGGAAATTAGCCACAGCACTGTCTTTTCTATCAAGTGCAGTATGAAGCGGTGTCTGTCGCGCATTATTCAGCGTAGAAACCCCGGCTCCCCTGTCGATTAGAATTCCGGCAATTCGCGCATCGGAAGTGATGTGCAGCGGCGTGTTCCCAAAGTTGTCCAGGGCGGAGATATCGGCTCCCTCGTCGATCAGAAAGGCAACGATATCGGGGCAGTTCCACTGAGCAGCCATATGCAACGGCGTACGGCCCTTGCTATCCCGCGCATGGCTAGAAATAGTCGCTCCCTTCTGGATTAGGGCTCGGCTTATTTCGATTTTTCTCTTGTAGAGGGTGACGTGCAGCGGTGTTAGTCCGTCGGCGTCAGGGATGGAGATGTCTGCTCCTGCGTCGATTAGGATGCGGGATGTTAGGAGCTTGTGTTTGTGAATTGCCGTATGCAGTGGTGTTTGCCCTTCCTTGTCCCTTATGGACAGATCTGCGCCTTTACGGGCCAAGATGCGGACAATATCGGCGTCTCCTCTAAAGGCTGCCTTGTGTATCGGTGTCCGCCCCTTGGAATCTCGAGAGGAAATGGGCGCCCCACTCTCGAGCAGCAGGGAAACCATGGCTCGAGCATCTTGGCCTGGCAGCCCGATTGTTCGGAGGAGGGAGGAAAAGTTGCATCCGGAGCTTGCGCGTCTTGCGACGGCCCAATGTAATGGAGTTTCCCCACTCTTATCAGCCGCAGATACGTTGGCTCCTTTGAGAAGCAGGGCTTCTGCCAACTCTGTACTCCGGTGTAGGACCGCCCAGTGCAGGGGAGTTGCCCCATTTATGTCAGTGATAGAGGGATCTTGCCCCGCTTGGAGAAGTTGATGACTGAGTTCCGAATAGTTGTGTTTTGCCGCCAGATGAAGTGCCGTCTCCATACTGCTAGTTATCCTTCCAGTGCTATATTCCTCTCTGGCTAAGAATAAAGGGAGTAACTTGTGAAACCCAAAATCACTCTCATTACCCTCAATGATGCCATTGCTCCTTGCGCCTCTATCGAGGAGCATTTTGACAACGGTTGCGTTTCTGGAGGAGACAGCATAATTCATCGCTGTCCATCCACGGTTGTCTGCGAGTTCAAGTTCCATCCCTTTTTCTAGTAGTAATTCGACTGCCTCCGAATGCCCACTTTCCGCGGCGAAATGTAATGGGGTCTTGCCTTTTTTGTCCCGTTCTAGCAAGGTTGCCCCATTTTCTAGTAAACAGCGTAATACCTTCACGTGACCTGCGCGGGCTGCAATGGATCCCGGGGTTCGTCCCAAGAAATCCACCGGAGAATGGGATGCCCCACGATTTAGCAATAATTGAATTACCTCTGGTCTTCCCCCATAGGCAGCCCAATGCACCTCGGTAGAGTGCACCTCATTCTCTTCTAATGGTTCTCCATCTCTTTCACCCAGTAACGCTTCCACAACTGGTAAATATCCAATCATCGACCCAACACGTAGCGGGGTGATTCCTTTGGGGATTCCATGGCCAACGGTGATCCACGACAGGACTTCAACGTACATCGCTAAAGACTTGGGACTTTTGAGGAATTGCAGCGTCATCGCGGTCAATCGCTCGTCCGGATCATTGCAGCGTAAATGGTGCGATATGTTGGACACGGCATAGCGCAGGAAAGCGAAGGGCGACCGATGCCAAACCGATTTTTTCAACTTCATAGTATCGCCCGGGATATGGGAGAGTGATAAATACGCGACGCAAAAGATGGCGGTTCTCATGTTCGCCTCTTTCAGAATGGGCGATACCTTCTCGTCAACGAGGTATTGTTTGATGGTGTAGTGCGCTAATGCGATTGTTTTACTATGTTGATCGATCTCGACCAGACCTCCGCATATATCGACCAGAGTTTCCGCGCTTGTGATGTTTAGGGGATCGAGCTCTAATTCTCCGGGAACCACTGCCAGGGCGTCCTGCAGCTCGTTGATGCGAAGGGGAGTTGTGGCGCGGGAGAGCAGCGCGAGCACGTCCAGCGCAAGGCCGTCGTTCTCGTCTTGAGCTCTGATACCGTCCACGACTCGTTTGTAGCATTGCTCTAGAGCGTCGACTCTGCTCGAGGGATTTTTTAAGGTCTCTAGGGCGTCCAGGAGTTTCCTCGCGTTGATCTTCTGACTGAGGAAGTCGAAATGGAACTTGGCGAGTAGGAACCTGCATGCACTAATCAACAAAAGTGTTTCCAAACGGAAGAGTTGAAGAATTTACACACATTTCTCCCGCACTATTTCTGACCTCGGGGATTATCTTGGCTTTGTATCGCACCATCAGTGGGGGAGTTTTTGTTGGCCTGAGCGGTCTGGTTTGCTCAATTCTTGCCTCGAGATATGCACTTATGTCCTCCGGATGAGCCGAGAGTTTTACTTCAACAGCGTCCGTTAGTATATCTTTGAGATCCGCCAATGGCCGACTTGTTATGAACAGGAACACTTTCTCTCCTAAGGTTTCTATCCATAGGAGCAGAGAGAGGATCTGTGTTCGAAGGCCTTCCTCACACTCGTCTATGGCATCGAAAACGAGGAAGATGCTAGGGAAAAGACTGACCACACCACTCAACACGCTGCGTAGTTGATCCTGCGAAGCTTTCTTATCAGGAGCGAGTTTGCTATATAGGTCATTGGCAATTTCGGGCAAAGGAGTAGTTGGTGGCAACTTGCATAGGAGCTGTTTTACTATGCTGGCCATTATAGGAGTGGAACTTTGTTGGTCTTGGTAGTTAAAATATATGTATGCTATGCCATCTTCAGTAGCATCCTCTAGATAGTCGATCACTCGCGAGCTTTTAGGGAATTCATCAGTTTTGGGACACCAAAATTATTTGGGAATATCAAGAGAACCTCAAGAAAGTTTTTCCTGCTCCGGCTAATTATTACAAGGTGCTTTATCAGCTCAAATTACTGATTCCCGAGACGGTTTCACCTTACCTATTCCCAATCCAAGAAGTATACGGGAGGATACGCCCTTTTTCCAATTAACAAACTCTTCACTCCTTAATAGCCATTCTCCTGTCCCTTCTTGTCTGTTGTCTTGGATTAGCTGGTGCTTTTCCTTGAAGTCGGCTGAGTGAAGCCATTTAAATTTAAGGATCTCCCGACGGTTTTTTTCTGGGTTGTTGTGCTTAGTTAGTTGCGGTTTTGCGGTTTCTAGATCGGTTTCCTACCAGCCTCACGAGATTCCAGTGAATCGGTAATTTCCTCAGTAGCATTATGTATTTGTAAAAGGCTAGAATCCATCTTCTGAGCCAATTGAAGAACTTCATGCGATGCACTCCTTTACTAACGTGTTAGAAAGGGGATCCCAAGTCATTCGGCACGGATCGGTGTAAAGCGCAATCGCGTTGATGCACCTCAGCAAAAAGGTGCGCCAGTGCAAATCTGAAGAAGATATTTCTGCTGAAAAAAGGACATTGGCGCTTCCGTTGACTTACAAACTATCAGCCTGAAGCCCCAGCAAAATTGTGCTTTTCATCCTCTGGATTCCAAGGAGGTGTTTGGTTGTCTCGGCCTCAGACAGGGGCCATGTGAGCCTCCCCACCTTCCCGTGGAACCCTCTCGCTTCAATCCGCTTTTGTAGTCCATCCGCGAGTTCTTGAAGCTCCCTTTGACACATCTCGATGACGCCCCCTCCCTTGGAGAATTCCTGGAGTAATGGAATAGGCTGCGGCCTTAGCGCAAGTACCCGTAACTGGTAGAGAACTGGGTCGAGCGCTTCAAGCTCTTTCATGATTTCTCGCATGGCCTGCGGGGCATTTTTCACACCCCCGTAATAATCATAGATCGAGTAACAGAGTCTCAGTATTTGGCCGGAAACACCGAGAATTCCCATCGCACCTGACGTGATGCTGAAGGGATCCATGGTGTCGGCAAAGCAGCAATGCGCGATATGAAGGAAGATGAGCTCGTTGAGGTTTTCACGATCGATACTGTCGGAAGTAGAGGCTGACTCCAAGCCTCTCACTGATGCGGTTGATGCATGAAGACTTCGTGCCTGCCGAGTTAGGGTGTGGCTGTGCTTTGTACTACCATGACCCTGTGTGGATTAGAAATATCTGGGGTGAGAATAAGACGGCAGCTTGAAGCATCAGACTAACCGCCGTAACAAAACCTGCCAAGCCTTCCTATTGAGCGTATTTGGACCTCCCCTGCTGATAGGAACTGCTTCGTCGTTTTTAGTACTCTTCAGAGTTTGTTGTGCTGTTTAGTTGGCAGTTGGCGATTGCTGCTTCCTGACATTTAACTTCACCCCAGGTAGTCACTGCCCGCTATCCCGGACTGCGAAAATCTCTAGGATCCGCCCAGTACAGCGCAAGATCCGGGGACAGGTTAGGTTTCAAGTTTGGTGCAAATGGATTTGGGACTCAGAGGTTTATACTAGACAACGAGGGATCCGGATCATCAAGATCCGGGATAGAGGGGTGTACCTGCAAGTCGGTTACTTGCTTAGTAAATGTTCCCCCAAGGGAATCAACCAAGATGCACTCAGGACACTGCAACTGCTTGATTACAGAGTACAAGCGCCATACCACATCATATAACTCAGCGCATAGGGTCATACTGCCCGTAACTTGAGTCTATCGTGGGACGCGGCCTGACCCTCCTGGAAGAAGTCTTCTGCTCGGGTAGAGGATGGCGATAGTGAGCATTAGGAGGCATCATATGGCCCCATTTGTGGAAGGAGCTTGGCCCCTACTTTAACGAGAATTGATGTCCCGGGGCAGAGTGTCTATGAGTGTGGGTAGGGGGTATCGAAATGAGGAGCGGACAGAGGGTGAAGTGAATAGGAGACGAAGCGAGGAGAAATGCCTTTGGTTGACGAGTGTCCTGACTGCGGAGAGCTTGAGTACAAAAGGTTTTAAAGAGGAGTATCGGTAGGTGATTTCATTATGACTAAAACAGTCTCTAGTAGGAGAGCTCACTATACAAAGCCAATGAATTCGTGGCAGCATGAGGTATAACCAATGCCTTGTGAAATTCATTGAACATAAGAGTATTTATGTTTCCCACATACCAGTATCAAGCCTAAGTTAGATCCGAACTAGAATTTTACAAGATTTCCAATAAAAATAAAAGCCCCAAGAAGAACACCTATCATACAGAATTACACAAATTCTCCTCCTAGGGGTTAAATATTCTGATCGCCCCCTCGGTTGTTGACGTCTTCCAATACCTCAAACTTACAATCCCTCGTCCGGACATAGGACTGGAGGAATTTGATTAAACCCAGGATCGATAACCAAGCAGCCCTCGGGAATGTCAATGCACGTCGGCGCCCCACCACCATGACTAAGCCCCATGCAGAATTTGCTGGGTCCATGAGTAATACTGTATGATGTTAGCACGTAACTTACTCTGTAGATATCGAGGAATGAGACACTCACTTTCCATTCGGAGTTGCTGGGTCGTTGTCGAAATTAGCTGTTACAGAAAGCTCTTCCGTGGGATCGCGGAGGAACTCGTTCGACGTCTCAATCGCAATCCAATAAGATTCACTTCCAAGTTTCCAGTTTCCTTGGGTCTTCTTCGCGGCGCCGGTATAGGTTTGGGATTTATCGAGGAAGCATTGATTTATGGCATCGTCCAAGGCTCCCTTGCTACCCTCCGGGTTAGTATGATATACCATCAGGGAAGTAGGATATCAGAGGTTTAGTGTACCAATTCTTGTATTGACCAGTGGGGTCAGTTCTATACGCTTCCACTGCGGTGCCATTCTTGATAATAGTCATGAGACTACACTCTTTATTGCCAACTTCTTGATCGTTGAGGGCGCACCCATCGCCGCACAGCGATTCTTGCAGTTGTCTTGCCCAGTCTAGTTCGGGTTAGCCTCGAGCTGTCTCGGGAGAGACATTGAGAACATGCCAACCTGTGGGTGTTGGCCTTTATCACCGAAGCAGTCCGCTGCTAGAGCAGTGGCAGCAAAGAGTGTAAAGACACCTGTGAGGGTTCGGCTGGCCAACATTTTGATGTGATGTCCCAACTGAAGGTAGGAAAACGAGTAGGAGTTTGGAAATAACAGTGACCGAAGAGTTTCTTGGAGAGTTTTTCTCTGCGATTCCTCAGATGGTCTTTATATAAGTCAAAAAAACATTATTTTTGATTACCAAAGTTGTCAGAATCTTGTGGGGTCTCCCGGAGGCCGTGAAAATCCTAACTCATTAATTTCCTGGGGGTTTTCTCGAAACACGGCAGTGGTTACCGGTATTCTTCTAAACCATACTTGCATAATATTACTACGCCGATAATAATAGGAACAAACAGTGAGACAACCCGAACCACCTTTCTAACGATTCCTTCAAAGGTTACCGTGCTCAAGGGTCCGCGGGGGTAAGATTTGCCCCTAACGCTTCGGAAAATGGTAACACAATAAGCAATCACCACTGTTTTATTCCCGAGACCTTCTATTGAATGCCGGTGTGACCTGTGTTACTAGCAAGTCACTGCCTCTGGTAGGGGACGTCTTGAGGATAAACCCCAAAGGAGGGGCTCCGCTCAGAGAGGAATGGGCGGTGTATGCTACGAAGCGAGCGAGTTGTATTAGAGAGTACCCTTCGCAATCGGTTCAGAAGTTGGAAGGCTCCTTCGGCTGCACCATGCAGAAAGACAAAACAGGGACTAGAGCACCGGGAGCAAAGATTGCATAACGGCAGGGTGGGTTTATTATTGGCACATTACCTCTGTTAACTCTATGGCTGGAGTATTGAGGATTAGGTTTCGCCAAATTTACGAAAAGTGAGTAGAACTGTCCTGCAAATGGTTCCACCATCTATCATTATGAAACGGGGATGTATAGGGATGCCGACATAGTATGGTAAACCCCAGGCTCACGACCGAATTTTCACAATCTTGCCTAGGGAGTGTAAATATAGTGGTGAATGAGGCTATACAGAACCCCAAAATTCTCTTAGTTCGCAGGCGAGCCAAGCTATAGGGTTGCTTGAACGGACAGGTGAGAGACTCGCACTGATCGAGGCTAGGTACAATAGTTAAATCTGTTCTATTCTTGAATCTCGCCAACCTGTAATCGTAGGCTAGGATTATTACTTACATAGCTGTTCAATGGTGGAGTTCGTGGACACGAGCCTTTTGTTTTTCCGCCAGGCGTAGAAGTCGTACATCCTCCGTTGCTAGTCGATCGGGAAGATTTGGGAAGCATAGCAAGTACTGTAGGTTTACCAGCGGTAATGATATCTAACGCTCAGAGATGAATGTTGCTGGACTTTAGGTGGCAGCCGCTCAAGCTAGTAGATCCTTTAGTCGGCGAAAGGCACAGACAGAACAAGATACCTAGGAGCCTCGCATGCCGCTTTCGAGATGTACTGCACAGTAAAAACTAGAATAATTGAGAGTGACTCTTAGGATGTCCATAGTTCCCCCGTTTATGCAAGGGGGGGAAACACAGTGAGAAGATTCTCTTTCCCCCAGGCTGGGGCAAATGGGAAGGAAAATGCGATAGACCTTACTAAGAGAGGAAACTCCAATGTCTTGGCGATATTCCCAACTATTCCGATTCTTGCTGGCTGCTAGGTTGGATTACTTAGAGGTTACATTGCTTTTGCTTTTTATAAAGTAATAGTGTTTATAAGATCTATATTCAGCTCTACTAGTTTTTAGAGCCATACTACCTTCCAAAATAGCTACAAACAAATACCAAAGCAGTTCATACATCAAATACAAGACCTATGAGATCATATTATTTGCTC
>Ga0307509_10000531_pt1 | contig 65317 bp, 67 predicted proteins | sample 10_EM_MG_FD_202245 | JGI IMG/M metagenome (GOLD analysis project Ga0307509, IMG submission 202245) | Populus trichocarpa ectomycorrhiza microbial communities from riparian zone in the Pacific Northwest, United States - 10_EM | ecosystem: Host-associated > Plants > Roots > Unclassified | place...
TTTGCAAGTTCTCTTCTTCGCAATTGCTCCTCTTCCTTCAGCCGCCTTCCCTCTTCAATCTCGGAAAGTAAGCGATCCTTGTATGGAAAACTATTCGGAATATTGAGTTTGTCATTCTTCTTTTTTCGGTGGAGTTCCGGATGCTTTTTGGCCTCCTTTCGTTCCTTACGGGCCTTCTCGTTAGAACGCTTCTCGATTTTGTGGCGGAGACGAACAGGAACCCGCTTGGACTTCTTTCCTGGAAACTGTTAGGCGATAGTTTGTATCTCTGGGTACCCAAAAACTTACTTGGTTTGACCATTGTGAAATCTTTTGGAGATAGCGATGGGCTGTCTGCTTGGGGTGTATGGTGGGGAATATTTTTGCTGTCGAGAATTTTCCTTTGGTCTGTGAAAGTTTTAAGTCGGGTAACGACCTACCGGCATTCACCGTGCTCGGTGGGGGGCAGGAAGATCTAATCTAATCTTGGTTCGTCGGGCTGCTCGGGAACACTGGGAGGCGGCTCTTATGGTCTGCATAATACCCGCATGCCGGGTAACCCAATCTATGAGACTCAACTTTAGCCTAGCCAACCTGGCACATAAACCCACCCTTCCTGTTTCGCCGAATCTAAATCCAAATGCTATCTTCACCAAAACAATGAGTGTCACGAAACTCATCGAACATGTGCTCGAGGAAGTATCTATCGACGGCTCTGAAGGTATTTTTAACATTCTTTTTTCTTCCTGCGAGATCCCTGTCATACGGTCCTTTCTGCGCTTGGATGGCGGGGCAACTGTCGTTCTACCAGATATGAAATTTCCAGAGAGAAAATCTATATCAATTGGTTTAGAAGGGTCATATGGGGTTTCTGTTTGAAGAGTTGAGCCTCAATACCCTTTTCGATAAGGCTGGATAATTCCCAATTTTTTGACCCGGGCTGGCGCTGGTTCGAGTCACGCAGCCATTATTATCCTGAGCATTTTTTCCTTCGGTATGTTCGTTGGGAAATTGCTAACTGGAATTTTCGACCACCAGGCACGACCATAAAGCAACTGTTCGTCTATGTGACTGAATTCTATACCAAGACTCTTGTCCCGAAAGTCGAAATTAATTCTTTATGTGGACCACCACAAAATCCTTGGAGCTCCGGCGCTTCTGGGGGAGAAGGAGGAGGAGAGGCGGACCCTGGGTCTTCGACTGCACTGCAGAGCCAGCCAGCCTATTGGGGGGTTCCGAATATGAGGGATGAGTTCCAGGATTATGTCTGGGATATTCTGCGACAGCAGGAAGATTTTAAAGTTGGGATCGATGGTGAGGGAAATGGGTTGTCATTGGACGAGATTGTCGCCGATTTGAGGAATCAGGCAGAAGATAGTGAGGGAGAAGCAAATAAAGGAGGGAAAGTATGGAGAGTCTATACTTCTGAAGGGAGACATTGGAGGACACTCACTGGCCATGGCCCAGATTTGAAGAGGGTGAGATATCTTTTTCTCGAGTCCATTGGGTGTTGGAGGCCTTACACTAATATTCATGTCAAGGTCCCAAATGCCGTTTTCAAATGCTTAGAAGTGATTGCTAAGCATAGAGAGCAAGGCCTCATCCAACCCGAGTTGACCAAGATTACTGGTCAGGACAAGAAATCTGTTGCTGGGCGTACAACTATCCTCAAGAATTTAGGCCTGATTGAGAAAGTTAGCGTGTTGGCGAAAAGTCTCAACACTAGTAAATTAACTCTTACGAAATACGCTCTGCAACGCGATATCAAACGTCAGGTTGCTCAAGAATCTAGGGAGGTCGTTGTTAAGAAGAGGGGGAAGAAGTTTCTCGATACCAAAAACGATGCGGCCAATATTGCCTGGACTGGGGCCACCATTGATACCGAGAAACTAATCAAGGCTATCTTTTCGGAGCTCAAGGGGGCTAAAAACCAGGTCCTAATGCATAGTGATTTGAAGCGAAAGCTGGTGCGTGAGAAAGCTTATTTCTTGGAATATCTACTAATCTGAAGCACTTAGGGTATGGACAAATCCCGGTTCCACTGGCGATGCTTCTCTAGAATCCTACGAAAATTGGAGTCCTTGGGGGTTGTAAGAAGAATTAGAGTTCCGCTGAAGATCTTGAGAAAGTATAGGAAGACACAAGGCCCTTCTGAGATTGCTATAACTGAGCAGTGCCATGCCCGATGCATTCGGTTTATTCGAGAGATGGAGAGGGGAGATTGGCGCAAGATCCTTACTACCTTCTCTAAGCGGGAATTCGTAGTGGAAGACGAGGACGACGGTGATGCTGAGGGGTCGGAAGACGAAGCTGCTAAGGGCAGTAATAATATTGAGGATGAAGATCCCGTGGTCGCCCAGGAGCTGGGACAGGTCAATGTCGACGAAGCGGTAGAAGAAATTGTTAGAGATCCGCCGCAGTGGAGAAAAGATAAACCTTTGACAACTACTATCTTCGATATTGTGGATTCTTGTGGGAAAAGCGGCATCTCAAGCATGGTGATAACCCGCGCTAAAACAGGTTGATAGATTGGTTGCTAACTGAAGTTTAGGATTTGATGTACAACACTATAGGAAGCTTTTATTACAGGCCAATGGACCAAATTCTTCATCGATTAACTGATTACCCACAACGGTCACAGCCGCCACAGTACATGCACCTTGCCATCATTCGGGAAACCGGTATTTCCGGGCGCCAGACTCACTACAGATATTTCAGTTACCGATGGCATCAAGAATTGGTAGCCGAAGGCGTAGCGGTGCAACCATGGGGGCCCGCGGTCAAGAAAAAGGGTTCAAAGCAAGTTTCGCACGGGGCGATAACCCAAGCCACAGAGACACCTCTATCCCTTGATAAATACGGATTTTTGACTCCCAATCCTTCTAGATTTCTGAAGAGCGATGGCTCTGCTACCCTCGCTGAGAGTCAGTGGGAGGGGAAAAAGAACGAGCGTCTTGATTCCCTCAAAGCTCAGTTTAGAGTTCTCCGAAATAAAGCAGGCGAAGAGCAGTTGGATTGGAAAAATTCTTCACGTAAGAGGCCTTACGAAGATTCGAATTATCGATCAGGAAACTTACATTTTACGTAGCTCGCGGTGGAAGACCTCGGAAATATGAGAAGGGAAAAGAGCCATACCTAGCGGCAAAGAGGCGCGCAGAGGCTAGGCGAATTATCACCGAAGGAGCTACTGGTTTAGTTGAACTAGATGGTACAGATCTAGACGGAACGACGCGAGGGAGGTCTTTTTCAAATGAAATTGAGGGTGACACTCTAGAGATGGAGCCTCCTCCAAAGAGAGCTAGAATCGAGGAGCTTTTAAACCCGGAGGACCTGGAGCCAATATCGCCTCCAAAGCGGCGTGGGCGACCACCTGGTGTTAAGAATGGCGAGGGGAAGGGGAGACAGGTGGCTAAAAAGCGGGAGAAGAAGCCTAATAAAGTGGTGCCGAAGAAGGCTACAAAGGAGTCGAAGACGCCACAGGAACCCCAGGAGCTTGAGGAACCCCAGGAACCGCAGTTTGGCCCCGCTAGTGCTGAGCCCGAGCGAGATCGTCAGGGAAATCCTAAATCCCCGAGAAAACGCAAGGTCCAAGCCGCAAGTGGGAAGGCGGGACGGGCAAAACGCAGAAAAGGGGCCGATCAAGTAGGTCCCCCAGAAGATGATGGAGTGATAATTTATGATTCCATCGTTGTTAGACCAAGTACCGAGCTCGCGCCAGATACCAGGATGATCGACAGTGCAGAGCCGGCACTTGCGGAGCCAGCACCAGGGAATGTCGAACAGTCTGATGGCCAACCTTTAAAGAAGCTAGCTCGGGTAGTTGATGGCGTACAGCTGGAAATCGAGCACCTAGATGTTGAAGGTAACGATTCATATGGCTCAATTGGAGGGATGCTTGCCATATCTCGTCAACAGGTCGTTCTTGATCTTCTCAAGGAAAATAATGGAGTATTTCCTAGTGGGAACGAGCTACGCCACGCGTATAGCAAGCGATATCAGAAGAGTAATCCGAAGGCAGGTGTTTGCGATCGACGGTTGATTCGAGGCATCGTTCAGTCCCTCCAATGCAGGAAAATCGCGTATCAGATCACATTCGACTTCATCAGTTCACGAGGCATCTTCATTACTAAAAAGTTGTTGGTCGACTCTCACTTGACCCCGGATTCGCCCCTTGTGGATGATATGGTTAGGGAAATGATAGCAGCAGACGGAAACCTTTGGTTCCCTCCAGACACTGAATTACATGAGGATATTCAAGAGCGATTCGTGCAACCTCCTAGCTGGTCATTGCCGAAGCCTAGAAAGTCCGAGGAAGTGGAATTCGATAGAGTTTACCCAACCTCAGTCTCGGAGTTGAAACAGAAACGCGAGGCCCGGGCGAGGGAACGTGCTGCGACAAAGGCTGCGAAGTTAAGTGTTATTGCCCGACCCCGCGGCCGCCCACGCACGTACCCTGTGGACGAAGTGTTTAATCACCGGGCAGGTGGCAAGTTTACAGATCAGCAAAGGGAAGAGGCAGCGAATCGACGCCGGGCAGAGCTCAAAGCTGAGAGAGAACTAATGAAGTTGAACCACAAATATCGAACTAGGGCCACCAATGCCGATTCTTTTGATCCATCTCCAACAGCCGATGGCTTACCGAGAAGGGTTTGGTGGAATGAATTTGTTGGGAGGGATTTGAACGAGCCGGGAGACACGGACGCCTTTTTGCAGCAAGTATATGATATTGAGAGGTGGGAAAAGGCAGTTGGACCTGAGGGGCTTCGCATGATGGCCGAGAAAGCAGATGGCATGGTCATGATTAATCTGTTTGGACCTTCTGTTGATAAAGGCGATAACTTCGTACAGATGCCAGTAGCAAATATGGATAATCGCATCACGGCTCCGGACTTCAGTGCGCCGCTGCCTGCTGGGCCAAAGAAGCGTGGTCCTAAACCAAGGCCTAAGAAGATCCGAAAGGGCCCATCTAAGGCGCGTACTGTGGATGTGTTGATGGGAGAGCAGCCTCCAAAGAGGAAGCGCAGACGCCCAGGGACATACGAAAAACCATTGACTAGGCGTGATAGAGCGATGGCGGCAATCCGTGACAACCAATTGAAGCCATCTGATACGGAGCTTTTAACCGAACGTAAGTATCAATATCCAAATCAGTTGCTTTACTTAACTGACGTTCTTGCTGAATAGTTCCGCCTAGAAAATTCCAGTTCAGGAATCAGTATATTATACCCAAGGAAGACGAAGATACCCTCCTGATCGCTGTGATTATTGTCAGAACGATATTCGGCGGTTGGGATAGGAAGATCCATTGGGACCTTCTAACAAAAGCTCTTCCTCAGCATTCTGTGATCACCCTGCAGCGGCGTTGGCCTCGTGTTCGCGACACTCATAAAGCGCATATGAAAAAGCTTCAGGCTGAATTTGAAGATATGTTTCTTGAGGCTTACGAAAGTGGAGAAGTGCCAACCTTTGACATGGACGACCCTTCGTCATTCGACTTGCTGTTTCATGTAAATTGGTTTCGTGAGAATCTGGAGCTGCCTGAGTGAGTTTATCACATGCCTAGACTATCGATGTGAAATCACTGACCACTTAGGGACGCAGAGCTCAAGCGGTTCCCCAACTTCCTGCTACCCGTGAGGCCTTTGATTCTCAGTATGACCTACGGGCCGAGCCACCAAAGCCATGGAGAAACGACTATCATAACCCTCTCATGACTATGGGGCATAGGGTTAATCACTTTATGTGCCATTCTTACGACTTACCCTTGGAGGGCGGAAAGGGCAAAAACAGAGATGAGGATGAAAAAGAAGTGGAATATATCAAGTCAGTGATAAAGGTAGCCTTTTCGCTCAATTTCTTATTATCTGGCGTCTTGACTGACCTGCTTTTAGGCCAATATCGTCACCGATTCTCCTGACGACAATCCGAAGAGAGCCTTCGAAATATTACACTCCTGTCCCGAACGTGTTGTCGATGCTGCATTCTACAATCTCTCCATCAGTAGAACAATCTCGCATAAAAAGAGAGACCGCCTTAGAGCCACTCCAGGGCCGAATTATGAGTTTACGGATAAATTCCACTTGGCGCTCAAGACGCCTATGGACGAGAATCTATTCGCTCAGGCCGTTTCTTATGAGCGATATCTCGAGGAAAACTTTGCTAAATATAAAGCAATTGAGATATCCCCTCTGACCGACGATGGATCTATGGCGTGTATCTTTGCCATGGTTGCTTCTCGTAGGGTATGGATCTGCTTCTCCACTACATCTCGAGCATCGGCAACTGACTTTCTCTATAGATTCTATTAGGGAGGAGCGGCTATGTAGCCGACGAATTCGGCCTAATAGACGGCTACAAGACCCGCTCAATGGACAAGAAAAAGGTTGACTTTAAAGTACACATCCGGCCCGGACCCGACTACCACCGAAAACCCAACCCAAGCCTAGACCCTCCAATCCCGCGAGGAAACATGGACCCCGCGAGCAGAGACCCCATCCGCCTATGGGTTGCTCTTGATGGAACAGCTGTTGCGGGCATGTGGCTAAAGGTGCTAACGGCTGTTGCTGCAACCATCACAAGCCGCCCTGGGATCCCGGATCAGGAAATATCTAAAGCACTCTTTCCCTGTGTCTCTCTAGTCGAACTTGACGATATACTTGCATGGATGGTTGAGCGTGGATGTGTGGAGCGTAGGGGCAAGGGGGCTGATGCAGGGAACTGGCCACGTGAAGGGTATTTCCTGGCTTTCAAGGGTCTGGATTATCTCCCCGCTTGAGCTGTTGGAGATGATTTGTTCGGGTGATACTAGGCTAGGTGGGGATTGGAGTTTGTTTGTTCGACTTGGGTGCTTTCGTGCCATAGTACTCGGGCTCCTTATGCGTCCACTTTGTCTTTTCCTGTATATGTATTTTCTTCTGCATAGTAGATCCTTGATTAGAGCGAGAGGGAGTTGTGCTACGGCCTAGGTATTTGAGTAATCGATGCCCACATTGACCAGTGGCTTGGCGCTTTGCCAGAGTAATCTTCTATCTCGCGGGGTGGTAAGTCTATGATCAGCGCGGGGTCCTGAGCATGTGGATCACCATACCGCACATGGGTAGGGTTCAGTGTTTACGAGGCGGATTCGTTCTATGTGTGACCTGAGTTGTAGAGGTCGGTAAGAAGAAGCAGGGGATGATGATGTTGTATCTCCATTCCCTCTTCTAATGGCGCTTGAGCTTGTGGGAGGCTGCTCACCCCCACGGCCGAGTATACAGAATAGTGCGCCTTTTCTTATCGGATGCGTGCTCACACCCAATTAACCAAACCTCCACTTCGCTCACTCTTCGACTTTAGTATTTATATAAATTTATTAGTAATCAATTTCGTTAATCCCAACTACGCCTGATGCGACCACAACCTTCCGTCAAGCGTAAACACAGGGAAGCCTACCGGTGGCCTCCCAAATAATCCCCCTGCCGGTAACTTAACGCCTTATAAAGTTATTAGTACCGGCATTAATACCGTCGATCATATTACAGGTGGCTTACTGCTCCCATGCAAACCTTGACGGGGGCAGGGAACGTCGCTATTAACTTATGCTCTAATCTGACCCCTACGGTAATTGACATGGCGCCGGTAGATTTTCAAGCGCCTTTTTTCAACACTACTACAAAAAGTCTTTGTGGTTATACGAGCACTCGAGTACTGGTACTTGTATCACATCCCACTGCCGCTGTCAGTCCATGGCATCAGCTAACCTTACTCGAGAAATTAGAATAAGCTTTATGGGAGGTGACAAGTGCCGGTAAGTACCGTAACGCAATGGTAATCTTCATTGGCTGACTTTAGTACTGTGGGGGAAAAAAAGAAAGAAAAAACGCCGCACCCGCTGGTTTAAAGATGGCTTGCCAAGTGCATTACCATGGATCATTAATTACCCGAGTATCATACGTCAACTAATTCACCATAATGTATGCTGGTTTTATGGTGCTGCACCACGGGGTAATCGAAAACCCAGAGAATAATGGGCTTGAGGGATCAGCGAGATGGGGGGAAGCTATCTCACTGTTTATGAGCGAGCTTGCTGCCCTTCAGTCAATTTGTCGGGTTATATAGCCAAATGAGGTCTGCTCCGGGGCTTTACTTCTCTACTTGTCTATCTACGGGGTTCTGTCCTGCTTCTTTCCCACCCCCGCTTCCGCTCCTACTTCTGCTCCTACTCTCTCCGCCTCCTTGCCTTCAGTCCCCCTTCTCTTCATTCTCTTTCTCCTCCCCGCCCCGAGGCGAATTGGCCCATCGTAAACACCTCAAACTTCTCAAACTATGGAGAAAGAATCAACCGACTCATCCCCCCAACGCGTGCAGTTGCGGCAACCCGGCTCAATCGAGGACGGGGCAGATCGTGAGTTCGAAAAGGAATTGGTGAGAAAATTGGATAAGCATATCATCCCTACGATTATGCTTGTGTACCTGCTCTCGTTCTTGGATAGGTTTGGGTCTTTTCTTTTTGCTCTTCTGTTGAGGCGGAGGACTGGACTGAGGGTTGGTCCGTGGTGATGGGTAGGATTAACATTGGTAATGCACGATTGTACGGGTTGGAAGAAGACTTGGGGCTCAAAGGGAATCAATTCCAGACTTCGGTTTCGATTTTGTTCGTGACGTATCTTGTCTGTTATCACCCCTACCCCCAGAGCGAAGGAAAACGAAAGTGCAAGACTGACAATTGCTGCCTACAAAGGCTTTCGAAATCCCGAGTAACCTTGTATTTAAAAAGTTCACGCCCAGACGATATAGTAACCCGCCTTACCTACGGTGCCTATATACTAGGCTATAGCTAACTTATCCCAGTCGCAGCGATAACTACAATCTGGGGCATTATCGCAACCTGCACAGGTCTCGTGAACTCCTATAGCAGTCTCCTCGCCTGCCGTCTCCTCCTCGGCGCCGCTGAAGCTGGTTTGTTCCCCGGTCTGGCAGTGTACCTTACGTTCTTCTACACTCGCAAAGAGCTCGCCCGGCGCATCGGCTGCCTCATTGTCTGTGTCGCTCTGGCTGGTGCCTGCGGTGGTCTCTTAGCCTACGGGATCGGATACCTGGACGGAAAGAGTGGGATGAAGGGATGGCGGTGGATCCTTATAATCGAGGGATTACCGGCGGTCGCGGTCGGGCCGTTGGTGTATTTCTTTTTGGCAGATAGCCCGGAGGAGGCGGGGTACTTGAACGAGGAGGAGAAGAGGTTCGTGGTTGCCCGGAGGGAGCGAGAAGTAACACAGACTGCCAGTGCCCAGGAGTTTCATTGGGAGGATGTTAGGAAGTGCTTTTTGGATTGGAAGTGTTGGGCTTTGTATGCTTCCCTTCCTAAGAAAATCTACTAGAGAGTGGTTAGACTAATAACAGCAGTGCATTCGGACAATTCGGAGTTGACACTATGCTCTACGGTCCCTCCCCACTTTTACTTCCACTTCTCTGACTCTTATACTAACTCACTCCTAGGGTTCAGCACCTTCCTCCCCACAATCATAAAGGCCATCGGCCACTGGCCCACACCACAAGTCCAAGCCCTCACAATTCCCTGCTACGCTCTCGGCGCAATCACATACCTAATAGTCGCCCACATCTCCGACAAACAGCAGCGGCGAGGTATGTACACCGTAAGTTTCGCTTGCATCTCCATTGTTGGGTACGGGATTCTCTTGTCCGATGCTTCTAGCGGTGTGCACTACTTTGGATGTTTCCTTGTTGCCATTGGGTTGTACGTGGCCGTGGGATTGCCGGTAGCTTGGCTGCCGAATAATTGCCCCCGGTATGGAAAGAGGGCAGCTGCCATAGGATTTCAGATCACAGTAGGGAATGCGAGCGGCATTATGGCGCCGTTTGTAAGTTTCACTATTGACATAGCAATTCAGTCAGATCCAAAGAGGGGGCTGACATACACCGGATAGATTTACCTGTCTAAAGATTCTCCGAGGTCCGCTTTTACTTGTGCACTCTACTTGTGATAGCATCATGTGCTAAGGGCTACAAACAGATACATAAAAGGCCACGCAGTATCCCTATCGATGGTAGGGATCGCAGCTATCATTTACACTTTCCTCTGGGTCAGTATTTCGCATCCCCCTCCTTCACACCCCTCTACTAGCTTAGTACTAACACCCCACAGTATAGGTTCTCAAAACTAAATGCCAGCCGAGAATGTGGAGGGGAAAACACGAAAATCGTTGGCTTGACCGAAGAGGAAATCGCAGAGCTAGGCGACGAATCGTAGGTCCCATTTACCCCTTGGTTTACGGGCATCTACTGATAAAATCGATCATAGGCCGAGGTTTCGGTACACGATATAAGAATGCACTCGCTGGTTCATTTCTATGTAGGTAAGTAGAACCCTAACCCTGCTGGTGCCTTCCGCAATGATTAACTGCGCCCAAGCAGTCCTTAAAAATTAGAACCATCTTTTAACCCTAGAAACTTTTCTGTATAGGAACCACTCCTTTGGCTATCCAGTGTACTTCATAGTTCTTGATTTTTCTCGCTGTGTTCAAAGGTTCCCTCGCCAAGTGGGTAAAGGTGGTTGCCGCGCAGGATTTCGTGTCAACCACTGGCGTTTTTTCCCGCTATGGTGTGTGTGGTATTTTGTACTGCCCAGGGGAGGTCGGGGTTGGAGCTTTTGGTCTGAAGAGTGAGGGGTACTTTTATTCTCCGCGAGTTGTGATACTTTGATACCAAATTACATTTGAGGCTTACTCGCAGCGAGAATAAGTCCTGAGACTACGGGCGCAACCGCGGCCCGCAAAATTCAACCATCGTGAGAACAACAATGGAGATTACGATAGCAACTACAACTATAATGACTATTAATACTAAGGCCTGTATATTTGACTCCCACCCTCTCTCTAGGAGCAATGGATCTTCTAATTGAACTTTCCATTTTAACTATGGTATCTATTTAGGTCGTTGAGCCATTGCTATGGTAGTCTGAGGTAGAATTATGGTTGCGCCCCTTGTCTCAGGACTTATTCTCGCCGCGAGTATGCGAATGGGTACCATGAGCTGTTACCCTACCACTATTAGCCTACTGAAACCTGTATCGCTTTCTTCACCCTCTGGGCGAGGCTATTGGGTCATGAGTTCGGTATCATACAAGTTGTACTCTCATACTATATTATACGAGTACTATACACTTATCAATATACATACCAGTGCCCGACGACCTCCATCCGGACACCTGAAATCCATAGCCCCCTCCAAATCCTCCCTGACTCTTAGCAAAACATATCTTCCTTCACCACTAATATCCTAGCTATAATCATTCTTTAGATACAAAGGGATCTTGTTAGTAATTAATGGTGAATAGCTCCTTTGATAATGCATTGCATGTCTAATAAGTGCTATCTTATCTTCTTATCCTTTAGGTTGGACTCCAGTGTTCCTTCTAGCTCGACAAGTGACTATACTACACACCAGCTGGATCTCCACGTCCACGATATATATCAAGCTCTAAACTATGCGCCTATCACTTTTATAGTATATGAAGTTGGGAACCCTAGATTTCGCTCACTAAATCTCCTTCGCACTTTTGAGGAAAGTTTATATACACTGCAGTATCGCTCTGGCTGTGTGGGTTCATATCTTACTATATGACAGTAATGAGCCCACAAACCACCACCTCTCCCCAGAATTCCCATCGAAATCCCGAAATCCGGCTTTCAGCGGGATAAGTATCTATTCCCAAGTTAACATTGCATGAAATACCTAGCTAGAGCAGTGGTTAACATGTCAAGAACCAATTAACCCCTATCGCAATTAGCAGGAGCCTAGGAGTTAAATTCATGCCGACAATTAGCCATTATTGAACGATCCGTCATGTAGGGCAGGACAATTAAAAAAATCCTGCTCTATGGGGACTGGGTGATTGGAGACCTAGCCTTCATCAATAAGGCTGCAGGGCTTATCAATCCTGCTATCATACGAGGTGGTAGAATCCGACTCCAGACCTCAAGGTTGGCGATCGGCAGGGTATCATAGCAGAAAAGAAGGAAGGAATTTCCTTTGTTTCCTTTGTCTTGGAAAATCAGCTCTAAGCCCTGGAAGCTATGGATTTTTTAACCTTATCTTTTCCTAGAAAACTATAATACGCTCTCCATAGTTATTTTCTTGTAAACATATTTTTTCCCCCAGCAAGCGAGGTACAAATAATTCCTAGTGAGGGGTATAGGATCAGCAGATGCCGGACAGGGATAGACAGGATAGATACCTGAAGTTGAAATAAGATCCGCGTGCTGCAGTGCTAACTTGGCACCTCAGTACCTAATTACGTCTCCGCATGACCAGATCGCACTTCTCAAGACTGTATTACTGTACGTAAGACTGTAGAAGCTTCTTCCCTTCCTTACTTCTTGCGTTGTTGGTACCTCTCTCTTCTCCTCGACATACTCTTTCTCTCCCCTACTACTGCGTCTTCTGTTACCCCCTAGTCCTTCTGCTTCACGTCCGTCTAAGGTATGTGAAAGGGCTTGCTATGATGGCAATGCTTCCTGGTGGTGCTTCCGACGTCCACCCATCTCATTGTTCCTGCGATGTTAGGAGCCTGCGACTGTATTCCTCGTCATTACTGAGTGAAGGCAAACACCCGCCGGCAAGCGGAAGGGTATGAGCTTTACCTCTGACTAGCCCCTAGATGGGAAGGAAGACGGACCAATCCGAAAGGACACCAGCAAAGAGTGCCGTCCCAAGGAAACGCGCTCTAAGACACCATACGCACAGTGAAGACTGGGCGATCAGCGCTCACTCCCGTTCTGCACTTGGAAGCTATCTCCTTCTCCAAGCGAATTCGGGAATCGATAACCAGACGCTCAATGCGGGCTGCGGGCTTATTATCTGGGGCTCAATCTCAAAATACTGAGCACTCTGGCGATGAGGCTGCATCCTCTATTTTTGCCTTTTCCTGGAAGTACAGATAGATATCCCACTGGCAATTCACCACCAATCACTCGTCGGTATGCTGGCAGTTGAGTATTGCTACTGGGGGGAACCTTTGCTGTATATTTATGAGAGCCGTTACGCCGACTTGGGAGTCCCACACAATGCCTTGAGGAGGGCACTACCAGGGTGGCTTATTTTGGCCTGTGAAGTTGGATCACGAAACATCACTCGACAGGTGGTCTCTATTGCATGTTGAAACATACTTCTGGCACTACTGTGGTGTCACTCACACTATTTGTTTTTTCTCCTTGCATCAAACCTTATCATACCTCTACACCTCCGGCACTATTGAAGATACCTCCTTGCATTTCCTTCATTCTTCTTTTATTGTTATTGTTATTGTTCGCTCGACCTATTTGTCTCGCTCCCAAATGGTAGATAGTCAGGGCTGCTCGCCCTTCTCTTTGAGATAGTTAGAGTGCTCAGTTTTTCCTCAAGCAATCAATCACTTCTTCATCATATCGTACTATCATTCCATTCAATATTACCACAACATTGCACGTTGGGATAGGCATAGCCGCATAGGACCACGGAGCCCAAAAATAGAGGGCTATAGCACACCGCTTACCTTACAACCCTCCAGAACAGCATAACTGGAAGTAGCACTCTCTCAAGTCTAGTTAGAGAAAAAGCGAGGAATTCAACTGGAAGGAAACATTCGAAGGTTCTACAAAAACCGCTCACATATTGTACTATATTATGAAACCCTTCCAGAAGAAGAGCAAAAGAAGCCTCATTTCCCACCCGCCCCATCCTCCAGACCCCTCCTTACTCCAAAGAAATAATTCCCGACTTTCTCCCCACCCCTTACCTCCCTCCACCCAAATCCTGGCACATAAACACATCCCATAACAAGAACATCCCTCCACCCATCCTTCCCTTCAAAAAACTCCCTCAGCTCCTCGGCATTAATGTACTTATTCCAATCGTGCGTCCCCCTCGGCACAATCCCCAGAATATCCTCAGCAACTAACTTTGTCGTCAAAAAGCTCGTCCAGGTCCTCGCGATCGTAGACAACACCAGCCACCCCCCGGGCATGACATGCTCCATGGTAGCCGTCAAGAACGAACTCGGACGCGGGACATGCTCTATGACTTCCATTAACGTGACGACATCGAATTGGCTCTGCTGGCCCTCGAGTTCTTTCGGGAGTTGTTCGATTGTGGTATTAATGTAGTGGAGTTTGCCGCCGCCGAGCATGGGGTCTTGTCGCGCGTGTTCAAGTGCGACGGAGAGAACCTCCTTGCTCGGGTCGATTGCTATGACGGACTCTGATCCCGGTAGTCTTGCGAGTGCCTCCGCGAGGATTCCGCCGCCGCAGCCTATGTCTAGGAAACGGAGTTTCTGGGTGCTGTCTCTGCCATGCGCTTCCGCTCGTAGGTCGGGGTTTTCCAGAGATGTGCGTGCGGAAGAGACGGCTGGTATTGAGGAACCTTTCAGGAGGCAGCGTTGGATAAAAGAGAGGCGGATTGGGTTCATTAGGTGTAGGAGACGGGAGGAGCCGTGGGGGTCCCACCATGTTGAGGCTAGATTTGCGAAGTGCGAGATCTCGGTTTGGTCGACGGAGCTGGTTGAGTGGGCCCTTGTGGAATTGGTCCCGAGGTTCGAAAGACGTATTCGCGAGGGCCTTACTCGATGGAGGGGCGGGATTTTTGAAGACATTGGCTTGGCGGAGTGGAATGTCGTGGTGGGGGATGTTTGTTCCAAAGGGATTGTAGGACGTTAAGTTAAGCTTCTAGCACTCGTACGCCAACCCTAACCCTCAGGGAGTATGGCATTCCCGAAATTTGGATAGGCACTTCATATTGCACCCGACGCCCTGGATATGGAAAGACTAAGGATATTGGAAATACCAGCATGAAATTAAATACTTTTAGACTACTATATCTACAGCCCAGCGCCACAATTACCATCCCATGAACCATAAACCCATAAACCAGTAAAACTCAATTACTTGAATGGTGCAGATATAGGTTCGACGACAGTACCCTGCTTAACAATAACCCTCGGCATCGTAGAATCCTGGAATGTCGTTTTCGTAGCCCACTCGGGCCCAATAGGGATGCGCAAACTGCGTTCGTATTGCTGCTGCGACTCGAAGGGGAAAGGGAGTGCGGATGCTCGATATTTGACGTTCTAAGGGAGAGTGTTAGCGTTACTGGTAACAATCGATCTAGTAGTCTCACACCTTCTTCACACGCTTCTCGTTGATAATAACCTTCTCAAGCTTCTTATCCTTCCGTTTATTCTTGTCGACACCCTTGATAGTCTTGAGGAACCTAGTATCCTTCTTCCCCTTTTGTTCTACGAGACCTGCTCCGGTCCAGCTGCCCCATCCCGGAATCCTGGTATCGATAACTTGGTCACCCTCCTCGTCGATCTTTCTCTTCTTCTCTGCCTTGAACTCTGCGACAACATTGTCGCCTGCGAAAGCCCGCTTTGCAAGCTCCTGCAGATCAAGATTTGCGCCTTTATTCCCCCCGACCGGCACCAGATTGATGGCTCCTTCGTCATCGCCATCCCCTTCTCCATCGCCGCTATCGCGGTGGTTTTCGGCTTTGCGCTTGTTTGAAGCAGATTTAAGCGTGGCACTTACATCAACCTCCATATCCGGTACGGGACTATTACGGTCTTTGAGTGCCTGTTTCCGATCCTTGGAGAGCTTGGAGTTGATCTTTACGTTCTTGGACTCCTGTCTTCCGGCTACCAAACTCTGAGCTTTGGGTCTCACGAGGCGGGAAATAGAGTCTTGAGCACACCATATGTTGGGCTCTAGGGCCCCCTTCTCCTCCCTTATCCTAGGAAAAGGTCCAGGTGAAATGGTCCGCCCTTCGCTAGTCCTTGCTTTCTGATTAGGAAACTGTAGAGACGATACCCCAGGCTGCGAGAAGGGATTCTTGAGTATATTGGAAGACGGCTTGTTCACTATCGTAACCTCAGCCTCGTCCAGACTATCCTCACCATCCCCATCTTCACTCGAGCGCTCAGCCTCCTCGAATTCAGACTTGTCTGGCTTGGGCTTCTTGACTACCCCTTCCTTCTTCCTTCCAGCTCTGAAGATCATCCTTCCGCTATTAACTTCTTCCTCGCCCTCATCAGTCTTATCTGACCTGTCATCATCATCTTCTAAAGCCCGCCGTAGACCCTCCACTTCGGCCTTATTGGCTTTCTTCCGAGCAGCTTCGGCATTTTGCATAAACTTGAGGCCCATCAACTTACTCTTGTTGTGTTGATCTTTGGCAGAACCATTTTCATTCTCCAGCTTTTCTAGTTCTGCAAGTAAGCGCTGCTTTGCTTGCTGCTGATCTTCGTTAAACAAATCTTCTTCGTCCCCACTACTCTCGAGCTCCTCGTCTTCCCCAAGAATTGTCTTTCCAGCAATCCTCATCCGAAGCTCTTCTGAGCGCTTTGCCATCTCTACCACACCATCCTGTGCTTCCTCATCCCACATAGTCCTCCCCGAGTCCTTCATGCCCTTAGACCACTTGCTCTGCCTATGCCTCAAAGTCATTCGCTCTTCCGCCCTCTTCCTCTCCCTCTCCATAATATCTTCTTCATTCGGTACCCCGCCATGTCCAAGAGCCAGAGCCTCGGCCCCCCCACTGGCATTTTGTTCCTTTAACCGGTCTTTTTTGAGGATTCTATGGTAGGATTTCGACTTGATCTTCTTGATACGCTTTGCCTTGACCTCTTCCCGGTATAGTAGTTCACGCGCAAGCCGAAGCTCAGCCGTCCGTTTCTGAACCTCCTCTACGGATAGTTTATTCGTTTTCAGTTCCTCAAATTCCTTGATTGACTTTTCGGAAGCCATGTTCGACTCCTTCAGAATTCCAGAGATAGTAGCTTCAAGTTCGGTTAACAGGGTAGGCTCAGAAGCCGAAAGCACAGTGATTTTCTTCGGCACCGGTAACCGTGCGTTAGGAGCATTGGCTAATGGAAAATGAAGATGATCCGCCTGTCGGCTATGCTTCACTGTGTCGGTCCAGCGACCAAGCACCTCTTTTGACTTCTCGTACGCCGCTGCCCGATCTAACTTGTCCTGTTGCCTCTTCGCCAACGGGGCCGAAAGCTTCCCCTGTACTCCTGACTTGCTGGATTTTGGTGGTGCATTGTCGGCAATGAGCTTGAGTGATTGTTTGAGCTTGGGATTGGTGACGGTGGGCATGAGGTCCTCCACAGTGAGCTTATCGGAGGTTGAGGGTATAGTTAAATTGTACTCGTTCGGCGCCTTCCCTTCGTTAGGATCGTCTCCTGGAGTCCTCCTCGACGATTTCATCGTAGAAGGAAGCGAAGATATGATCTCCTGAAGCTTTGCAAGTTTCGAGGGGTCTTCTGGCGTTTCGTCCTCTTCCTCAGAGAAATCTGCCATCGATTCCTCATCGCCCTCATCTCCAGATTCAGATTCACTACCCAGAGAACTGTCGCTGAGCTCACCATCCTCTTCTTCATCGTCAGAGACCTGCCGCTGAGGCCTCCCTTTCGCTTTTTTACTGACAACCTCCTCCTCCTCCCCCCCCTCATCTTCCCCAGAATCAGGCCTATCCAGCATCTCCGACAAGTCTATAAGTCCTTCTCCGTCTTCGCTACTCCAATCATCACCATCACCCTCACTCCCCTCCTCTAAGCCCTGCCCGGGCTTGCCCTTTTTCTTCTTCCCAGCAGAGGTACTCCCTCGGAAGGTAAAATCCGCAAACCTCTCCTCATCGCTCTCGCCCAGTGCCTCGTCGCTGTCGAGGTCGCTATCATCATCGCTATCAACGTGCCCTATTTTCCACTCATTCCCTTCAGAATCGCTACCGCGGTCCATCTCGTCTACATTGTCCCCTCCACCATCCCCACCTTCTCCATCGTCGTTGCCATTTCTTCGAGACCGTGAAGGACCGCCATTGCCGAATCTGCGAACTGGAACGGAAGGCTTCTCAGAGGACTCAGCAGAAGCAATCGCGAAAGCGTTTTGCGCTCGATCGCGCGGGTTCTTGCGCATCATTCGGCGGTTGGAAGGAGGTGCCATTGTTGCGCAATTGCTATTTTTGTAACGGTGGAGGTTTTGGTGGCAAGTATTTTTTGGAAGTGGGAAATTATTTAATTGTTATGCCAAGATTTTACTCTAAACCCTTAAATTTAAGTTAATCTAAAAAAAGTTAGAAGGGTGGAAGAAAAAAAATTTGTGGAAAACCGTTTGACTTCCCCCACCACTTAAGACCCCCGAACAAACCCACCACACTGCCGCTGTAATTTCATACGTACAATGGGCTCCGACAAGAAACGAAAACACCCTCAAGACGCAGATCCAGGCCCGGCGGGAGGGGGTGGGGCAAAAAAATCCCCTGCGACCGCAAATAAAAGGCTCAAGCCCGTGCCGTCGGCAGCTGCTCCAAAACCTGAGCCAGCAAAGCGATCAACACTCCGTGCTTCAAAGGACGAAGAAACATCTTTTCCGAGAGGCGGTGGCTCTATTCTTACCCCGTTGGAGTTCAAGCAAATATCCAATGACGCTGCTAAAGATGTCCTCTTCGAAACTGAAAATGCGAAAGCCAAATCGGCTAAAAAGAAACCAATGAGAGAGGGATCGAGGGGAGATAAAAGAGCTAAAAAAGACGAATCCAAGAAAAGTGAACAAAAGTGGATTAAAGCAGAGGGATTGAGCTATAAGGTCGGTCCTTTCTCGCCAAAAATAATAACTACGAGCTTCTAATCACTTCGCAGAGACTGCTACCGGGAACACTTGTGCTTGGATGCATCTCCCAGATTAATCAAACTGACCTCGCTCTTGCTTTGCCAAATAATTTGACTGGCTTTGTTCCTCTTACTTCTATTTCAGAATCGCTGAACAAGAAGGTCGAGGCTTTAGTCCGGGATAGCGATGACGAGGATGAGGACGGAGAAGAAAAAATTGAAGCAGCAAAGTCGGAATCTAGCGAGGATGATGTTGACCTCACGTCTATGTTCCAGATCAGGCAATATCTCCGAGCGTACGTCGTATCTTCTTCAGAACCTGCCAATTCCAAATCTTCCTCTGGCTCTAAAAACATTAAGAAGCGGATCGAGCTGTCCTTGGATCCAGCTATGGCAAATAGCGGCCTTACAGCTACTGAGCTAGTCGTTGGGTGTACTATCCAGGCCTCTGTTACAAGTGTGGAGGATCACGGTCTCGTTATGAATCTGGGTATCGGAGATGATCTCAAGGGGTTTCTCTCATCCAAGGAGCTCGGGAAGGGCCGTTCGGTGACAGATGCAAAGGAAGGCCAAGTAATGCTTTGCACAATCATCGGGCTCTCGTCGAATGGTAAAATTGTCAAACTCTCAGGGGATCTAGAACAGAAACCAAGTAAGAAGGGTAAATACTCTGGTGGGAAGGCAGCATGGTGGCTGGGTTCTGCGCCCACAGTTAATACATTTTTGCCCGGAACTGGTGTAGAGGTACTCGTTACAGATATAGCAAAGGGAGGCAAAACTGTTGGGATCGCAGGCAAGGTTATGGGACTTGTGGATGCTACAATGGACTTCTTTCACGCTTCCGGCTGGGAGGGAAAGAACATTGAATCCAAGTTTAAGGTTGGAGAAAAGGTCAGCCCCAGGCACGTCTCCCTTATATATAGCCTCTCTAACCTTCTTTAGATCAAAGCGCGTGTCATTGCTACCTACTCCGAACCTCATAAACTCGCTCTCTCAATCCTTCCCCACATCCTTTCATTCACTCAGCCAATTGAGAAAGAGCCTACAACTATCCTCCCAACAGCCACCATTATCAACTCTGCAAAGGTTCTTAATATCGAACCCAAAACCGGCCTTTTTCTAGACGTCGGTGTTCCCGGTATTCCCGGCTTCGTCCATATATCTCGGGTCTCAAGCAATAGAAAAATAGACGTTCTATCTGAAGATTCTGGTTTATATCAGACTGGTTCAGCCCATATGGCCAGAGTAATTGGCTATAACTCTATGGATGGCCTCTATCTTGCTAGCATGGAGCAGAATATTCTCGATCAACCATTTTTAAGGGTGGAGGATATCAAAGTTGGTGAAGTCGTGAAGGGGACTATCGATCGAGTCCTAGATAGTGGACGTCTTATCGTAAGCTTAGCTGAAGGGATCACCGGAATGGTGGATGAACTTCACCTAAGTGATATCAAACTTAAGCATCCCGAAAGGAAGTTTAGGAAGGGTGTAGAAGTAAAAGCAAGGGTAAATTTTTTTCGACTATCCCGGGCCCATTTCCAACAATACTAATTGATGAATAGGTTTTGCTAGTTGACCCTCCAAAGAGGAGAGTAAGATTGACCTTAAAAAAGGCTATTGTCAACTCTGACGCTCCAATAATATCATCTTACGAGGATGCAACTTCTGGCACTCGCTCAGTTGGTACCTTGATTAAAATCCTACCAAACGGCGCCATTGTGAGGTTCTTTTCAGATGTCTGTGGCTTCCTCCCGATTTCCGAGATGAGCGAAGCATATATCCAAGACCCCCGTGAGCACTTCACCGTTGGCCAGTCTGTCAATGTCCATGTTTTGTCCGTGGACCCTGCAAACCAAAAGCTACGAGTTTCCCGCAAAGATCCAAACTTGTCTGGTAAAGCCCAGAAAAAGGCTCTCGCTAAACTGCCCTCTAGTAGCGTTGTCTCTAAGACCGTAGTCGAAAAGTCGGCGGATGAAATGACTGATGAGCCTGCTGGCGAGGGTCTCAGTACTGGGGGATTCGACTGGTCCGCAAGTATCCTAGACAGGCGTGGCCCCGATACCGATTCTGAGAGGGATACCAGCCCCGAAGAGGAGAGGCACAAAAAGAAGCGTAAGAAGGCCCAAATCAAGGAAGATTTGACGGGAAATCTAGCGACGAGAGAACCACAATCCGTCGCTGACTTCGAACGCCTTCTCCTTGGAGACCCTAACGATTCCAAAATGTGGATCATGTACATGTCATTCCAACTACAACTTAACGAAGTCGAGAAAGCTAGAGAGATCGCCGAGAGAGCGATTAAGACTATTGCCCTTCGGGAGGAGAAGGAAAAGCAGAACGTCTGGACCGCTATGCTAAATATGGAATCCACGTACGGCACTGATGAGACTCTCGAAGAAGCCTTCAAGAGGGCCTGCCAGTATAACGAGGCTCAAAGCATCCATGAGAAACTTGCTAGTATCTATATTCAAACCGGGAAGACTGAGGTATGGAATTTCCCGATCAAAGTCCTCGCCACAGACACCTAACTCCATGACTCTAGAAAGCAGATGACCTCTTCAAGGTGATGATCAAAAAATTCAGCCAAGATCCTAGAATCTGGGTAAACTACGCCGACTTCCTTCTCAGCAAGCAAAACCGCGAAGCCGCCCGTGCGCTCCTTCAACGCGCGATGCAAGCACTCCCGCAAGACCAGCACAAAGACCTCATCTCCAAGTTTGCTAAGCTAGAATTCCGCAGTGGTGACCCTGAGAGAGGACGAACGCTGTTTGAGAACTTACTCGCCACTTTCAAAAAGAAGAGCGACCTGTATAACATGTTCTTGGACATGGAGATCAAGTACGGAAGCGAAGATGATGACGGAAAGGAGGGCGTCAGAGCTTTATTCAAGAGGGCTCTCGCTGAGAAGACTTCGACCCGTCAAGCTAAGGCTCTTTTCAAGAAGTGGTTGGGGTTCGAGAAGAGCAAGGGGGATGAGAAGAGTGTTGAGACTGTGACGAGAAAGGCAAAGGAATATGTCGAGGCAAAGAAGGGGGAGTGAGTGAAGCGGAGTGGGGTATAGCATCGGGTATTGTTAAATTATGTAAATTATATCAGTACATATCGTGACCTACGTAATTGAAATCAAAGTTTCCTTGCAGTAATATTGTCCGATATGGGAGTTAGCAGCAGGTATATGTGGTCGGTGGGCCGGTGGGATAGTGACTTTTCGTGATCTTGGGCACGGGACAAATTGATATATCCAGATCCAGCACAGCAACACTTCACCCTGTAAAAAACCACCCATCCAACCCAGCCTAGCCAATAATCACGAGTAGACAATCATAAACATTCAAACACTACAAGTGAAATTACGATACCTAGCATACAACAGGAAAGGAAAAGAAAAAGAAAAATGTACCATTTCCCTACCAACCAACTCCCCCAACGGAAAAAAAAACTAGGGAAATCGAAGCAGGTAAGAGAGAGCGGAAGAGTCAATCAAAGGAGCCGGGAACGGAACGAAACCCATGGAGAAAAATAGACAACGCTCAGCAAGCCGCCGTAGCGGAGCTCCTAAGGTTAATAAAATTAATTATAACCTCTACTGATGATGGTTGGAGGAAAGAGGAGCGCGAGGGAGAATGGCCTTTTATAGTGTTTTGGAGGTGAAAAAAAAAGAAAAATCGGCGACGGGGAGGGTTGTGCCCTATTTTTGAGGGCTAGGGCGGAGTTGGCCGCAAGGAAGCCCGTTTTGGTCCGAGGAGGCTCCGTGAATTCAAGATTACTAGTATGATATGATATATCATACGAAGAGTACCTTTCTATCTTTATTCCTGCAAACGCCCCATATCTTCTCCAAACAAAACCCATTACCCCCCCCCTCCCTAGGCCAACGTCTCTACTAAAGGGCTGCATACAATCAATCAACCTTCCAGTCACCCCCGGCGTTCATCTTTCCTCCTCCGGGCCCCGAATACCGCACAGAGCACAATGCACATCCTGGAAGAAGTAGAACCAAACCTGCAACAAGACACTCTAGGGTCTCCCATCTATGTGGCCCTTCTTCCTTCTCGGGCGCGGAGTTTGCAGACCAACTACGGCGGGGGGGGCACCCAAGAAACATCATCATCATCAGTTGATCATCGGGCATATTTCTGTATGAGAAAGTTGATAGTGTGCCCGACTTGCAACGAGAATTAATTTGTCTTCCTTTTTCTTTTGTTCTTTCCTCCTTGTGCGACCTTTTGTGGACGTCTGCTCTCCCTTTTCGCTCGCAAAGATGCTTGAACCCCACTGACAAACTTGATCTTTTATGATGCCCTCTCATACTTCTTTGAGACAAAAGGAGATGAACCCCTACTTCTTAGAGTGCTCCGGAAGACCTAGTTTGTTTGTGTGGGTGATAAGTGGGACAGAACCCAGAAACGTCCTTTTCAGTACCGTTCTCGCCGGTGCCGGAGGACCGACGGGTATCATGCGAGCTTAGTGACAAAAAGGAGCTGACCCATCCCACCTATTTCCATACAAAATGCACGAGCTTAGCCAACCTCATGCTTACCCCTAGATCTCCTTGTACGGGTACGAGTAATCTATTAACGTTAGGGCCTGATTGGCATACTATGATTTGAGATGTTCATGGTGTTTGGCTTGGCAGTATCTGCAGATTGCAATTTGGGAAATTTCAAAGCGTGATCTGAAGATTTAGGGCCATGATTTCCTCATATTATTATGATAGTTAACCCCAAATTATGATTCGGAAATTTGAAAATCACAGCCATGCAGCTAGGCTACATTGTTAGATAGAATATACTCGGGGATATTCGGTACTCGAGTAATAGTAGATACAAGGAAAAAAGTAAAATCCACTCGAGCCTCCAGCAAATACAGAATGCAGGTTCATTTGAAACATTACAACCCCAACCAGAGCTATAAAAAAAGAAAGAAGCAAAAAATACAAGCCTCACAGTCAACAGTCAGTTTACGGAGCTATCAAAGTTCCCCGACTCCCGGGTTCCATGCTTCATTTAGTGGCGTCTTTAGATGTAATGCCAGTCTCTTGTGCTGATGAAACGGAAACTGGATTTGCATCGCTCTCCTTCACTAAACCATCCCGCTCGTCATCACTATCACCAAGTGAGAAAGGATCTCTGTCCATCGGCGCCGGCTCAACGCTCTTCAAAGGTTCCCATTTGCTAGATGATGGAGATGTTTGTCGAGCCGGCGCACCAGTTGATGCGGAGCGAGGGGGCTGTGGTGGACGATACATATCGTCATCAGAAATGGTAACTGGGCGCTCATCAAATGATACTTTGCGGCCAGTGGGCTTGTTTGAAGGTTGAAACAATCCAGGGTTGGCCCGGGGACGACGAGGTTGTGGAGCTACATATCATCAGTAATGGAACATAATAAAACTATTTCGACCCTTAAATAGCTAAGGAATAGCTCATACTTTGAACAGAGTTGTCCCTAAGCTCAAGGTGCGTGAAGTCGTCGCTTAGAACCCGGGGATCAGCGTCGTATCCACCGTCTCTCGAACTCCTCCTAGGGTTTTCGTATTCAGTAGCAGTTCGATTACCGCTCCTGGCATACTGGCTACTAGGCCTTGCAGAGCTCGGGGGAGATGCCTCGGGGGAGTCGCCATCGAGTCTCTTTTTAAAATCAGAAATCCAGGAATTGACTTTGCTTTGGGTTTCAAGAAAGCCTTTGCGGAGGTTTTCCTTAATAACCGGAAGATCGTCTAAGTCCGTAAGCAGGAGAAAGCCATACATTAGGAACACAATAGTACAAACCATCAAGGAACGAATGCTCCTTATCTGAATCGTAGTCAGAATCTGGGTCATGCAATCTTCCTCTCCTTCGACCTGTCTCATATTCTGGATCTAGAGTGGTACTGGCACCCGGGCGAGGCATACCAGTTCCAGCTCTCTTAGGCACACCGAATTGATCCGCCAATTGTCTAGCATAAATTTCGTCTGCCTCAAGTTGAGTTTGTGGGGTAGAAGTTATATATGGTGATGGTGTGGGACCGCCAGGGCCTTGGTGACGCTCGGGGCGATCCGCATACGGCTAGTACATGTTAGAATTTCTATAAAGTTGCGATAGAAGTGATCAAACCTGTTTTATCTGAGCGCGTTGAGCAGGACGTGGAGGCTGTGGAGGAGGAGTCTCTTCTACAAAAGTGGGGTCGCTCATAGCTATTGAAAGCTTAGTATAAATGGCATTTGATCGATTTCAGGGACTCAACTTACTCAACAAGGCGGTAAATGCCGGTTCAACCTGGCCGCCCGAAGCAACAAGAACTGCTTTGACAACAGTGGCGTCTATAGAGGGGAAAGCCTCTTGGAGAGTAGCTTGAGCTTGTTGCTGAGGAGACATTGGGCGCGGTGGTTTCGGCGGCGGGTTTTCAACACTGGATTCAAGAACAGAAGGAGTGTTGACATCTAGTACTAGGCTTGCAGAAGAAATAGTGGCCGGTGTTGGTTCGGTAACCGCAGTTTCCCCGGCGTCCTTGGGTGCTGAAACAGGGGCATCCCCGGTCTATGGAGTATTATTAGAGCCCGCCGGGTTGGGGTTAACGAGTATAGTAACAAGCGATACTTACAGGCTCTGCCACTGGAATCCTTTCTGGCTGTTCTGAACCCATCGTGGGACTTTAACCGATAATTCAGATTAAATGTTTGTCAGAATCGAACGAGAATGTTGTCGAAGTTTCTTCAGGGAGAGGGCGGGAGAGGGCGAGAGAGGGGAGGGTGCAATATGCCGGGAAAGACTAGAAAGAAGCAAAGCAAGGAAGTAGGTCGTTGAATCAGATGCCTGAGGCTGACGTTGCCCCGCCAACTTTTCTAGCCACACCCCACTAAAAAATACCACAGCACGTGTCAACACGTTTTCTAGCCACACCAATCTTCCTTGATCTTTCTCACCCCAATTCACTCCTCAATTTCCCTAACAATGCCACCAAGGATATCTTTAACACCTTACCTACGGTGGCTATGGGGAAACCCATACCCCTTCCGACTAGCCCACCCCTCAGGGCCCGTGAACCGCTGCCATCCATTCACCACTACCGTCCTAAATGCCTTCGGTAATCGTCCAAAGAGAATCTCCTCCTCAGGCTCCCCCGAACTTCTTGAGGGCTCCAAGGCAGCCGCTCTCGAGCGCAAGCGACTAGCTACTCGGCCTGGGGTCCTAGCTGTTAAAAAGGGAATGACAGCTATCTTCAAGCCGAACGGTAGGCGAATCGCCTGCACCGTCCTCCAACTCGAACGGGTTCAGGTCACGGCAGTCAAGACCCGCCAAAAAAATGGGTATTGGGCGGTACAGGTTGGCTCTGGCTTGAGAAACCCGAAGAATGTAACTAGGCCAATGTTGGGTCACTTCGAAGGGGCCGGTGTAGCGCCCAAAGAACACCTACGAGAATTCCGAGTCAAGGACGAAAGTGGGTTGATGGAGCCTGGGGCTACTTTTGCTGCCGACTTCTTCATTGAGGGCCAATATGTTGATGTTAAAGCTAATTGCAAAGGTCACGGATTTGCGGGAGTATGCCTCACCAAATACCTCAATTTGATAAGGGTCTTGGCTAATTTGTCGATAGGGTATGAAACGCCACGGCTTCAGCGGTCAACCTGCTTCCCATGGCAATTCCTTAAACCATAGAACCATGGGTTCAGCCGGCCAATCCCAGGGTGGTGGTTCCCGTGTCTTGCCCGGGAAGCGAATGCCTGGAAGAATGGGCGGCCATCAAGTCACAAGACCGCATGTTCAGGTCATGAAGATAGATAAGGAATTGGGAACTATCCTTCTCTTTGGTAAGTAAGCGCCCGGTATTAGTTCCCTTACGAATGCTTATCGATCCCCACAGGTCCTGTACCTGGTCCGAAAGGCTGCACCGTCGCCATCCAGGATACTATTCTCGGGCCTCCACCAGTCATTCCTGAGCCGACTGCAACTCCCTGCGAGCCTGCTGTTGTCGCAGCGTAACTATTAGACCTAACTATATATAAGGCTCTCAATAAAACACTACCAACTAGTATATACATCATTTGTTGTCACTCGCCTGTGACTCCCTGCTCCCGCTTCACAGCCCCAGCAGAATCACGGTGCCCGACTTAAAGTCGGACGCAATTCCCTGAACAAGGTTGTCATAAATCATGAATATGGGGTCGCGCTACCCCTATATTATATGCTTATCAATTTAAGGGTGTCTGACGAGCTTCAGCCTTATTCCTATAATACGCAACCTCCTCAAACTCCTAGCTTATCCACAACTAACCTACTTTTTTCATTACTAATATTCTCGTTGCGGCTGCTCCTTTGCGCACCAAAGGAACCTGCGGTTAGCTATCAATGATCACTGTTTACAATCTGCCTCTTCCTAAAGATTAATCTGCTCCTGTAATCCATCCAATGTTTACCGATGTGACACCGTTATCCTTAACCTCTAGTGAAAATATGCAAATCTACCTGCCAATAGGATAGGTATTCGTTCACACAGCAGCATTCCACGAAGTGCCTAGCCGATACGGGTCCAATCAACCCCAGCGTGATTAGTAGGAACCCAATCTCCCTCATGATGAGTTATTATCGAACGGCCCACTACGTGGTGCCGGGAAAACAGCAAATCCTGCCCCACGTGGGCAGGGATATGGGATATTAAAGGCATTAGCCCCCTTCAGCAAGGCTATATGTCAAAATCCTGCTACAAGCCAGTATAATCTAACTCCCGAGAATAACACCTCGGGATGAGACCCGCAATCTAGGGGCCGGGGGTAGAAGAAAGGGAAGAAAAAAGGTTTGTTCGCCTCTATGAGTTTGGAAAAGCAACCGAAAATATAAACTCTGCAGTACAGAAATGAGTGAATTGGTCTATGAGAGTGGCCACCATTTACCATCAAACCACCCTTTCATCATTCATCGGCTTACAAGTTGGCTACATTTTCTAAGATAAAATTAAAATTAAAATTAGGTATCAATAGTTACTACTAGTAGAAGGTGTAATGTCCGGTAAACACTCTAATAGTTATGATACGGCTAAGCCTAAATTTCCGCTAGGGGTTGTCTGGAGATGTCGCCATTCAAAACAGTGCCGTAGGGCTGGAGCCATGGGTGGCTTGGAGGAGGGGATGATTAGGACACAACCCTTTCTGGTTACCTTTTAGACTCTCTTCGCACGGCATTGTGCAGTTCGCAAAAAATGGATGCCGTGCATGATATTAGAAGGTATCTGAGCCTACCCGCTCTGTTAAGCCGATAGTTTGCCATCACGGTAGATCACTCGGGTCACTTGTCAATATAGCGAGGTCGAACTAGGCCCCTCGAACGAGGCTTTAATAGATAGAAATAGCTTGATACTTACATTACTCTTCAATTATACACCTGTTAGTACATATATACGTGCAGCAGTACCAGGCTACTCAGCCGGATATACAGCCCCTCCAAAATACCTCTTAGTGCGCCCCTCCCTCCCCCTCCCTCCTGATTCCTCAGAGTATTGCTAATGCTTGAACGCTACTGGACTTGAGCTGTTATATGAGCTAGCTAGCTAAGGAAGTAACATAGGTTAAGCTCTTACAGCCACGCATTCCACTCCCCCTCCGAGATCACAGCGTGGCGCGGAACCAGATACAAGCCCTCCGGGAGCACAGTACAAGTACCTAAGGCTACATCGAGGATTGCTCGGGCATGGTGTCTCCGATGCGGATGCGGTTGCTTCTATCCATCGATCTCTCGATACAGTATAGATTCTGCTCAGAGATCCGTGATGTTCTCTGTGCATCGTGTAACTTACTATACTCTTTATACCCTCTATGATATCCCTCAGAACAGCCATCTCCCGAAGTGGGAAAATACGGAGAGGCTGATAGCCCCGGAGTAGAGTCAGGACCTTGTGCCTGGTGGTGCGATAAAGGGTGGTGCTGTGGGTAGGTGTTACTGCGAAGCTAATATAATACCAAGGACTAGCAAGGGGATCGCGAAAAACTCTACTTCAGAGAGCCCCTCCTTTCAGGGTTCCTATTAATATACTGGTAACAGTGCCATAGGGTCTTGTTTATTGGATGAGATAATTTGAGCAACATTTGCTCTCTTTGGGAGGGCAACAACTATCCTCCATGCACGTTCGGGGCACTTACTCGTAGCGGCTGCTCTCCTCTTCCCAACGACTTGTTAAATACCAGCGAGCACTGTATTTCTGTAGGTAGGCCTTGGGGGTGATTTCTACCTCATTCTCGGTGCTTTTAGTATTGCCTCGCTCGTATCTAGGAAATTCAGCGGAGGCTACACTCGTTTAGCACGAATGAACTATTCTACAGTAAGTTTGCGGCAAATCAGTGAGCTCTCGTTTTGCCCACGCCCAGCAGACGTGCATGCGCTCTTCTCACGATATCTCCGAGTGATTAAGCATGGATTGGCGAAACACAGGCGAAATCAGAAGTAGTAAACCCATAATTTAATGATATCATGTTCCACCTTTACCACTTTCGCTTACACCGAGTATCCCCTTCGGCCACTGACAAAAAAACTATGAATGAAACATGTTGCTAGCTTTGCTAACATTTACGCCCTTAGAGGGCCCAACAGTACTAGTAGAGTTGGCATTGAATAGCGGACAGTGAAACAACATCGATAACTAGGAATGGCGAATGATTCCACCGTCTAATTGTACTCACTCCCACCACCAACCCTCAGCCCAATTACCGGTACTACTAGCAGGATTAAAGACAACTCGGCCAGGATCAGACAGTGGAAGATCGTTTTTCCCCTCCGTGAGTCACAGCTCAACATCATGATCATCCATTTCACTTGGCTTTATTAAACCACCAACCTTTGCTGCCTTCTCTCTCTCGGCCTTCCTGGCTTCCTCAGCTGCAATTTCTCGGTCCTCTGCGAAAAGGTACGTATTGTCACTCGTAGAAAACTCCTTCAGCTGAATCAAGAAATCGCGAAGATTAAGTTTGAACTTAGGGAGGTCATTGTTCAAAGCGAACAAACCATCCACGAATGTCTTGATTTGGACCCTAAAAAATGTTGCCCATCAGAAAATGATCAAAATTGAAGATAAAGGCTGTAGGACTTACGGCTGAAGGTGGGAAAAGGCCGTGCGGAGAAGTCCGGCAACATATTCTCTAAGGAACTCCGAGTTAGACGTACCAACCGGGGCTTGGTCAGGTGTGTAAAGAGGGGCATGAACTTTGCCGGAGTCCACAAAGTAGAACATCCTGGACAAGAGTAATGCCTGAAGTTTGAATCCTAAATAGATAGTTAGTTTCTGCTTCCAATCAAAACAGGCAGCAAACAGTATACAAACCGGCTTTATGGTCAGTATCCGTGAGGACAAAGAAAATGTCTTGTAGTATTGGAATGAAGAATTGCTGGAAAAATGCGCTGGAGGTCTCTGGATTTGTGTCGGCAATGTTGTTGATCAATTCGATGCACATGTTTAAGCCAGCAGCCTCAACCTCACGGTTATCGTGCTTACTAGCCCAAAGACACGCGTCAATGACAAACTTAAATTGGCGATTGTCAAGTTTGAGCAAGGCTACAAGTTCAATTAGTTAAGACATCTCACTGAGGATTCACCCAGTGTAACTCACCATTAAAGCAGTTAAGATTGATTGCGCGGAGCAACTTGAAAAACTCCACTCTATGCTCTGGATATTCCGAAAAGTCCTTGTTGATCATTTCCAAGGTACATTCGAAAACGTTCTCCATGATGATTGGGATTTTGTCCTCCATTAGGCCATGCAGCTTGCTGATGATCGTCGACATAACATTCAAAACCTCGGCATCGCGGGCATCCGGAACGTTGCGGTTATAATCGACAAGTACGGCATCCAGGAGAGGTGGAACCATGTTGTTGTTCACCGCTTCCAAATTATCCGCCTTCTGGACATAGGTATCGATAAGTTTTAGAATCTCCTTCTTCACAGTACGCAGGCCACGGATGCGAGGCATCTTTGGCGCCACAGGGCCTGAACTTGGTTAATAAAGTTTCAAGGAGTGGATACAAACACCTACCTTCTCGTGCCACCCCCTCAGAGACCATCCCGCTAACAAATCGATACATCGACAACATATCCATAAAAATGCGGGCAATCTGGGGATAGAAGTAACTTCCAATTGAGGTGCAAGCCGACACATTAGTCTTCATGATGTTACCAATAATCTTGACTGTCTCATTGTTATCTAGGATACTGAGATTTGAGGTGGCCTCTTGGATAATAGTGTCCCACTAGCTAGCTACTTAGTCAAGTGCCTAAAACAAAGATTAAAAGGTTAGAACTTACGGCCTGATTGGGAAGTGCCATCAAATCTTGAATCAAGCGCTCTTGTATTCCCGATTGGCCCTGCGCACTAATCATGTAGCCACATGCCTCATAGAAGGTATGAACTTGTTGCGGTGATAGGTCCCGAGTAATGGCTTGCATTGTCCGTACTATTTCATCGATAAATGGCTCCGATTCTCCTGGCTGCAAGGCAACAAAATGGCGTCTGCATTTTTGAGCGATTTTGATAAAGGTATCACATGCCATGTCCTGGACACCTAAACAGCATTAGACATATCAAATCAAGTGGATATGGGGGCTTACCTTCGTGCGTCTCATGCATAAACTCAAAAAGTTTATTTACAACAGTCTTTAGGAATTTCCAATGAGCCTTCAAAAATCGTGGGTACTGGCCCACGATGTACATAATATTGGAAGCAACAACCGCCTTGTTATCCTTCCCCCTCTTCATTTCAGTGAGACCAAGCAAATCCTTAATCACTGTAACAAGAAACCTCTTCTCCGTTTCTTCGTTCATAGCCCCAGATATCGACCCAATAGCCCAACAAAGAGTATTGCAATTAGCCCACGACCACTCAGAGCCATCAACTTGCTTAGCAAGCTTCTCCGACATGATATTTTCCGTGTCAACAACATCTAAATGCGTAAGGTAGACCAAGCACTCCCTAGTAGCTTTGTAGAGTTGTATAGTGTCACTTTCCTTGACAAATTCACGAACGATCTCCCCTTCATCGTTCTCTACGATTAAAACCTGTGAAAGTATGAGCGCAATTCACAGAGATCTGCTTCATCACAAAGTGCACATATCAACTTACCTCTTCAGGCCTAACCATTCTCTCGATCATCACCTGTCTTAAGTTTGACAAAACTTCGACATACATATGCTTCCTGAGTGGAAAATTGGCATGATGGTTAGGGTGAACAGCACCTCCTCCACTAGCAAGCCCGGTGACCCCGATCTGAGCCATGCTAATAAGAGGAGTGATGTCTGTAATCGGCAGCGATTGCATCTCTTCATAGAGCTCTTGAACAAGCTTATTCCAGTATTCGAGGCAGATTTTAAAGATCTCGCGGTCCTCAATCTGGGATATCCGGATAAGGTAAAAATGCGAATGAGTGAGGTAATCTTTATTCGAGAGAGTCTCAATAAGCTATAAAAAAACCAGAGACGCGTGAGCTATATTCCATGTTATAGTCTGCAGATTAATGGTATAAATACCTTGAGATGGGGAGTGAAAAAATTGCAGATGAACAGGGCCAAATTTTGAATGAACTCCTGATCTCTAGTACTGCTGGATGGGTAAACAAAACGGAGATCGGTTGATAAAGGAACAATCTTAGAAACAGTTGTCATGACATTCGTAAACATCTCAACCAGCTTCTCGTCATACTGGAATTGATTAACCTGAAGACCACCGATCTCAGTTAAACACTTCATTGTCACATTGCGGAAGTCAGGCTGTTCCAAGAAGCGAGTGCGTAGGGTCTCGATAATGGGTGTCTCAAATATATAGCCTAGAGGAATCCAGTTAAGGAAACGCAGGAGAGTTTCTAAAGTCGCTTTCACGAGGCTGGGTTGTTCCGCCATCTGTAAAACCTCCGAACAGAGCTGGAAAATTGAGGAGAACTCCTGACACATAGTCGTTTTAAGGTTCTTAGTCTTAGACTGTGTCATTTGTTCCGCTGAAAAATCGAACACCTCTTCTGAAAGAAGTCTCAGAATGGCCATATTATTTTCGCAGATGGAGAGGTTGCTCCGACAAGAGCTAATAATTTCATTAATAAAATCGGGCCAGTCATGAGGCCAATCCTGCTTCAGTATTGACACCAGAACCAGGTTCAATTTGTTGATCAATATCCTCTTCTGATGCAGGCTGTCGGGAGTGGACGACTCCTGGATGATAAACCCGACGACAAAATTCCGGATACCTAGGGCTCGCTGTGAGTCTTGATTTTAAGATAGATCCTTCTCTCAAGTAGTCCATACCCTGTCTCTGTTCCTTTGGCAACACCTTCCATCGTGTCTGGATGACTTGGTCTAGTACTCGTAGTCCGAGAACTAAAAAAAGTCAGTCAAGTTACAGCAATCGAGCATAAACTCAGGATCAAAAATACATTTTGTTTCAGGGTAATTTGCGGATTCTAGCATCTTATCCACCATAGTCCATGAATCTGGACTCTCGCTGAACTAGAAACCGCATTCAGTATTTGAGAAGCTGACGGTAAACATTTACCAGAATACGTACCTGATTGAGAACAAGCTGTGCATTTTTTCTCTAACGGAAAAGTCAGCGAAACAGTACATTAAAAGTAGTGGGGGGGGGTAAGAGCTAACATCCGCGCCTGTTCCTTCATAAAACATGCGAACATGTTGATCCAGATCGTCTATTGTCAAGGCTGCCATTATAAATCACGAGATGGGTGGTGCAAAGCTTTCCGAGTAAGCTCTCGAGAGGTAACGATATCCTGAGGTATATCGGACGAAGCAGCGATTAAGTAGGGAGTTGACGGTTTGCAGGTTTATGTTGCAGATGGCGGGGTAGAATGTCAACAATCACTCCAGCACTTCAGCAGAAACACGCGAGGGTGGCTCTTTAGAGGTGTGGAGTTTATGGATGTTGATTGTTTGAAAGCGACAAGGCTGTAGTTTTCGTTGGAGTGGGCAAGCGAGACAAAGGAGGAAAGGTGGAGAGAGAAGATTGCAATTGTTGTTCGGGATCTATGAGACGAGGGGGTAGAAGGAAGAGGCGGGGCGGCAGAGAGCCCGTCATTGGCTGAATAATAGAATGATGGGGCAAAGTTGGGTTTAAGGCTAGCATCACGCTCTCCTCAAGAGCCTCAACAACGTTTTATCAAACTATCGAATGTTCTTGTTGCACTGGTATGATACATACCTTTCAAGCCAATATTTTTTACACGATAGTATTTGAAAAGTATCATATTAATCCCTGATGACTTTATACTATTGTCCTAAAGGAAAGTCGCGACAAAAAGCACTGTAAGTGGCAAGCAGGTGGAGCACAGGTATTCCTGGCATAAATGAAACAGTATACAAAGAAATCCCTACCACAATGTCCACAGGCGTGCTTCCTACACGTCGGACTGGACAACTGGGCTGTCAAAAAACTCATAAAACCAATTTCTCCACTGCCCCTGCAATTTCCAAATCCAGAAGAAAAGGCTCCTAAGTAGTAGTGTTTTCCTAACACAATATAATATCGGTACACCTGAATCTCATTATCTCAGTTTTCGCGATTCTGTTAACCTGCCAAACTAAACTTATTGTGGGCTAACGCAGATTTCCGCTAATAACCTAGTGGTGGAGTTCAGGAGTTTTTTACAGTATGGCGCCGGCTGCTTAAAATTTACTAAAAACCAGCATAATAATAATTTTCAAGGGCCTCTAGCTGCAAGCACATCTTTGGGAAGATATAGCTCTATAGAAGTGCTCAGGGGGGCTCCCTCCCGTCCGATTTTTAAGAGCAATATTTGTGGAGACAGTAAAATTTCGAATTATCATACCCAAGATTGCCATCCCCAAGGTTATTCTAACCAAGCCCCACAATTTTCTACCTATTAGTAAGCAAAATGAATTATCTTGAATGCAACACTGCAGGGACCACACCCTGCAAGCCATGCCTTGTCTCTCACAAGTTACCATACAACCATCGCCCTGCCCGGGTGGGCCTAAGATCCAAATGGCCCGAAAAGTGCCTTGGATAGCCGTAGGACCCAAGGGAGCAGCTGCACTTTGAAAGATGGGGTTCATAAATTGATCCTGTGCTGTACCATAAATTGGTGGTAATCCAGAGTACAAGACTGGGGCACAATAGAACAAAAGTAAGAGTTATAGGCCCATTGGTATACTGAGATATATCCTCACTAATATGATAGAATACAAATTTTAATTATGTTAAAATGGTTTATAAACCAGAGGGCTCAGTTTTCTCCTAGGTGTTAGCCGTGGGGGGCAGAAGGGTCGGACAGGATTATTGGGCCTTCATACTGTGTCACTCGCACGGGCTCAGGGTTAGAAATGTGAGCTCGAACAACCTACGATGCGATACAATACGATACAGTACAGTAACTTATCGTAAACCCACTGAGCGCAGTTGGCCGGGCCTGTATAGAGGGGGAAAGCTTGATATTAAGGGAGATGTGAGAGGAGGGTCACACATAGCCTATAGAGGAAGAAACCCGCTTTAAGGATTTTAGATGCACCACTAACCCCCAGCATTGTGGATAAGAATATACTAGATCTTTACTCTTCTTCTATAACGTTCTCCTACATACAATCCTCCTCACATCCTCCCAAATCCTCATCATTAGGTCTTTTGTCCAATCCTCTAACTTAGTTTCTACAGTTTGACCATCCAAAATCTGCTTGTTGACATGGAAGAACCTGTTCCTCAGCCCCTTCTACGGCAATAATTCCTGTGGCAAAGGGCACCACTACCCCGCATTAGGTTTTGCAGTGCGAGATACCACTTTCCGATATTGTACCCTAAAGCTATAATTTATTAGACGCTGTGGTATGATATTGATTATTTAAAATAAGGTGGCGCATCATACTATTAAGGGAGCTTGAGGGCCCGCGTGGAAATTGGCTTGGAAAATATGCCCCTCTGAGTATCTGGAGTCTAGGGCTGTGGCGAAAGCATCCTTGGGAAGAAAGTATGATATATTGCGTCTTCGTGGTTTATAATATCACATGAGAAGTAGAGATGGAGCTAGATAGAGAAAGAGCAAGAAGGGCTGTGACCGGGCGAAGCACGTGGTCGTCAGAAATAATCGGCTCATCAGGAAAAAGTGCCCAGTGTGGAAAAATAGATTTTCATCGCTAAGAATTCAGAATACTTCTCTTTTGTTCTCCTCTATCCCTAGAGCTGTTGGGGGGGAGTGATGGAGGTAATCGTACGCAGGCACCTACATGCCGTAATGAACGTATCAAGCAAGATCATCTGGTTTTAGCACCTATACCAGCCCCTATCCTCTTGCCCCTCCTCAACTAAGGGGCTATACATGTTGTCCCTCAAGAACCCTGTTAGACTACCCAAACCACAAAATGCCAAACCAAGCGGTGCGAAAGCTTGCCTTTCAATGCCTCAAGGGTTCTGGCACCAGACAAAGAAGCTGCATAGCTGTTGGCCGATCTAGATCGCTATCATATGAAATTGTATCTTGAGATAATAGGACATTATAAAGATGCAGAACGACAACCCCAATTGCCTGTTAGTCCTCTGGGGGAGCACCGCCAATCCGATTCTCATTACTAGCAGGGAACTAAACTCCCTGGTTCTATCTTGCGATGCCAAGGAAAGTATGCTGACCGGAGGCAAAACACCGCTCTGCGTTGGAAGGCGGACATGAACGGGGATCTCTAAAGAAAGTGCAGGAGCCAAGTCACCCTGGCGCAGCCCTGAGTGTCGACAACTTAGCTTCAACAATGAGACCCCAGGAAAATACAATGAAACCAAAGAGCTTCATTGTCATTCCCTTCAAGATACGGATAGCGCCCAGCAAGGCAACCGCCTTCACACTTTGTCCAGTGTGAGTAATTTAAATTGGGTGCAAGGCTGCTGAGGAAAGCAGCGGGAAGCAGAGAAGATGCATTGGCGCGCACTAGAAGGCTAGGGGAAAGTGCCAGCCCATGCCACACCGGCACAGTGGTAAGCGTAAGAAACCTGGCCCAGGTGCTAGGACTTTTAGAAAAAGTTGGAAGTACAGGGAAGCCGGGGCGATGTACCAGTGTGAACTTGAGCGTTGAATGAGAGCACCGAAGCGAGATAATACTCAAATCCCAACAACACACAACTTAGCACGAATATTACGACAGCAAGAGAACTTGCATCGTTCCTAAGGCCGGTAGCATCTCTAGAGGATTATAGCATCCATCTAAATCCAAGTAATGTGTAGAATCATGGTTGCTCACTCGCTGAAAGTAGTTTAGGCCCCGAAATCCAAAGTGGGCCCTTATAGCATCTTACATTGCACCACTAATAGAACACAGTAGCAACTAGTACATACATCACATACCGGTTCCCGTTCCTATAATTCTACCACCTACACATTCCCTATATTCCCGCTCTAGCCATCATTTCTATAACAACCCTATTAATACCAGCCATTTTCGTTATGATGACTACGCACTCTAGATAGTAGGTAGAGCTCGAACTACGGCGCAGGTAGTGCCCCAGGGTTGTCCTTCGGGGGGGCGTCTCAGTTGGCTTGGTTATTTGTTTCCTCGATCTTACCCGAGCACATTATCTGTCAAACCGCCTTACTCAGTTACTTATCTTGTTCTCTCTTTTTATAATCTGTCCAAAGTTTTTACGCCATTGAAAAGGATTGGTTGGGATCATGTTTGGGTACGTCTTTACTGTAATTTTTCTACCTTATGGTGTTAGTACTCTACAAGTCCTCCCATAACTTACTCGTACATCTCGGGGCTGGCGTTTATACGAGTGGCAAATACGCGCATCAAAACTTATAGTACTACAATACATTGTATAATTCCGTAAATTGGGGATCAATGATGCCGATACCGCGATACTCCACCTAGAAGAGCCCAGGGTTTAGAGGCCGACGGGGGTATACCACAAAACAGGTGTGAATTATGCAAGGACTCTAGGCGCACTATTGGCGATGAAACAATACGAAAACCTGACGCATTCAATCAATTGACCAATCGACCACCCTTTCCTTATCCTTACTGAAGCTCAAAATATATTACAGTTGAGAAACTTTTGTACGGAAACAGAACTCCGGAGCCAAACCCATGGGAAGGGAATTTCATAGAACATCTCTCTTTCTCGCGGTCCTATTTAGCAAGAAGAAATCAAGTTAGTGATAAGTCTAGATATCAGGAGTGGTGCGGTAAACCTCGTGTAATTAGACAATCTCCATTCGTAATCAGCGTCTTTATTATCCACTATCCCTAAGCGTAGTTCGAAGAGCTAGAGATGTTGTCAGTGACTATCACCGTCCTGTAAACCGAGGACGTGGCATAAACAACGAACCTTCATTTCCATCCTGGGCCCTACCTCCGCCAATTCAACCGAATTATACCCCGTCTTAACATAAACGTGGTGGCGAACAGATATGTAATCCCCCTCAGTAAGAGCGAAGGTAACGACTCTGCTCCCTTCCTTCGCCCTCCCCGCTTCCCTTGGTGGGAAAAGATGCTTCAGTATTGTAACGACCCGCTTCCCCAGCGGCGTGGAGAACCCCTCGAAGATCAAATGCGGGTAACTCTCACTGACAGTCCCCCTACTAGAATTAGGAATGTCATGACGCAAGACAACATTGTGCAGCGAGAAGAGCGCGGTGGGGCCATGCGGGAAGTGGGATATGGTGAGAGAAGTAGGAGTACCTCTGTGCTCATGCAGGAGGATCATGTCGGAGGTACTGGTTGATAAACAGGAAGCGCAGAGGATGGGTAGGACAGCATTGCCACGGTTTAGTCGAATACTGTTGGGCAGGAGGAGGCGGATTTCCTTGGAGAATTGGAGGAGGCGAGATGAGGGGTCGCGGGAGGTGGTGATCAGGATCTTGGGATCTACGATACCCGAGAGTGTCGCATATTCGTCGTCGATTTGGGCTGCCTCGTCACCATCTGCTTCTTGGGATTCGTCATATTTAAAGTCTTTTCGGAGTTGGACATCGTCTGCTATTTCTTTCGGGAGTGGCTAGAGGGTTGACTTGTGGTTAGGAGACCGGCTTTCGTAAAACGGATGGGTTTGATTTATTTATTTGAATTCCGGAAACGAACCTTTCCACTGGCAAGGGCAGCCTTTAGTCTCGACCTTTTCTCGGCGACTTGGGCATTTTGGAGCTCAAGCTGCTTGCGATAGATAAAATCGCGCCTGCGATGTATCAAAAACAAACTCAGTGGGATTCCGAAGGGACTTGAGGTGAGGAATTAAACGTTAGACGAACCTCTCCCGGGCGTTTCTTCTAATCTAGAGATAATTCTAATTAGGAATTATTATTATGAGAATCCAGAGGAATTAGGACTTACCATGGTTAAAGGCTGGGGGGCACTTCCTCCTGACTTTTCATCTAGCTAGTGGGTGAAATTGAGGCGCTGTGAGGATAGAGTATTTTTGGTTCATAAATTCAATGTAGCACATAGCCGGGTAACCATATCTCCCTGGAGTCCTAGCCAAGAAGACAACAAGGGTCGCCTTCGTCAGGCAGTCTGTCGCAGTTCCCACAACAATTTTGCCTTCAGCTCCTACATTCCTCCACAGAGAACAGAACACACAGAAAATCTCAGCGCTCCATACACCTTACAACTCCCTACCAGAACTCAAGCCACTAGTCAAGACCCTCTCTCGCCCACAACCTGAGCAATACAGTAGAAACCCTCGCCGAACGTAGGGCAAGCCGCACTCTAGGCACCCCACTTTGATTTGAACTATCTTGCCGATATTTCGACATGGACGGTGTCTACACACATTTAGGTATTACACCGTCCTTCTCCACCCCACGCAGTCTAGAGAGTCTTAGCACATATGTAACAGAGCAAAGGATAACTTACTGAATTTTATTGTAGGGAATCATTTCGATGATACCGCATCAACTATTGATACCGCCTCTGTCTATGACCTTAAGGCCCGGCGCCACGATGACGATGAGGAAACTGTTGATGAGACGCTGAGTCTAGCTAGTGTTCCCGTCGGTCGTTCCGCTGTTAGTGACAGAAATTACGGAGAAGAAACGGATGGGCTTGGAATTAACGATTCAAGAGATGTTGAGACTGAGCTGCCCGCACATGCCTGCGCGTCTGTCCCCCCCCCGTTTTCCGTTCATATCTCAATATATACTGATACGATTTATAGATATTGTGGGATCCATTCCCCCTCCTGCGTTGTGAAATGTCTAGCTTGCAATAAATGGTTTTGCAGTGCTAGGGGTAATACTGCGTCCTCCCATATCATTAATCATCTTGTTCGTGCTCGCCATAAGGTAAAATCACTACCCTGCTCACACTTTCTCCCTTATATGCTGATGTTTTTCTTTAGGAAGTATCACTCCACCCTCAATCGTCTCTTGGTGACACAACTCTTGAGTGTTACAACTGTGGGACCAAAAATGTTTTTCTACTCGGATTCATACCTGCAAAGTCGGATACTGTCGTTGTTCTTTTATGCCGGCAGCCGTGTGCGGCCATGTCGTCTAATAAAGATATGAACTGGGACACTTCTCGCTGGCAGCCCTTGATCGAGGACCGCTCGTTCCTCCCATGGCTCGTATCGACTCCCACTGATGCTGAACAACTGCGGGCCCGTCATCTGGGACCCCAAATGATTGGCAAATTAGAGGAACTATGGAAAGATAACGCTAGTGCCACTGTCGCCGATCTGGAGAAAGGTGCTGGTGTTGATGATGAACCTGCGCCGGTCTTGCTCCGCTATGACGATGCATACCAATATCAGAATGTTTTCGGCCCTCTCGTCAAGATTGAGGCGGACTACGATCGAAAACTGAAAGAATCTCAGAGCCAAGATAACTTGATTGTGCGCTGGGACTTAGGTTTGAATAACAAGCATTTGACATCCTTCGTTCTTCCCAAACTTGAACTTGGCGACGTTAAGCTTGCTGTCGGGGATGAGATGCGCCTACGTTACATAGGCGAGCTCAGGCCCCACTGGGAGGGCGTCGGCTATGTTATCAAGATTCCGAATAACCAGAGCGACGAGGTCACCCTCGAACTTCGGCGCAACGGAGGGGATAAATCTGTGCCCACCGAGTGTACTCATGCATTCTGTGCTGATTATGTTTGGAAAGCTACGAGTTTTGACAGGATGCAGTTGGCAATGAAGAGCTTTGCAGTGGACGAGATGAGTGTTAGCGGATATATTTACCATCGCCTACTTGGTCACGCTGTTGCGGCTGCTCCTCTTAAAACAAGTATGCCGAGGCGGTTCTCCGTACCTGGTCTTCCCGAATTGAACGTGAGCCAGGTCCATGCTGTCAAGAGTGTGTTGTCTAAGCCACTTTCCCTTATCCAAGGACCTCCGGGAACAGGAAAGACGGTCACCTCAGCAACAATCGTATACCATCTTGCCAAGACAAACGTCGGCCAAGTCCTTGTCTGCGCGCCCTCGAACGTCGCTGTGGATCAATTGACTGAGAAGATACATCGCACCGGATTAAAGGTTGTTCGTATTACGGCAAAGTCTCGTGAGGATGTCGATTCGCCTGTTTCGTTCCTTTCTCTACATGAGCAGGTCCGCCTGAATGATACTAATGTTGAACTCGTTAAGCTTGGACAACTAAAAAACGAGTTAGGTGAACTTTCTTCACAAGATGAAAAGAAGTTCAAACATCTTACCCGCAATGCCGAGCGGGAAATATTAACAAATGCTGATGTGATCTGTTGCACCTGCGTTGGCGCCGGTGACCCGAGACTTGCGAAGCTGAAATTCCGAACTGTACTTATCGACGAGAGCACCCAGGCCGCTGAACCAGAATGCATGATCCCTTTGGTTCTTGGATGTAAGCAAGTTGTTCTAGTCGGTGACCATCAGCAACTTGGTCCGGTTATTATGAACAAGAAAGCAGCCCGTGCTGGTCTACACCAGTCTCTCTTCGAACGCCTGGTCATCTTAGGATGCGCTCCTATCAGATTGAACGTCCAATACCGAATGCACCCCTGTCTATCGGAATTTCCTAGCAACATGTTCTACGAAGGGAGCTTGCAAAACGGTGTTACCACTCAGGAGAGATTGAGGAGAAACGTTGACTTTCCGTGGCCAGTGGCGGATACGCCAATGATGTTTTGGAGCAACTTGGGTAACGAAGAAATTTCCGCCAGTGGAACAAGTTATCTCAATCGTACCGAGGCGTCCGCTTGTGAGAAGATTATCACTCGCTTTTTCAAGGCCGGTGTATTACCATCCCAGATTGGTATCATCACACCTTACGAAGGCCAGCGTTCATACATCGTCTCCTCCATGCAGACCAATGGGGCTTTGCGCAAAGAACTCTACAAAGAAATCGAGGTCGCCTCCGTTGACGCATTCCAAGGCAGAGAAAAGGATTACATTGTTCTCTCCTGTGTTAGATCTAACGACCACCAAGGGATTGGATTTTTGAACGACCCTAGGCGCCTTAATGTGGCTTTGACGAGAGCTAAATTCGGGGTAGTCATCCTCGGGAATCCGAAAGTTTTGTCGAAGCATCCTTTGTGGCACTATCTTTTGCTCCATTATAAAGATAAAAATTGTTTAGTTGAAGGGCCATTGAGCAATCTCCAGGTTTCCCTGATCCAATTTTCGAAACCGAGACAGAGCTATCGCGGTCCCCAACGCTATCAGATGGCATATCAACCCGCTCCCAATGGAGGCGTCCCTACTGGCTCAAGGCTTCCGGGTGGTATTGGTCCAGCCGCTACAAACGCCCCGAGCCCCATCAAGCCTCCAGCCAGGCAGCCTGAGTACAACGACTCCGGAAGTGTGATAGGCTACATACCCGATGATGTTAGCTCGGTCCATTCCGTCGCGGTTACCAGCGCTTTTCCCCCAATGTTCAGAGGGTTCGCTATGGATAATTGGCCCGCTCTTTCCCGCGGTGCAGCACCATCTACAATTGCGCCCAGCGAGGCAGATGTGTCATCAATTGCAGGTGCTAGTTCTGTCACTGGTGGTGGGGGCGTTCCATTAGGCTCCTCCGCAAATTCGGTTGCCGGTGGTAGCGCGATTGGAGGAAAGTCCACAAGCCTGAGTCAGAGCGATAGATTGAAGAGATATGTTGAGAGTGGCAGAGCGGGGTCCGGAATGGGTATGGGGATCGACCTGAGTGGAGGATATAAAACCGGGGTGGAAGGGAGTGTTTATGGAGGCAGCAGTGTTGGGGGAGTCGGTGTTGGGCTAGGGAGGCGCGGAGACCTAGACGACGACGCTAGAAGCGTCTCTACAGCCTTTGCAAGCCAGGTCGGGATGACTAGCTACGATTGAGATCCTCAAGCACTCCCACAAAAGGCGTGGGTGGCCGAAGGAAAAACTCCGAGAATAGTGGAACCGTCGCGTTTTTGGAAGAACTGCCTGTTGAGTTCTTTCGAGTTCTAAAAAAGGTCTACCGAAGGCTACTGTCACCTATCGAAACCCCCTACCTACCTCAACTCGTTCCTCCTCTCCCTTCTTTAGTCTTTGCATGAAATGACTAGAGATGGCGCTGCAACCATCTGTAAGGTAGTGGCTTCTGGATCTATCATCACCCTGGGAAACTTTCATCCTCTATTTGGGTGTGCAAGCGATCCCCTGGAAAAGTTGTATTTGGATTAGATGGAATTGTGGGAATCTGTTGGGGCTTTTCGCTCAGGTACTGTTGTTGATAGATCGAATCAAACATTTAGTTAACGCATTCGTGATGACCTTTGCTTTTCCCTTTTTGTAATTTGGAGGGTACTCTGCCGTGGGCGCCTCCTCCTCAGGGTATTTTATGTATTATGGTAACTGGCATTGCTTATGAGGAGGGTCGCGAGGGACATATCATATCCAAGTGCTAAGATGTTGCTTCCGCTGTATCTTTACTCCATTGGCATTCTAGGTGTAGTCTGGACATTCCCCTGTTGTTTATACAGTAACGCGTAACTTCAAGGCTTTATTCCAGTAGCCATCAAATCTGTAGTTCTCACAAATTAATGATAAAAAAAGAGTCGGAATTTCCGCGAAGATCACCAGTCTAAACCAGTGAAGTTATGTACAGTACAGGACACACCTCCCATTATCGAATCAGGTCCTACACAAACAAATCACCTAGTAAGCTCGGAAACCAACATTTTTTCCCCTTCTCCCTCTTTCCCTCCCTATCTGCCCTCATTGGAGTTGCCTTCTCTGGCATATAAGGCCTGTGTTTTTTTTTATTGTTTTTTTATGTCTCTCGGGAGGCCCGAGCAATTCTCAACTTCATATTATAGCACACGGTTCAATTATTTGAGATTATCAAGGCTTAGCCCAAAATAGAAACTTCAATCCCAAGAGCAAACAAGAAAGGTATCAAATAAAATTTAAAAGCAGGGTTGGCCATGGGAAATCCATGCCAAGTGGCCGAGAGCGCCGCCACTCTCGCAACTCGAGAATCTCGCGACCCTCTGGGATACTGTACAAGAAGTATGATAATAATACTTGTATTATATAGTACCTACGATACTCGAAAACAAGGGGATTGGCGAAAAAAAAAAATAGTACAGTAAGGCAATCTGCGCCTATCCGAGCGCCAATAACAAAATATATCATATCATAACCTCTCCTATTTTTAGGTATAATATCATGGTATCTATGATACTCCCGGCCAGGAGATTCATGATAAGTTAACCCACCGGTACAGCGGTCAGTCAGCAAACCTAAATGATGTCGGGGAATTTCCAATCACGTGCCACACACGACAGCAACCCGGGTAACACCCCATTCCCACGCGTCACCTCCCCCTCCCCTCCCCCGAATCCCGAAAACCAAGCACGCGAACATTTCCGCCTCCCTCGACACACCCATCACACCGAAACCCATCCAACATTTCCACCCCCCTCCCTCCCCCTTCTTCCCTCTCTGGTATATACCATACCACCCTTCCCAAAAAAGAAAAAGAATGCCAGTAACCACAGTCGAACGTCTAGATGCTCCCTCCAGCTATTTCGAAAAGCGTGAAGTAAGTTCCCTCCTTCTAAACTCTACCCCCCACCCCGGAGATTAACACACTCTCCCCCACCCCAGCGCCGCCGAAGCGCCTCTCCAAAATCCGACCCCCTGAAGGACGCTTCAACCCTCTACGTGGGTAACCTCTCCTTCTACACGACGGAGGAGCAAATCCACGAACTCTTCAGCAAGTGCGGCGAGATCAAGCGGCTGGTCATGGGGCTCGACCGCTTCACCAAGACGCCTTGCGGCTTCTGCTTCGTCGAGTACTACACGCACAAGGACACGCTGGACGCCATGAAGTACATTGGCGGCACCAAGCTGGATGAGAGGATCATCCGCACGGACTTGGATCCCGGGTTCAAGGAGGGGAGGCAGTATGGTAGGGGACCGACCGGCGGGCAGGTTAGGGATTACTATAGGGATGATTATGATCCTGGGAGAGGGGGGTATGGAGGGAGGGAGCAGAGGCCTGTTGCTAAAGGGTAGGTAGGTAGGTAGGTAGGGGTTGCGCTTGCGAGGGGGGAAAGGGGGGGGTTCTGTATCTTATCTGACCGTTTTCTTCTTCTTTCCTTTCCTTTCCTTTCCATATCTTCTCTTTTTCCTCTTTTTATAAAATTTAGTTGGGTTGTATGCCCTTCCTCCCGCCCGGGGAGTTCCTTCCTTCGTAATTAATTTTACGGGCTTTACGTTTATGGGTATCACAGCTCCTTTCATGGCACGCTTAAACAGTGGATTGATGGTGGTGGGCTTAATCAGATATTTCAAGGACCTCATTTAAGCTATTTACTATAATCCCAATCACCAGTAGTTTCCCCTTCCCTCCCCCGAAAAAAAGGGAGCCCGGGCTCCTCCTGAAAGTCCCCCTTGATTACCGCAAACTTGACCGTATAATATCGATCTAATGAAGCCAACCCCGGTACTGTATATACAGAAATCCCCCGAATTGCAAAGCGATAATATCAGCCCAATCGGGATAAGAGGTGCCGAGTGATGGCCTATGTAACGAAAGTAGACCGAAACACTCACTATCCACAAGCGAAGTGAAAAAATGGACAAAGAAGCATTAGGTTATCTGAAACTTGAGAGAGAAAAAATAAGAACCCTCTGCCGCCCAGTCGCTCGTAGGGGAGGAAACGAGACGGGAAATAAAATTGCAATAAAAAAATAAAGAGAATCCCGTCATTTATGCCCACGCCCGGGAGAAGAACCATCCAGACCACACAGCTGACCAAGCCAAGACAAATAAAAGAAAACTAAGAGAATAGAACACATGCCTCCAAGTTATCTACCTACCTCCACGGAAAAGGCTTAACCTCACCCTCGATCTTAACCCCCTGAAGCTCCAAAGAAAAGATATTATTACCCCCCCGAGTCCACGCCTTCAACATTTTATTGGACTCGAAAGGCTTGATGGAGGGATTTGCAGTGCCGATGGTAATGTGCGGAGCCTCGTTGGCACACTCCCATTCATCCGGCAACAGGACTCTCACTGCCATCACGCGCCCGTCCCAGGCCATTGTGTGGAGCTCCACATCGCCCTTCCCGAGGATGGTAGGTGAATCCCCGCCCTTGGGGTGAAGGAGGTCCATGTACTTCTTCCAGATCCCTGGATGCTCCTTCTGGCTGGAATTGTGGCAAAGGGTGACGTGGAAAGTCTCCTGGACTCTACTGCTTGCTTTGAGCTCTTCCCAGAATCCACGGATGCGTTCGGGCTGCCCTTCAAATGCCGAGTTGACTGCTGCATATACTTCTTGGGCTGGAAGAAAGATGCCAAAGTAGTTGGCTTTCTTACTTTTATGATCACCCATAGACTGCTTCCATCCTCGCTTCGGAGCCTCGCTCGGTCCTGCGGCGGAGGGGGCCTCCCTGGCGACAACTACTTTGTTCTTGGGCTGGGGTGGATCGCGGGGAACGGTGTGGCGTGAATGTCCGTAGTTGAGTGCAGCCGAGATGGCTCTCTCGTAGTCCTCTGGGGTTGGAAGTTCAGGGATCAGATTGGGGTAATGTCTCTTGAGCTCGGAGACTACGACCTCCAAGTTTTCCCTCGAGTCTGCTCTGGGATTCAATTCTATAATAGCATCGAAACCAGAGTCAGGGAAGCGTCCGGGTTCAAGGCCCTGGAATCTTCCGAGGAAGCCCCTCATGATACCTTCGACCGATCCTCTGGACTGTGTTGCTGCTCGGATAGTCTGATGATTGTCACCACGACCAAATACTCGGGCCATGGTAACATTCCCAATCTCGCGCTTTAGGCCCTCTGGGTGTGCATAATAGATCGCCACAAAAGTGGTTTTGTAGTTCAGCTTTGCTACATCCTTGATGAGCTGCTCTCGTTCGCGGGATTCGTGGTTATTCCGGTCAGCAAAAACGACTGGGTGTTCCCTCAAGGCGTTAGAGATAGCAGTTACAAACTGCCGCGCTTTCGGCTTCCCCTTAATGTTGTCGTTTTGGATATGACCCCAGCCGAATAATTCATGAAGTGCGTGCGCAACAGTAGTTTTACCGCAACCGAGTGTGGCAACAGAAGCCAGAACCACATTGTCCTTTGTTTGAGAAGCCCCTATGCCTGCGCCCTCACCCTCTGTATCTTCTTCTTCTGCCTCCTCCTTAATGATATCGCTGCCCTTCTGCCCCCGATGTTCCAAAAAGGCATTCCTCAGTTTGATGATGCCGTGATTTTCCTTGTACCTTTGCTTTTCCCCGGGGTGCTCCTTGAAGTACGTTTCAGCAAACTTCAGATATTCGGTGGTTATAGACCTATGTTTTTTAAACACCGGTTTCTGGACATTGATCATAGACTTGGTGCATTCACGCCAGAGACGGTACATAAGGTAGGGTTCCTCAAACTTGTATTTGAAGAACCAATCGTGCCACTCCCCATCGGGCCTATTGCGGGCCTTGCACCGAATAACAAACCCCTCGACGTCCTTGCCATCCCATGATCCAGTCTCGGCGGACTCCTCGAGAAAGTCCCGAAGGCTCCTGACATCTTGCTTATCAAGCGAGTCTACCACCTTGAATCCCCAGTCCTGTGCGAATTTTGCCACTTCTGCTCCAGAGTAGGTTGCGAACTTTGGAAGTCTAAGATTCACACCGTGAAGATACAACCCCGCGCGATCGCCTTCGTACGGGAGAATATGTTCCTCGAAGGTATCATCGCAAAGCTCGGCCACAGCGGTAACGTTCGCCTCCCTTAAAGCCTTAGCAAACTCGGCCCTGGACTTCCCAAGCTTCTCCAGTTGCCGGTCTACCCACTTTTCCCCAAGGGCAGCGTGAGACTTGTCCGGGTCAATCCCAGGTCCCAATGAATGCTTGCTACAAACCAACAAGGTATCGTCCGGCAACCCTGAGATGAAAATAATGCAACCATTCTCCTTGACAGTTAATTCGTATGGGGGCTTCGTATTATCTTCAATCCATGCCCATTTTGTCTCTTCGACCTCGCCGATGTTGAAAAACTTGTCGTAACCCCTGCTGGCAATTTCCCAATCCCCCGTGACGGGATTTTTGCAGGTGAACAGGCCTCTAGCGCAAGTAGGCAGGACCTTCTTCTTGTACTCGCGGTCCTGAAACTTCCAGGAGTCGACAGCTATAGGAGAGCCTTCGACTGGGTAGGTTTTCTTTTTGCAGAAAAATCCGGCAAGTTTCTTCTGTGCTTGTGCACGATCGAGAAGCTCTATTAGTGCATTCACCTCGCCCGTGTCTTGGGGTGTGAAGGGGGTAGAGTAGTCGGCCATTATTTTCGTAAATATCGAGAACCGGTGGTGATGGTGATGATGGTGGAGGAATGAATTGAGGAGGATCGAGTTTGAATGAGAAAGAACGAATGGTGAGGTATACAATGTGCCCCTAGCAACCGATGGGGAAGAAGGGTAAGAGTGTTTGCAGAGGAAATGTTTGGAATAGGGGCTTGTGGGGGAGAAGGGAAGGTGTGAGGAGAATGAAGAGAGTTTTCGATGGAAATTGGCGCATTGGAGGTGACCAACAGGAATAATAAGGTGGGATGCACCCCACTTAATATTCTCTGATAGGAAAGACGGTGACGCCGTCGGCACAACTCTTAGACTCAGCATACCGGTGGGGTGACAATAAGGGACAGGCCTTAAGGAATTCAGATGGTCTTGGGCAATTAATGGATTTCGAGGCAGGAGTGTTTGACTGACCCCCTGCCACCGCTATTGACTCGGTACCCTATGTGGTAACTTGTGAGGTAACTTGACCGTAACCCTTCGAACCTGAGCAGAGTACGGTATACACAATTCCAGTAGGATGGAGACTTCATTTCGAGTGCTATAACATGATAGGGGGACAAAGTGCAAACGCTGCTACAGGCGGGGGTAGACTAGAGTACAGCACAGGAAACTGCACATTCTTGAGTCACCGCACAAGACAAAGCTGGAGGGAAAGAGGTTCTACAAGTACCGGTACCATATTATCGTGATCCACCACAGTCATCTGCCTGTGCCGGTGTGAGTATGGTGTGGGTGCCCCAAAAAGTCCCAATCAATCTCAAATGCTTGATACCACCCAGATCCCGCTATCTCATACCATGCCAGTATGGTGGGAGTATCTTTGAAACCGGTGCACCGACTGCAGGTCCTTGATTGAAAATACATGTTAATTGATGTCACAGGGTGTTGATAACTAGTTAATTATCCATTCTTGGCATAATCAGCTTTCCTCGGTAATTTTAATAGTCTAGCTGATAACTGAATGTGACAATGGGAGACCAGTAAATTTACACCCAACTTTAAACCCCTCTTCTGTATGGCTCACCTAAGAGTTAACATTTCTTAAATACCTTTCTATCACTTTCTACCAAACAGAGAGAAAATAATAAAAATTGTTGTTGAAAAGGGCCCCAGCAGTTCGAAGTTGGGTATTTTTTTCAGATCAGAAGTGCTCCGGTTAAAGAATACCCCACCATATTCACTTAACATGTCCCTAAGGGACCCCACCTTGCTTGTGACAAAATTTAGGGCTGAGCCAGTGAAAGCCAAGAGGCGCCGCCTGCAACGCCCTTGCACAGCCAAGCTTTTTCGAGCCTCATGCCCAACCGAACGCCGATCCAATCCTCCTGTCATACCTCATCAAACACAAAACTCGTCCCAACAGACAATGATCCTTCAAAAACTTCCATCTCGAGCCTTCCTTCTCCCCCCACTCCTACATCGCCTGCGAATATGTCCAATACGAGCAATAACCTTCACAGCTCCCAAGTTTGGCAAACCAATGCCACCAAGACCAGCTGTGAAAGAGGAAGAAATTGAAGAGTCATTCCTGAAGGGAAGGTGCAGCCCCTTTCCGTAACATCGTTGTACGAGAGAGCCTTAACATGCATGAATCAACAATAGTGGCCCAGGAGGTCAAAAAAGTGAGTCACAATAGCCCCTTTACTCCCGCACTACTTCAGCCGGTACCGTCTTGTCTAAAACTCGCACGGACGATCCACTTACGCGAGTGAGGGTGTAACCCCCGGCAACATATCGGCAGTTGTAAGCGTTCCCATCCCAACCCGCACCACACTACTGTCCATTCATACTGCACGAAAAGTACCAACAAGAGGCAAAAACAGAACAAGACTTCCTCCGCCGTCCAATTAAAGCATCTCCCGACAGGAATTGTAGTAAAATCCCAAGCCACCCGCTCACGGTCCCAGAACCGCAAGATCGCGCGCAAAATATTGGCCGAGAAGCTGGAGTTTATGGAGCGCGGGCCGGAGAGCCGGCTCGGTGCGTTGGCGGAGAGAGATCGGAAAAGGAAGGCTAGTAAGTCTAAGAAAGCCAAGAGAAAGTGCGTCTCTCCCTCTCCCTCTCCCTCTCTCTCTACTTTTTTGTGTTTGCTTTGCTTTAAGGCGGCCGCGGGGGAGATGATCGATCGTAGTAGAGTATTGATTGATGAGCGGATTAGGTATGCCAAGTTAGAGGCCGATCGGCGGGCTAGCGATAGCGAAGGAGAAGTTGAGAGTGGGGATGAGGAGGATCATGCTGAGAATAGCGAGGGAGAATCGGCAAACGAGCAAGGTGATCGCGCTGTTGGGATGTCGGAGCCGAGGTCAGCATCCGTATTGGAAGGGAAGACTATTACTGGTACCAGGAGTGAAGAGACGGCCTTAGACGATAGCAAGCTACCCAACTCCGGTAAGGGTATCAACGGTTAGCTGCGCACCGCGCACACATCTTGCTGTGTGCTGTCTACAGCAGCACGCGCGATAGGCCCAGGTCCTAGATCATCCGACATGATACGCCTAGCGCTATGGGCTCGCGTAGCTCATCCATAACTACTGGCACTGTACAAATACGCAGGCCCAATGACACAAATGCTTCTAAACACAGTAATTGAGATTTTAATCCCCCCTAAGCACCGAAATCCACTAGTCCCCATCGCCAGCTCTGCCGAGTGATATCCCATGAAACACATACACCATCAATCAATCACATACTAGTACAGCGTCACCGAACCCAATCAGATAAAAAACCAAGCCTGCATGCAGAATTCAGGCCCACCACCGCCGCCACCACCATTCCCCCCCATCTTACCACTCCAACTCCCCCACCCCTTCCAATGCACCCAACACACCCCTGACATTCTCTCTCTCCCAAGTGAATGCAGCGCTCTGCCTCTTGCGCGAATAATAGACCGCACAGTCCTGCGACGTGCACGCCACCTCCTCTCTCGGAGAGCTACCCTCGCACGACCTGCACACGGCTTGCAAGTCCAGCACCCGCTTCTCAGCGCGCGCGAGTTGTGTGCGCACATGTATGATGGAGGCATCGCGGTGTTGGATACAGTCTTTGCATATGTCTTGGGGGCCCGGTTAGCAATGGGGAGGTAGGGAGGTAGGGAGGTAGGGAGGTAGGGAGGTAGGGAGGTAGGGAGGAGGGGAGGAGGGGAGGAAGTAGGTAGGTACTAACTATTCTTGGTTCTAGCAACCTTACACCCGCATACTGCGCAAACATTTGAGGACTTTGTCAGGTATGATTCTATTATCGCTCTGGATTTCTCCTTCTGTACACCACCACCACCTCCTCCGATGCCGACGCCCCCAGCAGCGGCGGCAGGGCCAATGGATTTTACCAACTTTCGCAAGTGCTTATACTTTGGCATCTCGTCGTACCATTGCCTCACATTCCCGCCGACAAGGTTGAAAATGCGCTCTAGCGGTGGGATTATATTTTTGCAGATGTAGTATTCTGAGTCTAGGCTCAGCTCTGGCGATTCTAGGAGATCGTTGACTTCGATTGTGCGGTCTGCTAAGGTTTGCCCCGGGGAGCCGGCTATCACTACGTAGCTTTTTGGATGATAATACATGTTAATTTTAGGTTCGGGGGAGGGAGGGAGGGGGGGGCTTACGGGATACGTTCAGCGTATTGGGGAGCGTTTTCAGGATCTTTTTCCATTCGCTTTGCGGCGAGTTGCGCGCCAGGGGGGAGGGATGCTCCCTCGCTGTTTATGATTATCAGATTTCTGAGCTTCAACTATTGTTTCATCAGGGTGAACATACGCATAAGTCCCCAACCTAACAGCCTTCGCGAAGCAGAAATGTTGAATAGACACCTTCCCCCTTATGATCTTTGTCCACTCCCTCTGGCAATAAGCCTTGACCTGTGACAAGTCCTTGGTTCTGAACAGGATCTTGAGTGCAGCCTCTTCAATCATCTGCTCAGCGGGCGTCCCATCCCTCCTGATCGTCTCAATCCCCTTCGCGTCAAAGTCGGGCTCTGCCTGCTCGCGATACTCGTACTTGAACCCTACATAGCGCTTCTTGGCCAAGAGCACGCACGGATGGTAGACCTTTTCGAACTTTAGCTTGATGGGCCGCGGGTTCGCCTCCGTCACCCTCGCCGCAATTTCTTCACCGATGCGGAAGGCTTCATCTTTTGTGCGGCCTTCCAGGTGGATGAAGAGACTGTCCGTGTCGCCGTAGACTACTTCTGCGTTCCAATTCGGGTCTTCCTGGATCAGGCGGATGGCTTTTTCCAAGATCTCACGGCCTGACTGGACGATGCTGTCAGCGATCTCGGTGCATGGCATGCGGCCGGTGTGGGAGGCTGAGGTGTACCCGTACGTCACGTTCGCGATGAGTTTTAGCGCGAGCTGACGGCTGTTCAGCAGTTTTTGGAGGGCTTTGTCGTGCTTATCGCGCTTCATGCCATTCTTCACCATTACGCGGGTGTCAAGGATTTCGGTCAACATTTTTGCCAGGAGGGATTTGCGGATGGTTTGGTTGATGTACATCATTCCGTTTGGGGCGACTGGTGCGCCGTTAGATATTAACTTTGAGCTGCAGAGGGGAAGGGAGGGAAAAGGCTTACTATTGATATTCTTCTCGCAAAGTTCCAGAAGTCGGTGAGGGCGACGGAGGTGTGTGAAGCCCATCTTATTCTCGGTGCGCCAGGGTGTCATTCTGCCCAAGAATGTGGAGTAGCAATAATTGTGTGCAATCATCACGGACGGGTATAGAGATTGAAAGTCCAGAACAAGTACTGGGCTGGCGTAGAACCTCGAGAAAGGCTCCATAACCAGAGGCAGGCATTCAAGTGCATTCTGTTGTCCAACCTAAAAGCCGTTCAGTATACTTGATAACTTCAAATGCCCAAGCGTAACTACCTGTGTCTTGCTCGGGGAAACCAGTATGAAGGACTCTGGTTTCGCTATTCGGAACATCATAGATTCAACTTTAAACTGTGAACCGCGCCCAGAGACAGATGCAAAGTCGATACCGAGGAGGCGCGCTTGCTCACTAATCCAAGTCAGCTGCTTTCTGCGACCCAATGATCCATCCCATCCCGAAACGCACCTCGTCCGCGTAATAAGCTCCTGCCGATCCAAAATCTCCAAGTCTAATTTCACCTTCCTCGCTAAATGATTTATGACCTTCCCAAACAGTAACGGTGACCCACTGGTGTACCACCCAGTCAAGACTTTAAACGAATAGTACGGAATCCTACAGGTTTGTTAGCTATTAGGGAGATAAACGATTGCTTCATAGAATATCACTAACCTCTGATGCAATAAGTGAAACACGACATTTTCCATGGAATAACCCAGCAAGTTAAGCTCTGCGGTCATAGCTCGCCATATGTTTACCATGTGTCTTCCAGTAATCTTGATGGCAGAGCCGGTATTAAGACCCCAGAGATTGGACTCTTTGCCGAATCTGCTGTGGGTTTCCATCTTAACGCGGGAGAGGTCGTCGCAAAGGTCCATCTCTAGTTTGGATTAGAAGAGCCTTCCCCATCATGGGGGAGTGATGTTGAAGCTTACCGAAGAGTTGTTTGGCACGCTTGATAACGTAGCCCCAGGAGCTGGAGTTGACCTCCCATCCCGTGAGGATATCCGGATCAAGAACCCGCACAGTATCGATTAGTGTGTTTATCATGTCGAGTTCCGAAGTCTCGGTTCGGACGTCGGCCCTGCACTGGCGGCGGAATTTCAGGCCAGGCTTGGGATCGTTATCGTGTTCATCCACCAAGGCAATAATACCGATACGAGTTCTGGGCACGTCAATAATTGCACAAGTATGGGGCACGATGATACGAACATTTCCTGAACCTCACCATCTTCATCCTCTTCCATTTCCTTCAGAGACCAGAAAATACACTCGATCTGGTCCCCCTCCGCATTTGGAACAAAGTCTCCCATGGTGTTAACTACCCCATAAGCATTAGACCGAACTCTCCGGACCAGATACCTGAACACTCACCATGAAGCTCCAAACCCATAATACTCATATGCTGTAACTCATGCTGCACATTATCTGACTTTGCATTCTGAGAAAACTTGAAACCATATTTATTCTTCTGCGTAGGCCCCAGGATCTACAATTGACACCAAAACGAAAGCTCTTCAGCATTGCCTTTCTAACACAAGCAAGTTGTACACAAACCTGAGACGCCAAAAAGCTATTGTGCTCATACGCAATACCCCGTTTTGGGCCCTTTTCCTTCTTCACCGACTTCTCTTCTTCTTCTAGCAATTTGGCTACTTCCTTCCTACTTGGTGGCGCCTCCGCTATATTCCACACCTTAAACCTAGGATCCTGCTGATTGAGTCTGTTGTTTTCCCAGATAATCCGATTTTCGTTACTGGGGTTGAAAATGGGAAGATCTGACAACTTGTTTGATTTGAACCTGAATTCGCGCCCGGCATATTCCCAAGTCTTTGCCGGTAAGTCCTTGTCGTCGCTATAGAATGGCTCCTGATAGACCACTTGGGCTATCTCTTCCCTGTCTTCGGAGGTTAAGAGTTCAGACGGTGATGGTGCACATCGGCTGTAACACATTATCAAGCTGCTTGAGGGGATGTTGAAAGCGCAGTGCAGTGAAGAGGAGACTGAGTCTAGTCGGGTTGCTGATGGCGGCTTAGCACACTAGTACGTGTTGAGGTAGGAATTTCAATAATACTTACGAAGCTCAGATAAATCAACAGCTACTTTCTTTCGACGACTAATCTTCTCTGGCCTAGGTGCGGTGTTGGGGCTGCTGGAAGGAGTGCGAACTCTTTTGCGGCCAGTCTGCAGAGGTTCTGATCTCGAGGCTCGAGTTTTCGAGTTTTCAGATTCTGAGTCTGCAAAGCGGCCCCCAGGCTGTGCAGAAGGGGTCTGGCCGTTAGTGAGCATAGAAGATTCCCCGTTGGATATAGACCTCCCAACAGAGCCGGGTGTGGAACATATCATCTCCGATTCAAGCACGCCAGAGTAATCGGAAGACGGCGGTACCTGACTTCCAATATCTAGAGGAGCGGAGTCCGTCTTTGCTCGTTTTGAAGGAACTTGATATGATGTAGGTACATCTGGATCAACAGAGCCTGTCGTAAACCAGACTGTGCTATCAGTGATAACTATATCATCTTCCTCTTCAATGAATTCTTCAATTAGCCTTTGATAGAACGAGTCATCTGTGACAATTGATTGTGAACTGTTGCTAGGCAAGCTCTTTCCAACTCGGCCCTCCCCGCTCGGGGCTTCTGGCATTGGCGGTGATGATGGCATCTTTGGCTCGTGTCCCTGCAGCTCTCCTACCAAGTGCTTTTTCGCTTGTTCGTGACCCTTCTCAGCTTTAACTCTAGCACTCTTCTCGGTCTCGAGATCATCTATTACATCAAAGAGACCCTCAAAATCACTGTCGCTGAACTCTCCCTCACCGATATCGTAAAGAAGGCTCTCATCAACTTCAGCGATCTCAGCCTCTACTTCAAGTTCAACTTTCTTGTCCGGGGGAAAGCCCCCTCCCTCAAACGATTCTGCTACACTCTCGAAAGCAGTTGGCCAAAGGCTTTCGAATTGCGCGCGAGATACATAGGTTTCGAATCTGATGGGGCGACCGTCGCTAGCCTGCTTCTCAGTCTTGATCACGCCTTTTATCCTCTCCCGATACTCTGCCTCGTGAATCCAGGCTCCGGGAGGCCCTCGCTGGTCGGAAGATGAAGACACTAAACCTTCTGCGGGTTTGCCATTACTTCCCCTCCGCCGATTCTCATCTTTCCACAGCTCTGCCATGCTATGGACGAGTTTTACATCAGGCGGTATAGGGTTTGTGCGTTCAACAAAGTCGTAGTGAAGTGGTCGCGCGGAAACTTGCTTTCTATTGAATATATCCCGGACATGAATATCGACCTCCAAAGCGCAATAAGATTGCCGCTGAAACTGGCTCTCAGGTAGGATAGATATCTCCGGTATTGACATGTTGTGCCAGAGATGTTGTTCCCCTATCTCATCTGCGTCCGGTACCTCCCCTCTGAAGAGGACCTTGTTGCACTCTATAAATCCACACCCGTTTAAATTGAAATCAATCATAAATTGTGGTATGTACTGGATGTGAGCTTCATGTGGCTGGAAAGCCCTGCTCAAAACACCTCCACTCTGTAAAATCTTTGCAAGCCGACCCCTCATATGCGGGTTGAACAGGTATATCTTGCAATAAAACTTCCATCCAATATGAAAGCCGTAGAATGGTACGCCCTTGACAAGGGATATATGAGCAACAAAACGGGGGGGTCTCTCTCGTGACCGGATAGAGCGGCCAGCGGATAGCCCCATGGCCCGATCTATACCCCGTCGAAAACGTGTGAGGAAATCATGGACTAGGAATAGCAAGGTCAGTTCCAGCAGACTCCTCGGCAGCCAGGTCACAGAGTAAATTCTTACCGTCTTCTGGCATCAAACTTTTCCCAGGATATTCAACATAGAGATACGGGAAAGCCCCGTGGATGTGCGCACATACTTTCTGACCAGTATCAGTGGCTCCAAAGACTCGGACTATTGGAATCTTTGGTGGGCGCTCATCGTCAGGAATATGAGGGAATGTAGGGTCAAGAAAAGTAGGATAGGCTTGATACGAATCAATATTATTTAAACGTACACGGAAAGCCATTCTGAGATAGCAAAAGGTCACTACCGTCGACAAATGGCCAAGCTGCTGACCGTGGTAGTAGGGGATGCGGTGGGGTACCGGTAGCACTGAGGATCAACCATCCTAGGGCGAGTGAAATGTTGAACAAAGGGTCAGGCGCGTTTTGGAGTTCTGGGAGACGCGTTTTTGCTAGGGTCAGGGTTTACTTCAAGAATCAAACCCCAAGCGGGTAAATTGCGCAAGAACTCGCTAGATCCACGATCGGCGGTCGGTCCCCTTGCCCACGCAATCCGAGACGAAACACCCGGAGAAGGAACGGTACTTTCTAGATGGGGCATAAGCTATTTAAGCTGAGCCCACTAAATCTCATGAACTGGTATTCCGAATTTTGTTAACTTTCTTAGTTGAGCCAATTGCGGCTTAGCACAGCGATTTCCGACAGTGGGTCTCGCGAACTTTTCCGGTTGTCCAACAGGGGACACTTGTGCAGGAGGAGTCTTGGCATAACCTACAGGCGAGTTGCACACGGATTAAATATGTATCGTATCATACTGTGCGGTACGTACGCACAGCGTACTCGGGTGCAAGCACCGTGCAGCCGCGTTCCAATAGTTCCGGCACCCAGGCTGGCACTGTATCACAAATGGCTATAATACATTCGCTATAAAATTTTGTCACTGTACCAGCCCGGGTGCCAGAACTTTTAGGACGCTGTTGCACTAGTGGTCTACTTGTATTTCTCATCGCGTATTCGGAATCCGGTTGCTACAAAAGTGCCGGCCAGTATGTCAAATGTATGATGGGGTTAATATAAAGAGGAGAAAGCAGCCGATGATAACAGGTTAGCCGATCGGACTAGAAGACAAAACACTCCGGTTTTATGTTTTTAGTGGTGATAATTGTGGTGCGGGTGACCACAATTGTGACGATAATATGAGAGGAGCGAGTTGTGATTTCTAAAAGGTTACTTTGGGCATAATATAAAGCTGGGGTGAAAGAGTCTCAAAAACCTGCAGAGTTTTTATTACAACTATCGTGAGCCGATACCCGGGTAAAAGCTGTGAGGAAAAACTGTAGGAGCACATGGTAGGGGCCCTGTCAAATGTAGGGAACTGAGCAGAAGCTACAAGTACAGTAAAAACGAAGCTTTGCGATTAGCTATCTCTGTCATCCCACGATAGGTTCGTTTTAACGAATTAATAGAACTGGGTATACCATTAAGTGAGACCCAACACGTCCTGAAGGCTGATCTTATACCATCACAGGAAAGCGCCTTCTGTCTCTGAACCCGGAGATAGCGAACGGCAGGGGTTTTCACGGTACTGTGCCGGTACTGGTACTGGTACTTTACTAGGGGTTGAGAAACCATGCTGTATCACTGGCCGAGGCTAAACAATATCACACTTAGGGCCGACTTATGCATATACAGTGAGGCCAAATATGTGAAACTACCCAAGAAACATCGCATCGTAAACTTCCATTGTTATCACACTGGGCACTAATTTACAATTTTCGGGGATGACAAAAAGAAATCTCATATAGACCCAATACTGTTTTATTGTTGAAAAAAAATTATAGCCTTCGCTCCATTTAAGATTCGACTATTGATTATTTTTGGGGGGACTAAGGACTAGGAATTTACTCCTCCTCCTCCTCTTCTTCACCATCGCCCTTAGACTCAGCAGCCTTGGCCTTCTTTCTTCTGTTACGTCCAGGACGCCCACCACCAAACGGCGAGCTCAAGGCGAAATCGATATGCTTCTGAGAGTCAAGACGAACAATGAAAGAAGGAACGTTCACAATCTGCTTTCCGACACGGATGTGGCGCTGGCGGATAAGGACACGGGCGTGGTGGATAGACTTGGCGAGGCCAAGCTTGTAAACTTGAGTCTGTAGGTAAAAACTCTCAGACATGATACCCATGATATAGGAAAGCAAATACAATACCTGAAGACGGCGCTCCAAGAAATCTTCGGTACGAAGGGCCAACACGTAATCCAGTTTCATGCGAGAGTCATCGAGGACACCAACACGGACCAGACGGCGAATAAGAGCATTGCCCTCGAATAGACGCTTAGGGTCTTTCTCATCCAATGTCAAAAGCTGACGGGCGGCACGACTACCCACGCCTAATTAGCATAGCCCCCGCCCAAGAGACGGTGAGTATATATACCGGATTTTGGAGAGTGTCAACTGAACCCTCCAAACTTCTCTCTTATTGCGGAGACCGTATTCACCAACAATCTTCAATTCAGCATCGCTACAATCCCGCAAACCCAACACATCAGTATTCCCGTAGATTGAATCGCGTTTAATACGGAGACATAAGAATGAGCACGCTCAAACTCAGTGGTACTCACAGACGAGCCGACTCAAATGGGCGACGGGGGACCTGTAGAACTAAGGTTAGCAGGAGAACATCGGACATAAAATAATTAACAGAAGGGGACTCATTGTAGGTCTTAGAGTAGCAGATAGGAGCCATGGTGTTTTTTTATGGCTCTAATGGAGAGAAGGTTAGAATGCTTCGGTTGAGGCGTTGGTTGCTGTTGTTGTTTGCTGGATGTTTAAAAGTTGAGAAAGCCGCCCTCTACCAGTTGTGTGTGCCAAGAGTTCATTTTAGCAGTCTTATTTGCAAAGTTCAGGGTAAGCCCTGAATTTTCTCACACACACAAGTCTCCCAGATACGGTAGAACACAACTCTCTTACGGCAATTACAAACACATTCGCCAGCACCACGAGAATTCCCCAACAACAACCTTCGACAGCTCCGACACTCCGATACGATGTGAGTGGCATCAGTTTTTTCCCCAGCCGAAATCGGTCTAATAGCTACTTTAGGGGTCACTCAGGTGGTATTCGTTCTGGTACTAGATATGCCTTCTCACGGAGATTCCGTGAGAAGGGTATGATCCGCCTTTCCACATACCTTAAGCAATACAAGTACGTTATTTCCACTTGTTCGAAGGGACTAGCGACTTACAATCTTTAAAATAGGGTCGGAGATATTGTGGACATCAAAGCCAATGGAGCCGTTCAGAAGGGGTTAGTTTATCACCTTGGTTAACCCGCAAGTCTACGGATGCGAGGAGTTCCAATACGAATATATCTCTATTCGATCGGGGGCTCCTGGGGTTTAAATGGTTATGCTAACCTGCAATATAGTATGCCTCACAAGGTCTACCACGGAAAGACCGGTGTCGTCTACAATGTCACCAAGTCCGCCCTCGGTGTTATTATCTATAAGAAAGTCGGGAACCGTTACTTGGAGAAACGGGTAAATGTCCGCATCGAGCACGTCAACCACTCCAAGTGTCGACAAGAGTTCCTGAACCGTGTCAAGGGAAACGCTGCCAAGCAGAAGCAAGCTAAGGAGGACGGAACCCACGTTCATCTCAAAAGGCAGCCAGCTCAACCCCGCGAGTCTCGTACCGTCTCCACTCAGGACAACCTCCCAGAAACCGTTACCCCAATCCCCTACGAGACAACTATCTAAATGGGAACTTTGGTTGGATTGTTTGGGGTTTCTTCTCTCGGCTTTTCTTCGGGTGTTAAAATAAAATAAAGTTCATGAGCAATGGCTCCTAGTAGTTTCAATCGTCCAATATTTCGGGGAGTGGAGGGTTTTCTTTTTATTTTATGGATTGTTCGGCCGTGGGGATTGTAGTTCCACAAATCTATCAATGATCACACCTCCAACTTTTACCCAGCCAAAGTAGCGACAGCAGGATAATGCGCGCAAGCTACACACCGGCACCACATGACCTAGACTACAGGGGGAACTGGCTTGATCTCTCACCTCATCAGCGCCCACCCCGGGCATCCACGGATGTTAAGGTACCGTCCATATCCATATCGCCAGCCGGGCTGGTGCCAGCCTTGGTAAAGAGTGAGGTTCCATGGTTAGGATCCTACATTTTTCTCGCAAAGGGCGTCTACTTGAGAACCACCTATGTGGTGAGGATACGGGTTTAAGCGATACTTCTCAGATATTCACCTAATGGAAAAAAAGCGAATACTTGAATAAAAGTCAAATTTCACCCACTCTACCATTGGGCCAAAGCCAATTAACCATCGATGAGCATCTCATCTGCCTACCCAAGCCATCCACATCCAAGAGTCGCTCACCTCACCTAGCAGAATTACAAGTTGTAGAAATACAGAAATAAATTAATAGAAGATTCCACTTTGTAATCACTCTATTGTTGGCTCGTATCCGCACCGAGCTCGCAGAATCCTGAGCGATGGCTATTGGCAGTACTGTGCAGTTTTGTACTTTGCCAATATCATACGGTATCATATTCTAAATCAGCGGTAGTGGAAAACAAATGTAGGCTCATTAAATTTTCAAGAGTAAAATAAAATAAAATAACCCCCCCTCACCTCCCAAGCCAGCCGGCCCTGCAGCGTTAACCCCAAATTCCCCAGAACCCCGGGAAAAAAATATACCTCCCAACCATCCCTACTATGGTACTACAATTACTAGGGTATTTCATTAAACCAAAAAAAACCTTTAATTGAAACCCTCTCCCTCACCTGCCCACTAATAAACCACAACAAACTCTTTCCCCTTTCATACTCCCCTCTCTTTTCCTCTTATAGGACCCGCTGATCCTCATCTACAAACCGATTGAGGATATACGCAGCAAACAAAGGAAAAAAGAAGACATGAGTGTCCTACGACCGACCACTCCAAACACCCGATTACACGCGGAATTAAAGGCTACAACGACGGACAACCTTCCCACCAGCAGAGAACTTGGGGTAGTGGTCCCAGCGCCGGGATCCAGAGAAGCAATTCAAAAGGTTGAGCGGAAACCATGGGCGCATTTTGTTGCCGGGGCGTATGTTTTTCCCTTTCTTTTTTTTTCCTCAATCACTTTTTCCTTTTTGCCCCACTACCCCACCATCTAACCCCCCCCAAAGATGGATGGCTAATACTTAGTTTTTTTTTTCGGAGATAGGGCGGGAGGAATGACATCGACCTTTTTAACATCACCGTTAGATGTAGTCAAGACCAGACTTCAGAGTGACTTTTACAAGCAGCAGTTGGCGAGCGCCAGAGCTGCCGCGGGTGCCGATATACACCGGGGAGGAGTACTCAGGCAGGGTGCTAGACACTTTCAGGAGACTTTCCAGATACTCTTGTACATTATACCGCTCCTCTCAAGGTACTCGGTTTGGCTCAATTGCTAACACATCTACTCGTTTAATAGCGATGTACATAAAGTCGAAGGATGGCGCGCGCTCTTTAAAGGCTTAGGGCCAAACCTGAGCGGTGTCGTCCCCGCAAGGTGCCATTCCTCCTCGGTTCAAAGCGATTCCCTGAGCTGACAGTATCCGCCTCTAGAGCAATAAACTTCGCAACCTACGGCAACGGCAAACGCATAATAGCAAACAACTTTAACAATGGCCAAGAATCTACCTGGGTCCACCTCTGTGCAGCAGCCTGCGCCGGTGTCGTAACCGGCACCGCAACAAACCCCATCTGGCTCGTTAAGACCCGGCTTCAACTCGACAAAGAAAATGCTGGGATTGGTGGCCGCGCGAGACAATATAAAAACTCTCTAGACTGTGTCCGACAAGTCCTCCACGAGGAAGGCCCCCGCGGCTTATATAAGGGATTATCGGCGAGTTACCTCGGCGTGACGGAAAGTACACTGCAGTGGGTATTGTACGAGAAGATGAAGACCTACCTTGCCGCTAGGAAGGAGAATATTGTAATCAGCGGGCGACCGGAGACGGCTTGGGATAACTTTATGGATTGGGGCGGGAAGCTGGGGGCTGCTGGCTCGGCGAAGTTGCTTGCGGCAATCTTGACGTATCCGCATGAGGTTGTGAGGACTAGGTTGAGGCAGAGGCCTGTTTGCGGGGGGAAACCAAAGTATACGGGACTCGTTCAGTGTTTCGGGCTTATCTGGAGGGAGGAGGGACCTGTGGCGATGTATGGGGGATTGAGTCCGCATTTGGTAGATCTTCCCCTGTTCAATTGGCTCTTCTGATTGCTAGGATTTTTACTGACTGGCGGTGAACCTACAGCTCCGGGTCGTACCTTCCGCTGCCATCATGTTTGGAATGTACGAGACGTTACTTAGACTGTTCGGCGAATCGGCTTAAGCCTTGCTATACTCGCCTCACCCAACCCAACCCAACCAACCACCACCACCACAAACCTCCATTTAAACAACCACTACCTCATAATCATCACCAATACTACTATATAGATATATTTCCCTACCACCAATTATCATAACCAACCGAAATGAACCAATTAGCGCCCAAACCCCGGCAGTCTGCCAAAAACACAGATATATAGGAGCGGGGGAATCTACAAAAAAATCTCGAAGAAAACAAAAAACCCAATAAGTATGTAAATAAAACCTGACTGCGGTATAGTTTTTTTTCTACGGCACATAGGAGTTCCGGAATCATCCTCATCATCGTCACCATCATGTTTTCCTTCCAGGAAAAAAGGGGGAAAAAAGACCGCGGTTTGGGACAAATAAAATCACTCTACTTTTTTCCAGTTATGTATGAACTGTATGATACTCAAGTCAACGGATCGGAGTGGGGCTGCGTTTGTCTTGGTGGCAAAGTGCGGCTTGCGTACGGAGCCAAAAAAGAAAAAAAAGGGTAGAATAAAGAGAAGGAGGGGGCCGAGTTGAACCTACTACTGTATGATATCATGGTAATTTCACTTGTATTATATAAAGTCGCGGTTTGGCTGTTTAAAAAAAGGGAGGGGAGAGGTTTCTCTCTATAACTAACTACCCTTTTTCAGTTGCTTATACCATTTGACCGCATCATCCCTTAACGACTTCTCCCCAGTAAAGTCCTGAATCCTAGCCTTTTGACTCATAAGCATCATTTGCGACTTTGTATCTCTAATCCGGGAGTACTCTGCTCATCCACTCATTAGTAAAAAAAAAAACTCTCTAACCAATAAGTTTAGGAAGTTCCAACAAACGAACCAGCAAACCCCCTGTCAATAAATTCCAACGCGCGGTGCAAGCACTCATTCCTCCCAGCTCCCTTCTTAGCTCCCGCAAGTCCCATCTGCGCATCCGCCAGGGATGAAAAGCATTGGGCGTTGAGGTATGCGTCTTCGCATTCGAGAACCTGGGGCATGATGTTGTCCATCATTGAGTACGCCGCTGAAAATTCGCCCATGTGGATTAGGATGTTGGCGATTGTGCGGAAGGCTTGGAAGAGGGCCGGTAACAGGCGGGAGCGCCAGGCTATTGTTGCGGCGCTAATAGCTACGGAGAGGCCTTTTACAGTGCGGCCGCATTTCTGGGACGTGTTGATGAGCTTAAATGGGGGGACCGGGGGGGATGAGGGAGTATACCGAGAGGAGATCAGCCTTAATAATCATCACCCGTATGCGGTGATAGATGTCTGACCGGTCCCGTACCAGCTCCTCCGAGAGTTGGGTTATGGCGGTCAATGCCTAGGGTTCTTTAGTGGATGTACATATCTATCCATCATAGAACAAACCTACAGCCGAATAATTCCCCCGACGAGCGAGGAGGTCAAGCCTACAGATCGAAATTTCCAGTCCACAGTCAGGCTCGACATAGGGCGAGGCGGAGAGTTGTTGAAGCAGCATCTCTGCTGCTGCTGCATCACCCCTAGAACCATATAATATAAGTACATGCCAGAAACATCGCAACGGGAGGAATCGTACTTGTACATAGCTTGCCTAAGCTTTAAAAGACCAACATATGTTGCCCAATACTGATATACTTTGAGCGTGCGCAGGCATTCCTGGTCTACCTGATCTAGCCTCTCCAACGCTTCGTCCGCCTTCCCTCGTAGAGACATCTTTCGCAAACTATTAGTGTCCTGGATACCGAAAATAACGGTGGGCTATTACAATATAAGCGCTACGGCAGAGCGCCTTAACAACATCCTCGATAGGAGAATTAACCCTATACTTCGAAAGAAAGAGTTCGCAATTCATCCAGGACAGATACGAAATGCCTAATTCATCAGCAAGACCCAACATCCAGATGTATCAGAGCTCTCATACCCATGCGACTCCATAACGAAGACTGCAGCAAAATCTGTGAACCCATCGCATTATGTATATTCTTAGTCACATTTAAATGGGAACTACGCAGTATACTCTCAAAAGCAGCCGGTATTGATTCACCCTAAAAAATCAGAAAATGAGCCAAATTTCGAAAACCAGTGGAAATGATTATACCGCAACGAGTATCTGCTTAGCTTCGGAAAGATGCGCCATAGACTGTAAATGGTGCATTCCTCCCTCCTTGGCCTTTGCTTTGAGGAACTGCAACGATTCCCGCTCCATCCTTGAAGATATGACATCTGGACAGTCTTGTGGGTGGGCCTTGTGAAAATGATATAACCACGAAAGCGAGAAATTCAAGCAAGCCATATCTTTATTTTCTCGGGCTGTATTTATAGTTTCTT
>Ga0307509_10000532_pt1 | contig 65292 bp, 62 predicted proteins | sample 10_EM_MG_FD_202245 | JGI IMG/M metagenome (GOLD analysis project Ga0307509, IMG submission 202245) | Populus trichocarpa ectomycorrhiza microbial communities from riparian zone in the Pacific Northwest, United States - 10_EM | ecosystem: Host-associated > Plants > Roots > Unclassified | place...
ACCCACACTTCGGCTACTATGTTTACTGGGGGCATTGAAGGGACCCATTTCAGACTCCGGGCACCATCCAACCTTAAGCAACGCCCGGTCTTGGCAAAAAAATGTATAACTTGAGATAATACGGTAGACTATCGGCTACTTCCGGCATTCCACCATTCTAGGCCTTCGCCTCTTACCCAATGGTTTCACTGAACCATGCCGATATCTGATCACATCATAAAAAATAAATATAAAATTCTCTCTTTCCCCTGCTATAAGTTACCTGCTCTTTGCCCCTCCCCCGCACCAAGTCCTCCAGCACATTGCCGCTCTTCTGCACGCTGTTATACGCAGGCCTTTCAGATAAACCATCACTTTCGTCATTCTCGAAATGTCTACCCCACCCCCGGAAAGTGCTATCCTCGATACCATAGTTGACCACATTGGGGGTACTCCGCTCGTTCGCCTTAATCGCATCCCCCAATCCTTGGGAATTAAGGCACAAGTTTTGGCGAAATGCGAGTTCTTCAATGCCGGTGGTTCCGTCAAAGACCGCATTGCAAAACGTATGATTGAGGAGGCTGAGCGTGAAGGGAAGATCAAACCAGGCGATACTTTGATCGAGCCCACCTCGGGAAACACGTACGTCTCTCCGACTCATGTTCAACTCGCTAGCTAATATAACCGCCCTATCTGCAGAGGCATTGGTTTGGCATTGGTTGGTGCTGTGAAGGGGTATAAGACAATCATTACACTTCCAGAGAAAATGTCGGCCGAGAAAGTCACTGTTTTGAGAGCTTTGGGTGCCGAGATTGTTCGCACACCTACAGAAGCAGCCTTCGATTCCCCGGAGAGTCATATCGGTGTTGCCAAAAGACTTGAGAAAGAGATCCCGAATTCCATCATCTTGGACCAATATGGCAATCCCAACAATCCCCTTGCTCATGAACTTGGAACGGCAGAAGAAATTTGGAGACAGAGTGGTGGAAAAGTGGATGCTATTGTGGCAGGCGCTGGTACTGGGGGTACGATTACTGGTATCGCTAGAGGGTTGAGAAAGCATAATCCAGAAGTCACCATTATTTCCGCCGATCCTATCGGCTCTTCTCTTGCACTCCCAGCCGGGCTCAACGACTCGAATGCAGGTTACAAAGTTGAGGGTATCGGCTACGACTTTATTCCCGATGTTCTAGATCGGAGCATTGTGGACACCTGGGTCAAAACAGCTGACCGTGAGTCTTTCCTTTATGCCCGTCGCCTTATCAAAGAGGAAGGTCTACTCTGTGGTGGCTCTTCTGGTTCGGCATTGCTAGCTCTTGTCGAGGGAATCAAATCTCACCCTGAGCTCGACCAGGCAGGAAAGACGATCGTTGTGGTTCTACCAGACTCCGTCCGGAATTACTTGACCAAGTTCGTTGATGACACTTGGATGGAAAACAATGGCTTCATCCCAACTAAAGAAATTGAGCACGCTCGTGAGACCACCCAATGGCAAGGCGCTACAATCCGGGATCTTAAACTCAAACCGGTTATCACGGTTAAGGCACACGATACCGCCGAGAGCGCCATTGACATCATGACTGAGAAGAGTTTCGATCAGCTTCCCGTCCTATCTAAGAGCGGACAACTGGTCGGTTTGGTTACCTTGGGCAATATTTTGAGTTACATATCCAGGGGCCGCGCTACTGGAAAGAGCCCTGTTCGGGAGCTCATGTTCGACTTTACTAAAATGAAGGAGATTTTTACTGACCCGAATGAGCTCGGTTCTGTCAAGCCTACTTATAAGGACACCACAAAGCCCGTTGCTGAGGATAACGGCATTGCTCCCCATCCTAATTCTACTGGCGGGAAAAAAGCCGGGAAGAGAAAGTTCGAGGAGATTACCCTAGATACCCCACTGAGTGCTTTAAGCCATTTCTTCGAACATAATTCCGCGGGAATTGTTACTGAGAGAGTGCAAGGCGCAGGGCTTCAGGTGAAGCATGTTGTCACGAAAGTTGATCTTTTGGGCTACCTGGTGAGGGAGGGCAGGAGGGCCTCTGGCGTTCCGGTTTAAAGTTTCGTTCTTGTTTGGGTCTGGGTTTTGTTAGCTTCGGTTTGTGTTTGGAGCATCGTTCTATTATTACGAGACAAATACTTCTGTATGATATTATAGTCTAAACTTTCCCTAGTTTTCGAAGATTGGGTGGTATCATGCTTGAGAACCAGAATTAAACCCTTACCCCCTTATGCGATCCTGATGGGGTGATGATTCTGCCTGAGGTATTCATCGCTGCTCACTCGTGGAATCAGCGTGCTAAAATATACACCTAGCTGGGGAATAGGTTAGTCCACTTTAGAACCATTGACGCGTGAAAAGGAGACGCGCCAACACAGAAGACACGAACTAAAATTCCTTTCCTATCGTACGGCTCCCAATCCATTGTCTTGTTTACACCAGCTAAAACAAGGGCTTCACCGGAATAAAGTCTCAAGACTAATTCTATCACCACAATCAACAAAACCCTCGCAGCTACTCCAAGATGTCTTCCCCCACCAAACGCCGCTCTGCGCGGCAATCTTCATCTCAACAATCGACTTCCCGAGCTCGCCGTTCTCCACGAAAGGAAGCCAACACTCCGCTCGCACCGCCTCCTGCTGGGCTGGAAATCGGGACGTCCCCGCTGTTTGGTGGCTCTTCACCGGCCATGTCCTCGGATCCCATCCGCATGAGCTCGCCGACTCCCCAAGCCAGCCAGACATTACCAGTTTCAGGGATCTCTGGTACTGTGAGGGGGAGAACAATGGATTCTGATCCTTTTGGAGGTTTGTAATGGATTCCCTCGGGTCATCAGGGGGGTAAGATACTGATGGGGGGATGGGTTAGTCTCTTCACCTCTTCGCTATGCTAGTACTTCGCCATCTAGGGGTGGAAGGACTCCGAGATCATCGGGGCTTCCTATGTCCAGTGCTAGCGTATTGAGATCTAGGTGGGTTATTATTAAGGAAGGTCCTATGTGCTCGGTCTGGTTGCTAATAGTGTTTAGGCACGGTGGGGAAATTGAGGGGAGTACCCCGCTACGCTCTCGCCGTGGCGATCTTCAATTCTCCGATGTCAATGCGACTCCTACTCGCCGTAGGCTCCTCTATGTAGACGAACAAGGCATGCCTATTCGCTCAGGAGCTGGCGGCGGTGATGCAGTTCATCCACTATCTGATGCAGCAACCTATAGCGGTGGACCGACATCTGATTTACCTGATGGGCCTCGCCGGCTTATCTGGGGCACCAACGTCTCCGTCGAAGAGTCTACTCAAGCGTTTAACAAGTTTCTCCGCGAGTTCAAGCGGCGGTATAGGATGCGTATGGATGGGGAGTTTGTTGCCCCCGGGGAAGGTGATGAATTGGTTTATGTGGAGATGTTGAAGCAGTTGCGAGACTTAGGAACTTCAAACTTGAATTTGGATGTTCAGAATTTGAAGAGTTTCCCTCCCACTAAGCGGTTCTATCACCAATTGCATGCGTACCCACAGGAAATAATTCCTATTATGGATACCTGCGTTAAGGATACCATGTTGGAAATGCTGGAGGAGGCGGGTGCTGATGAGGTAGAATACGGAGCTTGTCTCGAGAGGATTTATAAAGCCAGACCATTTAATTTGGAGAAGACAGTTAATATGAGGGATCTCAACCCTGCTGGTAAGGCTCTTGTGGGAAATGGGTGAATAGAGATAGCTAAAGATCGGTGACTAGATATCGATAAGGTTATCAGCGTTAAGGGACTTGTCATTCGCGTGACTTCAATTATCCCAGATATGAATAAAGGTAAGCCAGTCAACACTCTTTATATGCAAGACTCTAATTGTTCCTCTAGCCTTCTTCCGCTGCCATGTTTGTGGCCATACTGTTACCGTGGAGATTGACAGAGGAAAAATCGCTGAGCCTACTGTGTGCCCACGTGAAGTGTGCAAGACACCAAATTCCATGCAAATTGTCCACAACCGTTCCGACTTTTCCGATAAGCAAGTTATCAAACTTCAAGAGACCCCCGATTCCGTTCCTGATGGTCAAACACCTCACTCAGTCTCACTTTGCTGCTATGATGAACTTTGTGATGTAGCAAAGGCTGGTGACCGTGTCGAAGTTACCGGTATTTTTAGATCCGTTCCGGTCCGCGTTAATCCAAGGCAGAGATCTATCAAGAGTCTTTTCAAGACTTATGTTGATGTTCTTCATATCCAGAAGGTGGATAATCGCAGGATGGGTCAAGATACGTCTACACTTGAAGAGGAATTGGCTGGGCAAGTTGCGAGTGACATTGATGAAGTCAGGAAATTGACTGATGAGGAAGTCGAAAAGATCAAGGCTATTGCGGCTCGCTATGACGTCTACGAGCTACTTTCCAGATCGTTGGCGCCCAGTATCTGGGAAATGGAGGATGTGAAGAAAGGAGTTCTTCTTCAACTATTTGGAGGAACGAACAAAACGTTTGAAAAAGGTGGTGCACCAAGATATAGAGGCGACATTAACATTCTACTTTGTGGTGATCCTTCCACTTCAAAATCTCAGCTGTTACAGTACGTTCACAAGATTGCCCCGAGGGGTGTTTACACTTCGGGAAAGGGTTCTTCAGCGGTCGGTTTGACAGCATATGTTACACGCGATCCCGAGACACGTCAATTGGTCCTTGAGTCTGGAGCATTGGTCTTGTCTGACGGAGGTGTCTGTTGTATCGATGAGTTCGATAAAATGAACGAGGCGACACGCTCCGTTCTTCATGAGGTCATGGAACAACAGACAGTTTCTATTGCTAAAGCTGGTATTATCACTACCCTGAATGCCAGAACAAGTTTGTTGGCATCTGCGAATCCCATCGGATCCAAGTACAATCCGAACTTACCGGTTCCTGCCAACATTGATTTACCACCTACATTACTCTCTAGATTTGATTTGGTTTATTTGGTGCTCGATCGGGTTGACGAGGCTCATGATCGTAGATTGGCAAGGCATATGTTGGGCATGTACTTGGAGGATGGCATGGAGAATGCCTCGGGCAACCTTGAAATCATCGTACGTACACTCTTGCCGCCGGTTTGGGATTTTAGAACAGTGACTAACGCAAATTATCCAGCCCATCGAGCAACTCACAGCCTACATCTCCTACGCCCGTCAAAACGTGCACCCGAAGCTCACCGAAGAAGCCGGCGAAGAGCTCGTGAAAGCCTATGTCGACCTCCGCAAACTCGGCGAAGACGTTCGTGCAGCAGAGCGTCGTATCACCGCCACAACTCGTCAGCTCGAGTCCATGATCCGCCTCTCGGAAGCACATGCCAAGATGCGCCTAAGCGAGGAGGTAACCGTTGACGACGTCCACGAAGCCGTCCGCCTCATCCGTTCTGCAATCAAGGAGTCTGCTACCGACCCTGTTACCGGCAGGATAGACATGGACCTTCTCGGCGGCATTAGCAACTCGGAGAGACGCAGGAAGGGTGACATGAAGAACGCTATCGTCGGCCTGCTCGACGAGATGGCAAGGGGCGCCGGAGGGGCTAGGTACAATGATGTGCTTAAGCGCTTGCAGGAGCAGAGCACTGGAATAACCATTGCCTCTGGAGAATTCGCGGATGCCTGTAGGGCTCTAGAGACGGAGGGGTTGATTAGGGTTAGTGGAGAGGGGGCTAGGAGGGCTATTAGAAAGATATCGGGCTTTTAGATAGATGGACACGAGATCCCTAATGGATACATAGATGTCTTGGGGGAGAGAGGGACGAATGGACGGCTGAGGGGGATTACTGCTGAACGTGTATTCTATACATGGTTTGAAATGATACCTGGTTTGTGAGCATGTGTGGATTATGCCATGTGAAGCCGGTTGAGAGTGTGATGTGCCGTGGGTGACCTAATCTGCAACTACCCGTTCTCCAACCTTCCCAGGACCTTTCTGAAGGCCTCATGATGGCTTACTTTTAGAAGTGTATACATCCGTTTGCCTCATCCCGCCTCTTATTTATTTCTGCTAAACAAGGTCTTCGCACAGTAATTTTGATCCATCACCGAATATCACTCGTTACATGGGTCATTTCCGGCCCCCTTTGTTTTCCCCTCAATAGTCAAAATCATGGGATATTGGTCCCCCATACGACGAGACCCACATATTTGCGCCAACCTTAGGAACTTCGATTTATTTTTTCGACCCTTACCGCAGCGACGGGAGTTTGAATTAATTAGTTTTGCTCCCAATCTGCTCCCGGGTGCCCGGAGCTGGGTGAAGCCTCATGTATTATTCTTGGATACCGCGCCAGACAGCGGAACTTTCTGGGGCTATCTTATCCGATGGTTTGGACAAGTCCTAGTGTGGTATTGATGGAGGTGCTGAGGGTCCGGTGGCTATTTTACGATTTCTTCGCCTAAGTTAGTCCTTAGTCGATAGTAGTGTAGCTTTCTTCTGTTCCAGGATAATCTATTGGCTTAACTTTTTTTCTCTATGGGGGGTTTACTGCTGGGGGTGTAAGGAAGGTATACTCGAATTCTGAGGAGGATTGCTGATCCATGGGCCAGTTACTGTGTGCTGAGGGTGGGTGGGAAATGGCAAGTGTGTTTTCGGTAGCTGTGAGGTATTTTGCCTGGGGATAGTTCGGTGGTAGTGCTCATAGGAGGTAGGGGACTTATGTCCGGTGATTTACACAGTATTCTGAAAGACGGGCCGATTCATTGATATACATGAGTTTAAGTGCTGTTATCATACTTTACCTGCTGGTTTGTGATTACGCTTTAACATTTAGACGGTAGATATTCTCGAGTTGTGAAATACGCAGATATTGAGCAGCGGAAGTAGTTCATTTGTTGACCTATCTCAAGATACAAAGACTAGCACATCCCTCATATAGCCGCATTCCTTATGCCTGTCCAAAGTGCTAAACGAGTGACAAGGAAGAACATTGAAGGTTGGCATATCAGAACAAAGAAAAGTCAAACAACAAAGAAGACATTACAGCCACATATCGCAACACGAGTAGATGTATAGGAATCGAGTCAGTATGTGGGAAGAAAAAAACTTGAGCGTCAGAAAGAAATGGGTGTATCAATCAGTAAAAGCTTGTTATGAGCGAACTGTTTTTGTTTCTACAGCTTGGAGGGGTGAGAGATCGGTATAGCGAGTAAGAGTATGTATTAGTCTATCTATTGGAGAAGAGAACTGGAAGACTTCATGTGCCACGGATGTAATATGAAGGTCGAAGATTTGGTCCGATACTTGTATATTGGGAGGTGGAATCGGTTTGAGCCGTATTGATCAGGCCTCATCATAAATCTCCCAAGATGCCCAATTCCTGCATGATTCGCCCCCGTTGTACTGGTGGTTTAGCATACCGATTATGTTAATTAAGCCCGAGGATTCCTAGACACTGCTGTAGTTTGGCCCTCCATAAAGCTGCCAACAGCCGAGTAGATGAAGAAATGATTCACAAGCCTCCCACTCTACACCCTTCATTAAGCTTACCGCCACTCTATTGAAGGCGGAGGGGCGGGTATGAGAGGTGGGGTGTAGAAAAGGATCCGGAGCCTTGCTTTTTGTACCGGGTTCAATGTCCTCGCCGAGCCCCGCCTTTCCGCAAGGTGCTTCGGATACTTCTATTATCCTCTCTTGGGTAATTTATTTATTTTTGCCTGTGAAGTGAACTGGACTTAGGTTAGGAAATTGGGAAGGCCGGGTTTGCCGGGACAGCTGTGTTGCACTGTTGGGCTATGATTCTGGCATTAAGTGCTAACTTTATCTTATTTGACGCTTATATTTCCAAGGTTGGTGGAAGAAGAAATGGAGATCAGACAACATGGACTGGATGGAGTATCGTGGGAAGCAATGGGAGTTAGCAGCTTGGGAACATTGCCTGGTAGGGGGAGACGATCCTAAGGAACATGCTGCATGAATGTCTGCTGAATAGACTAGAAGTGTCAATACTGCCTATTGATATTGGTAGAAATAAAGCTTCTGATAGAGGTGGGAATGCACTTTTATATTTTTTCCTTCAAACGATAAGATTTTTTTCTCTAGCTCTATTATTCCTTGAACCATATTATCTGAGTTGAAATTCCTTAAATTTGTTTATTATCGAGAATGAGATGCAAGTGGACGTTGAGCCGATAAATAGAAAGAAGTGTGAAGCCTCCAGGTCTCTAGTGGGTCCTTGCTAGTCAATAGGCACTTTTGATATAATACCTTAGTTTGCTCGAAAGAACAACGTGCGTGCTAGGGAACAAATTGGAAGAGGGTAGATGACCCAAGTGAAGATGGCCAATGCTTTGGGCTGGTAAGGTTATTGTGCAGTCCAGCCCCTATTATGGGGTTGTAGTTTGGATATTGATGAAATCAGGCAGACTGACTGGAACCGGAGCTTGTGGGAACAGTGCTAGTGTCTATTTATCTACTAGACATACAAATAAAACCGGGCACATCGGATCCACCTTATTGCTGAAAGGGGTATGAACCCTTGTGGTGTCCGAGGGGGGTTTGGCAAACAAACAAAAAAACAGTGAGGGGAGTTGGAGGTAGAGAAAATGAAAAGTAGAGAAAATGAAAGGCAGAGAAAATGAAAAGTAGAGAAAATGAAAGGCAGAGAAAATGAAAAGTAGAGAAAATGAAAGTTAGAGAAAATGAAACTTAGAGAAAATGAAAGTTAGAGAAAATGAAAGTTAGAGAAAATAAAGGGTAGAGAAAATGAGTATTAGTGAGGGTTTTGGGGAGATGTGCCGTAGAAGTAGGAAGAAAAAAAAATTAAAAATTAAATAAAGCACCTAGCAGAAGGTTGACAACAGCGGCGAGCGCGAAGGAAAACAAAAGGGAAAACACATTTCTCTATTAGTATTGCAGAAGAAATCGAAACTGGGGGCCACTTTCCCCGACAGTAGGACATTTTGTCTTGTTGGGGAATTCCGATTACTTTTGGCCCCTTGGTGATGAGGGTATATAGTTAATTAGGTTATTCGGGACGTAAATTTGCATGCGAAGGCTTGCTTAGGTGGAGAGAGGTGGCCGAATCTCAATAAAAGCTTGGGGAAAGATCGAGATCCTGACGGCGAACATTTTTGGCCATTAGAGAGAGCCACCGTTTTTGGGCTCTTTCCTAGCCTTGGGCTCTTTCCTAACCTTAGGCTCTTCCCTAACCTTAGGCTCTTTCCTAACCTTAGACTCTTCCCTAACCTTAGGCTCTTTCCTAACCTTAGGCTCTTCCTTATTAAGGGATTGACGAGTTTTCGCGGTGGAATTCATCTTCTTCGAAGAACTCTTGGGCATATTTTCAGTGCCGGTTCCCCCGGGGCTCCACTTCCCTGTCCGGAAAGCGTATGCGGCCTCGGCTTGGCTGACATTCCTCCTCTCTTCCACCGGGGAAGGTGGAATACTGGGAGTTTTGTTGGATGGCTCGAACTGGAAGTCCTTCGGGAAAGCGCGCATCTCGAGATCTTTGCGGGTGGGGCATTTACCACGGGAACGACAGAGAGCGAGGAAGTCGGACTTTGCCAGTTTGAGTCTTAAAGCGAATCTATCCAGGGCTTCTTTTCTCATGGCTTCCTTGGTGGGCCTTTGTGCGGCTGTTTTTGATTGTTAGTAGTGTGCGTAAGAGAGATACTGATAGAGAGACGGTGTGTATGAAAGGTTTTTATGGCTAGGGTGCAAGAACTTACTGCCTTCTCCAAGTTTGGGTGGGAGGTAGTCTTCGCCATTGATAGATATAGGGAGACAAGGTTGTTCCTCTTCTTTGGTGACATCAGAATCCTCATCTTCTGGAGCATTCTTCTTAACGCCCTTTTTAATTATAGAAGTTTTAAGGGTTCTGGTGTCTTCTGGTTCGGTCCTCGCCTTCTTCTTGGGTTTGGCAGGATTGGTGGAAGAAGTTGACAACTTTTCCTCAGTCTGATAGGTTGGAGATGAACAAAACTTCTAAAAAAACAGTTTCCAGGCTGGGAGCACTAACCTTTTTACCCGAAGGAGTAGAAGAACTAACTTTGTTCTTTGCCGATTGGGAGGAAAGGACAGGTTTTTGTTTCACGACCTTTTTCTTTCCATCGTATTGGATAGAATGAGGGGATTCAGGGTCCGATCCAACCTGCTTCTGGGAGATCGAAGAGGAGCGAGGCTTCTTGGGGGCAATTTTAGAAGAACGAATCTTCTTATCGTCTTGAAGGCCGGAGGGAGTAGACTTCTTCGTGTTTGACTTGAAGGGAACTACCAAAGACTTTGCTGGCCTGGGATCCTCTTCCGGGCTTTCCAGCGCAGCAGCCTTCCTCTTGATTGGTTTGTTGGCCTGGACGGGAGGCTTTGCTTTCCCCTTTTTCGCCTGTTTGGGTGAAGGGGCTTCCGAACTAGCGATTTCGATGGGTTCTTTCTTCTTAGCTGTTCTACTAACAGCGAGTTTTCTGGGCCTGCTTTTTGGTGGATTTGACCCAATCATTTTTTCTTCCCGAGCTTCGACTGGAGTTGGTTTCCTTACTGGTACCTCTACTCGCGCGAGAAATACCATGTCGACTTTTGGGAAATTCTAGGAGCAGGAGACGGGATCTGTAGGGAGAGGGGAAAGAGAGTGGTGTGGTGGAATGAGTGGGGAGGAGAGAGGGAGAGAGAACAGAACAAAAAAAATATGCCTGGGAGATCTGAGATGATAGCGTGTTACTAGTGATCTGGCACAAGAAACTTAGGGTTTTTAGCTTCTAACTGTGGGATGGGTGTCACTTAATTCTGGGTTGGTGCCCTAAGAGTAGCACTGTATGATAATTATTATACTTGTTTCTGGTTGCTGGGGGGATAGTGGCCCCTACTCTAGGTCATTATATTACATGAGATAGCCCGCCCTAAGGACATAAGGACGACTTCATTGTTGCTTGCTCTCTTCTAGGAGCAGAGATGTTGAAATCATCCAACACTGAAGAATCGGGATGCGAGTGATAATCTATGATGAAGAGTGATTACAGATGTTAGTTTGTGTTATGTTGGGGGATGGCTGGTGAAGGCTCTTGTTGTAAGCATATTATCTCACTCGCTCCAAAGGGCCGACTGTCCAGCCTTGTGCTCTGGGACGGTGAGTAGTTATTCCCCATTAATTTTGAAAATGCCGGAGTTGGGTAACTGTGTGTTGCGTTAGGCCTTCTTACTAGCTTGAATGGGTTAAAATTCTTGCTTACGCGAAATGCCCGCATGGCAGAAAATCCTTGGATTGTTTACCCATATCGGTAGGCGGGTCGTTCTTTCCTTCTAAATTTATAGTGCCAGGATACCGGTACTTGTAGTGCCGTTTAGGATTCTGTTTAGTATCTGCCCCCAAAGCGACAGATTATTGTTCGGGGGTTTTTTTCTGCTCTATCATTTCCGGATCTCAAAGCTGCTGTTCAAGCGGGCTCTGAGAAGTGTTGTCTGCTTGGTAAAGAAACTTGCTGTAGGGTATTACCGGACTTTTTGGTACGGATGCCAGTAATGGGCAAGTCGCGGAGTTATAGGGAACTAGAAAGTGTTTATATCAGACATATTGGGATGGGTATTACCCCCGAAACCCTGAGAATAGGATTATCGGGCCCGTGACTAACTACTAACATAACATACACTATCGCCCTGGGTGCGGTATCGTGCATTGCCAAGGGTGGGCAATGTTGCAATATGCGCTTGATAATCGGACGAAGAAGTAGAATAGATAACGGTCAAGAGTATTGATTGCTGCAAACTACATACTAGAATGAAAGGAAACATATAAACCAATTAAATAGTAAAGAGATAGAGTCCTTCTTGCGCCTCCGGAATTCCGTAACAAAGAACAAAGGTATTCAAAGAAAGTATATGGAGACAAAAGGAATAATAAAGAAGTCCAACTTATACCCGAATTCAGAACAACAATACAGAGAGCTGAAAGAAGCAGTTGAGAGGATTGAGAAACCATACCAACAGGCGAAAGGGCTGCCACACCATAGGGCAACCCGGCCCCCGCATCGCCTGACAGGTATCTAGAGTGTCATCAAACTTACCCCTTACCTCACAAGATCAGTGTTCTGGCAGCGTTGAAACTTCAGATTGAAAGAGTAAAGGAAGCTCACAGTGGTAACCCTAAGAGGTTTGGGTTCGATAAATGAAAAAGTCAAAAGTGGACTACAATGGTGGGGTGACTTTTCTTCATTAGTATTTTGGATAGATATGTGTTCTGACTGGGCGTCATTATTCTCCTGCCTCGACACACATTGTTCTCAAATATACAGTTTGAGGGCCGGCTACGGTTTTGGAGGGTGGAAGACATGGGCTTACACTATTTAGGAAACGGCTTTGGGTATACTTGTGTAAAAGCATCGAGAAAGTATTGGCTTCTCCGGGTGGATTGCAGGTGTTGGGGTGGAACAGCGCTCGTTGGGGGGGGGGGGTGCGGCGCTTTGTTCGGACTATAGCTTATACCTATATCTGACGTCCTTGAGCTGTAAACAATGAAATGATTAAAATTTTTCAAAAAAGAAAGATACTCTTAACCTATGGGGTTCATTAAGTGGCAGGGGCGGAGATCTGATCGATGAATTATGTTATTATCTTTAGATCTTGTATCAATCAAACCCATTGAATCGAGTCTCACATCGCCCTCTCAAGCTTCCGAGGAACTCTCCTTGGTACAGACCCATTTAAGCATTGATTCTATGATATTTAGATTTTCACTTCAAATTATATAAGTTGAAGGTTATATTGTACCATTAACGCTTTTCTCCTATTCTATTAGTGTCAGGAGAGCCTCAGAAGGATCCATGCGATGCTTAGGAGTAATTTGTACGGTTGTTATCATGATAGTTGAATGAAAACAGTATCGTTAGGGTATCTGGTAGGGAGAAATTTTTTTTCTGGAGGGGGCTGAGAAGTGATCAAAATTGTGTTGTTTGAGCAGGTGGTGCCAGCAGGATGAAATGGTATGATAAAGCTTCGGGGGAAGGATTTGGTCTAGCTCTTGGTATTCGCATCTCTTCTTTCGAGGGGTTCTCAATGCTGACCTCCCCCTCCTATTTTAGCAAATCTGATTGGATCTTCCAGCCAGCATCATAAGTCTACCGAACTTCCTCGGCTCGGCTCGAGGGCCTTCTCGGCTCCTTAGGAGCTGTTCAGAGGTTAGGGAGAAAGGAATGTTCGGCTGCCTAGCTAGCGTTACATTCATGTAATTTTGACAAACTAGCCGAGCGTTGCCCCCCAGTGTAACAACCACTGCCAAGTCCTCATCCACCGCGCCCCACATCCACCCGACCTATCATACCGAGCTCTACCGTACTCGTACATAAATCTTCGCTGATAAGAGAGGAGGGTTGCCTTACCCTGTTGTAATACCATAGACTTAAGGTTGGTGCCGGATCGGCGGCCCCTCTCTGCAAGTAATGGGTAAGAAGTGGCCGTAGGCAGGGATTAGAAACATACCGGCACCGTACAGTAATAGGGGGATTTAGCTGGTACGGCGCACGGGTCGCTAGGCCAAGAAACACTCTGCAAAGAGTATAGTGAGGATACCCGAACTCTTTTCGTTCATCCTTAGGTGGGTAAATACCCGCCTAGACGATCCCTTGTCTTTAAGAACTTCTCAGAAGACAACGAATGGTCCACTGATGGGTATCTCAAGTGGAATACAAAGCCAACAATCTAAACTGTTTATTGAAGAAGGTTAGGCAAAAAGACGTGCAGTTTCGATAAAGTTAGAAGGGAAGTAGAGTGGAGGAGAGGTTTTGTTAGGAGACTAATTAAGACTAGCAAGATTTTGAAGGGCCGCACATGATAACCATCAATACAAGATGTTTTGTGGGTTGATCAAAAGTCGGCTATTGATTTTTTTCCTCCACCCTCTCCCTCCTCTGCCACGACCCGAATGACGCAAACGGATTATGATTTCTAAATCCACCTTTGTGCACCTGGCGACTATTCCACTCCTGTTACCCTAGCGCCTCTTTAACCGAACCACCTAAATCCCCCTAATACTCTATCTAGTTATCTGTGCATACAATATCTAAGCGCCCTTACTGGAACGCAAGTACACGTACAGTACCCGAATGTTCGGGCACTTACCTGTTACTTGTAGTAGGCTGGTGAGAACTCGTGAAACCTCCCCCACACAAACGAGAGTGAAATAGATACCGGTAATAGAGATCTTTGTGCGCAATTTTCCCTTGATCGCTAATGAAGGAGGTTTGGCGAATAGGAGCGATTGTCTGTCTCCGGCTGGGCGGTCTGAGAGAGTAAAATTTGCTACCAGGAATGCCAAGTCCAGCCAGATCAGTATGGTAGCTGGCTAACTTATTTCAGGTTGGGAATTTGGCTTTTCAAACAAAAGAGCCTCATCATACGATATTAACAACCACTAATCGCGAACGAATCACAGTCCCCGAATGACTCCGAAACAGAATTAGTGTGCCTGGTGGCGGATTTGGCGTTCTCGAACCGCTTAAGGGATAGCAGAAGAGTAGGTTTTTCACTATGAGAGTGTTGGACCCCAAACTAACCCCCACGTCGGTGTTCCTAGAACGGCCAGGTGTATCCAACACCTTGAGCCAAGCAAAAGATGCGCTAAGGGCATCCACAGAGGGTATTCGTCATGACGAAAGGCACTTTGTTTGGATGTAGAGGCACAAGTAGTAGAACAAAGCTGTTTTACTTGGCAGGTTAGGATCAAGAATGGGGTTTTGTTACGAGGCTCAGGTGGATGTATCTGGAGCCTGGCTTGCTAGAGATAAGCTTTTAAACAAAGTGCGCTGTCTTATCATAATTTTTGCGAGCCTCTGGTTATCCGGCAGGGCTACTGCAGTACCCCGCTTCCAATCAGTTTCCTCGAAGCTAGTGGGTGGTATTGATACCCCGGCGTCCAATATATAACACTAGGAATTATTGCACTCAGGATATTCAAGAAGCCTCCTCCTTAATTCCTTGAACTTTGATAGACTCAATAACTCCTCTAATCGTACAATCCCTCTTTAAAATGTCATCACTGCACCCCGACTCCCATCATCCTCCTCCATACGATGACACGCTGACGACCCTTTGATATCGAAACCGGAAAAGTCGGCCGGGCCGCCGATATCGTTCGATAGTTGGGAGCAGTTCCAGTGGCACCTGATATCTCTCTTAGGGAGATGCTGAGCAACTGCTCTCGCCTAATCGTTTCTTATTTTAGGTCTCCTAATCTTTTCACGGATGGGGGTATTGTCGCACATCGAGCAGTACGGATTCGCGAGTTTGGGCCTTGGATCTATGCTAGGATATTTGTGGTCAATGCTGAGATGGCGTCTGCTTGCTAGGAAGAAGTATAAAATGCAAGACGTATGAGTGGCCCATTTCTAACAAAATACCACATCAGGTTTTAATGGTCGAGATATAGATTGAATTGCTGCTTGCCATGCCATCCCCGAGCGGCTCAGCAGCACTCCTTTATACGCATTTTCGAGAACGGAGATTATCCGTGACAACTTTCATTGTCATGTTATATCTCTTCGTTAATATTACTGGAAGATTTAGTGTTGCCATCGTTGGGTTAACTTACAACTTGTTAGATGACCCTAATGAGATACCTAGCACCTATGCGACGAATTGGACCTTTGTACCGGCACTGCTTTCTAAGGACGCTACGGATCTTAGGGTAGCCGAGGAGGGGCCTGGTAAGGACTTCACTCTCGCCGAGAGTATCTCATTTTTACGGCAACTCTAATGGTCTACTCATGCAGGATGTTACTTACAGCTGGCTCGGGGTGGATTGCTTGGACTTACTGGACAGCTCGACATTCTGCTTAATACCAGCGTTCCCCCAGAACTTGACTGAGAGTACACTTTACAGTCTTGATGTTAGGGGCTCGACCATGCGAATAACTGGCAATAATGTGGAATTCTCATACGATATAAACTATTTCAACGGAACACAGGCAATCTCGTGGTGCCATATTGTCCGATCCTCGGCTAGCTGTACTATTTTCCGCCTAGACGGCCGCAAGTACTGGAAAGACGGTGGCAGTGACAATCAAACCTCTAAGGGTAGGTCATACAATCCGCATAGATGGCTAAAGCTCATGTTGATTTTGGAAAAACAGATTGGAAAGGTGAGAGAAACACAGAGACTATCGCTGATGTGTTAAGGTACTGGATGGCCTGGCCCCAGGCAGGTGCAGAGTGGGCTGCTTGGGCAGCGCCGCTGGCCGGAAGGCGGGATGGGTCGTCAGTAACTTGTAAGCAGTCGAATATCAACCTTTTAGCTACATTGTGAAGAGTTAATGTTCTATCCTATAGATGTGGTATATCACCAAACAGCTTGGGAGTGCAAATCAACCCTTGGTGAGGTTGTTGAGAAACAGGGAGGAGGCCTCCGGCCAAAACCTCTGTTTGATTCCGCCTCGCTTTTTCTCTTGCCCATTGCGAGTGGTGTGGAGCCCTGGCAAATGTCTTCAGCAAAAGTGGTCACTAAAACAATAAAAGCCGTGACTGGATACCCGAGAACGTACACAAGAACTTCTGTGTCTAAGCTCAAAGCCCCCGCTCGTGGGAGGGGCGAGAACAAAGGCAATGTCCCTCGGGTGACTCCGACCATAAGCATTCGCAGTCCACAGTCCGAAGGTTAAATGACCAAGGTCTGGATGGAAACTAGTGTGTCGATATCCACAGGGTATCGGACTGAGACGGTTACTATGGGGCCTGTTAGGAAGGGCAAGGCCGCCTCGGTGGTATACTGGTCGTTCACAGAGCTTGATAACCGAACAAGCCCCTCCGTCGGTGTACAAGCACTCGACTTTTACGTAGATGGCCAACCAAACCACCCCGAACAAAAGCCGTATTACAACCTTTACCTCGAGGCCTTGGTGGCACGCCTTCCCATTGTCGCCATAGACTACGGAAACAGGGTGTCCCCGCATGTGCCGGGCGGTCCAAAACCCGGCCCTACTAAATCTGTCGCAACAACTCTGGAGGTGAATTGGAGCAGGGTCGCTATCGCAGCGGGCACCATAGTCGCCAGCCAGATGCTCGTAAGCATGGCTGTTCTGTATTACTGCCGGAATGTGTTTGTTCCCGAGGATAGAAATCTAGCTACCGCGGAGTTACTGAAGCCGGTGTTGAACAATATTGATGATGGGACCACAATGACTGGGGGGGAATTTGAGAGTGCTTTGGACAAAGCCCTAGTGGGCCTAGCTAGTTATGGTACTATCTCGTGCCCGCAGGGGGATTAGCCAAGGGTGACTTTGGGCTGTAAGACGGGTTCCAGCTTTCTCGGATTTCCTCCGTTCCGGAAGCGCTCAATTTTCCGGCGGTGAAATGGGGTGGTTGTTTTTGGGCAGTTTGGGGGTTTTGCTTACGTGGAAGGCTATCTCAGATTGATAGGATGGACGAAGAAAAATTAGTAGTGTGGAGGAAGGGTTTGAGATGGTTCATGTGGGCTGTGTTTTGGCTCGGTATGAGTTGACTGGGTGTGGCAGGGGGGGAAGGTATTGGTGGAACTGTTATTATTTTAAATAACTCTAATTTATATCTAAAAGTCTAGATATATATATTGGATAATTCCTTCTTTAATATTCTAGTCCTTCAAAGCATTCACTCGTTCGTGCAAATGGTGGTAGTAAAGCGTAGGGAAGAACTATATTGAGCTCAAGTGTTTGTCGCTGTCCTCGGGTTAGTTGCTAACAAGTAAAGGGAATTCGCTGGGAATCTCCACCAAAACATTCACCACCTATTTTCGCCAGTCTTGAAGGTTAACCAACCCTCTCAGGTTCAAATAGCGTCCGCACGATACTTTTAAATGCAGATTAAGTTAAGCATCTCACTTGATGGTAGTATACCGGGTTTGGTCCTAAAGGTAAACTTTTACCCTCACACTCTCCTCCTCAACATCTTGCCTCCAATATTCTCTCAGAGCAATGGGAAGCTCTACACTTCTCACATCTGCCTAGCGGATTTGGTGGAAACTAACAGATGGGCTCTCAATATGTGCTGTGTATATAAACCTGCAGAAAGACGAAATCAGAATACAGTGAGCGCTGGAATAGCTGGGGTCTAGCCAGGACTTTGGAATTATCTCTTCTTGTAAGGTTTATTATATTTGTCTCAACTGAGAGCCGGGGGGGTTTTCCACTGAGTTTTCCCCCTTAATCTAGAGAGGGTATCTTAGACGTCCTGGAATTAGCTTCAATTATTCTGGTTGTTACGGTATTGGTCTGCGCTTCTTTCACAACTAACCACCCGAGGCATATAGATCCCCCCTAATTATTAAACTTCAACGGCGGCGATACTGTTGATATAAGGTTTCTTTCTTCTCTCAAATGCTTCTTTCAACTCTTTATATTGTTGTTCTTAATTCAGCACTACTCTTACCTTCGTTATGCTTGTTCCATTATTCCATTTATCTCTATATACTTTCTTTGAATACCTTTGTTCTTTGTTACGGAATTCTGGAAGTACAGGCGAAACAGAATCTCTTTACTATTTAAGTGGTTTATGTCTTTCCTATTATTCCAGGTGTAGTTAGCGGCAATAAGCAATCTTGACCGTTGTCTAATCTACTTCTTCGTCTGAGTATCGAGCGCATATTGCAACAGATACGATTGCACGACGACGAGTGATGGGCAGTGAAATGAAACAAATGCCAAGCAACTCACAACGGAGGCGATCGCACACTCAAGTGCTGGGAAAATCTTTTCACTAACACAGGCTCACGCTCAACAACTCCACGGTGCTCTCTGCTCGATCTACTAACCACGGTAACGAAAGTTTTGAAACCTCCCCTAACACATTCCCCCAAATAATGAAGGTCAAATGAATAAGAGGGATCTCCCCGAGACGCGGTCCCCCTCGGATCGCCCATGAACTAGACCTGGTGAGTAGAGTCTGTCGTCTGTCCCTGAACCAGTCGAGGCTGTTGTGGAAGTGAGAGTTTTCCAGCATGCAAGGGTTGAACCACAAAGCACTCACCACGTTTATTTTACGAAACAAGCCAGGTGTATTTATCTAACACCTTTGGCTAACAAAAAGGTATAACAAGGCGCGCGCAGTTGCATTTGTTATATGATATTAAAGGGCACTTTTGTTTGGGCGCAGAGATAGGTGTAAGCGATTGGAAGATCAACCCGAAGAGTTAAGAGTAGGAACCGGGTTGTGTTGTGATACTCAAGCAGATGCATCTGGAGCCTGTCCTGCTAGAGGTAAGTATTTTAAACAAAGTGCGCTCTTTGAATTTGCGAGTCTTTGGAAATCATAACCCCGCCTCTAGAAATGATAATAAGAATATTTGATACTGCTGCTGTAGTACCGTACCCCGCTTGGCAGCAGCGCGGAGAAGCCAGTGGCTCGTATTTATACTGCAAATATATCTCCGGGGGAATTCCCTACTTCGGATCTCCAAAACCTTTTCGAACACATAAGCCTTGCCCATCAAAATGTCATCGTCGACCTCCGACTCCCACCCCCCACCATACTATGATGCGGATGACCCTTTGATATCAAAGCAGGGAAAGTCATCCAGGCCGCCGATACCATTCGATAGTCGAAAGCAGTTCTGGTCCAACATGAAATCTCTCTCGTGGAGATGCTTGACAACAGTCCTTTCCTTGTCGCTTCTTGTTATAGGTCTCCGGGTCTTCTCAAGGAAGGGGAAATTGTGGCAAATGGGGCAGCGTTGGTTCAATGCAATTACAATTCTACTCGGTGCTTTCGCGAGTTTGGGCCTCGGATCTCTTTTAGGATATTTGGGATCAATGCTGAGATGGAGTCTGCTCGCTAGGAAAAAGTATAAAATGCAAGATGTATGCGACTCCCAATTCTAACCAAAGCTCTGACCAAATTTTAATTGACGAGACATAGATTGAATTGCTGTTTGCCATGCCATCCCCTACAGGCTCGGCAAAACTCCTTATTGCGCATGTTCTAGGGGGGAGATTGTCCTTGACAACCTTCGTTGTCATGTTATATCTCTTCGTTAATATCACCGGCAGATTTAGCGTTGCGATCTTTGGGTTAACTTACAACCTGGTCGATGACTCTGTTGAGGATGCTCCTACTCTTGTTACGAATTGGACCTCCAGTATATTGCTTACTAGGAACGCTACGGATTTCGAGGTGGCCGAGGACAGCCTTCGTAAGAATTCTACTCTCTGCGAGAATACATTATTTTCGTAACAGCTTTGGTTGACATTTCATGTAGTATCATACTTGGATTTAGTTCGAGGTGGATTAGGTACATATGGTCAAAGTCTCCCCGAATTTGCATTTTTTGGTCCTCCAGAGGGATTTCCATCGGGAATTAAACCCAATGTTAGTGGGCCGCAGACCCTAAATGGAACGGAACACTACGGCCTCAACCTTTCTCCCTCAAGCATCACTAAAACTGGTCGTAATGTGGTCTTCTCATATTTCATATTGGAATATGTAGGAGAAGAGGCATCTTCACAGTCATCTGACCATTCAGTCCACTCCTCTGTTAGCTGTACTATGCTCCGCCTTGACGATAACAAGTACTGGAGAGACTATGGCAGTGATAACCAAACCTCAAAGGGTATGTTATATCATACAAACCAGATGGATGAGCACTGATGGAAAGTGTGGTGAGGCTTACTTAATCTCTGAAAACAGATTGGAAAGATAAGAGAAATGGGGAGGTGATCGCTGAAGTATTAAGGGTACTGGACAATGCAGATGCCTGGCCTCGACAGGGTGCGGAACGTGTTACTTGGGCAGCGTCACTGGCTCGAGAGTCAAACGGGTCCTCTGTGACTTGTGAGGAGCCAGTCACTATGGCTTTAGGAATACACGCAAAGGCTAATGTATTATTCTTTAGATGTGGTATATCGCGAAACAGCCTGGGAATGCATCTCGAGCCTTTATGAGATGCTTGATGAAAACCCCCATCCAAAACCATTATTTGATTCTGCCGCGGTTTTTCTCTTACCAGTTGTGGAGAGGCTGGAACCGGGTGGAACTCCCGGACCGAGAGGGGGCATGGACAGCTCCTGTGGCGGCCCCTTGGTGGGTATGACCACCTCTGTAGCTTACCGGCAGTTCGCGGATCTTAAAAGCAGATTAAGCCCGTCCATCGGCGTGCAAGGACTCAATTTTTACCAAAACGGCACCGGAGGCTCCAATGACCAAAGGGAGTATTACAACCTTTACGTCGCCTCCCTGATAGCGCGCCTTCCTATCGCCGCGATAGCTTACGCAGACCAGATATCCCCAAGCACGTACGAGGATCCTGACGACGACTGGTACGAACATGTCGAAACGATACTAGAAGTGAAATGGACTAAAGTCGCCATCGCGGTGAGCATCATAGTCAGCACTCAGATACTCGTGATTATCGCTGTTCTGTATTATTGCCGAAATGTGTATGTTCGGGAGGACAGTTATCTAACTGCGGCGGAGCTACTGAAGGCGGTGATGAATAAGATTGACGACGGGAGTACGATGACTGCAACGGAATTGGGGGATGCTTTAGACAAGGTCCTGGGAGGTCCCGTTAGCTATGGTACTATTCCGGACTCGCAGGGGGAACAGCCAAGGATAGCCGTAGGCCGTGAGGCATATAAATTCCCCGGATTTCCCCCATTCCGGAAGCGCTCAATTTTCAGGCGGTGAATTGGGCGGTAGTGGTGGTGGTTCGGGGGGTATGTTTCCTGCCCTCTAGACGCAGATTGGTTTACATGGGAGGCTATCTTAAATTGATATGATGGACGGAGGAGGAATCAGTGGTGTAGCGGACGGGTTAGATATTTTCTTTATAGATCATGTTTTCACACTGATTGACTTGATTAGATGTAGCTAGGGTATGAGGCACTCATGGAATTTTTATTTTCAACAGTTTTAATTTGTGTCTGAACTCCTATATATGCGTATTTATCTCACTCCGAAATTGGTTAATTCCTTTCTTTAATGTTCTTGTCGTTAAAAGCGCACAGACTCATGAGGACGGCGACTACAAACTGCCCGGAAGAACCCCACTGGACTCTACCGCCTACTCTAGTTTGCTGGCTTGCCGCAAACGGGGGTAGGAAATTCTCATAGTTCATGCTCTTCTTATAAAACTTCGCTATTAAGGTTAAGATCAACTCATCCCCTCTTGTTTAAATGATCTCACCGTAACGCTAGCGAATGCCAATTTGGCAGCACACACGATGGCGGTCTACCGGGTTTGGTCTTGAAGGCTAACTTAAAGATTTACCCCCTCACCGTCCATAAAATCATGGGTTCGATATCAATGCGGAGCAATGCGAAGCTCTATACTCCTGATCCGGAAGGGCAAACTGGTATACTCTCGACATGACCTTAGGAATAGAAGTCTTTTTGGACGACAACATATCTGTGCACGGATTGACTGGAGATTTATTATCTCGAAGCATGTGAGGATTCCGGACTTCGAAGGAACTAGACGAAGGATCGAGTGATATGTGATTGAGTCCATGTCTGAGTCCCGTCATGAAATCTCACTCAAGTAATTGGGGTGTGGGGTCCTTTCAGGAACGATAGGCCGCAAGCAGTGCTCGATCAGCATTTAGCTGAAGGAATGCTTTATTCAATTGCCAATTGGGTAAAGAAGGCGCTCGGAGTGTGTTGGAAATTGTTGGAAAATATGGTCGTGCTCTCGGATTCTCTGTTGCCACGGTCGCGAGTGATACCTCGTGACGGCCTGCGTCACACTTGTCTCCACCCCTATTTCTAGACCCTTCTCTATTTTCTCAGCTCTTTACCTTCTTGATCTTCTCCTATCAATCTCCTTCTTACCCCTCCCTAATACGAGGTCTCTCTAAATCCTTCTGAAAGTCAGGAATCAGAACATTGTCGACTACCGATGCACCCATTTTGACCTCTAAAGTGTTATTATTCTGGAGCTTAAACGGCAGCCGAAATCCAATTCAACAAAGAACTTTGAAGAGAATAGTGAACTGCAATTGCTATACCTTATAGGGAGATAGTAATAATCAACAACAAGTAAGTAATTTATAATACTGTATTATCTTGAATAAGAGAGAATGATTTTAGAAAGCCTGGGTTTTCTATTTGGATAATGGCAGGGGCAGGTCATCAGGGAAGACACTAGCACAGTACAGGGCGGCCTTGCATATAATTGAACGACTTTTGTGAATATGGCTGCTATTGTATACTGACAAAGTCTAGCCTACTTGCTGCCCTCTGGTGATTGGAAGTGCGGCTACAATTGAATATTGGTGAAAAATATGTTGGAGCAACAATATTTTGCTCACTTATTGTTTGCCTGTGTGCAATAGCAGCAGTACTCGCAAATGCTAGGAGGCGGCAAGTAATCTGAATTTTGGCGGTAAGCAATAGTAGTTGTATTCTGAAATGTTGTTCAAATATATATCAGGTGGCGCTGTACCTTGCTGCTGTCTCCTCCAGCTGCCTTCCCCCCATTATCTTCCAATTAGGCAACATTCATGTCTTGAGACAAATCTCTCTTATTCAAGTTAATATAATACCCGATGCAGGGCCTGAGCCTACCTTAAACAATCGTTAGACACCGCATTCCATGTGTAATAAAGGCTGAGAATTAGAAGGTTAGCAAGCAGTTACCAGAACTAAAACAGCTGGTCGTCGACTACACTGCCTTGCACAGTATTTTTACAAAACATGTCCAGCACGGCGTAGAGGGCATGAGAAAGCACAATAAATCAAACCAGAGTTCTGTTACTCTGGTTACCAATAGCGCTGCGGGTGAAAATATCAATAATGTTGCAACTCTGACTTATTCGGAGGAAGATGGAGGCAATGGCACCATGGAAATGAAGAGTGGAGTTATAGGACACTGGGTCTTTGTGCCCAGAGTAAAACAAAAAATGCATGATATTGAACTTGAAGCAGAGTCAGCGTAAACATATTCCATGAAACAAGCTGGTAAAGTACTGAAAGTATTTGCCATCAAGCTTCTGCCGCTAACTCGGACCACAGAGGAATTATTTCATGTTTGTCTTCTCAAAGAGTACAAGGAATATAAGGATTTCTAGAATGTGATTAATAATGAAAATAAGCTGGACCAGATTGACAAAGCCTTTGGTGTATTTACTTTGCATTTCTGACAAAGAGTAACTAAGCAAGGCAGATTTCACATAACTAATACTTATTAGTCATCAGTATGTTTATGCTTTTATGCTGTGGGGTCATTTGACTTATAGTTTTCATATACTTGTACTTACCTGTCATTTGTTATGTTGGGATTCATTGATGTTTTGTTGACTTATGATTGTGAGTCATGATAATATAATAACTTTTGCACATGACTCACATTATGAGTCAGGTTTCACGCATGTAATGCAAATAGTGCATATAACATATTTTATTAGTTATGATTTGTTTATAGAATAATTAGGCAGTAAGACATAAGAGTCAACTGACGGATTTGGGGTATGACTCACATACGAGTCATAGAACCATCTGACTCGTAAGGTATGAGTCACTAGGGTTAGGGTTATGGAAGAAGTCTATTTAAGGGAGGTCTCGGACCCAGTAGTTAGAGTTATTCATATAACTAACTAAGTTCTTTTCAATCTTATACTTCCAATATGGAATTACTTTACTATTGTCCCTTGCTTTAATGCAAGTAAGATAGTGCTATAATGATGGAACTGCTCCTACATGTGCTCATTATAAGTTAATGCAATATGATCCGAAAGACTATAAGACAGTCTCGGTCTCTCAGCAATATACAATTCTTATACTTGAATAGTCAGGCTATTATATAACCTTATTGATTAGAAAAGTACATATATCCATCCTATTGATCTATCAGACATAATCTGATAGCACATATAAGGAAGTTGTTACCTGTGGCCTCCTAACTATAGGTAAGATCATTATAGCATTCATTAATATGAATCTAATTAAATACAGAGCTGCACTCAGGGTTTGGCCCAAGAGGGTGTGAAAAGGCTATTGAGAGGGATCATTATGCTTACTTCTCTACCTACCTACAATCTCAAGGGCAAGTACCGCTATAACAACTGTTTCTATTCTCTCATCCATTAGGTACTAGAGCAAGATCCTATTATGTATCTGATCACGTTGGGTGGAAGGAAGGTGAGAAACCATCGCCTGATATCACTGCTAGTTGCTCTTCTGGTTTTTTCTCAGGAGCATAATTCCCCACTGATAGACCCCAGTTTCCCGTTTGCTAAGTTCTTCGCAAATAAGCCAGAGTTACTGGCAATCAACATAGTCTATTCGTTTGACCACCTGAATTTACTTATTGTGCCAGCCTCTCTTACAAAAGAAGATGCCTGAGATTGGTGGCAGAAGTACAGTGGTGACATGAAAGTAGCCTCTACACAGATTCCATTGGCGGAGTGCAAAACGGTGAAATTAAGAGGCGGTCACAATATCATATTCTCTCTGCAACAAGCATGGTACGTCAGGTGTATCCCTCCGATTGTGTTTCAACAAAACGTGATGTTGGAGATGAAATATATTTCTGTTTTTTTTAGTGCTAAGCCATAATGCTCCAATATTCGTATTCGCGGAAGGGAACCTATGAGACAGTTTCACAGAACAATCAGGACATGACTAGTTCTGGGGTTACTGGATGGGGTGAGCCCACCGATACTCTGATGCATTAGTGTAGATTTATGATCACTATAGAACTGCATGGTGTCTGGGCAATCTGCGATGCTATTCTGAGCCTGACGAGTTAGGATACCCCAGTAGTCCAGCATAATCTAAAGCTGCTGTTTGGGACAGAGGAAGGTACAGATGAATGGTACAGGCTTAATTTTATTAAGAGCATTCAACATAAATTGTGACAAAAGCTGCTGGACCTGATGAATCACATTGATTCTGTATACAAGGAGATGTTTGGTAATAATCTCCAAGCTGGGGACTCTGTTGGGGAAGATTGATTTTGTATCTAGGAGATGTTCTCTTTGGGGAGTGCTCAGTCATTATATGAAAAGATGTATCTCCTGGCTTGTCGTTAGCTTGGAAGAGCAGAGCGAATTATAGTAATATTTCTCTATCTTCTGCTTTTCTTCTTAGAACTTATTGCAATTGCACTATTGCTTGTTTCTTCCTTCTTCCTTTGCTTAGTCTCGATTACCCCTGACTAGAGAGCTGTACATTAGGTTTCCGGTGGTGCGTGAAGTGGCAGTTCTGGCAAAATAGCGAAAAAAGAAATTCTGAATCTCAAAATAATCTAGGTGACAGTTATTAAAATAAGAGAAAGTACTGTACTAAAAAGAGCAATAGTTCAAGATTAGATACTGTATAATCAGATAAAGATCAGATTGGCACCAATGAGAGTTCTCTTGAACCTGTTCAACAGCAGCTGCCTATTTGTTTAAGCTGTAGTGAATTGGCCTCCTTGGTGCCCTCTTATTGGCTAGGTTGCTTCAGTTTCGTTTCCGCTTTAATCTGACTTTCACCAGATTATATAGTAGCGATAGCGAGCAACATAGGTCTATTCATCGCGCTTGCTTGCTTGCTTGCTAAACTGGCAGTAATAGAGGGAGTTGGGGGTGTCACAGTTCACCCAAACAAGCCTCCACCTGAACAGATCATGATTGGTGGGTTTTGTATCAGTTAACAGGTGTGGTCACAAGGGTAGCCACAGGTAATCCAATCAAAGTGGAGAAACCATTTGAGAGATTGTTATTTGAGTTTAGCCTGCCTTAATACTTCCGTGTGTCGCATCCATATCAACCTGGCCCCCTGTAGCAATCTCGGCGAAAGGAGTTAGTAAACAACAAATAACGACTTAATTGTATTCTTATTTAAGATTAACACAATCTTAAATATCTTCGTAGAGCTTTCTTATCGCTCTTCTTTTATCTTCTCCACTATCTAAATAGTAAAGATGTATATATAACTCAATATCGATTGAGATTTTATATCTTATATGTGATAATACGTTCGAGGGTAAAGAATGTAATAATATTTAATTTATAACAATAAGTAATCTTAAAGAAAGTACCTAGATGGTTGCGTGAAGAGCTCTAACTATTGTACTCCAATCTCCTTTATATAGAGACTCTTCCCACAACCCTAACCCTGGTGACTCTGCTTATTGAGTCACCCGCAACATACCTTAACCAATAATAAATCATAAAACTGATCATGTGAGTAAAGCGCTCACATGAGTGAAACTCGTGACTTCCAAATAGAGTCACGCGCGAAAGTCATTACCTCATTTGTGAATCACAATCGTAAGTCACTGATCAACAAAATATAATAATGATACACAATTGCGAATCATGTGAGAACTATAAGTCAACTGATCTTATAGTGTAAAATATAACATACTGATGACTAATAACTATTAGTCATATGAAACCATTCTTTCAAAGTCACGATTTGTGACACCCCCCCGTATCCCCCAAAACATGCCGGAGCATCCTGCCTCCGCTACGAGGCAGGTATCCATGCCGCTCTCCCGCACCAACACCCACCAGCACGCGTGCCAGGCAATCTTTCCTCCACTACCTCTTCTCAGATACAGGTGCCTCGCTACCACTTGTGCCAGCGCATCTTTTTTCCGCTACGAGCTTTAGACAACACGCGTGTAATAGTACCCAAAGGCAAGACTTAATCAGCTAAACGAGAAACCGGTTCACCGTATTCTACGTTTTTTTCATTCCTTTTGAATTCTGTCTTTCATTATTGCTGGAGAGGTACCATATCTTCCTTTCCTCCAATGGCCCCTCTCACCCGCCCCCTCCCCCCTCCCTCCTTCTCTCCCACCCAGCCTGCACCCTTGTAGCCATCACCAATTGCGGATCAAGCTGCTACACCTATTCTTGCTTTCCAATATTCACACCCTTCCTTCCCACCCAATTAACCTCTGTAGTTAGCCTCGCCCCACCTTTGATCTCCACTCCACACAAATATCCTCACTCGTCTCGCCTTATTTAAATCCCTCCCAATGCCTACCTTCCTCTCAATTCTCTTTCCACTCCATCCCAGCTTCAACAACCTCGACCTCATCACCTTTTCCTCCATTGCCCCCCTTTTCCGGTACCCAAACTCTCTACCTATTATCTTACCCCCGATCCCCCCGTCCACTACTCCCTATTAACCATACCACGATCTCATACCCCCTTCACCTTTTCACTTTACTCGGTCAATTTCATATGCACTCACTGTCAAGTAACCTTTTGGTCTATCTATATTCTCCATTCTATACCTCGAGCCCTTGGTATCTACTATACATATCCCTATACAATATCCAATAACATTAACTTGGTTCCTTCCCCTCTTATATAAATTGCCTAATGCTTTCCCTTATTGTCTAGTATTACTTTCTCTTCTTACCGATTTTCATAGAAATTAATTGAATGCCTGACACGATTCCTTGGATAGTGGCCTATAGGTTATGAGATTATGCAGTTGTGCAGGTAGATGGATCTGGAGGTTCCTGCTTATGCGGCTCGGAGATGGACCAGTATAGAATATATGGCTTCATGGTGTCCAGTGGTGTAACGGGGGCACCCTATAGAGAGGTGAACTCTAAGGTTGCGACCGCACTAAAACTCAAAGTAGAAGATAAAGATAGCGTAAATAATTCATGAAGAATCAAAACGGTTAAACTTAATATCGTTAAGCTCGAAGCTTTTACTCAATTAGTTCTCTTGAGGAAAGGTTGGTTGTCGAAGTAGAATGCCAAATGCTTAAACTTAAGTAGATATCAGATTTAAGCCTTTGACATTCACCACTACTCTGACCTTGTGCGAGCACCCTGTCCTGCTCAGGGGTTGTCCGAGGTCTACCATCTATCAGGATTTATCCTGCCGGAAGTGTTGGACCAACTTGGGTACACTTAACTCCGTCAATAGGATATGAGTTTTTGCAATGCATCTCCAATACAACCGCAGGTGGAAAAACTCATCCTATCGAAGTCATACCAGTGGCTAACTGTTATGACAACAACCGGAATCAATACCTAGGTGGTGGACTCACTTGCCCAGTGGTAGTTTCGTCTATACAAGCTATGCATTCCATTATTTAATCTACGCGACTATCTAATGTGATAAATTGACATGCAAGCTCTCTCAGTGAGATGTAGCCGATAGTTGGCTAAATGGGCGCTACCCATATCCAGCCTCTTGGGACATGCTCTACCGTGATAAGACTCATATCTCTAGAGTCCAATAACAACCGATAGTAATGCTACAAATCAAGGGAACAAGGTTCCGGCTGGTTACTAAGGTATTTGTCCCAAAAGGACCCTGGCCTTCTTAGACTACCTAAGTACCTCTAGGAAGACTACCATACCACCCGTAGGCTATGATAGGGTCCTAGGTGCTGGAGAGACCGTATATGGGTGACCCCCATTTTGGCGGTTACCCATACTCTCTTTATATATCCTGGAAATGACATTCAGTCGGACGGACGGCGACGACTTATACTGTGTTACGGCAGCTGCTCCAATGATCTCTTTTAACTAGCAAACGAGCAACTACACAGCCCTCTGCCTATGACGCGCCGTCCCAACGCTAGGGCCAGATGGGGGTGTTAGCTAAACCCGCCCAAGTTCAATAGCATGTTTGGGCCACCATTACACAGGCGTGGGGCCTCCCCGTGCAGATGTGTGTTCGCCCAAGAACATGGAAGAGCCCATAGAATGTGAGGCAATCGACCTCCAAGTTCTAGGATGACTTCGCTGGTGAAGGTTGGGTAACTTTGACTCCTTAGTAGGGTAACTGGGGTCCATGGGCATAATGGTCAAATTCCCAAGGTAGGGTAACTTTGCCCTCTTATGCCTTTAACCGCTTCGGAAGTCCTCCTGTTAACACCTAATGTTATCTTGGAGGTCTGTGTAACATTCCCATAAATTCCTTGACTTTATGCGAACTTATTCCCAAAAGGTTACGCTGCCTTGTAGAGTACCTCAAGGCTACTCAACTATTCCCTAGGCCTTATCCTAGGTTTACCAGCTATTTGTATACTAAGTATACGAGACCATAACACCTCTGGTTACCACTTGGTATACTATTTGGGCTAAGGTGATAGTGATTGTAGCTATCTATCCTAGGGTTGTTACAAGTGGTTAGGCTCTTTTGTTCACGATTGTTCTCACATCCTCTACTGCTAGGCATAGGATATTTCTTTCATGGTTTTGCTGATATCATAGGTTATGAGGAATTGGGCATTTGGTTTTATTTGTTTCTTTCATACCTTATAGGTGAGTTGGAGTGCCGGTAGAGCACAGGCTTTAGGAGCATACTGGATGAAGGGAGATGAGGATAGTTCTAGATTGCATGTGTTTTTAGAGAGTTTGTTGTGTTTTGGGAGTGTTAGGTTGTTGTTAGTTTCCCCGAGAGATATATCTCCTAGCCTGCCCTTAGCTAGAGAGAGGTTAGTGATTCAAACGTTCGTTCCTTCTTCATCCACAGTTCTACTCAGAGTCTTTTGTGATTGCACAATCAATTCAATGCTTCGTGTCTCACGATAGACTCTATCAATAGGCGAAGGAGTAGAGCAAAACTAATCATGGTAATGAATTTTAACTAGCGCAGGCGGCATCTCGAATTAGCAGAAGGGATCATCTCGATGCATTGTAGATAGTCTCGGTATCACCCTATAAGCATTTAAGCACCTCATTCCAGCAAGTTACTTACAGACAGTTGCAGTGAGTAGTATATTTATTAGGACATCAGGAAACATTGCTCCGCTCGGGTGTGTCAGCACTTTCACTTCACCCTAAGTGCATGATCGTCTCCCAGAAGGGCACCGGCTCTTGACACCTTATCCAATTGTAAGCCCCGTGAAGTACCGAGTAAGTGCCAAGTCACCACGCAAAAAGCCCCTAGATTAACAGCATCGAATAAGCTAAATCTCTTTTTTTTTTTTCATTATTAAACTCTCATACATGCAAAAGATTTCAACCCTCTGGAGCACTACTCGCATCAGACTTAGAACCAGATAACTGTGAATCTGTGTATCCCCCTTCCTCCTCGCAAAGATAATCTGGCAATGAACCTCTTGTCTTGGTGACGGTTCTCGGCTTATTTACTTGTGATGCTACCCGATACAGCTTGTTCTCTGGCTTTATCAAAGGCAAGAAGAAAATGAGAAATGAAGGGCGAAGTATAGTATGATAAGTGTTGTGGTAATCCAGTTTAATGAATTTTTGGTTTTCCAGAAGGAAAAGAGTGTTTTGGCATTATAAGAGATTTTTTTCTTTTTCTTCTTCTTGTTTTGAATCATGTAATTATTGCTTTAGGTAAGGTATTATAAGAGATGAGAGAGGAGATTTGAACAGACGCAAGGGGACCAGCTACTAATGGCAACGGGGACAGCTTTAGGACTAATGACCACCCTCCAGAAGGTGACCCATGATATCGGATTTTGTAGCAAAATAACAATTCCTCAGATCTTGGAGTGACGGCAGCCCAGTACGGGGTATTTTGGTGCAGGGGTCAGAACCCTTGGCATCCATGTCGGAGGGGAACAAGTAATATAATACACAATGACACAAACTTCTTACTGTGAAGGAGTTTTCTTCCCTCTCAAATATTCGCCAAGAGTTGAAACTTCGAATTTTCATTCTTGGGTGGGGCACCGTCACTCAATTGTTGAATGTCGGGGTTGCATTTAGGAGAGTTGTTGCTTAGTCCTGGAACTGCCCTGGACATGGCAGCTCTCAGCATTGGTGTCAGCAGTGCGAGTTTCATAGTAAAATTTGCATGGGGTCATAAAAGATAGTATATTAGAGGCTTCGCGCAACACTCTGAATGTGGGGTAAAAGCTTTCGGCGAACCAACCGGATTGCTAGAGTTTGGCTCTGGAGTCCAAAGCGCAAAGCCCCCATTTCGGGTTTAAAGCACGGTAGAATTTAAGGTAGATGTTGAACATAGCCTAAGTGGCTAGTGAGAAGTATGAATGCTGCCTGACTCTCTAGGTGGAGGAGGAAAATGATGGAGGTGGGGGCATTTCTAAGAGGGGTTAGTGGTTGGAGATCTTGAGGGGTGGATTTTCTATTGGTATATTTGCTTAAAAGGAAGTGTGATTTATGGCTTTCAATCTCAGCGAGAATGGGCACCGTGAGTAAGAAGAGTCTGAAACAATTTTGGAACTGCGGTGATGTTAGTTTTGTCAATATAAAATATTTTACTTTACACGACAGTATAGGCTTTTTACTAGCTACGCCAGTTACTAGCAATGCCACCTGATTTTCAGCCCTCTCCTTCGCTCTGCACACTCTCTAAAATTTGATTTTTCTCCACCCCAATATGCTTGTTTTAAAAAATGTGAAGAAGAGAAATGATGATTTGTAGAAAAGGAAAATTACATCAAAAAAAAAAAAGAATGTGTGGGGTCATGCACTCTCATAGTCCCCGGCCTCTTCGGGATGAGCTGCAAGAGAATGGCGCTCATTATTCTCAACCTCCGGAAGAAAGTGGAAGACTTTCTTATTGTTTCTAGGAATGTGAGTTCACTTCTTCGACTTCTTTCACTGAAGTTCAGCCAGTTCATTTCTGCTGAATTGGAGCTAAGTATCTAGAATCGCAAGTCGTGCCTCTGTATCCTTAAAGCGATCATAGTACCGCTTGCAGGTAGCGATAGCAGTTTGGGTGTTTCCAGATAATAAAGATGCCCGAACAGTCCTCCCAGAAGGATCAGCAATCACTGGAGTAGCAATATCCTCATCTGAGACTTGGTCTGTTCTTGCTTCCTCCTCTGCTGGCTCATCAGGGGCAGGGCTATCAAGAGGCAAGTTCATTTGCCGACGAAATTCACGGATAGCAAGCTGTTTATTGCGAGGATAAATACCGGGTCGCTTCCAGCTACCTTGGATGATGTATTCTGAAAAGGCCCTCAACCGAATAGACAGATATGTCTCAAAAAATGACCTCTTTGAAGGTTCGAATACTTCAGCAAATGCCCCGGTATTTTCAGCCCAAAAATATCGCTTCGCGACACTAAAGCCAGAGCGATCGAGGGGCTGAAGGATATTGGTCATATGTGAGGGGTAAAAGAGAGGAATAACCTTTCGCTTCAGTGCTTCTTGCAGAAATTTGTCTGATGTATGCGAGGAGTGGCCATCAAGAAGGAGGATTGACCACTGGTGATCAGGAGCGTAGGGAAAGTATTCATGAAACCACTCGTAGAGGATATCACTATCAATAAAGGCTGTTTTGGAGGTTGAGACTGTCACCTCATCATGTTTTTGAGTTGGGAACCAGGCTTCCATAAGATGAATTCCCTTATAAATGAAGAGAGGTACACCAATCTTCCCAGTCGCCGAAACAACCTCCAAAACTGTTACCAACTCTGAAGAATCATGTGAGATAGTGTGAGCAGCCCCAATAGGGGCAACTCCAAAGCCTCCAGCCCTAGATTCTCCACATTTGAAACCTGCCTCATCAAGATTCCATACATTGTTCAATGTAACATGGAACGTCTCCTCATAGTAGGCAAGCAATTCAAAGAAAAGGCCAATAAGCCTTTCCCCTGACTCACGGACACGTGGAAAATCAAGCTTTCCATGTCTTTTTTGTTCAAGGAATTGTGAGCGGTTGATAAAGGCAGAAAGCCAAGTCGTAGAGGGGAGGGCAGTAGCCGGGTCTGCAACTTGACAGATTTTGAGAGCCAATTCTCGTACTCGGTGACCGGAGGGAATCTTTTGTGTCTGTGCCAGATAGATGATATATGCTTCAAGAACACTCTCCTGCACTGGTGCAAGCAGTTGAGCATTGCTGTTTCGCTCGGTGGCTGTAGGATTACCCAAGAGAGGACGCTGGAGGCTTCGGTATGAGACGCCAGTAGCCTTTGCCACCTTCCATGACGATAGCGTATTTTTGGGGCTCTGCATAATCTGCACCGCATCTTCAAGTTTCGATTGAGCCATTTCTTTCGTGTAAAAACTGGTTGGGCTGTATGCTGCTGATGCGATAGGTGGTCGGAGGTTGAAGTGCGAGGGGCCAAAAATCATGTGGCGTTGCTAGTAACCGGCGTAGCCGGTAAAAAGCCTATACACGAGTGTAAATTAATGATTAGGAAAGTTTGGCAAATAAAGGTTGTGATTGCAATTTGGCACTGATGCTACTGTACACTTCCATTCGCAAAGTTTTCGCTGAGAGAGAGGTACTGTGGCGATGCCTTGGCGGCAATAGAGGTACTGGTACAAGAATTTGTATATAATTTGAACTGAAAAGGTTGTTCTGGTACTTTCATTGCCACCAAGACTTTGCCACAGTACCTGTCCTTCCGCGAAGACTTTGCGAACGGAAGTGTACTCTGCCCCAATCTTTGATTTGCAGGTATAGTACAAGGTAGGATCTTATTTGTTGGGACAGACAGGGAAATATTTTGCTGGCTAACTTTCAATCACTGTTTTATGACTTTTTATTAGATCTTGTATGATACAAAAAGACAAAAAGAGTGGCTTGACTCCTGTTACGATATTGGCAAGAAGATAGTCTGGCCAATCGTAGTTTTTGCTTTGTTTCTTCCAATGCGACATTATCTCTATACAAAGTTAGCGGGGCTTTTAGTGTACGTGTATGGTACAGGTATTGAGTGCCGGGGCCGGGGGGGGGGGACGAAAAATGAGGCGAATTCAAGCTTTACAGGCCAAAAATAGGTGTGTCTAATTATAGTGGAGTGAAGCTTGACTTCATTTTTCGTAGCGAAAAACAGTTAGCCGAACTATTGACACAATTGATTCACAATATTCCATTCTTTACTCGAATGATTGGCTGATTGGACCGGAGCCAATCAGAGCAGATTCCTCTAACTTACCCATTGCCCCCGTACATTAAAAAGGGTTCTTCCCTCCTCTATTCCCCACCAAATCTCTATTCTCACAATAGCAACATGATGTGCACGAGCCAGCAGAACCTCTCTAAACCTCATCCCCCATGTCTCACATCCTACCCACCATTCACCATAAGCACTGAACTCTAAATAAGCGTCCCCGTATGAGGGAGGAGGATCGGATTACCCCATTGCAGTACTTGTACCGTCAACTGAGGCTCAATGGAGGATCGGCGGTGCCTCCCTTCTCTAGCGGTAAGCTAATGAAAGTATGATACCTCCCCCAATGCATTCCCCCAAACAAGGAAAGCCAGATAAATAAAAGAACGCCTCCCTACACACGACCTTCCCTGAATCGCTGATAGACTGGGTTTGGCGGGCAGAGTCTGTTGTCTGTCCCGATTTCTGATCTGGGGAATGCTGCGGCTGAGGTGCAAGTTTTTCAGCATGCAAGCGCTGAACTCAAGCCACTTACGATATTGCGCCTGTTTTCCTAAACGAGCTTGGTGCTTTTATCTAACACCTTTAGCTGGCCGAAAGATAGCAAGGTGTGCGCAGGCTGCATTTGTTAGATGATATCAAAAAGCACTTTTATTTGGACATATATACATAGGAGAATTGGGGGATTCAGGGATCAACTCAACGAGCTAAGATCGAGAACCTGATCGTAAAAACATCAAGAATCGGCCTATGTGCTATGTCGTCGGAAATTCCCTCCTATGGAAAAGGGGCGAAAAGCACAATAAGAGGTGAGCTCAGCCCCTGTGAGAGACGGAAAACGAAAAAGCACCAGAACCTACCAGAGGAAACAGCTCCAATGGCATAGCACATGGGCGGATGATTGAAGTTTTTACCGTACTGTACTCAAGCAGATGCACCTGGAATCTGTAGAGGTGAGCGTTTTAAACAAAGTGCACTCTGGATTTTGCGAATCTTCGGGTTGCATAGCCCCGCCTCTGGAAGAGAAAATAAGAATATCTTGCAAGGCTACCTGCTACGGTGCTACCCCGCTTGCTAGCAACATAGGGGAAGCTTGTGGCTCTTATTTAAACTACAACACCTAAATATCACCCTAGGAATTCTCATACACCAGTTTTCCAAAATCCTCCTCCTCGATTCCTTGGACACTGACAGACTCAACTTATTCCATCGTATATGCCTTGCTCTTAAAAAATGTCATCACCGCCCTCCGACTCCCACAGCCCCCCACCATACGATAATGCAGACGATCCTTTGATATTAAAACCGGAAAGGTCGCCCAGGCCCTCAATATCCTTTGATAGTCGGGAGCAGTTCTGGTCGAACATGATATCTCTCTCGTGGAGATGCTTGGCAACCGCCTTTTCCCTGTTGCTTCTTATTATAGGTCTCCGGGTCTTCTCACGGATGGGGAAATTGTCGCGGGCAGAGCAGCGCGGGTTCAATGCAATCACAATTCTGCTCGGTGCGTTCGCTAGCTTGGGCATTGGATCTATGGTAGGGTATCTAGGATCAATGCTAAGATGGCGTCTGCTTGCTAGGAAAAAGTATAAAATGCAAGACGTATGCGATACCCTCTGCTCACCAAAGCTCTAGTCGATTTTAATGGCTGAGATATAGATAGAATTGTTGCTTGGCATGCCATCCCCCACCGGCTCGGCAAAACTCCTTATTGAACATTTTCGAGAATCGAGATTGTCCCTAACCACCTTCATTGTCATGTTATATCTCCTGGTGAATGTTACTGGGAGATTTAGTGTCGCGGTCTTTGGGTTAACTTACAATTTGAAAGATAACTCTACTAATATATATCCTACCCTTACCTCAGATTGGACTTACAGTGGATTGGTTGGGAAGAACCCTTTAGATTTCGATGTCGAGAAGAACCTTCGTAAGAATTCCACTCTTTTCGAGAGTAACTGATTTCCATAGTAACTTTAATTTACCATGCAGCATCATACTTAGATTTGGTTCGAGGCGGATTAACTGCATTTGGTTCTCAACCGGACATCGAACTTGATATTAGTGGACATCAGAACTTGACCGCAAAGACACTTTACAGCCTCAGCCTTTCTCATTCGATCCTTGAAGAAACTGGTGGCAATGTGACCTTCACATATTATATATTGGATTTTGAAGGAGGGCAGAGAGTGTCAAAGCCGTCGAACCATGCCGTCCAATCCTCTGCTACCTGTACCATGTTCCGCCTTTCTGGCGACAAGTACTGGAAAGATAATGACAATGATGACCAAACTCCTAAGGGTATGTTATATGAATCATATGGCAAGACACTGATGAAAGGTGCTATGACGCTTATGTTAATTTTGGAAACAGATTGGAAAGATGGGGGAAACGGGGAGACAATCGCTAAAGTATTAAGGGTGCTGGATAGCCGGGGCGCTTGGCCCCAGGAGGCGGAACAGGTTACTTGGGCAGCGCCACTGCCGGTGGTCGGGAAGTTAGCTCTATTTTCTGTTACTTGTAAGCAGTCGGCCACCAGCATTTTAGAGGCACTCTCAACTAATAGGTTATCCTCTAGATGTGTTATATCACGAAACAGCCTGGGAATGCGCCTCAAGCCTTTCCGAAACTCTGGGAGACTCCAATCTGGAGGCATTATTTGATTCTCACACGCTTTTTCTCTTACCTATTGCTCAAAGGGAGGGACGACATGGAGCACCGGGGGCCGAGGGGCACTTGGGGGGTTCCTGGGGCGGCCCCTTAGTGGGTGGAGACTCTTCAATTGTGTATCGGTCATTCGCGGAGCTTGAAAGCCGTTCAAGCCCCTCCGTTGGTGTGCAAACACTCAATTTTTATCAAAATGGCACAGGAGGTTCTGCCGCCCAAAGGGAGTATTACAACCATTACGTCGCCGCCCTTGTAGCCCGCCTCCCCATCGCAGCAATAGCCTACAGGAACAGTGACAAGATATTCCCGCTCATGTACAAGGATCCTAATGCCCACTGGACTGAACATGTCGAAACAACACTAGAGGTGAAATGGGATAAGGTCGGCATCTCAGCCGGCCTTATAGTCGCCGGTCAGATACTCGCGATTACCGCTGTTGTGTGTTATTGCCGAAATGTGTATGTTCGTGAGGACAGCTATCTAGCTACAGCGGAGCTACTGAAGACCGTATTGAACAAGATTGGCTGTGGGAATACGATGACTGCGAAGGAATTGGGGGACACTTTGGACGGGGTCCTGGGGGGTCCAGTTAGGTATGGTACTATTCCCAGCACGCAAGGAGATCAGCCAAAAGTTGCTTTGGGCTGTGAGGTGGACTATAACTTTCCGGGATTTCCCCTATTCCGGAAGCGCTCTATTTTCAGGTGGTAAAGCGGGTGGGAATAACAGTGGTTCGGGAGTATTTTGTGGTGCCGGTTGGCTAGATGGGGTTTTGCTTACAGAGGAGGCTCTCTTAGATTGATAGGATGGACAAAGAAGGAGCGAGTCCTGTCGTTGATGGGTTTGAAAATTTCCCTGTGTAATATATTTTCAAAAGGTATGACTTGACGGGATGTCGCGTGGGGGCTAAAGCATTCATGGAGGTATTATTTTTCAATAGTTTAGTTTAATTTAGGCCAAATCCCTAGATATGTGTATATATCTGTTTTCCAAATTGTCTGATTTCCCTCCTTAATTTTCTCGCCTTTTAAAGCTCCCACGTCTATGAGGATGACGTACTGCAAACCCCGGTGAAGAACCATTATGGATTGAGCTCAAGTACCTATGCTAGGCCACGGGTACACCACCACCAACAAACGCGCGAAATTTGAATCCCTAAGGTTCTCCGTACAAACATTAACCGACCGTCTTATAGTCTAACAATATCTCTACGATACCTGCGAACAATAATTCTAGGCGGCCTGTCCGTCCCGCTTTGGGTATGACCTGACTGATCCAGGCTTTCTCAGAGACGACCTGGCTTGGCTGTGCCAAAGTCGCTTTCCAAAAACAAAGCCGGGCGACCCACCAGCAGTGTTGCAAAGAAGGCCTTCGATAATCGAACCCTGGAGGTGAGAAAGGAAGGTGGTTGAATCGGGGGTTTTGAAAATGGGGATTGAAGAGGGGGGGGGGGGTTCTTTAATGCCTAGGTAAGTAAAAATAATAGGAACTCCTTATGGGAATTTCTACCTTCGACCTAGCTCTGTGGGTATTTATCGCTCAGAGGAAGGGGAAGAAGAGTGCTGGTGATAGTTTATTCGACTCTTCTGCTACATTTGTGAAGAGGAGGCTAGAGAAAGCATCTCGGCTAATATTAATCACTAGAAGGTGGTCGAAGGGTCATTGATAGAATTGTGCAAAGAGACTAGAGGGAGGATCGCGGTCGTGTGCTGTACTCGTAATTTTCTGACGTTTGTAAAAACAACTGGGTCCTCATATGAAGCGAAGAGGCAGTCCATCCCACCCGCGCTCAAGTACATTTGAGGTATGGCTTTGGTGAGTAACCCTAAGGGAAGGGAACTCGAAGGTACTTGAATTTAGGTCAGAGTTTTTAATTTTATGCATTGTTACCATTGATATTATTGGGCTATCTAGCATCTACGAGCATATGCAGACCCGTTTTTTTTACAAAAGTCAGAAAATTTCCAGTAGTGTGGATATGAAGACCGTGATTGTTGATCAGTTCATTCAATCTGTTTTATTATGCCATAAGGGCAAGAGATCCATACTAATCCAGGCTTTGAAACTCATGGCAGTACTGTACTGCACATGACCTTGATTCATCTTAAGCGAAATCCATAGCACTGAAAGCCCCCCACTTTTATTCTCATATTCTGAGTGATTGGCTGTGAAAGGCCTTCAGGCTGTTCCTGGACATCTGCAATCCGCCTGGGCATCTGTGGGTCATACAGTCTAAATTGAAAATTCCAATAATTTGGTGACTTTGGCTAGGGCATCCGAAAGCTCTAGCCTAAGCACTGCCGAGCTCTAGGAGCCGCCAGTGATTTCCACCGGACCGACTCAAGCCTTTTAAAACCACAGCCAAGCTGTTCGCTTGAGATCACTATCTACGAATGCCAATTAGGCAGCAAACAATGGGGCGGTATGCCGGGTTTGGTCTTGGAGGCTAAGCTTTTACCCAAACCCTACCCCCAAAAATATTACGCCCAATGTCAGCATAGAGCAATACGAAGCGTGACACTTCGCACCTCCCCCCGGTCCTGGAAAGGCAGACTGGTACTCGTACGTGTACACTCTCCACTGTATGGTTATACAAGACCGCCCCAAGAAGAAATCGGAATATTTAGAATAGTAATCCACCGGTACACTTCCCTCACCGCAACCAGCACCCTGCTATAGATTCACCCTAAAATCCCACCTTCTGGAGAATATAGCCCTATGGACCGAATTATTTTTGAGTGACCGGTGTTCTCTAAGGGGAAGTCGGTCTGTCCTAAATTCTGACTGCTATAGACTACATCGTGTCGTCTCGTCAGGTTCTTGTCCAAACTTGCCCTGCAGCCAGCTAACCGAAAAGGATTACCGGTAGGTCCCGACTGCCCCAGGGGGAAATGTCTCACACCGGTCGGCGGTGCCGTAACAACAGCCCCTGCGGCTCCCATGCAGTTCCGGAAATTGAAAGTCACTCGGGGTGACCTACCCGTTTCCATTTAACTCAAACATTGGTGTTTTGTTTCCTACCTTGCTTATTTTTTTCTTGCATTCTTCGTCACTCCCTTTTGTCGTAACTCAGTTTGGGATTGATGGAGACTCCAACCTGGCAGTTATCATGGATGCTAGGGCGCAATATTTAATCGTGGAAAAGGTTTCCTTTGTGACACGTGTTGGAAGACGGATGTGCTTGGCTTTGTTACGGGAGTAGGAAGGATAGTTTAGGAGATATGCAGATAGAACGGACACGGGAGAATGTTCTATAGAGAGTTTATCCGCATGTTTTTTTGTTTTTTTTGTTATCACGGGAGTGTACGGAGGAATAGGGACATGAGGCAAACACAGAGATAGGTGTGGGTGATACATTGGAGGATTAGTAGTCGTATTATGTTTTACTTATACACCTGTCTTTACCTTAGTTTGATTTTAGTACGGACGAGCAGTTAGAGCAGAGCGAGCGAGAGCGAATGAACGAAGCATTATAGGCGGTAAACTTACGTTCCATATTCCTTCCTCCGAGTGCCTAAGTTCCAGGTCATATCTCTTAGTCTATTGGCTTACTTCCGTGCGATCCTCCCCTCCTCACGTCGAGAACCTTTTGACAACACGTTCATGTGCACGGAGGTAGCAAACTAGGAGCTAACTTAGGGGGGTGAATTTCATGCTTCACGGCTATTTTCAGGGTCCATCGTATTTCCGATGTATCACCGGCTTCTAGCAATCATGGAGCATTAGGAGGGACACTATACAAATAAGGGTCTATTCCTTATAGTGGCTTGAGTGGGATAGCGAACCTGTTATTTTTTTCGCAGATATCTCGATTTCTCCTTGCCGCCAAAGGTCTCACCCGACATGCCCTGGCAGCCCCCCATAGTCCCCTCCCCCAATTTGCCGTACATTGTAGAGCTCCACAGTCCTGAGTTTTCGGGGACAGGAGTGGGCCGGGGTTTGCCGTCCAGCCCCATCCAGGACTCTTGGCAGTCGCCCTGTCGGGCCCTATCATACTTGGGCTCTGGGCAGTTGAGAACACTGTGGGCGACGACCTGCCTGCGCACAATCAATTCGAAATTCAGGATTTGAAACCACCCGGGGATTCTAGACTTCGAATGAGCTAAACGAATTATCGAGTGATATGTGACTGGAGCATTTTTTTGGGTCGTCATGAATTCGCACTCGACTAGTTGGGTTTCCTTGGGTATTGGAATTGTTGATATCGTGGATTGCACACAGGAGTGTTGTTCCTTGACTATTGAGCTGTCCTGGCTCTCATCTGTAGTAGGTCTCTCATCATCGTTGAGGCTGCTTAGAACATCTTGCATGCCTAATTAACAGTGGCCCAAACACTCCGTTGCGGCCACTACTTATGTGGCTTCACTCGCCCCGCATCATTCCCGAGGGATATCTTGTTTCTTTTTCGGACCGCAGATCAGGAAGATATATTATTATTTTAGGGGTGGCCTGAAAGAGCATACTGTAGTTGTATCGGTAGCACTGATTCTTTGAGCTTTGTAGAACGGGAAATCAGAAAAGGATTGATATACCAAATATCGGATTCCCCTGAATTTTTCCCCTTTAACCTATCCCTACTACCTATATTATCAACCTTTAAGACCTTGATTTAATCGAGCTACTAGCTGTTGTGTGGTGTTTAATAATTGTGAGTGGACGAGTCATTGCATTCACCGATCAGCAGAATTGTAACTGTTCCTCATCAACCGAACTCTTGTTTGGATACTCCACTGACCGATGGCTGACTACCTGCGCCCATAGCCCCTGGGAAAAAATGGTAGTTCCATCAGGTTGACGGATGGGAAATCACCATAATTATTGGCCAAAGGAAACTGTTACTTAGCCTTGGGATTGCTAATTAAAAACAAGAAAAACATAGAAGCCTTAGTTCAGTTCGGACTAGAGATGTCTAGATGGCTTCACAATCTATTCCAGACATAATCCCTTCCATCCTCCATTAATTTGAATCCTCGGCGAGGCAAGTCTCAGCGGACTCAATACTCCCTGATTCTAATATCTATTCCAGCTCCTGAATATTTACCACCAAGGATTTCTTTCTGTGGGGAATCGCTAAGGACACGAGGACTCTCATGAGCACCATCAGAAGTTTGGCTTTCCTAGTACACGCTACAGAGGCGATAAATGATACAAGCGGGTGGGATCTTACAGGTGTGTAAAAGGGCGATATTGAGGTGATATTGTACCATCTATTAAGGGCATGTTTCGTGGTTATAGTGCATAATAATAGAATTTGGGGTAAGTATTGTATCTAGTTCGGGGGACAAGTAGAAGTGAAAATGCTTACCTACTATCTAGTTGAAGGAGGAAAATCGTGGAGGTGAAAGAATAGCTCAGAAGAGCTGAGAATCGGAGGGGTCCAGACATGCGTTTTCTATTGCCATCTTTGCCAAAGGAAGGCTTGACTTATTGACTTTAATGCTTTGCTGGAATGAGTATCGTATGTAGAAATCAGAAACAATTTATAAATGGCGGCAATCTTGGCACTTGTAAGTATAAAGCGTTTTGCCCCACCATAGTACTGTACGGTACATGGGTGCAGATCACTGATTGGGATTCTATGGCAGCCAAAAGTAATACCGTATTTACTCGCTAGATCTACTATCGGGGATCGGTACTTGGCTGGCGTGTTCGGGGAGTCATACGCAAGTCGAATCACCAAACTATGCCACAATAGGCTTAGCAGAGCAGGTTAACAGAATTGCGAATTCCAGTTAATGATAGCTACCAAGTTCAGCGCTCCCAAGCTATACCGCGTCCGGGAAGCACTATTCTCTCTTGGGGTGTTTTGTCTCTGGTTGCTGAGATCAACGATAGTGGATCTAGCGGGTAAATACGGTAGCTGGAGCATTGACATCAGTGCCGCCCCGTCCCGATCTCCAACTTGTGCCCAAGTGGAAAATAACAAAAATCTTGTCGCTTGACACCTATTCCTTGGCGAGAGGTCGGTCCGACCGATTATCGCTTTTGTATTGTTCCTGATAGCTACGGTACCTGTAAAATCTTAGGTATAACGAACTCGCGTAGACTGGACGCGCAGCCAAATTAGAACCTCCGATGGACGGAGAGCTTGAGAAAAGGGCCAGATAATATAAGCAATCATCTTTAGATCCCTTCTAGACCCTTCAAGGCTCAGAAAATTGGTGTATAACCAATCCATCGAGCTTGTTATATAATACCTGGGATTTTACTGCATTACAAGTATCTCTGCGCAAACTTGAGCAAGCTTTTCGTGCTACAATACGGTCCTTGAGTATAATACATTAAGGAGGATTTTCTCATTCCTCCCCAGTTCTTTTCTGAATCTAACTGTCACGATGGCAATGTCGTGTGCAAGAGCGAGCTGATCTTCTCTAATCCTTGCCCTCCCCAGATTGGCGAGGAGGGCCAGCTGAAGCGTTATGACACCGTTAACTTGGGGCCAATATCATAGAGGATCGGCTGAGCCACCCTGCTGGAGCGCTCAGCGGATTCGAGCTTACGAATCCTACCCCGGCACATGCCGGCGGAAAGTGGGGGCGGGATCCATAGGTCAAATACTCGAGTACCTAGGTATGGACCTGGGTGGTCGGACAACCAGGGACTAGAGGTGTTAGAGCTTCTTGCTCATTTGAGCAATTTGGATGCCAAATTCATTCTCTTGTTTCCTGGGTTTACGAAGGCAGTAAGTTCAGGCCTCTGGAATCCCTGGCGGTCCGATCACCCACGTCTATACTCTAGTACACCCCGCACAGGGTTTTCCTGGATCCATTATCAGCAAGGGTTTCACATATCGAGTCTGTTATCTGTCCCTGTCCCTGAAATGGGGCTGTGATGAAAGTGCAAGTTTAGGCAGACAAGCGTTGAACCCCGAATCGCTCACAATGTCGGTCTTCCTAAACGAGCCCGTTGTATTTATGCAACGTATTTAGCGATCCAAAAGATACAGCAAGGCGCACGCAGACTGCAGTTTTCATACCAAAAAGCCCTTTTGTTTGGAAGTGGAGAGAGGGGAATTAAGCATTTATAGATCAGCCCTACGAGTGAAGGTCGAGAACAGGGTTGTATCTTGATATAATACTAAAGCAGGTACCGTATTTACCCGCTAGATCCACTATCGTTGATCTCAGCAACCAGAGACAAAACACCCCAAGAGAGAATAGTGCTTCCCGGACGCGGTATAGCTTGGGAGCGCTGAACTTGGTAGCTATCATTAACTGGAATTCGCAATTCTGTTAACCTGCTCTGCTAAGCCTATTGTGGCATAGTTTGGTGATTCGACTTGCGTATGACTCCCCGAACACGCCAGACAAGTACCGATCCCCGATAGTAGATCTAGCGAGTAAATACGGTACACAGGGATGGAAGTTAGAGATGGGATGAACAGGGGGTTGGCGTCCTCGTGCTCATAACAGTTAAAGGAGAAAAATGATTTAATTTGGTGGGTATCATAAGATGCCAGGGGTAAAAGAGCTTTGACATCACCAACCCCTGCCCATCCAATCACTGACCTTTATACCCGAGTACATCCGGAACCTGTCTTGCCAGAGATAAATATTTTGACCAAACCGCTCTTTCTAAATTTTGTAAGTTTTTGGGTTACATATCTCCTCCCCCGGAAGAGGAAATAAGAATATTCGACAAGGCCACAGTATCACCCAGCTTCAAGCAAGGCTAAGCTGGTGGTTCTATATATATATACTACAACAGCCAAATATACCACCCTACGAACTCTCATACTCCGGATCTTCAAAACCCTCCTTGATTGCGTGCACTCGGACAAACTCATCAGCTTCTTGGATCGTTTAAGCCTTCCTCTTCAAAATGTCATCGCCACCCTCCGACTCCCACAATGATCCTGGGGATGGCTCTTCAATATCAAAACAAGAAACGTCTGCCAAGCTCTCGGTATCCTTTGATAGTGGGAAGCAGTTCTGGCGGAACATGGTCTCTCTCTCGTGGAGGTGCTTGGCAACCGTTCTTGCCCTGTCGCTTCTTATTATAGGTCTCCGAGGCTTCTCGCGGATGGGGAAACTGTCGCGGGCGGAGCAGCGTGAGTTTAATGCAATCACAATTCTACTCGGTGCCTTCGCAAGTTTGGGCCTTGGATCCATGTTAGGGTACCTAGGATCAATGCTGAGATGGCGTCTGCTTGCTAGGAAAAAGTATAAAATGCAAGACGTATGCCACCCCCGTTCCTTACTGAAGCTTTAACCGATTTTAATGGCTGGGGCATAGATTGAATTGCTGCTTGGCATGCCATCCCCCAGCGGCTCGGCAAAACTCCTTAATGCTCATTTTCGACAACGGAGATTTTGCATGACAACCTTCATTGTCATGTTATATCTCCTCGTGAATATTACTGGAAGATTTAGTGTTGCCATATTTGGGTTAACATACAACTTGGTAGATGACGCCATCAAAGTCTATCCTACCCTTACCACATATTGGGACTCTAGTGTCTTGCTCGCGAAGAACGCTACGAATTTCGAGGTGGTCGAAGAGAGTCTTCGTAAGAATTCTACTCCACGACAATACCTCGGTTGCATAGCAACTTTGATTGACCTATCGTGTAGTATCATACTTAGATTTGGTTCGAGGTGGATTAGCTACACATAGTCTTCTACAACGAATCAATTTAGATACCAGCGAACCCCAAACCTTGACACCAGGGACATATTCATGGCTCGGGGTTAACTTTACTGGCAGTACTCTTATGGGAACTGGTGGTAATGTAGACTTCACATATTACATACAGGAATTTGTAGGAGAGACCAGACTTTCAAAAAATTCAGATCATGTTGTCCACTCCTCTACCAGCTGTACAATGCTCCGCCTTGACGGCAACATGTACTGGAGAGACTATGGTGGTAGGAACCAAACATTTAAGGGTATGCTATACAAATCGGATGGGCGGACAGTGATGGGAGGTATGATGAAGCTTACATAAACCTTCGAAATAGATTGGCAAGACGAGAGAAACGGAGAGACAATTGCTAAGGCATTAAGGGTACTTGACCGCAACAATGCCTGGCCCCGTCGTGATGTAAAACAGGCCACTTGGGCAGCACCACTAGCTGTGGAGACAAATGGATCCTCCGTCACTTGTGAGCAGCCGACCATCAACGTTTTAGTGATACTCCCAAGAACTAACGTGTTATTATCTAGATGTGGTATATCACGAAACGGCCTGGGAATGCACCTCAAGGCTTTTTGAGACTCTGTTGGGAAACCCCCATCCAAAACCATTATTTGATTCCGCCACGCTTTTCCTCTTGCCAATTGTAGGGGGGGCAGAGCGAAGCCGGGGGGCGGGACTAGCAGGCCACTTAAACAATTCTTATAGTGTCCCTTCAGTGGGCCGGACCGCCTCAATCGTGTACCGGTCATTCACGGATCTTAAAAGTCAGTCAAGCCCCTCAATCGGCTTGCAGGCGCTCAGCTTTTACCAAAATGGCACCGGGGGGTCCGCTACCCAAAAGCACTATTACAACCTTTACGTTGCCGCCCTAGTAGCACGCCTTCCTATCGTCGCAATAGCTTACGGAAGCGAGGTACTCCCACGTATACAGAAGGATCCTAATGCCGGCTCAACTGAACGTGTTGAAACAACGCTAGGGGTAAAATGGGATAGAGTGGCCATGGTGGCGGGGACCATTGTGGCCAGTCAGATACTCGCGATTGCCGTTGTCCTGTGTTACTGCCGAAATGTGTATGTCCGCGAGGACAGTTATCTAACAATAGCTGAGCTACTGAAGACCGTGTTGAACAAGATTGAGGACGGGGATACAATGACTGCGAAGGAATTGGGGGACACTTCGGACAAGGCCTTGGGAGGTCTCGTTAGTTATGGTACCGTCTGGGGTGCACAGGGAGACAAGCCGAGGGTGGTTTTGGGCCCTGAGGTGGATAACTTTCCTGGATTTCTTTTATTTAGAAAGCGCTCGGCCTTTCGGCAGTGGGGCGGGTGGTAGCGACAGTAGTTAGGGGGTATTCTGTAGAATGATTGATAGGACGGACAAAGAAGGAGTCAGTCCAGTCGCAGAGAGGCTTAGCATCCCCCCTGTGGATCATGTTTTCACGCGGTATGACTTGACGGGGTGTGGTGGGGGCTTGCGGGGTTCGCGGAGTTATCGTTTTACTAGTTTTAGCATGTGTCTCAGCTTCCGAATATGTTTATATATCTCCCTTCGAAATTTGCTAATTCCCTTTAATCTTCTTGCCCTTCAAAGCGCCCACACATTCATGAGGGCGACGACCGGAAAACTGCAGGGGAGATCCATATTGTGCTCTATTATATACCATATTTCTCGCGCAAGGGTGGGAAATACGTAGGGTCGGGGTTTGCCACCCAGGTTGAGAATAGGCGATCCCCTTCCGTTCAAACAATTTCTCCACAATACTCAGAATGTCGATTGGCCAGCGCACACGATGGCGGTGTTCCCGTCCTGATCCTGAACAATGAACCTTTTACCCACACCTGTCCTGCGAAACCCTAGGCCCCCAATATCAGCACAGAGCATTGCGAAGTTCTATGCTTCGCGCAGCTGCCTAGGCGATCTAGAAAGGCAGACTAGTGTTCTCTTGACATAATATATATACAAGACAGACCCAAGATGAAACAGGAATATCTAGAATAACGATCTATACTTCTCTCACAACCAATCTATTAAACTTCAACCGCGGCGATATGATTGTGGGACGAGTGACGAGTGGTGAAACGAAACGAACGCCAAGCAACTCAGAATGAAACCATCGCACGCTCAAGTGCGGGGAAAAATCTTTTCACTAACAACCACAGGCTCACGCTCTCCACAATGCTCGATGCTCGGTTTAACTAACTTGCGAAGACAGGAATATATATCAACAACGCCCTATGCTCCTCATGAGCTACCGTGCTGCACCATGTGAGTCTCCCTTTCCATCATGAGCACCCCCAGGCTGACAAAAGAAACAAACACTCCACTGCTGCCTCCGGGATTCCGGCCCTTTCACGCTGACCTTACATTTCTCCCGGCCTTCCCGAAAGCTGCACGATCCCAAAAATATCGCGCATTCCTGCATTCTGAATGCTTTCCCAAACGTCCAAACAGACACCCGAAGCCGAAACATATACCCGGAGCTAAAGCGAGTCTCCGAAGACAAACTCTCCTCAAAGGGGGGGGGGGGCATATGCCTGAACCCTCAGCGCATTACCGAAGGCAAACATATACCCGGATCCTAAGCGTATATCGGAAGCCACAAACAAGCTCGCCCCGGGAAACTAGCTAAACAACGGAAGTATCAAAAGAGTATAGAGAGCAGCACCATTTTCAATACAACTAACACCCCGCGCTATAGGGGCCCACACTAAAATCGCACCTTCTAGTAAATATAACTGTAGGGACAAATATATTTTTGAGTGTTCTCAGCGAGGTTGTTCGCTCGTCTAGGAGGCGGACAGCAATGGGCACGTTGTGTCATCTAGTCCGGTCCTCATCCGAAGTTTCCCTGCGGCCAACTGAAAAGGACTAGGGCCCGACCGCCCCCGCCTGAAATGTCTCATACCGGTCGACTATGCCGTCACCTATAGTCCCCCGCGGCCCCTGGCAGTTCTGGGCATTGAAAGTCATTTGGGGTCACCCACCGGTCTCCATTTGGTTTCATGTCCTTTCTTGTTATAAATTGGTATTATGTTTACTACCTTATTGTTTCTTTCTATTTTTGGTGTATTTTGTCAATCGCTTTTGCTGCCTTTGTCAACTAAGGCTGGAACTGATGGATATTGAGACGGATATGAAACCTGGCAGTTATCATGGATGCTAGGGCTGTGGCATCGCAATAGTTAATGGTAGGAAAAAATTCCTCTATGACATTCTTCTGCACGAGAGGTAGATAAGAGCTAGGGGGATGGATTTTATGCTTCACCGTTATTTTCAGGGTCCACCAGATTTCCGATGTATTCTCGGCTTCTAGCAATTAGAGGATATTAGGAGGGGCACTATCAATATAAGTTAACGGCTTATTCCCTCTAATAGCTGTAGTGGGATAACTCGCTTATTTGCTATCTTTTCACACATATCTCCATTTCTCCTTGCCGCAAAATATCTCATCCAACAGGCCCCCATAGTCCCCTTTCCCAATTTGTCTTACATTGTTGAGCCCACCGTCCTTAGTAATTGCCACCGCCCCTAGGCTGCCAGGAAGGCAGATGACCAAGTCTTGCTCTCCGGTCCCGTCTGGGGCTCTTAGCAGTAGCCCTGTCTAGCAAAGCCCGGGCCCTGGGCCGTTGAGATAACTGTGAGCGACGACCTATTGGCGCACAAATCAATTGGAGAATCACTATTTAAAACCATTTGAGGATACTAGACTTCGAATAAACTAGAGGGTTGATCAAGTGATATGTGACTGAGAGCATTTCTTTGAGCAGTCATGAAATCGCACTCGATTGATGTGGTTCCTTTGGTATTAGCATTGTTTGATACCGTGGATTGCACACAGGAGGGCTGTTGCTGTTGAAACTAACTATGGCTGGCCCTTGTATTTCTCGCTCTCGCTGGAATCCTCGGGTGTTGTGAAAACTCTTTTGTGCGCCCAACACATACATATACTGGAAATATGGAATGTTGAAAATCGAACAGACTAGCACTAGCTATCGATTGTGACACTCAATTAGTATCGGTGTTGTTTGAGACGCGAGACAGTGGAGGATTTCCTACATTTCATTTCCGTCTTTCCTTTCCTGTATTTCTGACTTTGGCCGACTCTGTCTCTATAAGAGACCCTATCGCTTATGTTTCTTTTCATAAAAAACTCTCATTCATATTGTCTACCCTTCTTTCACTCATTAGGATACCAATCTATTCTTTTCGCTGGCCTGTTGCTCTAGTACAAAGGTGAATACATCGGTAGTCCATAGTTCGCCCAACAAAATTTGTCAGTTGCCTAACCAGGGAGCGGTCCTGGTTGGTGTCGACAGCATGTCTCTCATTGTCGTCGAGACTACTTCGGACCCTTTGCATGCCCAATTGACTGTGGCTTCCTTCGCCCCACGTCATCCCTGAGAGATAACTTATGTTGTTTTTCTTCTTTGGGCACCAGATTAGGAAGTGATTATCATTTTAGGGGTGTCGAGTAAGAGCCTACTGCAGTTGAGTCAGCAGGACTGATTCTTGAGCGTTCTCGAACCAGAAAGCAGAAAAGGAATGGTATACCAAATATTATATTTTTCAGAATTTTTTCCTTTCAACCTATCTGTATCTACTATTTATATTATCTATCTGTAACGCCTTAATTCGGTTGATCTACTGGTCGTTTTGTGTTGCTTAATATACAGTACTAGGGCAAAAGTATTCTTCCGATGCCCTTTTTACACCAAAAGTGCCCTTCTTCACCACCCTCTCTCATTGCACAATGTCTATGAAAATGAGCGAAAATTTATCCTTGCATTAGCAACCCTGTAGATAACATGAAGAAAGTTACAGAATCCTTGGGTATTATTGAGTGATGGAGAAAAGGTCGTTTAAGTTTCTTGTAGAGGTTGCCATGGACTTTTTTGTATGGAGCCCAATACAAAAACTGAAGTTACTTTTACACTAGTTGACACAATCATGAACACTGAAGACAGCTTTGATTCCTTACACTTCTACTTGCAGAGGTTTGAATAGATTGTGATTCCCTAGCTGATGGAAAGATTTCAAGTGCTTTTATATAAGCTGTGTTGAGAATTGTTTGTTTAAAAATGTCCATTTTGGGTGTAAGAAGGGCATCGGATGAGTATTTTTGCACCCATAAACTCCCCTGTCAAAAGTACTGTCTCAAACCCCATTTTACTACAAAAGTGGGTATATTCATTAACTGAAAACAATAATAAAATAAAGTTGTTAAAAATTAGCAAAAATTATTATCAGCAGATATTTATAAGGAGTATGTATTTCTGATTTTGATTCATTTTATCTATTCATTTTACAAGGCTAAAAATCTATTTCTATAAGATTGCTATTTTGGAATACCAAGCACCAATACAAATCTGGGGGCTTGGAACTAACTTTGGTGGGGATTCCCTTCATCACCCTATTGATATGGGAAAACTGGTCTGCTGTTCAAATGCAACCAATCTGACTCAATACATACCATACTTCTTGACCCTATAGACTATGATCTGAAAGCCTTAAAAAATATTTAATGAGAGAATTGAAGCTTTTATAGGCTTTCAAATTCAAATTATGTAAATATCAGTTTTTATTCTTATTACATAGTTGCATAGCTGGTATCTCAATCTATTAGGAAAATATTTATAAAGATGTTCTAGAAGTAGAATTAATTGTTATAAAGAGTTTTATATTATGACAAGTAACTTTAAACTGATATTATTGAAAGAGTATTTTCAGATTTGTTTAGGTTGCAATGGTTGTTATACAAACTTCAAAGTGGAATAACTCAAAACCAGGTTTAAGGTGTCTGGCCACTTTTCCCATATTGACACCCATATAGAAATGGGCTAGTTAATTACCCATGTTTAGGCACTTTTTGGTAGGGTTTTAGAAAGTGGGACAATACTTTTGAGAGGTCATTGTACTTTAAATTGTGTGTGCATCAGTGGTTGCATCCGCCAACCATTAGAACTAGTGTTATCAGCGGGGTGGTCCGTCCGTCACGAAGGCTGACGGCGGTGGACGACGTTGTGTCGTCCCGTTGGGTCCTTACCCCTGCTTGCCCTGCAACACACTGCCATGCACTAGGGTCCACGGCCGCCCCGCCCCCGCTCTCGGGGAAATGTCAGATAACGGCCACCCCTGCCTTCCCCCACAGTCCCTCAAAGTCCCCCGCGGTCCCCTGCAGTCTTAACAGTCTTAACACAGCCTCTAGTATTGAAAGTCATCGGCGATCCTCCGTCTCCTACTGTTTTCGCATTCTTTATTTTTCTGCATTAGTATTATCTTTACTACCGAGGGCGGGCTCGCCTTGTTACACCATCGCTAACTTAGAGGCAATAGAGGATCGTCTGTACCACTCCGCCCGAGCACTAAGAGAATTCGAGTTTTTGAATCCTACCCCAGCACATCCCCGCAGGAAATGAAGGTGGAATACATAAATGAAGCACTCAACTTGCGCACGATTTTCCCTAAATGACTTATAAACTAGGGGTTGGCGTGTAGAATGTGTTGTCCCTTCTGGCCTCCAGCCTGGTTGAGGCTGTGGTGGAAGTGCAAGTTTTTGGCATACAAGTGTTGAACTCCGAACCACTCATGATGTCCGCCCCCCTCAACGGGCCGTGTGTGTTTTATATAACGTATTTTCCTAGCCAAAAGATAGAGCAAGGCGCACCCAGACAGCATCTTCTTATGCCAAAATACCCATTTGTTTGGACGTAGGAGTTGGGGAATCAAGATATTTATACATCAGCCCGACGAATGAAGATTGGGCAAGGGGTTGTGTCGTGGTGTTCAATTAGATACAGCTGGAACCTGTCCTGCGGGAGATAAATATTTTAACCAAAGTGCACTCTCAGAATTATACAAGTCTTTTAGGTTACATAACTCCGCCTCTGGAAAAGAAAATAAAGATATCTTGCAAGGCGACTATACTAACCCGCTTGCAAGTAACCTAGGCGAAGCTAGTCTTTCGTATTTATACTGCAGCGTCCATGTATATCACCTTAGAAATTCTCATACTCCGGATCTTCACAATCCTGCTTTCTAGATTGATTGCATTCTGAAAAACTCAACAGCTTCTTCGATCATATAAGCCTTCATCTTCAAAATGTCATCACCGCCTTCTGACTCCCATGACCGCCCACAATACGATCCTGTGGATGATACACTCACATCAGAACCGGAAACATTGGCTAGGCTCTCGACACCATTTGATAGTCGGAAGCTGTTCTGGAGAAATCTGATCTCTCTCTCATGGAGATGCTTGGCAACCGCTCTTGCCCTGGCGTTTCTTATTATAGGTCTCCGGATCTTCTCGGGGATGGGTCAATTATCGCGCATGGAGCAGCGGGGATTCAACACGATTACAATTCTGTTCGGTGCCTTGGCTAGTTTGGGCATTGGATCTATGTTAGGGAATTTAGGGTCAATGCTGAGGTGGCGCCTGCTTGCTAGGAAAAAGTATAAAATGCAAGATGTATACGACACCCCTTTCTAGCTAGACCCCTAACCAATATTGACGGCTGAGATACAGGTTGAATTAGTTCTAGCTATGCAATCCCCCAGTGGCTCAGCAAAACTCCTTATTGCACATTTTCGAGAATGGAGATTTTCCCTCACGACTCTTATTGTCATGTTATATCTCTTGATGAATGTTACCGGAAGATTTAGTGTTGCCATCTTTGGGTTAACTTACAACTTAGAATATCAAAGCGTATCTCGCTCTTTTACCACAAATTGGACCTCGAGTGTATTACTCGCCAAGAATGCTACGGATTTCGATGAGATTAAGAAAAGTCATGGTAGGGATCCTACTCTCTCCGAGAATACCTCCTTTTCACACCAAATTTAGTTGACCTTTCAGGCAGTATCATACTTAGATTTGGTTCGAGGTGGGTTGGCAACATATGGCAGGCCACCAGGCCTTGGATTTGATTATAGGCCTGTGGCTTCACCCCCATGGACATATCAGCGCCTCACCTCCTTTGCTTATTCAGCCCAAGAAACTGGTGGCGGTGTAGAATTCTTATGGGGCAGTTGGGATGGGGGATCAAAAGGTCTGCTAGACCATTCTTTCTCCTCCTTTGCTAGTTGTACTATGTTCCGCCTTGATGGAAACAAGTACTGGAAAGACTATGGCAATGACAACCAAACCTCTAAGGGTATATTATACAAATCACATAGCTAAACACCGATAGAAGGTGTTATGAAGCTCATGCTAATCTTGGAAATAGAATGGGAAGATGAGAGCAACGGGGATGTGATCGCTGAAGTATTAAGGGTACTAGACAACAGAAATGTCTGGCCCCAAAAGGATGCGGAACACGTTACTTAGGCAGCACCACTATCCCGGGAGCCAAACGGATCCTCAGTCACTTGTAGGGGCCAGTCATCAAGGTTTTAGGGATACACGCAAGAACTAATGTATTATCCTCTAGATGTGGTATATCGCGAAACGGCCTGGGAATGCATCTCGAGGCTTTCTGAGACACGGGATGGAAGCCCCCATCCAAAACCATTATTTGATTCCGCTACGCTTTTTCTCTTACCAATTGTTGAGGGGGTGGAACTAGGCGGAAGACTTGGACCCACGGGGCACATGGGCAATTCCTGTGGCGGCCCCTCGGTGGGAGGGACCCCCGAGATCGCCTACCGGTCATTCACGGATCTTAAAAGCAAATCAAGTCCCTCAGTCGGTGCGCAAGCACTCAATTTTTACCAAAATGGCACCGGAGGCTCCGCCGCCCAAAAGCACGATTACAACCTTTACATCGCTGCCCTAATAGCGCGCCTTCCCATTGCCGCAATAGTCTACGGATCCAGACTATTTGCAAATGTGAAGAAGAAGGATCCTAATGCCCCCGTGGGTGACAATGCCAAAACAACCCTCCAGGTAAAATGGAATAGAGTGGGTATTGTGGCGGGCACCATTGTTGCCGGTCAGATAGTGGCAGTTGCAGTCGTTCTGTATTACTGCCGAAATGTGTATGTTCGCGAGGACAGTTATCTAACTACAGCAGAACTACTGAAGACCGTGTTGAACAAGATTGAGGATGGTGATGCAATGACTGCCAAGGAATTGGGGGATTCTTTGGACAGAGTCTTGGAGGGTCCCGTTAGTTATGGTACTATTCCGGGGGCACAGGGAGATCAGCCGAGGGTGTCTTTGGGCCGTGAGGTGAATTATAACTTTCCTGGATTTCCCCCATTCCGAAAGCACTCGGTTTTCAGGTGGTGATACAGGTGGTAGGGGTAGTGGTTCGGCCATGTTTTGTGACGTAATTGAAAGGATGGGCCAAGAAGGAATCGGTGTTATTGCAGATGAGGTTGACAATTTCCCTGTGGATCATCTTTGCGCGTGCATGGACTTGATGGGATGTAGCGGGGGCCTGTGGGATTCATGGGGTTATCATTTTTACTAGTTTCAACTTGCTTCTTAACTCTAAATATGTGGATTCATCTCCCTTTGATATTGGCTAATTTTTTTTGTTAATTATTATTATTGTCTTCCAAATCGCTAACTCATTCATGAGGACGGTGATCGCACTCTGCAAAGAAGAACCATATTGAGATCTTGTATCTGCCTTAGTTCTCGAGTCTCCCAGAAAGCAGGGGGGGGTCGTATAGTCGAGGCTCAGGATTAAGGTTAAGATCAAACATTCCCCTCATGTTCAAACAATTCCTCCGCAATACTCAATATGCCGATTGCCCAGAGCACATGATGGCGGTGTTCCGGGTCTGGTACTGAACGATAAATCTTTCCCACAGTCCCTACGATACTGGGCCGAACATTAGTAAAGGGCAATGTAAAGCGAAATGCAAAGTGTGTGCGAAGCACATCGCCTAGCTTGACCAAGAGAGGAAGGCTAGTGTGCTCTCGACATATGATTCATAAAGAGATCTCCTTGATATGAAACCGAAATATCTATAGCTACAATGCAGAGGTTTTTGTGCTCTGAACACAGTTGGATTTGATTTATCTATCCAGCATCATAGAGATACAATAAATAGCCTTGCTCTCAAAGCGAAGGGCTTCTCCTGTCGGGGTGGGTAATTTGTAGAACTATTTTGGATTGGTCGCAATCGAAGGAAATACTTTCGCTGTTGTACTTGGTTGAGACGGAAAGGGGTTTTCCTTTTTTTAACACCGCGCGGTATTGGCAACCCCTGCCCTGGCCCATAGTGCCTCGTAGTCGCCCTGTAGGTCCCCTTGTTGAAATTAACCCGCGAGCACCAATCCTCGCCCTCTAGTCCTCTTATTCCTTGTTTTTAAGCATCAGTATCATTTTTACTACTGAGGGCCGGCTCACACCCTTAATACCGGATTAGTAGAGGATTCGCTGTGCCACCCTACTGGATCACTAACAGAATTCGAGCTTATGAATCGCAGCACGGCACGTCCCAGCCCGAAATGAAGGCGGAATTCATAAACCAAACACACCTTGCGCACGATTTTCCCTAAATCACTTGTGGACTAGAGGTCGGCGTGTAGAATCCGCCGCCCGTCCCGGCCTCTGGCCTGGTTGAGGCTGTGGTAGAAGTGCAAGTTTTTAGCATCAGAGTGTTGAACCTCCATCCCCTCATGATGTCTGCCCTCCTCAACGGCCATGTGCACTTATCTAACGTCCTTTGCTAACCAAAATATACAGCAAGGCGCACGCAGACACCATTTTCTTATACCACAATACCCATCGTTTGAACGTAGGGATTGGGGAATTAAGCTATTTATACAATAGCCCGACGAATGAAGATTGGGCAAGGGGTTGTGTCGTGGTGCCCAATTAGATACAGCTGGAACCTGTCCTGCAGGAGATAAATATTTTAACCAAAGTGCACTCTCAGAATTATACAAGTCTTTTAGGTTACATAACTCCGCCACTAGAAAAGAAAATAAAGATATCTTGCAAGGCGACTATACTAACCCGCGTGCAAGTAACCTAGGCGAAGCTAGTCTTTCGTATTTATACTGCAGCGTCCATGTATATCACCTTAGAAATTCCATACTCCGGATCTTCACAATCCTGCTTTCTAGATTGATTGCACTCTGAAAAACTCAACAGCTTCTTCGATCATATAAGCCTTCATCTTCAAAATGTCATCACCGCCTTCTGACTCCCATAACCCCCCACAATCCAATCCAGTCGACGACCCTCTAACATCAGAACCGGAAACATTGGCTACGCTCTCGACACCATTTGATAGTCGGAAGCTGTTCTGGCGAAACGTGATCTCCCTCTCATGGAGATGCTTGGCAACCGCTCTTGCCCTGGCGTTTCTTATTATAGGTCTCCGGATCTTCTCGGGGATGGGTCAATTATCGCGCATGGAGCAGCGGGGATTCAACACGATTACAATTCTGCTCGGTGCCTCGGCTAGTTTGGGCATTGGATCTATGTTAGGGAATTTAGGGTCAATGCTGAGGTGGCGCCTGCTTGCTAGGAAAAAGTATAAAATGCAAGATGTACGCGACTCCCATTTCTAGCCAAACACCTAACCGATATTGACAGCTGAGATACAGGTTGAATTAGTTCTAGCTATGCAATCCCCCAGTGGCTCAGCAAAACTTCTTATTGCACATTTTCGAGAATGGAGATTTTCCCTCACAACTCTTATTGTCATGTTATATCTCTTGATGAATGTTACCGGAAGATTTAGTGTTGCCATCTTTGGGTTAACTTATAACTTAGTAGATCAACCTGATCTAGAAATGCCCCCCACTCCAACAAATTGGACCTCCACTGTATTACTTGCTAAGAATGCTACGGATTTCAATGAGATCGAGAAATTGCATGGTAAGGATCCTACTCTCCCCCAGGATACCTCCTTTTCACAGCAAATTTAGTTTATCCTTCATGCAGGATTATACATGGATTTTGTTCGAGGTGAATTAGCCGAATCAATCAATGGACCACACATTGGATTTGATAATAATGTACCCCAGGCCTTGAACCCACAGACATATCAGCTCCTTGCAACTTCTTCCAGTTTACCTAAACGAACTGATGGCGGTGTGAGATTTGAATATTACATAGCGGATCACCCGCCAGGCTGGACCTCCCCAGAGCGGCCAGCCCATGCTGTCCACTCCATTGCTAGCTGTACTATGCTCCACCTTGATGGAAACAAGTACTGGAAAGACTATGGCAATGCTAACCAAACCTCCAAAGGTATATTATACAAATCCCATGGTTGAACACTGATCAAAGGGTTTATAAAGCTTACGCTAATATTGGAAATAGAATGGGAAGATGAGAGAAACGGGGAGGTGATCGCTGAAGTATTAAGGGTACTGGACAACAGAAATGTCTGGCCCCGACAGGATGCGGAACACGTTACTTGGGCAGCACCACTGGCCCGGGAGTCAAACGGATCCTCAGTCACTTGTGAGTTGTTAAGGTTTTAGGGATACACGCAAGAACTAATGTATTATTCTCTAGATGTGGTATATCGCGAAACGGCCTGGGAATGCATCTCGAATCTTAGTGAGACGCTGCACGGAAATCCCCATCCAACCCCATTATTTGACCCCGCGACGCTTTTTCTCTTACCAATCGTAGAGAGGGAGGAACCAGGCGGAAGAGCAGCGCTTACGGGGCACATGGGCAATTTCTGTGGTGGCGCCTCGGTCGGAGGGACCTCCTCAATAGTGTACAAGTCATTCACAGATCTTAAAAGCCTATTCAGTCCCTCAGTGGGTGTGCAAACACTTAACTTTTACCAAAATGGCACCGGAGGCTCCGCCACCCAAAAGGACTATTACAACCTTTACGTCGCCGCCCTAGTAGCGCGCCTTCCTATCGCCGCAATAGCTTGGGGAAACAAAAGACTCCCAGGTCTGGGGCAGGATTTTCTTCCTAACTTCAGGATGGGTATCGAAACAACGCTGGAGGTAAAATGGAATCGAGTGGCTATCGTGGCGGGCTCCATAGTTGCCGGTCAGATACTAGCGATTACCGTTGTTCTATATTACTGCCGAAATGTGTATGTTCGCGAGGACACTTATCTAACTACAGCCGAGCTACTGAAGTCGGTGTTGAGCAAGATTGAGGACGGGGATACAATGACTGCGAAGGAATTGGGGGATTCTTTGGACAGAGTCCTGGAGGGCCCCGTTAGTTATGGTACCATCCCAGGTGCCCAGGGAGATCGGCCGAGGGTGGCTTTGGGCCTTGAGGTGGATTATAACTTTCCAGGTTTTCCCCCTTTCCGAAAGGGCTCGGCTTTCCTGCCGTGAGGCGTGTGCTAGTAATAGTGGTTCCGTGGTGTTTTATGGCATGATTGATGGGATGGACGAAGGTGGAATTAGTCCTGTTGCAGATGGGTTTCACATTTTCCCTGTAGATCATGTTTTCGCGCGGTATGACTTGATGCGATGTGGCTGGGGGGCCTATGGGATTCATGGAGTTATCATTTTTACTTGTTTCAATTCCTATCTCAACTTCTCTATATATGAGAACATCTCCTTTTGCACTGAGCCAATTTCCTCCTTCAATGTTCTTGCCTTCCAAAGCACCTATGCATTTATGAGGCTGACCATACCGAGATCTACTCTCTTCCCTAGTTCGCAGGTTTGCCACAAACAAACAAGGGTGGAGGGTTCTTAGAGTCGTGGCTCTCGATTAACGTCATTCCCGCGGAACCGGCTCTTCACCTAGATCCGGCTCGGCCCTGATTGCGCAATCGGTCTCACTTCATGAGGGGGTCCTAGCACCTCTCCCGAGCAACCAGCGACTAAATTTCAACATTATATACTTTCTAAAAGCTGTAAGCCATTACCAGAAATGAAAGAAAACTATAGGTGAACTCCAATGCATAGAATTCAATACTCCCACCAATAATTAGTGTTTGCCCCTTAACTGGATGGCCTCCCGGACCCCCCCCCTACCCGATCCACTCGAACTATCTCCACCGACCTCCAATGCTTCCATCTCCTCCCATAAGTCATCAGCTTCATCGAATGAAGGTAACGGGAGGTTGGTGGGGGGTACTGTTGGTGAGTTGGGGGCAGAAGGAGTGTTGAACCTGGTCCTCTTTGGGGCATTTTGAGATGGGCCAGGCTGGGTAGATTCTTTTTTCACTTTTCGGGCTGCTTTGACAGCATCAACCCTATTTCGCTACTCCCGCAATTGAATGACTGTTTCTGAAGTCACTACCGTTGCCTGGGTTAGCTTGCGGCGATCGGATGTCTTTGCCTTCTTCTCCTGCCCTATCAATTGCCGGTATTGATGATAGGCTTCCTCCTCCACAGTTTTGTCGGCAATTGTCTGCTGAAAGCCTTCCGACAGGCCAGACAAGAGTACCTTAAGCTTCTGGGAGGAGGGGGTATTGCGCATTACAAGTGATATCGCAGTTCTGGTAGCACAACTTACAGCACGGATGGTTTTGGGTATGTGGATACCGGAGGTCTCAGAATGTGAGACATTCTGTTCCTTCCGCTTTACGTGTCCCACAGCACGGCGAGGATTGAAGGGGAATATTCCTACTGCCTCCCAGGCGCTGAGAGTATTCTTGGCTGTGAATGCAAGCCTTCGGGCTGGCATTAAAATTCTGCTTTTTTGTTTAGATTAATTTTGTTAGATAAGCCTATTGAGAGAATACTAATAGTAAGAACTCCACTTTATTCATGCCTGCATGCCCCTTCCGAATAAACTCATCCAACCCATTACTATAGTGGCGCTGTAAGGGGCTAAAAAGGGCAACATCTTGGGGTTGAAGTAGGTGGGTACAGTGGGCCGGCAAGCAAAGAGGAATAATCTTTGCATTCAAGCAAAAATCAAAAAACTCTCAATTAAAGTGAGAGGTGTGGCCGTCTAGTATAAGTAGCCGGTACTCATTGCCTGCACTATTAACCAGTTAGAATAGATAAGTGTAAGTAGATATCATATACTAATAACCTAATAGACAAGACTTACCTCACCCGGATTTCAATATCAAATATTTCCCTCAACCACCGTAGTCCTAGCTCCTCATTGCTCCACCCCTTCTCCGACACCCCAAAGATAGCCACATCATCTCTTTTTTACTTGGCATATGTAACAGGTTTTCTCCTGTCTAACGAAAGGTACAATAGAGGGCTAGCGGTTGACCGGCAAGCGCTAGGTCTAAGGGAGGCTTCAGAGAACTCAAAGGTAAAGAGGGATAATAGTTAAAGGGCAAGTGGAACTCTGAGATCGCCATTCAACCAAGTATATTCTTAAAACATGAGTCTGCTGAAGTCTGCCGTTCTCCTGCTAGCCAGGAGATGAGTTTAAATACAAGAGTTCTCCCAAAGCGATAGTAATCAGATATCCTGCAACCACAATCATTACCGGGCAGTGCACCTTGCCCTGCATGTCCTGTGATCTCACATGAAACCTAAGAGTCATAACGCTGCCTCAATGCTATCGTCAGCTTACATGACCGTTCGTTCACTTGTGTTCCTAAATAAAACAATAAACATGCAAAACTAAACTTAACACCAGCTACCGGGTCTTAATATAACTCCGGGGCTGTAAAACAATCAAACTAATCAAGGTAAGCAAAGTAATCAAACTAAACATAGGAAGTCCTGCACTCCGCTCCTGTATACAGTTACCGGAATATGTATACATGTTACAGCATACCATCCCATATAGTGGGCCTGCACTTTGTTAATTATCATTGGGCGTAGTACCCGGCCATCTCCTGACACAGTCTCAATCACCGTTACCCACTCTCTTGAACCATCCTGGGCTTTTTTTAACTAACCGTGGACCCTTTTTACAGATGACACTGCAACGCAAAGCCAGCCCCATAATAAAACCCTTTTCGTCCATATTGTAAGTATTAGATCGCGATATATTGTAAAATTTAATTTGATTTTGAAGCTAGATACAAAATTAATAGTTACTAATACATAAAGTACCTTATTAGCATCATACCTTATTCAAATAGTCTTTAAAGACTACAGGATCATTCGCCAGGGCCCTCTGACGATCCAGGTGAGTGCTTAGCTTCGTAGCCAAGTTGGGATGCCGGTTCAGGAAGCGCGTTATCCAATTTTTCCCCAAAGCCCGGTCCTTAATCCGCCGAGCTACGATCGCCTCGGCCATGCTCTTCACAAGAGCCATCCAGGCAGGATGCCCCCACTCATCTAAGCATTCACACCATCGTACGATAGATTTTTCTTCGTACTGCGTCAAGACCTGGAGCTTGAGATGGCCTACCTCACGGGATACCTTACCCTGCAGCCTTCCCCGTAAGGTAGAGTAGGCAACCCCATGCTTCTCAGCAGAGGCACAGATCGACGGTTTATCACTATGCCGGTAGTGATTTATCGCCTTCTGGAGGGTCGCTTCGGCTTCATTCTTCATTCTTTCCTCAATAACTGGCATTGCTGAAAATTTAAAGTCTTTTTGTTGAGATTAGCGATCTCCACCCCCCTCGCTAACATGAGTGGGGTAAGGTTCAACAGGAGGCTTGGCGCCGAGCCGGATCCCTGTGAAGAGCCGCATCCCAGGGAAAGACGTTAAGGTTGGGATCAAGCCATCCCCTCCTGTTCAGATAATTTCTCCGCAATACTAATTCGACCGATTGGGCAACACGCACGATGGCGGTGTACCGGGCCTGGTCCTGAACAACGAAACCTTGCCCACAAACTGTCCCCCACAATTTTGGGCCCAATATTAACATAAAACAATAAAAAGCGCATCTCCTGGATTTACCTGGAGACGCAGACTAGTGTACCCCCGTCATATACTATATATATACAAGACCGCTCTAAAATGAAATTTAAATATTTAGAATCACAATCTAGACTTCTCTCGCAACCAATCGAACCTTCCAACAGATATAATTTTGGCCATGGAAGCCATTTTGGGTGATGACTCATCTGCGCACAAATTGATTGGACATCTATGATTTAAAGGCATTTGAGGATTCAGCTGTTCGAATGTGTTGGGGATATCGCTAGCTGAGCGTATGGAAAGAATTGTAAGTGTAACGGGGGCACCCTATAGAGAGGTGAACTCTAAGGTTGCGACCGCACCAAACACTCAAAGTAGAAGATAAAGATGAGGTAAAATAATTCAGAAGAATCAATGGTAAAACTTAATATAGTTAAGCTCGAAGCTTCACTCAATTTAGTTCTCTCGAGGAAAAGTTGGTTGTAGAAGTAGAATGCCAAATGCTTAAACTTAAGTAGATATCAGATTTAAGCCTTTGACATTCAGCACTACTTCCGACCTTGTGCGAGCACCCTGGTCTGCTGAGGGCTTGTCCGAGGTCTACCCTCCATGAGGATTTATCCTGCCGGAAGTATCGGACCAACTCGGGTACACTTAACTCCGTTAATAGGATATGAGTTTCTGCTATGCATCTCCAATACAAGCGCAGGTGGAAAAACTCTTCCTATCGAAGTCATACCAGTGGCTAACTGTTATGACAACAACCGGAGCCAATACCTAGGTGGTGGACTCACTGGCCCAGTGGCAGTTTCGTCTATACAAGCTATGCAGTCTATCATTTAATCTACTCGATTATTCAATATGATGAATGGACATGCAAGCTCCCCCGGTGAGATGTAGCCGATGGTTGGCTGAGTGGGCGCTACCCATAGCCATCCTCTCGGGACATACTCTACCGTGATAAGACTCATACGTCTAGAGTCCAATAACAACCCATAGTAATGCTACAAATCAAGGGGAGAAGGTCCGGGCTGGTCACTAAGGTATTTGTCTCGAAAGCACCCTGGCCTTCTGAGACTACCTGAGTACCACTAGGAAGACTACCCTACAACCCGTAGGCTAGAATAGACTCCTAGATGACCGAGAGACCATATATGGGCGACCCCCATTTTGGCGGTTACCCATACTCCCCTTATATATCCTGCGAACGACATTCAGTCAGACAGACGGCAACGACTTATATGGTGTTACGGCAGCTCCTCCAATGACCTCTTTTAACTAGCAAACGAGCAACTAAACAGCCGTCTGCCTATGACGCGCGGTCCCAACGCTGGGGCCAGAGGAGGGTGTTAGCTAAACCCACCCAAGTTCAATAGTATGTTCGGGACACCATTACACAGGCGTGGGGCCTCCCCGCACAGATGCCTGTGCGCCCAAGATCATCTAAAAGCCCATAGAATGTGAGGCATTCGACCTCTAAGTTCTAGGATGACTTTGCTGGTGAAGGTAGGGTAACTTGGACACCTCAGTAGGGTAACTGGGGTCCATGGGCATAATGACCAAATTTCCAAGGTAGGGTAACTTTGCCCTCTTATGCCTTTAACCACTCAGGAAGTCTTCCAGTCGACCACAGAAGTCGTCTCGGAGGTCCGTGTAACATTCCCATAATTCTCTTGACCTTATGCGAATGTTCTCCCGAAAGGTTACCCTACTTAGTACAGTACCTCAAGGCTACTCAACAATTCCCTAGGCCTTATCCTAGGTTTACCAGCTATTTGTACAAAGTATACGAGACCATACTACCTCTGGTTACCTCTTGGTATACCATTTGGGCTAAGGTGATAGTGATTGTAGCTACCTATCGTAGGGTCATTACAGTAAGAAGCCAGAAGACAATATTCTTGGTTGAGGTTAAGGAGGAAGAAAAGTCATCTGAGAAAATAAAAGTGCCACCTGAGTGACAGAGGGTGGCTTTGGTGTAGGATATAATGGGGAGAGTGCGACGGCGTTTGTGTCAGATAGGTAACTAACAGAATGAACTTAATGCAAATCGTGCTTAAACTGCGGTGATCAGGGCTGTACCCAGTAACATATTGTGATTGTTGGCCTCCGTCCAAATGTCTATCCTATATCTAGGTGTTCGATACTGTAAATTGCTCACCGGAGCATAATTGCTTAGGCAAGCCGTCTGCATTGGTGGTAGGCCTGGCTTGTCTTTTCTAGATCTTCTCTTCTTTCGCGCTTAAGAAAGTTCTCTTTTTCTTCCTGAAAGACTAATCAATAACATCAGTCTCAACTCGCTTCTTACTTGGCCTTCAATCTCTCTCTTGTCTTCACCCTTGCACATTCCTCAGCCTCATCACCTACCTCTAGAAATATCGCCAACCTCGCATCGGGTTAAAATCGCCACTGGTCATTTAACCAGAGTGGCCCCACTTCTCCCTTTCAGCCCGTTCTTTTCCCCCTTTCCCCTTCTCAATTCCATTTTCTTTTCTATTAAGCAAAACAAAACCGCCTAATCCTAATTGTGCCAAGGTTGCGGTGTGTGGCCGCAACCCAGAATGTTCGCTGGCTCACAACCTGGGCACTCCTACAGAGTGCCTGACAGCTCAACATGACTTTGTGGTTCAACATGACTTTGTGGCTCACCATACTAAATTGGTGGCTCAACATGACTTTGTGGCTCAACATGACTTTGTGGCTCAACATAACTTTGTGGCTCAATAAAGCAGTATTGTAAAATCTAATATTTTA